>JADMIO011113519.1_pt1 | contig 51402 bp, 46 predicted proteins | sample 8958161 | NCBI WGS metagenome assembly JADMIO01 (sample SAMN16585339, study PRJNA669376) | soil metagenome | isolation source: Crop rotation soil | place: USA: Cullars Rotation, Alabama | collected 2011 | reverse complement strand
CGCGACAACTTGTCCACGTGGAATTCTAAGCTTAGGATCCCAATGTGCTGGAAAGTCAAAAACCACACGTTCGCCCTCAGGATAACAATCTTCAAGGTTGATGTTAATCAACCCGCTTTCCGCAACCTTATTAATTATTTCGTTTTCCATCATGCAATTACCACATTCCTAATTCCAGCTTTGCTTCTTCACTCATCATGTCTTTTTCCCAAGGAGGTTCAAAAGTAATTTCCACTTTAGCGGTATTGATATCCGGAATGTTTTTGATTTTTTGTTCCACCTCAACCGGCAGCGTTTCTGCTACCGGACAGGCAGGTGAAGTTAAAGTCATTTTAATGTTTACATCGTTACCATCGTTGATGTTTATTTCATAGATCAAACCCAATTCATAAATGTCAACAGGAATTTCAGGATCGTAGCATGTTTTAAGCACTTCAACTATTCGCTCCCGTAAAGGCTTTACTTCTTCCATTCCAATTATTTTTTTACGGTTTGATATCCTAGCGCAAATAATTTCATCTGTTTAATCATGTTTGCTAAACCATTCGCGCGTGTGACGGCAATATGCTGACGCAAACCAATCTTATCAATAAAATTCAAATTACTGTTTACTATATCTTCTCCTTTTTGTCCTGATAATACACGAATCAATAAAGCAATTTCTCCTTTCACAAAAGTTGAATCACTGTCCGCTTGAAAATAAACTTTATCATCTTTTGCAAATGAATTTAACCATACACTGCTTTGGCAACCTTTAATTTTATTTTCTTCTTTCTTATATTTTTCATCCAACTCGGGTAATTTCTGGCCAAGCTCAATAATGTATTGATATTTATCAGCCCAGTCATCAAAGAGTTCAAACTCTTCCACGATTTCATTTTCTACCTGCTGTATTGCGGATGACATTATTATTTTCTCAAGATCTGAATAGCTTTTTTTACTCCTTCAATCATCATATCAATTTCTTCTTTTGTATTGTAAAATAAAAATGAAGCACGAATTGTTCCGGGAATTTTAAACCGGTTCATTAAAGGTTCAGTACAATGATGTCCTGTACGAACAGCAATTCCTAAAGTATCTAAATACATTCCAACATCCAACGCGTTCACTCCATCAATAATAAAAGATACAACGCTGGCTTTTGCTTTTGCTGTGCCTATAAGTTGAAGACCTTTTATTTCTTTTAATTTTGAAGAAGCGTAATTCATTAACTCATTTTCATATTGCTGAATTGCCTTCCGATCTAAAGATTTCAAATAATCTATTGCTGTTCCCATTGCAATAACATCGGCAACATTTGGAGTGCCTGCTTCAAATTTATATGGCACCTCATTGTAAGTAGTTTTTTCAAAACTAACCGAGGATATCATATCGCCTCCCCCCTGGTAGGGAGGCATCTCTTCAAGCAAATGCAATTTGCCATATAATACTCCAACACCAGTTGGTCCTAACATTTTATGACCTGAGAAAGTAAAAAAATCGCAATCAAGGCCCTGTACATCCACTACTCCATGAACAACTGCTTGCGCTCCATCAACTAAAACTGGAATAGAATGCTGATGGGCTTTAGCAATAATGTTTTTTATGGGATTAATTGTGCCAAGAGAATTTGATGTGTGAACAATTGAAATAAATTTTGTCCGTGCACTAATTAAATTGACAAACTCATCATATAATAATTCACCTTCATTATTAATCGGAATAATTTTTAGTATAGTTTTTTTTTCATTACACAACATTTGCCAGGGAACAATATTACTGTGATGTTCCATTGTACTGATAATTATTTCATCTCCTTCTTTAATATTTTTTCTTCCGTAAGACGATGCAACGAGATTAATTGCTTCAGTGGTTCCTCTTAAAAAAACAATTTCTTTTTCAGACGCTGCATGAATAAAATTCTTCGCTTTTACACGAACGTTATCGTATACCTCTGATGCTTTTTGACTCAGGTAATGAACACCGCGATGTATGTTAGCATTATATTCAGAATAATATTTTACGAGTGAATCAATAACTGCCTGAGGTTTTTGGGAAGTGGCAGCATTGTCAAAATAAATCAGAGGTTTGCCGTAAGCCTTTTGAGATAGAATAGGAAAATCTTTCCTGATGAGATTTACATCAAAAGCGGTTTTTTCTTTAACTATTTCAACGATACCGTTCAATTTAAATCAAATTCGATATTTGAGTTGAGCTTGGCAGCAAGAAGTTTTAATAAATTATCTTTTAAAGAATCAATTTTAATGTTTTGAATCACATCACTTGCAAATGCAAAATTTAAAAATGCTTTTGCATCATTTTCGTTTATTCCTCTTGCCCGCATATAAAACAATGCCTCATCATCCAATTGTCCTGTAGTCGCTCCATGGCTGCATTTTACATCATCGGCATAAATTTCAAGCTGGGGTTTTGCATTCATGGAAGCATTATCGCTTAGCAGAATGTTTTTGTTCGATTGAAATGCGTTTGTCTTCTGTGCATCTTTTCTCACAAATATTTTTCCATTAAAAACTCCCTGTGCATTTCCATCAATCAATCCTTTATATAATTCGTTGCTGTAGCAATTTGGTTTTGCGTGATCAACAAGCGTATGATTATCTATTAACTGATCTTCGTTTAAAATATATAAACCATATAAGTGAGATGTACAATTTTCATCATCAAGAACAATATTTAAATTGTTTCTTACGATCATTCCGCCAAACGAAACTGTGCAAATATTAAATGTGCTGGTTTTATTTTGATTAGCAAATGTGTTATTAAAATGATAACAATTGTGTCCTTCATTTTGAACCATGTAAAATTCTAATTGGGAATTTTCTTCAGTCACAATTTCATTTACACCATTAACAAAATAATTATTGCTGTTTAATGAATGATAGCTTGCAGTAATTTTCAGATGTGAATTTTTGCCAGCAATAATTAAAGTGCGTGGAAAACAAGAGGCTGATTCCTTCCCTGAGCTTATATTTAAAATGTGAATTGGTTTCTCCAATACTTTTCCCTGTTCTGCATATATAAAAAGCCCGTCATTATTAAAAGCTGTATTCAATGCAACAAAGCTTTCATTTTTATACGAGGCATATTTGGCATAATGTTGCTCAAATGCAGGATGTTTGGTTTTGGAGAAGCTATCAATAATTAACCCTTTTGGAATTTCTTGTGATGATAGTGCACCATTAAACTTTCCGTTTTCAATTACAATAAGAAAAGCATCATCTACAATTAAAAAAGGCTCAATGTCTTTTGCCCTTACATGAGATTTGTCAAGAAATGAAAATGGCCTGAAGTGTTTTTTTAATAGCGGAGATATGTCTGTGTACTTCCACTCTTCATGTTTCCGTGACGGAAAGCCCAGCCTGTTAAATGTTTCAATGGCATCTTTGCGCAAAGAAATATGATTACTTAAAAATGATTCGGAAAAAATTTCGAAATCATTTACATAATTTTCTTTCACATCAATTTTTTCCAGCACAGTATTCATTTAAACTAACGACTCCTCCTTTACCCAATCATATCCTTTCTCTTCCAGTTCAAGAGCGAGCTCTTTTGTTCCTGATTTAACAATCCGTCCATTATACAGTACATGCACAAAATCCGGAATAATATATTCAAGCAATCTTTGATAATGTGTTATAACAACAAATGATCTTTTTTTATCGCGCAATGCATTTACTCCATTTGCAACAATTCTGAGTGCATCAATATCAAGACCTGAATCGGTTTCATCCAGAATTGCTAAAGTAGGTTCAAGTATTGCCATTTGAAAAATTTCATTCCGCTTTTTTTCTCCTCCACTGAATCCTTCATTGACGGAACGGTTGGTCAATGATTTTTCAATTTCCACCAATTTCATCTTTTCTTTCATTAATACAAGAAAATCTTTTGAATCAAGTGGAGTTAATCCTTTTGCTTTGCGCGTTTCATTCAATGCCGTTTTTAGAAAGTTTGCATTACTTACTCCCGGAATTTCAACCGGATATTGAAAAGCAAGAAATACACCTTCGTGTGCGCGTTCTTCAGGAGATAAGTCCAACAGGTTTCTTCCATTCAATAAAACTTCACCTTCCGTTACCTCGTATTCACTTTTTCCTGCAAGAACAGAAGCAAGAGTACTCTTGCCTGAACCATTAGGCCCCATAATTGCATGAACCTCTCCCGCATTCACTTCCAAGTTTAAGCCATTGAGAATCTGTTTTCCGTCAACAGATGCTTTTAGATTTTTAATTGATAACAACATTAAATTTAATTTTAAGTCTAAAAAATATTATTAGCCTACACTTCCCTCTAAACTAATCGCTAATAATTTTTGTGCTTCAACTGCAAACTCCATCGGTAGTTGATTGAAAACTTCCTTGCAATATCCGTTTACAATTAATCCTACGGCATCTTCAGTAGAAATGCCGCGTTGATTGCAATAAAAAATCTGGTCTTCGCCAACCTTTGAAGTGGTTGCCTCATGTTCCACCTTAGCACTTTTATTGTTTACTTCTAAATAAGGAAATGTATGCGCTCCACATTTATCGCCCAACAGTAAAGAATCACATTGAGAATAATTACGCGCATTTTCCGCTTTCTTATTAATCTTTACCAATCCTCTATAGCTGTTATTGCTTTTGCCTCCGCTTATTCCTTTTGAAACAATCGTGCTCTTTGTATTTTTTCCAAGATGAATCATTTTAGTTCCTGTATCAGCCTGCTGGTAATTATTGGTAACAGCAACTGAATAAAATTCACCGGTTGAGTTATCTCCTTTTAAAATGACACTTGGATATTTCCATGTAATGGCTGAACCTGTTTCAACTTGTGTCCAGCTTATTTTTGAATTTTCGCCAAGGCAAATTCCGCGCTTGGTAACAAAATTGTAAATACCGCCCTTGCCTTCTTTATCACCGGGATACCAGTTTTGAACGGTTGAATATTTAACTTGTGCATCTTTATGCGAAACAATTTCAACGACTGCAGCATGCAATTGGTTTTCATCGCGCATCGGTGCTGTACACCCTTCAAGGTAACTTACGAATGCGCCCTCATCAGCAATAATCAACGTTCTTTCGAACTGTCCTGTACCTGCTGAATTAATTCTGAAATAAGTGGACAACTCCATCGGGCAACGAACACCTTTCGGAATATAACAGAAAGATCCATCGCTGAAAACAGCGCTGTTTAGTGCAGCATAGAAATTATCTGTGTACGGTACCACGCTGCCCATGTATTTCTGTACTAGTTCAGGATAATCTTTTACGGCTTCGCTGAACGAACAGAATATTACGCCCAATTTCGAAAGTGTTTCCCGAAATGTTGTTTTGACTGAAACACTATCAAAAACTACATCAACAGCAACGTTGGCTAATCGCTTTTGCTCTTCAAGAGAAATACCAAGCTTGTCGAAAGTTGCTTTTAATTCAGGGTCGAGCTCATCTAAACTATTTAAAACTGCTTTTTGTTTTGGTGCTGAATAGTAAATGATCTTTTGAAAATCAATTTTAGGATAATGCACATTTGCCCATGTCGGCTCGTCCGCCATTTTTTGCCAATTGCGAAAAGCTTTTAATCTCCATTGAAGCATCCATTCAGGTTCATTTTTCTTTGCAGAAATAAAATGAATGGTTTCTTCCGTCAATCCCACAGGCGCATTGTCCGATTCAATGTTGCTTACAAAGCCCCATTTATAATCGCTCAATGCAACTTCTTCAATTATTTTTTGGCTTTCGCTCATTTCCCTTATTTAGAATTAGTCTAATGTTATGGTTTAGACAAAAAAAATATTACACCGAAAAACTTTCTCCGCAACCACAAGTACGCGAAGCATTAGGATTAATAAATACAAATCCTTTTCCGTTTAATCCATCGCTGAATTCCAATTCAGTGCCAACGAGGTAAAGAAAACTTTTGCGATCGCAAACGATTTTCATTCCTTTATCTTCAAATACTTTATCATCGGGTTTAACCTGGTTATCAAATTCAAGCTTGTAACTAAGGCCTGAACAACCACCACCTTCAACTCCAACCCTGATAAAAGAATCGGCAGGACGGTTTTCATTGGCCATTAATTCAATAGCTTTTGATTTTGCCTTTTCTGTTACTGTAATCATTCTTTTTTCCTCAATAAAATTATAGTGCAAAGATACGCTTTTTGGATGGTTAAATCATTAAAGTTTACCTTCGCAAAATGTTTGAAAATAAGAATCGAACCGAACTTGAACAACTTGGCGAGTTTGGGCTGATAAAGTTGATTGCTGATCATGTCAAGCTTAAGAATTCGGAAACTATTAAAGGCATTGGCGATGATGCTGCAGTGGTCAATACCCAGGGCAAAACGATGGTGGTGACTACCGATATGCTGGTGGAGGGTATTCATTTTGACCTTTCTTATACGCCTTTGAAGCACTTGGGGTATAAGGCTGTTGTTGTAAGTCTGTCGGATGTTTATGCGATGAATGCTATTCCTAGACAAATTGTAATTTCAATAGGCTTATCCAATCGTTTTTCTTTGGAAGCCGTTGAGGAGCTTTATGAAGGTATTAATTTGGCTTGCGAGAAGTATAAGGTGGATTTGGTGGGTGGCGATACCACTTCGAGCCGGTCGGGGTTGATTATTTCGGGAACCGCTATTGGTTTTGCCGATAAGGCAGAAGATATTGTTTATCGAAATACAGCAAAGGCGACTGACCTGATTTGTGTTTCGGGCGATTTGGGTGCCGCATATCTCGGTTTGCAGCTCTTGAACCGTGAGAAAAAGGTTTTTTTGGAAAATCCAGGAGTGCAGCCTGAGTTGAGCGGTTATGATTATTTGTTGGAAAGGCAATTGAAGCCTGAAGCGCGCAAGGATATTATTGAACAATTAAAGTCTGCAGGCATTCAACCTACTTCGATGATTGATATTTCGGACGGATTATCTTCTGAGCTTTTTCATATTTGCTCACAATCGAAAACGGGCTGCCAGGTTTATGAAGAAAAAATTCCGATTGATGTTAAAACCGGTGAGCTAGCTGATGAATTTAATTTGAACCCGGTTGTTTGTGCCCTGAGCGGAGGTGAGGATTATGAATTGCTTTTTACGATTAACATTAATGACTTTGAAAAAATAAAAACTATTAAGGATGTTCATGTAATTGGTAACATTACCGATAAGGCAGCCGGGCTGATGATGGTGGATAAGGCGGGTGGTGTTATTCAATTACGCGCCCAGGGCTGGGATGCCTTTGGCGGGGATGACAAAGTTTGAAAACTCCAGGAGAGGGTATCAAATCCCAACGCCAAGGTTTGACTCCACAACGACAGGGTATTAGTACTCAATGACAGGATATCAGTACCCAACGACAGGGTGTGGATACCCAACGACAAGGTACCATTCCACAACGACAGGGTTTGACTCCCCAATAACAGGGTATGATTACACAATGCCGGGGTATCATTCCCCAATGACGGGGTATCGCTCCACAATGACAGGGTTTGACTCCCCAGAGTCAAAGGCTTCATTTTCAATGGCAATTGGGAAATAATGTGAAAAGTTCTCTCTTATCGTTTTTTTTAAGGCTTTCGCTGAAAAACTGCCTTGGGCTAAATAGCCCCGACTGCAACGGAAATCCTTTTTTACCAAAAATCAATTTTAAAAGGAAAAAAGATTGTAGTGGAAGGGGGGAAACCAATGTGCGCTGAAAAACTATCCGTGCGCTCCAAATAATTTAGAAATTATTCCACCGTAACGCTCTTCGCCAAATTGCGCGGCTGATCTACATTGCAGCCTCTCATAACGGCAATGTGATAAGACAGGAGTTGGAGCGGAATTACCGAAAGCAACGGCAGCAAAACATCATCGGTTTCAGGAATTTCGATCACGTAATCGGCAAGGTCTTTTACCTGGCTATCGCCTTCAGTTACGATGGCAATAATTTTTCCTTTTCGAGCTTTCACTTCCTGGATGTTGCTTACCACCTTTTCGTAGGATGCATTATGGGTGGCAATTACTACTACCGGCATGTTGTCATCAATCAAAGCGATAGGCCCGTGTTTCATTTCGGCAGCCGGGTAACCTTCGGCATGGATGTAGGAAATCTCTTTCAGCTTCAAAGCCCCTTCCAATGCGACCGGGAAACCAAAACCCCTTCCAAGGTAAAGGAAATTAGAAACATCTTTAAATTCAGCAGCAATCTGCTTTATTTTATCATTTGATTTTAATGCCACTGCTACCTTGGCAGGAATTGCTTCCAGTTCATTGAGCAATGAATGGTATTTTGATTCGGAAATGGTGCCGCGCTTATGTGCAATTTGCAAAGCAAGCAACGTAAGCACCGTAACCTGCGCAGTAAATGCTTTGGTTGATGCCACTCCAATTTCAGGACCGGCATGTGTATAAGAACCGGCATGTGTAGCCCTTGGAATAGAAGATCCCACCACATTACAAATGCCGAAAATTGTAGCGCCTTTGGACTTGGCAAGTTCAATTGCAGCAAGCGTATCGGCAGTTTCACCTGATTGAGAAATGGCAATGACTACATCATTTTCATTAATAACCGGGTTGCGGTAACGAAACTCGGAAGCATATTCCACTTCAACGGGAATTCGTGCTAAATCTTCAATCAAATATTCGCCCACCAAACCGGCATGCCACGAAGTTCCGCATCCGATAATAATGACCCGTTTAGCCTGGACAAATTTATTTTCATATTCACCCAACCCGCCCAAACGAAGCCTTCTGCCCTTGGCATCAATTCGACCACGCATGCTGTCAGCTATAGAACGCGGTTGTTCGTAAATTTCTTTCAGCATGAAATGTTCATAGCCGCCTTTTTCAATGGCTTCTAAATTCATTTCCAATTCCTGCACATAAGGAATTTTTATCTGGTTTTCGATGGTTTTAACAGTCAGCTTGCCATCAGAAATAATTGCCATTTCACCATCATTCAGGTAGGCAACATTCTTTGTGTATTCAACAATAGGAGTAGCATCCGATGCAACAAAAAACTCATCCTTGCCAATTCCTAAAACAATGGGGCTGCCTTTTCGCGCAGCAATTAATTTAGTCGGATCATGCTTGGAAAGCATAACAATAGCATACGCACCTACCACTTCACCCAAAGCCAGGCGAACAGATTCTTCAAAACCCACATTCCCGTTATCATTAATTTCTTCAATCAGATGAACCAATACTTCTGTGTCAGTTTCGCTGGCAAAAACGTGCCCGCGCTTTTTTAATTCTTGTTTTATGGAATGGTAATTTTCAATAATTCCATTATGAATAATCGCAAAGTTTTTAGTTTCCGAAAACTGTGGATGCGCATTACGATCATTAGGCTCCCCATGCGTTGCCCAACGTGTGTGCCCCATTCCAAGCGAGCCTGAAACATTCTTGCCTTTAACGGCTTCCTCAAGGTCGCTCACCTTGCCTGCTTTTTTATAGACATTAAGCTCGCCATTGAGCAGTGCCACTCCGGCACTGTCATAGCCTCGGTATTCTAAACGATGCAGTCCTTTTATAATAATAGGATATGCTTCGCGATGCCCGATGTATGCAACTATTCCACACATGGTTTAAGGATTTAAGTGCGTATATGTAATTCTTAATTTCATTTTTGAAGAAGGATTTGGATTTGCTCCACCTCCTACAATAGTACGATAAGCATTCACCGAAGCTCCTGGTGATACAAGATACATGCCGTTATTACTTCGTGACCCAGCTAATATTTGTTGAATATATCGGGTTAACAAAAAAGTATATGTGCCCGAAGTCAATGTTCCGCCAAAAGCCGTTTGTGAATCAATATAGTCAGGTGTAAAATAACTTTTGCCAAGAGAATCAATACCTACTAAAAACAAGCTGGTATTAGCAGGAAAAGTAACAATCGAAGAATTATCTAAAGTTACAATCAATTCGGCTTTGTTGACAATAATGTTTGAATCAGCATTAAGGCTTTTAATAAAAGGAATTTCAATTTTTGTTTTCACTCCTGCCATAGATTGAATATATGCTAAATTATCAGCTGCAACGGGAAAAACATTTCCAAAAACCGCAGTTGAATAATCATGTTCAAAATGATTTATGCGATTCGGACTACTAAGACTAAAATCATATACTGTATCATTATAAAATAACGATAGTTTTGACATTGCTTCTGTAAGATTAAAATATAAAATGTTACCTGTACAAGGAACAACATCTTTAACATAAATGCCTTTTAAAAAACTGGTAAAAGCTGCATTATCAGCAAAGCCTTGCATAAGACTATTACCAAATACAGGATCCAATGTTATTCTCAGGTGTGGATCGGTGTTAACACCGCTAATTAAAATACTGTCGTTCGGATGGATTTCAGAAGTAGTAAGTGTTCCAATAACACTTCCTAAAGCAAAAGTTTTGTTTGAATAATAAAGAGAATCCGAGGCTATTGAATCTTGCAATTGATAAACAGTAATGTTATGTGTACAGGATGTATCTCCATAATAACCGGCATAATCCAATGTCAGAACGAGAGAATCAAATTGAGGTGAAATGCCAAAAGAAACTGCATTATTATCTTTAAGAAAAACTTTAGCATAAAAACTTGCACCGGCATAGCCGAAGCCGCCATTGTCATTTAATTCGCCAAGCATATTAACAGAGTTTCCCGTACTCAGCAAGGAATCTTCTTTTACAACTTTAGTAACAAGAGTGAAAGTATCAAGTGTTGACAATGAAGTCAAATCAGAAGTGGGTAGCACATTCAAACCAATGCTATCCGGCTCCTTACATGAAACAATGGAAAGCAATAATAGCAGGCTTATAAAATAAAGCCTGAATGAACGGATTGGTAAAATCATTGGTACAGGTGTAAAGCTAAAATAAAAGGAAGCGCTTTTTAGGCAAGCACTGAATCTTCCATCAGGATATCATCATAGAAAGAACTATATGCATTCACATAGGTTTCCGATGATTGGTATTCAAGCACTGATTTATTAGCCTTTTTCAAATAATTCTTTACGCCCGGAGTAATATTCTGGCTTCCCATGATAACTCCGTCCGATTTAGAAATAGCGGTTATGGTTAAAGCATCATATGAAGGAGATTTCAACTCTTTAACATCATGCGATGTGATGCCTTCCATCATTAATTTCTTGCTATAATTCTCATTAAGTTTTTCTTCAAAAGCTTCATCATATACAGAATAAATAACCTTTGAATTCTTAAACATCGGATCATCCTTATAACTTGTCTTTACATAAAACGGAATAAGGCTTGTAATCCATCCATGGCAATGTATAATATCGGGACTCCATCCTAGTTTCTTCACAGTCTCAAGCACTCCACGGCAAAAGAAGATCGAACGATCATCGTTGTCTTTATAGAACTTCTTTTTTGCATCGCGGAAAACGGCCTTTCTTTGAAAATACTCTTCATTGTCAATAAAGTAAACCTGCATGCGGGCTGCCTGTATAGAGGCAACTTTAATAATTAAAGGATGATCAGAATCATCAATAATCAAATTCATTCCTGATAAACGAATTACTTCGTGTAACTGGTTTCTGCGTTCGTTAACTACTCCAAAACGCGGCATAAAAGTTCTGATTTCTTTTCCTCTCTCTTGGATACCTTGGGGAAGGTACCGCCCTATCTTGCCCATTTCGTTCTCACCTTCAATATAAGGGAATATTTCCTGTGAAACAAACAGAACCCGTGTTTTTTTCATCTTCGCTTTATTTATAATTTAATTTGCGCAAAATTACGAAAAATAATGATAGGTTTTTTAAAGTAAGGAGTATTATTACCATTAATGCTTTAATCTATTAAATTAAAGTCTAATTCAATGTCTCTCCATACCTTATCTTTGCGCCCCGTAAAAACAAGTGACTTTTGGAATATTCTGCCCACCCCACAGCTGTAATTGATAAAGGCGCCCGCATTGGTAAAGGAACCCGCATTTGGCATTTTTCTCATATCATGCCCGGTTGCGTTATTGGCGAAAATTGCAATATCGGTCAGAATGTAGTGGTCTCCACCGAAGTGGTTTTAGGCAATAATGTAAAAGTGCAGAACAATGTTTCCATTTATACAGGTGTAACGTGTGACGATGATGTTTTCCTGGGGCCTTCCATGGTTTTTACCAATGTTATTAATCCGCGCAGTGCAGTGGTCCGCAAAAATCAATACGCAAAAACTCATGTCGGCAAAGGAGCATCTATCGGTGCCAATGCCACCATCGTTTGCGGAAATAATATAGGTAAATATGCATTTATCGGTGCCGGTGCGGTTGTAACCAAAGAAGTTCCAGCTTATGCTTTAGTTATTGGAAATCCTTCCCGCCAGGCAGGGTGGATGAGCGAGTTCGGGCATAAATTAAAATTTGATGCTAACGGAAAAGCAGTTTGCCCAGAAAGCAAACAGGAGTATGAATTGAAAAGCGGTAAAGTAGCGAGGGTAAAATGACGGAGAAAAAAATAAAATTCTCCATAATCGGAAGCGGACACATAGGCAAGCGACATGCCTTGATGATTCAACGCAACCCTGAATCGGAACTGGTTGCCATGTGCGATATCGAACCGAAGGATGAACTTGCAGTCAGCGAATTTAATGTTCCGTTTTTTTCTTGTGTTGATGAATTGCTGAATTCAGAATTGGAGTTTGATGTTGTTTGCATTTGCACGCCTAATGGATTGCATGCTGAGCATGCGCTCAAATCGCTGGAGAAAAACAAACATGTGGTAATTGAAAAGCCTTTAGCATTAACAAAAGCGGATTGTGAGCGGATAATATTTAAAGCCCTTCAGGTACATAAAATTGTTTTTTGTGTGATGCAAAACCGTTATTCTCCACCATCAGTTTGGTTGAAAGATGTGATTGATAAAAAACTGCTGAGTGATATTTTTATGGTGCAGTTAGTTTGTTATTGGAATCGAGATGAACGTTATTACAAAACCGGCAACTGGAAAGGAACTTCAAATTTGGATGGAGGAACTTTATTCACACAATTTTCCCATTGGATTGACCTGATGTATTGGCTTTTTGGCGATATTAGGGATATATCTGCTAAGTTTGAAGACTTCACGCACCAATCAAATACTGCGTTTGAAGATTCAGGAATTGTTAGTTTTCGTTTTCTCAACGGAGGAATGGGTTGTGTGAATTATTCCACTTCGGTTTGGGATAAAAATTTAGAAAGCAGCATGACCATTATCGGGAAGAACGGAAGTATAAAAGTTGGCGGCCAGTATATGAATGAAGTAGAGTATTGTCATATTAAAGATTATAAAATGCCTGAGTTAGGTCCTGTAAGTCCTGCAAACGATTATGGCACGTATAAAGGTTCGGCAGCCAACCATCATTTCATTATCGAAAATGTGGTGGATACTTTAAAAGGCAGAACTTCCATCACAACAAATGCATTGGAAGGAATGAAAGTGGTTGAAATAATTGAACGGATTTATTCTTTAAGAAAACTAAATAAAAAAGAAATCATTTTGAAGGATTGATTTTTAAAAACATTGAACATGTAACCTTATGTATGAGGATATTTTAAATAAAAAAGCAAAAATTGGTATTATCGGTTTGGGATATGTTGGATTACCAATAGCTCTTGAGTTTGCTAAAAAAGCATCTGTTATCGGCTTCGATATTCATTCTGAAAGAATAAAGATGATGCAAAAGAATATTGATCCGAGTGGAGAATTAGAACCTGAAGCATTTCATAATTGTGATATTGTTTTTACTGATTCACCTGATGTATTGAAAGAAGCCCGGTTTTTTATTGTTGCCGTTCCCACTCCAATTGATGAACACAAACTTCCCGACTTGAAGCCTTTATTAGCTGCATCAAAAACATTAGGTAAGATTTTAAAGAAAGGCGATTATGTTATTTATGAATCTACCGTTTACCCCGGCTGCACCGAAGAAGATTGCATTCCTGTTTTGGAGGAATTATCAGGGCTCACGCACAAAGTAGATTTCAAAGTTGGCTATTCGCCTGAGAGAATAAACCCGGGCGATAAAGAACACACGCTTGCAAAAATTAAAAAAGTTATTTCCGGTTGCGATGCCGAATCACTTGAAGAAATTGCAAAAGTTTATGAATTGGTGGTAGCGGCAGGAATTCATAAAGCCTCATCCATAAAAGTTGCCGAAGCGGCAAAGATTATTGAGAACACGCAACGTGATGTAAATATTGCTTTAATGAATGAGCTTTCAATTATCTTCAATAAAATAGGAATTAACACTTACGAAGTTTTGGAGGCTGCAGGAACAAAATGGAATTTTTTAAAATTTATTCCCGGCTTGGTTGGCGGACATTGCATTGGAGTTGATCCTTATTATTTAACCTATAAAGCGCAGGAGCTGGGCTATCATGCCCAGGTAATTAATTCCGGTCGTTATGTAAATGATTCAATGGGATTTTATATCGCCAAGCAAACAGTAAAAAAATTAATTGGAAAGGGAAAAGATTTATCCAAATCAAAAGTGCTTGTGATGGGCGCAACGTTTAAAGAAGATGTGGAGGATATACGTAATTCAAAAATTTGCGATGTCATCAGCGAGTTTAAGTCTTATTCAGTGAATGTAGAGGTTACCGACCCGCGTGCTTCCTCATCCGAATTAAAGCACGAGTACGGTTTTGAATTAGTGGATAAAATCGGGAATGATTACGATGCTGTTGTCGTTGCTGTGAATCACAAAGAATATATTCATTTGAATGAAGATTATTTTCTTTCAATCAGCAAACCCGATGGGCTGCTTGTTGATATTAAAGGATTGTATCGCGATAAAATCAAAAAGTTAGGTTACTGGAGCTTATAATTTTTTAGAAACAAAATGTCCGGAAAAAAAATATTGGTTACAGGAGGAACAGGTTTTATCGGTTCACACACCGCAGTAGAGTTGATCAATAAAGGCTATGAAGTTTTAATTTTAGACAATCTTTCAAACTCCCGCGAAGAAGTCTTAGGCCAGGTTCAAAAGATAACATCTGTAAAACCATTCTTTCAAAATATTGATATCTGCGATTCGGATGCTTTAGAAAATTTCTTTAAGCAAAATAAAATTGACGCCATTATTCATTTTGCCGCATTAAAAGCAGTAGGCGATTCAGTAATGATTCCTTTAGTTTATTATCGTAACAATCTTGTTTCGCTTTTAAACTTGCTCGACATGTGTCTTAAATATAATGTCAGCCATTTTGTTTTTTCCAGCTCATGCACCGTATATGGCCAACCGGATAAATTACCTGTTGATGAAACAGCTCCGTTAAAGCAAGCCGAATCTCCTTATGGAAACACTAAAAAGATTTCCGAAGATATTTTACGCGATGCAACAAAAAATTCTTCTTTAAATGTAATATCACTTCGTTACTTTAATCCTGCAGGAGCACATCCTACTGCATTAATTGGCGAATATCCGATTGGCAAGCCCAATAACCTGATGCCGGTAATCACCCAAACTGCCATTGGGAAAAACGAAGTAATGGAAGTCTTTGGTGACGATTACAATACTCCTGATGGCTCCTGCATTCGTGATTACATCCATGTAGTGGATGTTGCCGAAGCGCATGTTATTGCTGTGGACAGATTGTTAGGCAAAAAAAATAAGGAACAGTTTGAAATATTTAATTTAGGAACCGGTGAAGGAGTTTCCGTACTTCAAATGGTGAATGCTTTTATTAAAGTGACAGGACAAAAATTGAATTATAAAATTTCACCAAGGCGAAAAGGTGATGTTGAAAAAGTTTTTGCCGATACTTCAAAAGCAAATAATGAATTAGGATGGAAAGCTGCAAGAAACCTTGACGATATGGTGGAGACCGCCTGGAGATGGGAAAAAGAATTGTATAAAAATGAGTATGTACATTAATTGTTGTAAATTGAACGGATGAAAATTTTGATAACCGGTGGAGCCGGCTTTATAGGATCTCATGTTGTAAGAAGGTTCGTTAATAAATATCCTCAATATCACATCTGCAACCTGGATAAACTTACTTATGCCGGTAACTTGGAAAATTTAAAAGACATTGAAGATTTCCCCAACTATACATTTATTAAAGGGGACATAGCGGATGAAAGTTTTATTCAGCAATTATTTATCGAAAATAAATTTGATGCAGTAATCCATCTTGCGGCAGAATCGCATGTTGACAGATCCATTACAAGCCCGATGGAATTTGTGATGACCAATGTGGTGGGCACTGTTAATTTATTAAATGCTGCCAAATTCAACTGGAAACCATTTACTGAAGATAAAAAATCAAATTTGTTTTACCATGTTTCTACAGATGAAGTCTATGGGTCATTAGGGGACACCGGATATTTTACTGAAGAAACTTCTTATGATCCGCAAAGCCCATATTCAGCTTCTAAGGCAAGCTCCGATCATCTTGTACGGGCGTATGCTGCCACTTATGGATTGCCGGCAGTCATTTCCAATTGTTCTAATAATTACGGCCCGAATCATTTTCCTGAAAAATTAATTCCTCTTGCAATTAATAATATTCTGAATAATAGAAATGTTCCTGTTTACGGCAAAGGTGAAAACATCCGCGACTGGTTGTATGTAGAGGATCATGCTGAGGCAATTGATTTAATATTTCATAAAGGCAAGCGTGGTGACACCTACAACATAGGCGGCAACAATGAATGGAAAAATATTGATGTGATTAACCTGCTTTGCAAAATAATGGATCAAAAGCTGAACAGGGCTGCAGGTGATTCTGCAAAGCTGATCACTTTTGTAAAAGACCGCGCAGGTCATGATCTGCGTTATGCCATTGATTCCACCAAGCTGCGCAATGAATTAAACTGGAAACCCTCCTTACAATTTGAAGAAGGCTTAAGTAAAACTGTTGACTGGTACCTTTCCAATACTACCTGGCTGAAACATGTCACTTCGGGCGAATATTTGGAATATTACAATCAACAATATCACTTAAGGTAATTTGTAAATCTTAAGATGCCGGGCAGCCTTTACAATATTCCTTTTCATACAAACGAGATTTTAAAAAAATCCATCCTCATTACAGGTGGAGCAGGATTTATTGGATCCAACCTTGTCGAATATTTGTTAAAGTACAAAGCAAAAAAAGTTAGAGTGCTTGATAATCTCTCTAATGGTTTTGAAAAAAATATCGAATCATTTTTTTCCAACCCGGCTTTTGAATTTATGCAGGGAGACATTACAGATCCCGAAACTTGCAAAAAAGCCTGCGAAGGAATCAACTTTGTTTCACACCAGGCGGCTTTGGGTTCTGTGCCGCGTTCCATTCAATTTCCTTTAGCGACTCATGCTGCCAACGCAACCGGGTTTATTAATATGCTCACAGCAGCCAAAGATGCAGGAGTAGAAAAATTTATTTATGCAAGTTCATCTTCCGTTTATGGCGACTCCAAATCTTCACCAAAAGTTGAAAGTTCTATTGGACGTGCATTATCGCCTTATGCTGTTTCCAAATTTTCAAATGAATTATATGCAGGAGCTTTTTCGTTAAACTATCCAATAAAAGTAATCGGGCTGCGTTACTTTAATATTTATGGACCTAAACAAAATCCAAACGGGCCTTATGCTGCAGCAATTCCTTTATTTATGGATGCATTGGTAAATAATAAAGAAGCCTACATTAACGGAAACGGAGAACACTCCCGCGATTTTACTTTTGTGGAGAATGCCATTCAGGCAAATGTTAAAGCCTTGTTCTGCGCGAACGAAGATTCTTTTGACAAAGTTTATAATGTAGCGGTTGGCGATAACACTTCATTGAATAAATTATTTTGCACGTTGCAGGAGCTTACCGGCAATAAAACTCCGCCCATCCATCGGGAAGAACGCCCCGGTGACATCCGACATTCCCTTGCCGACATTTCTTTGGCAAAACAATTTTTAGATTATAATCCCACTGTCAAGCTCAAAGAAGGACTTGCCATTACATTGGATTGGTTCACAAAAAATTTTAAGAATTAAATCGCAATGTTTAAATCGCTGTTCAATAAATTTTCCAAACCGGCTTTGCCAGCGGTTGATTATTCAGCCGTAAAAACCGATTTCCATTCTCATTTAATTCCTGGCATTGATGACGGTGCCAAAACCATTGAAGACAGCATCGCCCTCGTAAAAAAATTATACGGCCTCGGTTATCGCAAGCTCATCACCACCCCGCATATCATGAGCGATTATTTCCGCAATACTCCTGCAATCATTCATGCAGGATTGGAAACCGTCCGCGAAGCCGTTAAAAACGAAAACATTCCTGTTGAAATAAACGCTGCTGCCGAATATTACCTGGACGATGGCTTCATGCACATCATCGAACAGGAGCGCCTGCTCACCTTCGGTGAAAAATATTTGTTGTTCGAAATCTCCTACATCAATTGCCCCGATAATTTAAAAGACATGATCTTCCGCATGCAGGTGCTCGGGTACAAACCTGTTCTTGCCCATCCCGAGCGGTATCCTTTCTGGTTTTTCAAAATGGATGCTTACAAAGAGTTAAAAGATAACGGGGTTTTGCTGCAAATCAATGTAAACTCCCTCTCCGGTTATTATGGTATCGAAGCCAAAAAAACCGCTGAAAAATTAATTGACCTCGAACTGGTTGATGCCATCGGAACCGACATGCACCACCTCAATCATGCCGATGCTCTTTTACGCAACACCAAAGAAAAATATTTCAGAAAGCTTTTAGAACTTAACTTACTTAATAAGCATCTTTAGGGTTTAGGGTTTAAGGTTTTGCTTTGCCCAACGAAGCTTCAGCGAAGTTGGGGGCGCCTGCCCTCCTGCTATCGCAGTAGTGCACCGGGCTGTCAGCTCATACTCCGCACCCTCCCGCAGGTTCCCCTCTGTGCGTTAGGTTGTGCGCTGGCGAGAGGGGTCAGGGGTGTGTCCTTCCAACCCACTGCGTGGTATCCGCTTCCATCCCTTGCGCAAACCGCAACTTTCCATTCCTCACTTTTTTTACCAAGCTTTAATCCCTAACGGGATTTTTGTGCCGTAGGCACTATATCTTGGTAACCCCACAACCAACAAAAGAAATTCGACCCCATCGGGGTCGAACATCAAACTCAAATAATTTTTCTATTCACATTTGATGCCTTCAGCATCGAACACAAAAAATTAAAGAATATCTTTTGCTTGCAATTCATAATTCTAATGCAACCCCTCAAACTATCAACGAAACCACTGGAAAAATTTATGAACACGTAAAAGAGCTGTAATCAAACTAATATTACAATCTAAACGCCCCGGCCAAATATCTGAACGTCCCGAACCAATTTCTGAACGTCCCGAACTAATTTCTGAACGCTCCGAACTAGTATCTGAACGCTCCGAACTAATATCTAAACCTTCCGAACCGACATCTGAACCCTCCCAACCAATTTCTGAACCTCCCGAATCAATTTCTAAAGTCACCGAACTGACATCTAAACGTCCCGAATTGATTTCTCAACGCCCCGATTTGGCATCTGAACCCTCCGGATAAACTTTCAAGCCTGTTATTTTTTCAAACAATCCAAACCATTTCAAACAACCTTAAACCTTAAACTTAAACCTTAAACCCATTTCGTAATTTAGTCCCCTATGGCAAAGCCCCGCTCCGACCAGTTGTTCCGGTTAATTAAATCGCTTTCGAAAGCGGAGAAACGGTATTTTAATTTATATACATCGCGGCTCACCATCGGCAAAAAAAATAATTACGTTATTTTATTCCGGGCAATAGACAACCAGCAGGAATATGATGAGAAAAGTTTTGAAAAGTTTTTTAAGAAACAATCGTTTCAAACACCATCGGCCATTGCAAAAGGCAGGCTGTATGAAATTATCCTCAAAAGCCTGGATGCTTTTCATGCCGACAGCTCCATCAATGTGGAGATAAGAAAGCTGTTGCATTACACGGAGATTTTATTTAAGAAATCGCTGTACGAGGAAAGCGAAAAAATGCTTTTGAAAGCAAAGCGGATTGCTGTGCAATATGAAAAGTACAATGCACTGCTGGAGGTGTTGAACTGGGAAAAGAAACTGATGGAGAAAGGTTCGTATGCCGGAAATACGTTGGAGGATTTGGCGAACCAGCTTACAGCAGATGAATCCATCATTGAAAAAATTACCAACTACTCGGAGTTCTGGAACCTGAAAAGCCGCTTGTTTATACTGCTGAACAAGCAGGGCAAAGCGCGCGACAATGCCGAATTGGCTGCATTCAAAAAAATTATTGATACCACGTTGCTGAAAAGCGAAAACAAAGCCTTGTCGTATGAATCCAAGTACCTCTATTTCCAGATTTACAGCGCCTATTATTTTGGAATCAGCGATTATAAAAACAGCTATGCCTATATTAAAAAGCATTTAAAGCTGATTGAAGCCAACCAAAATATGTTTTTGGAAGAGCCCAATAAATATTTTGCCGTTTTAAGCAATATGATTTATTTGTGTTCTCAACTGAAAAAATTTAATGAGATACCGGTTTATCTTGGAAAATTAAAAGCGATTGCTCAAAATGTTTCGGATGACAGGACGGAAGATCTTGAAATAAAACTTTTCGCCACCACTTACAGTGTGGAGCTGAGCTTATATATTCAGACAGCCGCTTTCGAAAAAGCTTTATTACTGATTCCCATCATTGAAGCGGGATTAGAAAAATATCATGATAAGATTAATAAGGTAAGGGCAGCCTATTTTTTCTTTAACATTTCAATCGTCTATTTTTCGGTCGGAAACTTTTCAAAAGCGTTGAGCTGGATTAATAAATTGTTAAACGAAAAATCGGTAGACTCAAGCATGGACATCCATTGCTTTGCAAAAATTTTTAATCTTATCATTCATTTGGAGATGGGCAACAATGAATTAATTCCGTATGCTTTTAAATCCACCATGCGTTACCTGGAGAAAAGAAACCGCATTTATAAATTTGAAACCGTCTTTTTTGATTTTCTCAAAATGATACAAAAGGCGGCAAATGCCAAAGCCGTCAGAGCTTCTTATGTGACTTTAAGAAATGATTTAAAAACGCTTTCAAATGATTCCTACGAAAAAACTGTTTTCGAGTATTTTGATTTTGTAAGCTGGGCAGAAAGTAAAATAGAGCAAACATCTTTTGAAACGGAAGCAAAAAAGAAATTGATTGCCAAACCTTCCTTAAGCGCAGTGTAATTTAGGGTACTTCAGGCAATCTTCTAAATTGCCCCCCACTTTTCATTAATTTTGCATTAAACAAAAAAGAAAAAATTTATGAGTGGTATTTGGTTATTGATGATTGTCCTGATGGTTGCCGGAATGCTGGTGAGCGGAAGATTAAAAAGTAAATTTAAAGAGTATGCAGAAATTCCGATTAGTTCAGGATTAAGCGGATGTGAAATAGCGGAGAAGATGTTGTTTGATAACGGAATCAGGGATGTCAAAGTCATTTCTGTGGAAGGCCAACTGACCGACCATTACAATCCAATGCAAAAAACGGTGAACCTCAGCCCTGATGTTTATAATGGCAGAAATGCTGCTGCCGCGGCAGTAGCAGCGCATGAATGCGGCCATGCAGTGCAACACGCTCATGCTTATGCAATGTTAAACCTGCGTTCAGCTTTGGTGCCCATTGTAAGTGTGAGTTCCAAATTTGTCATGTGGGTATTATTAGCCGGAGTCATTTTGATTAATTCATTTCCGCAATTATTATTTGCGGGAATTGTAATGTTTGGGTTAACCACTCTATTTAGTTTTGTTACTCTTCCTGTAGAATTTGATGCCAGCCGCAGGGCGCTTGCCTGGTTAGAAACCAGCAGGGTAGCCACTTCACTTGAACACAGCAAGGCAAAAGATGCTTTATGGTGGGCTGCTATGACCTATGTTGTTGCCGCAATTGCTTCGTTAGCTACTTTATTGTACTACCTGTCCATTTACTCGGGCAGAAGAAATTAAACAGTCCTTTTTTTATTAAATCAATTTAAATTTTTCTTTTCCCATGGCATTATCACCTGAAGTTGTAAAACGGATTGAGGAGTTGGAAAAGAAATACGCTGCCATGGGGCAGGATTTAAATTCCTATCTCGATGGGCTATTATTTTCAAATTATCTCACGTATTGGGATTATACGAATGTTGATAAGCTGCTTACACTTCAAACTCCAAGAACAGATTTCCCTGATGAATTAATTTTTATTATTTATCATCAGATAACAGAGCTTTATTTTAAATTATCGTTGCATGAGCTGGAGCAAATTGCCAACAATGGCAGAAATGTTCAACCTAATGGCGAGGACCAGGGATGGAATGAAAAGTTAGATGCTGATTTTTTCGTTGAGCGGCTCACTCGCATCAATAGATATTTTGAAGCACTCACCAATTCTTTTGATATTATGGTGGATGGGATGAATCCACAGCAGTTTTTATTATTTCGAATGGCATTACTTCCGGCAAGCGGATTTCAAAGTGCACAGTACCGTATGGTAGAAATTTGTTCAACTGATTTTATCAATCTTGTAGATAAAGAAGAGCGTTCGCGTTTTACAGGAAATGTAAATTCAATCGAAGAAATGTTCGATTATATTTATTGGAAAAAAGGAGCGACTGAATTGCAATCGGGAAACAAAACGTTAACGTTAAAACAATTTGAAAAAAAATATACGAAGCAGTTAATTGATCTTGCTAAAGAATACAAAAGCAAGAATGTCTGGAGAAAATATAAATCGCTGAATGAAGCTGAGCAGAAAAATCCAAAAGTGATTGAAGCTTTGAAGCAACTTGATGCTAATGTTAATGTAAACTGGCCGCTTGTTCATATTAAATCTGCAGCACGTTATTTAAAAAAGGATGAAGGTGATATTGCTGCAACCGGTGGAACTAATTGGCAGAAATATCTGCCTCCAAGATTTCAAAGAAGAATGTTTTACCCTGAATTGTGGTCTGATCAGGAAAAAGAAGAATGGGGTAAAAGCGCTATCAATAATATTTTGTTTCCTGGTAAAAAGATTTAATCCTTTTTTACTTCCAGGTTTTTTATAATTTCTTCCTCATCAATTTCCCACATACATTTGAAATGCCCTAAAGGACATTTTTCATAACCGATTTTTGAGCAGGGACGGCACGGCAAGTTTAAAACTTCCGAAGTATAATTTTCTACTTTGTATTTGCCGTAATAAGGATACATTCCAAATTGCGGAATAGTATTTCCCCAAACTGAAATGATTTTCTTTTTAAATGCTGCAGCAACGTGCATAAATCCTGTATCATGTGTAATTACCGCTTGCGCCCGCTTTATGTAAGCCGCGGTTTCATTCATAGAAGTTTTCCCGCAAAAATTATATATGACTTTATCGGGGAGTGACTCAAGAATATCTTTTACCATCCAATGATCCTCATGACCACTAAAAATAAACAAAGGCTCACTTATTTTTTTACAAATGGAATAAATCTTTGCCGGAGGTAATCGTTTTGTGAAATGAGCACCGCCAATTACAAATGCAATAAATTTTGTTGGCTGAGTTTCGAGAATTTTATCCTGAATATCTTCGATTAAAAAATAATCTAATCCTTCACCATCATTCTTTACATTAAAACTTTTTATTGTTGCCATGTAACGATCCACAATATGCACATCAGGCAAACGGTTTATTTTAAACGTAACCATCAGCCACTTTTCAAAATTTAATTTATGGAATGAAAATGATTTTTTTAAAAGCATCAGCTTAATAATAAAACTGCGCAGGTTTTTATGCAGATCAATTATGCAATCATACTTTTCTTTCCTGAGAATTTTTATTGTTTCAAATAAATTATTATCAAAGTATATTTTCTTATCAATGTAAGGATTATTGTCAATGATTTCTTTGTAAGAATCCTTGGTGAGGTAATGCACTTCAGCGTCTTTTACTTGTTTCTTCAGGCAACGTATCACAGTAGATGTGAGAACAATATCTCCGATGGAACTGAAGCGAATGATTAAAAACTTAGGCATGCAGGGCAAATGTAGGACAATGAATAGTAAATGATATGCTGTGGATAGTATTCATTCATGAATACTAAATTTACGCAAATGAAAATTACCGATACGCATACACATCTTTATGCAGAAGAATTTAACGCAGATCGAAAGGTTTTAATTGCAGAAGCGAAAAATAAAGGTGTTACAAAGTTTTTTCTTCCAAATATTGATAGTACTTCCCTTGAGGCACTGTATAATACTTGTGATGCTTATCCGGAATTATGTTTTCCGATGATGGGATTGCATCCCTGTTCAGTGAAAGAAAATTACAAGGAGGAGCTTTCAATCATTAAAGATCAGTTTAACAAAAGAAAGTTTTATGCTGTTGGTGAAATAGGGATTGATCTTTATTGGGACAAAACATTTGTTAAAGAACAGGAGGAGGTTTTTATTACGCAACTTGAATGGGCGCTTGAATTCAAATTGCCTATTGTAATTCATTCGCGGAATTCAACTGCAGAGATTTTAAATATCCTTAAAGAACATTCATCAAAAAATTTAACAGGAATTTTTCATTGTTTTTCAGGAACGGTTGAACAGGCAAATGAAATTATTGACTTAGGATTTCTTTTGGGTATTGGAGGAGTTGTAACTTTTAAGAATTCAGGATTGGATAAGGTTGTGGAGCAAATAAATTTGGAACATATCGTACTGGAGACGGATGCTCCCTATCTTGCTCCTTCACCTTTTCGCGGAAAGCGCAATGAACCTTCTTTTATTTTATATGTCCTGAATAAAATTGCTGAAATAAAAAAATTGAACCCTGAACAAGTGGCGGATATTACATCAGCCAATGCTGAAAAGCTTTTTAAGGTTTAGAATTTTCCTTCATTTTGACAAATATTTTCTTGATTGGCATGTCTTTTTATATATGGTTTATTCCTTATAAACAATTAAAGAGATGTCAGATAACGTTATTTATACCGATGGTCATGGAGTTAAAGTAACTCCGTACCAGCTTCATGTGGGCAGCCATGAATATAAAGTGGATGGAATAAGCCATGTGCAATTACACACTATTAAACCGCGAAGAGCTGCAGCTTTATTTATCATACTGATCGGACTTGCATTATTAATTGCCGGCATTATGCACGCTTTTCCTGAAACAACGGATAGCGTTGGTATGCTCACCTCAAACCTTGTTGCTATACTGGCAGGAAGCGTGCTTTTGTTGTTCGGAATTGTTTGGGCGGCAGCATTGCATAATAAATATGCAGTAAGAATTAACACTGCCGAAGGTGAAAAAAATATTGTGGTGAGCCCCAAGCGTGATTACATTGATCAGATTGTAACTGCAATTCACCAGGCTGTAACTTTGCGGATAAGATAAAAAGCATAGATTTACCAAAAGTTTAAAACATCTGGGCAAGCAAACAATATTTATTCTTCTTTTAATTATTTGCATCAGCATTCATGTAAAAGGGCAGTTAACTACAGTGCAAGTGGACAGCGCCTTTAGCAAAAGTCGTGTTACAATTGCAGGCGAAGGAAGAGCCTGTAACCGGATTGCAACCCTTACCGGTGATTTGAATGCAGATGGCAATGATGATGCTTTAATTTATTACAGTTGCGGAATTGAATCAACCATGGGCAAAGCAACCACCGGGGGAGGTTGGGCTATTTGGTTATTTAAAAACGGGCGGCTTGAATTTTTGCTTAATGATGAAAAGAAATTCGGACTGGCCCCCCGTGAAATTAAAACGGACGGAACTATTTTGTGTGACCAACTTGAATATGATCCCAATAGTGCAACTCCAAAGGTGATTGATCACCGGAAGGTACAATTGAAAAATAATAAACTGGTTCTGTTAAAATAGAACGCAGTTCTCCTCTCCAAAAATCTTTCTCAAATATTTTGCTAATGCCAATGGAAAGTATACTTTTGCACTCCTAAAACAGTGCGGGGTGGAGCAGTGGTAGCTCGTTGGGCTCATAACCCAAAGGCCGTAGGTTCGAATCCTGCCCCCGCTACCGAAAGGCCGCCTTTTTGTGCGGCTTTTTTATTTTTAATGTGTTCCCACAGAAAAATCCCTTTTTTCTCCAACCAATAAAAATAAAATATTACTTTGGCAGACTAAAATATTCAAGGGGAAGCTGAAAACCTGAAAGAGTAAGCAAACTAAAAATCAATAACTATGAAAATTAATAATTCTATTCTGACAACATTAATCCTTGCCCTGGGGTTTTGCATCAGCACGCATGCACAAAAGCTCGGTTCATTTGGAGCCGATATGGGAAAAAAATCAATGATGGGAAAAGAAGTTCGCGCTCCTTACACCGATGTGATCAGCTATTACGGTTACGTGAAGCCGGGTGCTGCTCCTGATGAAACCCGCGATGGAAAAAAATACTTCTATCTCTATCTCTGGATTCCTGCAGTTGCTCCAGAAATCGGAGTAAGAATGGTTTCTCCTGTTCCTGATGGAATGAAACCTGCCGAAACGGATTTTGTTTCTCCGGCTTACACTGCAAATGCTACTGATACCAAAAGTTATTTTGACACTTGGGTATCCATGGACCGTGCTTTAGAAGTTACTTCTGCTGATCAAATTGCTACTAAAGGCAAAACCAGCAAATGGTACACCTACGACAAAAATGATGACTCCAGCGAACTCCCTGCACAGCCATCAGGAAGCAAATACAATTCATTGCTCCGCATAACCAGCGAAACCAGCGACCCTATGAAATCGCTCGTTGTCGGATTATACCGCATAGGTTTCACCACCTACAAAACAGGCGAAGTACAAGGAAGCTTTTTAGCGCAAGTTGGCGCTCCTGTTAAATTACCGGGTGTAAAACTTGCTACCAGCCTTGATGAACTTGCAAAAATGATGGCGAAGTAAATCTTTCGGGGTTTAACGTTTAAGGTTTAAGGTTTGAGGTTATACAATTTCAAATTTTAAACCTTAAATTTTTTGTAGCCGTTCGTGTTTTTGACGGGAGTGGCGGAATTTTTGCCGTTGACGTTCCCGATTTTTATAGATCAGATGGCGTTTTTGATACTGTCGTTCCCATTTTTATCGAGGTTGCTTAGGTTTTTGGCATTGCTGCCGATATTTTTGGCGCTGCTGTTGGAATTTTTGACACTTCCATTGTGATTTTTGGCGCTGACGATGGCATTTTGGAGACTGACCATGTCATTTTTTGTACTGCCGTTGGCTTTTTGACGCTGCCGTTGGCATTTTGGTGCTGCCGTTTTTAGTATTATCCTGATTATCAAAAATATATGTAGCATCCATATATAGAGCCAGTTCTTATTAGCAGGATGCTTGCATCCCTAACCAAATTTCAAATTCCTTCTTTAAAAGGTAACCTTTTCTCCTCTTTTCAAGTAATAATAACTGTTTTTAATGGTCAATACATAATACTAGAAGATATACATTCAAAAATCTCAGAAATAAAAACAAAACGTAACCCTGCCTATCAGTTTTACGTTAGATCATCAAAAACCTTACATCTGAAAGGTAACTAACAGAAAAATTATAACATAAAACAATTACACAAGTATATTAGACTAAACAAAAAATTCGGAGGACATAAATTATGAATACAATGATTAACGAATCACAAGAGTTTTACAACTCAATCAGGGAAAACCGGATGGCAATGTATGCCAAGCCCCGCAGGTATTATAACCGCGAAGGCAATAACGGCTCTGCATTTAAATTCCTGTTCCTTGTCAGTGCAGTTGTTTTTTTGATGATTGTTTTATCAGTCAGCTCAGGAATGGCTCAGCAAAAAAATCAAAAAGAGGTATTGTTTGCAAGCAACGACATGAATAATGGCAGCATTGCAAATTACACGACCGTTTTTAATTCAGGCAAAGTGTTCCTCAACTGGACAGCAAAAAACGAACCTTCGGATTGCATCTACATAGTGGAGCGTTCGGGTGACGGAAGAGATTTCCAGTCAGTGGGTGTAAAAGAAGGCATCGGAACTGCAATCGAATTATTCTACAGTTGGATGGACGAAACTCCTCCGGATGGCTTTGCATATTACCGTGTAAAGAAAATAGTTAAAGACGGAACTCAGTTTTACAGTGCAGTAAATGCGGTTATTAATCAAAACTCAAGTTATAATCCTAAAGCAAACTATGCACAAGGAGTAAATACAATCACAAAGTAATAATCCGGTCACAGGTGATCGTACAACAACCGTTATTACTTTATGAATGCTTTTCATTTAAAAAAATATATGAAGGATGCCGTTAAAACTACGGCATTCTTGCTTTTTATATTAATTAACACTGGCGCTTTCGCGCAAACAACCGCTTCCTTTTCCGGCACACCAACAATAGGCTGTGCACCATTAACAGTAGATTTTACTAACGCTTCCACTCAAGCCAATACTTTTTTCTGGGATTTCGGAAACGGAAATACATCAACACTTCCAAACCCGACCACCGTTTATTTATCGCCCGGTTTTTTTACTGTAACGCTCATAGCCATCAATAATCTCACGGGGCAAAAGGACACGCTTGTGCAAACAAATTATATCCAGGTTGTCAATTTACCAGTAGTCAATTTTACTGCAAGCCCTTTAGCAGCATGTGAAGACGATAACCTGTTTACATTTAATAATACCTCGACCGGGGCAGTTTCTTATACATGGGATTTTGGAGATGGCGGAACTTCAACCTTAACAAACCCGACACATATTTATACTACTGCCGGAACATACAATGTAAAATTAATCGGTACCACTTCGTACGGATGCAATGCCATCCAGGTCAGAAACAGTTATATCACCATTTACCCTGCACCTGATTTTTCCTTTACCTCAAATTATTCTTCAACGTGTGATGTAACCCAGGTTTTTGATTTTACCGGCAGCGGTACAGGAATAACTTCATGGAATTGGAATTTCGGGGACGGAACTTTTTCATCTGCTCAAAGCCCTTCGCATTTATACAGTAGTACGGGAGCATATACTATTACTTTAATTACAACCAATACATTAGGATGTACGGATACGCTTTACGCAAATAACTATATCAATATAGGCAGCACTTTGGTGCCATCTTATACAGTTGACAATACAACAGGATGCGGAGATTTAACAGCAAATTTTGATTGCACAGTTCCGAATGCGACCTCCTGGTTATGGGATTTTGGCGATGGCACCACTTCAAATATCCAGAACCCCGTTCACCAATATACTGCAGCAGGGAATTATACAGTTACTCTAACAGTAACCACTACAAGCGGCTGTAACGGAACAGCAACTTTCAATAATGCAATTACTATTGATCCGCTGCCGGCTGGTAATTTCAGTGCCTATATGATTAATCCCTGTGATATTTATTCGTGGCATTTTAACAATGTTTCAGCAAACGGTGTAACGTATTTATGGAATTTTGGTGATGGAACTTCTTCCACGTTAAGCGATCCTGATCATGTTTATACAGCAGAAGGAATTTACAATATTACACTTCATGTATTCTCTGCTAACGGTTGCGAAGATATCTTAACGTTAGATTCATTGGTCAATATCCGGGACTATAAACCCGGCTTTAACGGAATTCCGCGGATAGGCTGCGCTCCTCTGCCGGTAAGTTTCACTGCTAATAATTATCCGAACGCAATTTCATGGTTTTGGAATTTTGGTGACGGAAACACTTCAACACTTCAGAATCCTTCAAATATTTATGCGGGAATCGGTGTATATAATGTCAGCTTAACAATTACCACTTCAGACGGATGTATAGACAGTTTAAGAAAAGTGGGATATATAAATGTAGTGCCCTCTACAGTACCTTATACTGTTCCGGATACTATTATAGGCTGCACGCCTTTCACGGCATTTTTTACTGATCCGACAGTCGGAAGCAATTATTGGTTATGGGATTTTGGTGATGGAGATACATCTCATTTAAGTAACCCTTCACATACCTATTTGAGTGCAGGGATTTATGTAGTCACACTTCAAACAAACATGCCGGGCGGTTGCGGACAGTTTTTTAATCCCTATGCAATTGTCCAGGTATTTCCGTTAACACCATTTCCGATTGAACTTTTGAATATAAGCCCTTGCGCACCCTATCAATTAGAATTAACTAATAATACTGCAGGCATTGTAAATTGGATCTGGCATTTCGGTGATGGAACGTCCTCAACGCAGCAAAATCCTACTCACACATATACACAACCGGGCACTTATACCATTACATTAACGATGACATCCGATAACGGATGTGAAGTAAGTCAATCATTATCCGTAACGGTTGGACATGAAAATCCGATTGTAATTACCGCTCCAAACCTGTGCAAGAACGATCCGATCCAGTTTTCAATTTCCAATCCCGGAGCATTCACTTCTTACACATGGAACTTCGGTGACGGAACTACAAGCAACCAGCAAAACGATACGCATATTTATGGAGCAACAGGTGATTATATAGTTACATTAACAACTATAGATACTTCCGGATGCACGGATAGTTTTGCAGGAGATACTCTGCATATTACTGACGTCACCCCGGGCTATATAACCAATAGCCCTTTAACAGGATGCAATCATGTGCTGGTAAATTTTACCAACACCTCAAGCAATGCTATTACTTATTTGTGGGATTTCGGAGATAACACAACTACCACGAGCACAAACCCGACTCACAATTTTACAACTGCAGGAATTTATTGGGTAAACCTTACTGCAACAAACGGAGGCTGCAGCAAAACTTATACCAGCGCTTCACCTATTATTGTTAACAAGGCAGTTGCAAATTTCAGTTTTACTCATACAGGGCCATGCGTTCCTTTAACAGTAGCCTACAATGATTTAAGCGTAAGCCCTGTCTCATGGTTATGGAATTTCGGAGGAGGGCAAACATCAACTTTACAAAACCCTGTTCATACATTTACTGCACTTCCATTGCCAAGTGTTTCATTAACCATAACAGATATTAACGGTTGCACAGCCACTAAATCAAAACCGAATGTTTCTGTAATTCCTGTTGTAATGCAGGCATCAGATTCGGTAGGATGCACACCACTCTTGGTTAATTTTTCGGACCTCACAAATACGGCAACTGCATGGCATTGGGATTTTGGTGACGGAACAACTTCGAACGTCCAAAGCCCATCACATACATATACTACTTCAGGAAGCTATGATGTAACATTAATTGTAACCATAGCTGCAGGATGTACTGATACGGTGGTTTTCCCGAATTATATTTACGTAACCAAGCCTGTTCCTGATTTTGTCTCACCTACTGTTTCAGTGTGCGCTCCTTCACTTGTTGATTTTAATAATTTATCTCAATACGCTACCACTTACTTGTGGGATTTCGGGGATGGAACAACATCCACAGCAGACAATCCTTCACACATTTATAATATTCCGGGAGATTATACAGTATCGTTAACGGCTTATGATAGTTTGGGATGTTCAACCATTGAAATAAAAATTGATTATATACATGTACCGGGGACCTATTCCAGTTTTAGCTTAACATCACAATTAAACTGCCTGCAAACAATGGTTCAGTTTACAGATTCATCTATTCTCGCGACTTCATGGAATTGGAATTTTGGAGACGGATATACTTCCAATGTTCAAAACCCGCAGCATCTTTATGCTGATACCGGAAGTTATATTGTTTCACTGATTACCAGCGACTCGCTTGGATGCAGTTCATTTTACAGTTATCCGATGCCGGTTGTTATACATCCCAACCCTTCTGCAACCGCTGCAACAACGGATACTGGCGGATGCAGCCCATATACTGCTTCGTTTACCAACACCTCAATAAGTGCAGTAAACTCTATCTGGAATTTTGGTGATGGGGATACCTCTTCTATTGTAAATCCTGCTCATACTTATCCTTATTCCGGCACTTATTATGTTTCTTTGATTGCGATAAATCAATTCGGATGCACAGACACTTTTGCATTTTCTTCCCCCATTAATGTTGATAAAACTCCAATAGCACAATTCTCGACCGATATTAATTCAGGATGCTCGCCAATTACTGTTCATTTTACGAATACATCTGATAGCCTGCAATCATCAAATTATTTGTGGGATTTTGGAAGCGGTCAAACCTCTACATTACAGGATCCAATAATTACCTTTCCTGATTCAGGAATATTTTCAGTACAGTTAATCGTGCAAAACTCATCCGTATGTGCTGACACTGCATTTAATCAAATTACAGTAAAGAAATCGCCATCAGCATCGGCATTAATATCTGATACTATAGGATGCGGTTTGTTTCCTGTAACTTTCATTAACCATTCTGCATATGCTGATTCGTATGAATGGAACTTTGGTGACGGAGTTACTTCATCAGTACATGATACAACCTATTCTTATAGTGCCAGCGGAATTTATTATCCGTACTTAGTAGCATTGTCTAATAATGGCTGCACCGACACTTTTCATTTCAGTACTGCTGTGAATGTTAAGCTTGCGCCCATAGCCAATTTTCAAACAACCATGAGCGGTGAATGCTCAGGAGCATTACTGTCACTTCATAATATTTCAACGAATCTTTCGAATCCTTTATATAATTGGACCATCGGACCTTTAACCTCTCCACTTGAGGAACCGTCCTTCTTATTTCCGAATTCAGGGTTTTATACAATAACATTAATTGTCAGCAATGATAATGGTTGTGTTGATTCAACTTCACAAACTGTTTTGCTGCAAGTGGAAAATAACCCACCGCCACCTGTAACGCCTCTTTTAAGTGTATCTGTTGTGGATAACTCTTCCGTGGAAATACAGTGGCTACCAAGTGCAGCCCAGGATTTGGAAGAATACCGTCTTTACCGTTTAAATACGCTCACAAATACATATACCATGATTTATTCGGAGTTGCATCCGAATAATTCTAACCCGAATGTTACCGGAGTGTATGTTGATCATGGATTGAACACTTTACAAAATGTGTACACTTATAAACTTCAAACCATAGATCATTGCGGAAATATGTTTAGTCTTGACAGCTCAGCAGCTCATACCACTATTAATGTAAGTGCTGTGGCAACCGGAACTAATATTGCAGTCAGCTGGACTCCTTATGGCGGATGCCCTGTTTCGGCATATGAAATAAACAGAACAGCAAATGGTTCTACACAACTGGTAGCTACGGTATCGCCCACCCAGCTAAATTGGTTTGACCCGGGATTGGATTGCCCCTATCAATATTCTTACCGGATAAAAGCGCTTGATCTTTGCGGTAATCCTTATACATCCTTAAGCGATACTGCTATTGCTCAGCCTGATGATCTTTTGGCAGATCAAAAGGTTGAAGTTGTTCGTTCCACGGTTGTGTTCAATAAAAGTGTACTTACCGAGTGGGGCCCTCCAAATATTTTCCCGGACAGGGTGTTTGAATATAAAATTCTTCGTTCCATTGATAATATAAATTTCACTGCGGTTGCTTCAGTTCCTGCAACAGAACACAGTTATATTGACGAGAACGTGGATGTCAATCATCAGAATTATTATTACAGGGTTAGTGTAATTAATGATTGCAACCTTGCCGGACCAAGAAGCAATAACAGTTCATCCATACTTTTGCAATCCGATTACTATCATGAAAAATCCAAACTCTGGTGGACCAGGTATGATAAGTGGGATACAGGAGTGGATCATTATAGTATTGAAAGAAAGAATGAATCCGGCCAGTGGATTGAAATCAAGGTTGTAGATGGTGTTACCATCGAAACGGAGATTGACGAATAAATTTTAACCACCACTTTATTTATTTTATTTTTGTGAGGAGCTTTTTGAGCTGCTCATTTTTTATTTACAATAATCAGGAAGAAAATCGTGAAACCATTAGGGCTTTTTTATATTCTTGTTTTTTACGTGGTGCTTCAATTTTGTTGGTGGGCTTATCTTTTGATTGATCTCAATAAAGAAGTGTATGATTTTAAAACAGAACTCGTGAGATTGAGAACAAACGATGAGCAAATGCAAAAGAATGAACATACTATTTTTATCAAAAAGCTGCATGTGCGGTGGATGATGGTTGCCGGTGAAGGCGCGGTTTTCCTTACATTATTAGTTATCGGCATTAATCAAACACGCAAAGCTTTCAAAAAGGAAGTTCTGCTGGCGAAACAGCAGAAAAATTTTTTACTATCCATTACACATGAATTTAAATCACCGCTGGCTGCAGTAAAATTAAGCCTGCAAACTTTGCTTAAGCATGATCTTGAAAAAGGAAAAAAGAATGCTATCATTCAGCGTTCTTTAAACGAAACTGAACGAATCAATAACTTAATTGAGAATGCTCTTCTGGCCGCGCAAATTGAATCGCACACTATTCAGTTTCAAAAGGAAGAATTTAATTTAAGTGAATTATTAAGAAATACTATAGAAGATAAAGCGGAACAATATAACCTCACCCATGAAATCTCTTCGGATATCCCTGACAATATTTACATGAAAGGCGATTCGCTTGCAATCAGTTCGATGATACTTAACCTGATTGAAAATGCTGAAAAATATTCTCCCAAAAACAGTAAAACACATTTAGAATTATTGATGAGAGAAAATCATATTGTTATCAGGGTAAGTGATAATGGAGCAGGAATTCCTGATGTAGAAAAAGAAAATATATTTGAAAAGTTTTATCGTGTGGGAAATGAAGAAACACGTAATACAAAAGGCACCGGGTTGGGATTGTATATTGTAAAGCAGGTAGCCATGATCCATAACGGGAAGGTATTTGTAAAGAATAATATTCCTGAGGGAACAGTTTTTGAGGTCATTTTTAAAAAATAAAATCGTTGCGCAAAGTAGTATTAATAATAATGGACGGATGGGCTGAAGCCTCTGCAGGAAAAGCAAACGCCATAAGCCAGGCTAAAACCCCATTTATAAACAGCCTTTATAAAAATTACCCTCATTCACAATTAAAAACTTCCGGTGAAAATGTCGGACTGCCTGAAGGACAAATGGGCAATTCGGAAGTCGGGCATTTGAATATTGGTGCGGGCAGAATAGTTTACCAGGAATTGGCTTTGATCAATAAAGAAGTTCGGGAAAATAAAATTGCTTCGAATAAAACCCTGCTTGCCTGTTTGGAATATGTTAAAACGAATAATAAGAAATTACATCTTATCGGACTGGTTTCCGATGGCGGTGTGCACGCGCATATTAATCATCTCATTAAGCTTTGTGAAATAGCAACGGAGCATGGTGTAGAAAAAACCTTTATTCATGCTTTTACTGACGGGCGTGATACTGATCCTAAAAGCGGAATACATTTTATTAAGCAATTAGAAGATGAAACAAAGAACACTTCTGCAAAAATTGCTTCTGTTGTCGGGCGGTATTATGCCATGGACCGCGACCGCAGGTGGGAACGTGTAAAACTTGCTTATAATTTATTAGTGAACGGTATTGGCAAAAAGTCAACTGATCTTTTAAAGGATGTGCAGACATCATATGATGAAAATGTAACTGATGAATTTATAAAGCCCATCGTTAAAGTAAATGAACAAGGTGAGCCTTTGGCAACCATCGAAGCGGGTGATGCAGTTATCTGTTTTAATTTCCGCACAGACCGCTGTCGTGAAATTACACGAGTGTTAACGCAGGATGAAATGCCGGAATTCGATATGCATACGCTGCCGCTTCATTATGTAACCATGTCCCGTTATGATGATACTTTTAAGAATATTGGAGTGATGTATGAAAAGGACAATCTTTCCATGACTCTTGGTGAAGTGGTTTCGCTTGCCGGTAAGAAACAGTTGCGCATGGCAGAAACGGAAAAATATCCGCATGTTACTTTTTTCTTTTCTGGCGGAAGAGAAGAAACATTTGAAGGTGAAAAACGCATTATGATACCTTCTCCCAAGGTGGCCACTTACGATTTAAAACCGGAGATGAGTGCCGTTCAAGTGAAAGATGCCTTGATAGCCGAGCTGAAAAAGGAGGATCATGATTTTGTCTGCATCAATTTCGCAAATCCTGATATGGTTGCCCATACCGGGGTGATACCGGCTGCAATAACTGCCGTAGAATCAGTGGATACCTGCGTGGCTGAAATTGTGGAAATGGGCATGAAGCACAACTATACTTTTCTGATCACTTCCGATCACGGGAATGCGGATATGATGATGAATGCAGACGGGACGCCTAATACTGCACATACAAAAAACCCGGTGCCCTGCTTTTATGTAGACAAAAATCTTGCAGCTAAAAAAATTTCAAACGGTATTCTTGCTGACCTTGCACCTACCATTCTTTCATTGATGCAACTGAAAGTGCCGCAGGAAATGACAGGAAAAAACCTCCTCGAAGATTAAAGGGAATACTAAAAATAAAAAGCGATTATTTTTTTCTTAACGAATCAGGGGATGCTTTAGCATCATCTTCCTCCTCCATGTCCTTGCATCCATGGTGTTCCATTTTTTCATCGCAGCATTTTTTCATATCACCCTCGCCCATGCAACAATTCATCATTTGCCCGTGACGCATCATCCTGTTATTATGCGGCTGGCAATATTGCGAAGGGCAAATACCGGTGCGGCATGCAATCCGTTTGGTAACCCGTGCAAGATTAATGGCCACAAATAGTGCAGCAACAATAATAACCACCCATGCAGTGCGTGTAAAAAGGTTGCCGTAATTTTCTTTTCTTGCCACAGCAAGTAAAAACATTCCTGCTACAAGAGCAATTAACAATATTCCGATTGATACTAATAAATTCATTGCGTTTGGTTTTTAAATTAGAGTACTAAGGTAGGAATTAAAATAAATAGTGGAATGTGCGGAGTGCGGAGAAAAACAGTTCCTATCAGGTTATTTTTTATATGAACCTGGTTAAAATTGACTAAGATTTTTAAAATTAAAAAGCACGGTGCACCGGGTAAAACGCATAGTGCAGCGGGTAAATAACATGGTGGTTCAGGTAAAAAAGACGGACGTTTGGGTATTTTACGTGGTGATTCGGGTAATGTAAGCTTTAAACTTTAAACCTTAAGTTTGCGCTCCAAATATTTCTTTAACAATTTCCTCTCACCATAAACATGAACAAGTTTCTTCAAACAATTATTTTAATTTTATTGCTGTTTCAATCAAAATTTTCTTTTTCACAGGAGAAAAAATATAAGCTGGGCTGCATTGGCTTTTATAATCTTGAAAATTTTTATGATACGATTAATGATCCGTTGAAAAACGATGAGGAGTTTTTGCCTAATGGCAGCTATCATTATACGGGTGCGGTGTACCTCGATAAGGTGAAGCATTTGTCGGATGTGCTTTCGCTGGAGGCAACTGATAAAACACCTGACGGGCTTTCGATGTTCGGCTGTGCCGAGGTGGAAAATGAAACAGTGCTGCAGGATTTGATTCATACGGATAAACTAAAAAGCCGCAATTATAAGATTGTGCATTATGATTCGCCTGATATACGCGGAGTGGATGTGGGGTTGATTTACAATCCGAAATATTTTACCGTAAAATTCAGCGAGCCGCTGTTTGTAGAATTGTATGAAGATGATAAAATTACTCCGCGATACACACGCGACATTTTGTATGTGTACGGAATGTATGATGGCGAACCATTGCATATCATGGTGGGGCACTGGCCTTCGCGCAGGGGCGGTGAAGAAGCGTCTGCACCTGGACGCGCAAAAGCCGCTTCTGTTTGCAAGCATAAGGTAGATTCGATTACGGCTATAAATCCGAATGCGAAAATTATTGTTATGGGCGATTTGAATGATGATCCTGTAAGCCCCAGCGTTGCTGTAGTGCTTGGCGCAAAATGTGAAAAGGAAAAGGTTGCGAAAGGCGGAATGTACAATCCATGGTGCGATTATTATACCCGCGGCATTGGTACGCTTGCTTATAACGATGCCTGGAATTTATTTGACCAGATTATGCTATCGTACGGTTTTTTGGCAAAAAACCAAAAAGGTTTTTTCTTTAAAGAAGCCGATATTTTTTCAAAGCCGTGGATGATTCAAACTTCGGGCAGGTACAAAGGTTATCCTAAACGGACGTATGATTTTAATAATTATATGGGTGGATACAGCGACCACTTTCCAACGTATGTGGTTTTGCTGAAGGAGATAAAATAGGTTTAAAGTTGTTTTATATTGTTTGAAGAGGTTGGAGGTTGAAAATTATTCTTGTGCGGTTTCATATCCTTCATCAACTAAAAGATGGTTGCTTTGTGCAGCAGCCACAGCAAGCTCATCGCATCGCTCATTCATCGGATGCTCGTTATGTCCTTTTATCCATTTGAATTTTACATGGTGCTCGCGATAGATTTTATTAAACCGCAACCATAAGTCTTTATTTTTTTTGCCTTTAAAATCTTTTTTCAGCCAGCCTGCAAACCAGCCTTTTTCAACAGAGTCAACAATATATTTTGAATCGGAATACACAGTAACATGCTCTCCCTTTTTTTTCAATGCTTCCAAACCAACAATTACACTTAATAATTCCATGCGATTGTTTGTTGTCATCCTGTAACCTTGCGAAATTTCCTTCCGATGATTTCCTGAAATTAATATAGTGCCGAATCCACCCGGTCCTGGATTGCCGCGCGATGCACCGTCAGTAAATATTGAAATCATATTCCAAGATTGCTTCTGAAAAGTTTTACTGCAATTGCCAATAAAATAAATCCGAAAACTTTTCGCAGCACTCCGATGCCTGTTGGCCCAAGCAGCTTTTCAAGAAAGCCTAAATTTTTTAAGCACAAGTACACCACCACAAGATTTAACAGAATTCCGATAATAATTGTTTGGGTGTTGTATTGTGAGCGAAGCGAAAGAAGAGTGGTCATGGTACCTGCTCCGGCAATGAGTGGAAATGCAATTGGAAATATGGAAGCTGTTTCGGGCATTTCATCTTTATACAATTTGATTCCTAAAATCATTTCAAGCGAAAGGAAAAAAATAATAAACGAACCTGCAATTGCAAAAGAAGAAATATCCAGACCCATCAGCTTAAGAATATTTTCACCAAGAAATAAAAACAGCAACATAATGATAAGCGAAGTAACTGTTGCCTTTTCGGGATGAATGCTTCCTGCCTTTTTTCTTATTTCTAGAATTGCCGGAATAGAACCCACAATATCAATGACTGCAAAAAGAATCATTGAAACGGTGAGGATGTTTTTAAAGCTGAGATCCATTTTTTAAAAGTAAACAGTATACAATAAACTGTTTTTACTTAAGCTTAAAGCTTTCCATAAACTTAGTAGTGTAATTTCCTTTGCGGAAATCGGGATTCTGCATCAACTGCTGATGAAAAGGAATAGTAGTCTTCACGCCTTCCACTACAAATTCGCTTAAAGCGCGCTCCATGGTATTGATGGCTTCTTCGCGCGTTTGAGCTATTGTAATAAGCTTCGCAATCATCGAATCATAATTGGAAGGAATCGTGTAGCCGGCATAAATGTGTGAATCTACTCGAACACCATGTCCACCCGGAACGTGGAGGGTAGTTATTTTTCCCGGGCACGGGCGGAAACCATTGTAGGGATCTTCGGCATTAATGCGACATTCAATTGCATGCAGTTGCGGAAAATAATCGTTGCCTGTAATCTTATGGCCGGCAGCAATTTTTATTTGCTCTTTAATCAAATCATAATTAATAACCTCTTCAGTAATCGGATGTTCCACCTGTATACGGGTGTTCATCTCCATAAAATAAAAATTCCGGTGCTTGTCCACCAAAAATTCTACTGTTCCTACGCCTTCATACTTTACTGCAGTTGCAGCTTTAACTGCAGCCGCACCCATTGCTTTCCGCAATTTATCAGTCATAAAAGGCGATGGGGTTTCTTCAATCAATTTCTGATGCCTTCTTTGTATGGAGCAATCGCGTTCTGATAAGTGACAAGCTTTTCCATATTGATCTCCTGCTATCTGAATTTCGATATGTCGGGGATCCTCCACATATTTTTCTAAATACAAACCATCATTTCCGAAGGCTGCTTCGGATTCTGTTTTGGCAGAATTCCATGCGGGCTCTAATTCTTCGGGCTTCCAAACAATGCGCATTCCTCTTCCACCTCCCCCGGCAGTTGCTTTGAGAATAACAGGATAACCAATTTTTTTTGCAATCTTCAAACCATGATCTACACTTTCAAGCAATCCGTCCGAGCCGGGGATAGTCGGAACTTTTGCCTTTTTCATCGTGTCCTTTGCATTCGATTTATCGCCCATTGCATCAATCTGCGCGGGTGTTGCGCCAATAAACTTAATGTTATGCTCTTTGCAAATCGTAGAAAATTTTGAATTCTCCGAAAGGAAACCATAACCCGGGTGTATGGCATCGGCATTCGTAATTTCAGCGGCAGCGATAATGCTCGGAATATTCAAATAAGAATCGCGGCTGGGTGGCGGACCTATGCAAACTGCCTCATCAGCAAAACGAACATGCAGGCTGTCCTTATCAGCAGTGGAATAAACGGCCACCGTACTAATGCCCATCTCTTTGCACGTACGAATAATTCGCAGTGCAATTTCGCCCCGGTTAGCTATTAGTATTTTCTTAAACATATGCTTTAAAATAATTCCAACGAATTACGAATAAAAAAAACGAAACTACGAATTACGAATTTTTGACCACATCCTGAATAATGTTAACTACCCTTTTAGACTTTACTCCTTCGGTAGTAAAATTTATAAGTATTGCAAGTTGTAGATTACTCATTTTGAGATAATGCAAAACCTGTTCTATATGTGTTTTTGAGAAATAATTATCCTTTTTTAATTCCACAATAATTTTTTCATCCACTAAAAAATCTAAAAACGATTTTCCAATTATTTTGTCTTTAAAGTAAAGCGGAAAATAAACCTGTTCTTTAAAATGAATTTCTTTATTGGCTAATGATAACGACATTGCTTTCTGATAATTCTTCTCCTGGTGACCCGGACCCAATTCGTTAAAGACATCAAAAGCACATCCGACAATATCATAACTTAACTCGGAGTAAAGCAAATCATCTCTTTTTAGTTGCGCAGTTGGAGCCATTCCGGGTTCGCTAATTCGTAGTTTCGTAGTAAGATTCGTAATTCGTTGGCATTCTTTTTAGTTGCGCAGCAGGCTCCATTCCGGGTTCGTTAATTCGTAGTTTCGTAGTAAGATTCGTAATTCGTTGGCATCACTTCGGTTCGACCAAAAACAACGGCTGATCATATTCAACCGGTGAAGCATTATCCACCAAAACTTTTACGATTCTGCCTGCCACATCTGCTTCGATTTCATTAAAAAGCTTCATGGCTTCGATAATGCAAATAATCTTTCCGTCTTTTATTTCATCACCCACATTCACAAAATTCGGTTTATCGGGTGCTGACGAACGGTAAAAAGTACCGATCATAGGCGATTTAATCACATGCAGCTTTGATTCATCAACGCCTGAAGAAGATTCAGCGGGCGGTTCTGCTGTCGGTGCCGATGCTGCTGCTGCAGCAGGAGCTGCCTGGGGCGCTGCCATCATTTGCTGAGGCATTGCCTGCGGAGCCATCATCATATACTCCGGCTGCTTTTGGGTATTCTTAATCGTGATCTTTATCTCCTTCGTTTCAATGCTCACCTCCGAAACTCCTGCCTTCGAAACGAACTTTATAAGGTCTTCAATTTCCTTTCTATTCATTAAAAATAGTTTTAAGATTGGTTACCAAAAGTAGAAATTATTTTGGTTTGGGGTAAAAAATGAGGTTTGGGGTTTCGGGTTTAAGGTTTAAGGTTTGAAGTTGGTTGAAATTGTTTGAAAGGGAGAAATGGTTCGCGGTTGGAGAGAAATCGTCCGAGGACAGGGAGAAACCGTCCAAGGGTAGGGAGAAACCGTCCAAAGGGAGGGAGAAATGGTTCAACCCTTGAGAGAAATGGTTCGAGGGTAGGGAGAAATGGTCCAAATGCAGGGAGAAATGGTTCAAGGGGAGGGAGAAATGGTCCGAAAGCAGGGAGAAATGGGGCAAACGGAAAGAAATAGGGCTAAAGATCAATCATTTATGAAAAAAGAGTCAAATAAAAGCACTTAGTTAAGGGATTGCTTCAGTCGTTCCTCCTTCGCAATGACGGAAAATATGCGGGCGGACTTGCATCCCGATAAGAAACCGGGACAAGTCTTCATGCGGGAACGGAAGAAAAGATGAAAAGGAACAGTATCGCTTCAAAAACCTTAAACCTTAAACTTTAAACCTGCCTGCCAATTAAAATTTCCTCACCTTTACAACCTATGGCAAAGAATAAAAAAATAATTCTCCCGCTCAAAAAGCTCGGCATAGAGCACAGCGGTATGCATTTAATTCTTAAAATAAAGGTGAATCGCAAAGCTGCCACTTTGGTGGTGGATACGGGGGCTTCGCAAACGGTGCTTGACAAAAACCGCATTCACCGTTTTGTTAAAGAAAAAGATTTTAAGAAACACGATTCGCTTTCCACCGGCCTTGGCACCAAAACGATGGAGAGCCATATTGTTTCGATTGACCAAATGGAATTTGGCAAACTGAAGCTGGGCAAACGGATATTTATTCTGCTGGATTTATCGCACGTGAATGAATCATACTCGGAGATTGGTTTAAAAAAAATTGACGGTGTGCTGGGTGGCGACATCTTAAATATTTTTAAGGCTGTTATTGATTATGGCAATTCGGAATTAATTCTGAGCATGCCGCGCGCCACAGTACTTAAACGTAAAACCAGGCGCAAACGGTAGCCTGCTGCATGTTTGAATTTTGAATCATAACTTTGTATTTGAATATGAGCCCGTCAAATTACCGTATACTGCTTGTTGAAGATGAGCCGAGCATTGCCGAAACCATTGAGCTTAATCTTGAGCTGGAAGGTTATTCGGTAACTACTGTAAATAATGGGAAAGAAGGGCTGAAGGCTTTTCATCAAAGCAGGTTCAATTTGCTTGTGCTGGATGTGATGCTTCCTGAAATGGACGGTTTTACACTTTGCGAGGCTATCCGTTTGGAAAATTCTTCCATTCCCATTTTATTTCTAACTGCAAAAAGTTCGGGCGCTGACCGGGTGAACGGCTTGCGCAAAGGAGGGGATGATTATCTTACCAAGCCTTTTAACCTGGAGGAATTATTGCTGCGTGTAAATAAACTGATACGAAGAAGCTTGACAGGTGCAGAACAGCAAGCTGCCTCGCCTGACGAGTATAACCTGAAAGGCTTTATTATTAATTTTCCCCAGCTTAAAGCAACTTCCCCCGAGGGAGAAGTGCTAAATCTTACCAAGAAAGAAACTGCCTTATTGAAATTCCTGATTGCCCACAAAAACGAAGTGATTTCGCGGGAGCATATCCTTGAAACCGTATGGGGGTACGATATTTATCCCTCCACCCGATCCATTGACAACTTTATGGTCAATTTCAGGAAATATTTTGAAAAAGACCCTGCCAATCCCAAGATATTCCATGCAGTTAGAGGTGTAGGGTATAAATTTGTAGACTAACACAGTGTTTCGTAACGAAACATATAATATATTTGAACCCCGAAAAGTAACTCTTCACAAATTTAAAATCCAATTTAATTTCATGAAAAAAAATCTATTAACATTATGCGCTATTGCATTAATGATTTCGACATCATTGCTTGCGCAAAATCAAAAAAGATGCGGTACGATGGAATATCTTGCTGCACAAAAAGCCGCTGACCCCACACTTGCAGCAAGAATGGCTGATGTAGAAAGGCAAACACAACAGTGGATAACAAGTCATCCTAATTACAGGACAACTTCCATTATTACAATTCCTGTTGTATTTCACGTGGTGTACAGCACATCTGCACAAAACATTTCTGATGCTCAGTGCCAGTACCAGCTTGCGCAGCTGAATGCAGATTATGCCCGCTTAAATTCGGATGCAGGCAATACCCCTTCGGTATGGCAGTCTATTGCTGCAAATACACAAGTGCAGTTTTGTCTTGCTGTTCGCGACCCGAATGGTAATGCAACTTCAGGAGTGGTACACAAATCAACTACTGTAGCTTCTTTTTCAGATAATGATAATGTAAAACATAATTCAAGCGGAGGTGATGATGCATGGCCATCTGCAAGTTATTTGAATATCTGGTCCTGTAATTTAGGAGGAGGATTGCTTGGCTATGCACAATTTCCGGGTGGAAGCGCTTCGACCGATGGTGTAGTATTTCTTTATTCTTCCATTGGAAGCATTGCACATCCGGGCACTGCTGCTCCATATAATTTTGGAAGAACAGCAACTCATGAAATTGGCCACTGGTTAAATCTTTTTCATATATGGGGCGATGATGGAACATCCTGCTCAGGTACAGACAATTGTTCTGATACTCCAAACCAGGCTGATGAAAACTATGGTTGCCCTGCATTCCCTAATGTTTCCTGCAGCAATGGACCTAATGGTGATATGTTCATGAATTACATGGATTATACTGACGATGGTTGCATGAATATGTTTACAGCAGGACAAGCTTCGCGCATGCAAGCTACATTGGCAGGATCAAGAGCAAGCATTCAATCTTCGTTAGGTTGTGTAGCTCCTTCGGGATGCGGAGTACCTGGTGGGTTAAGCGCAAGTAGCATTACTTCTACTTCGGCAACCTTAAACTGGACTTCAGTAAGCGGGTTTGTAAGTTATAATGTTCAATACCGTATTGTAGGTGCAGGATCGTGGACAAGCACAACTTCTACTACAAACTCAAAAGCCATTTCAGGATTAACGGCTGCTTCTAATTATGAATTCCAAGTGCAAACAGTTTGTTCAAGCACAAGCAGTGCATTCTCCGGCTCAGGAACATTTACTACTTCCGGTACCGGTACTTGTGGCGTACCTTCAGGATTGAGCGCAAGCAGTGTTACCTCTTCATCGGCAACTTTAAATTGGACTACGGTAAGCGGGTTTGTAAGTTATAATGTTCAATATCGCATAGTAGGTGCAGGGTCATGGACAAGCACAACTTCTACTACAAACTCAAAAGCCATTTCAGGATTAACAGCTTCCGCTAATTATGAATTTCAGGTGCAAACAGTTTGTTCAGGTTCAAGCAGTGCATTCTCAGGATCAGGAACATTCACCACTTCGGCTGCAAGTTCCTGCACTACTTCTTATGAACCCAATAATACCAGTTCGGCTGCTTTAACAATTCCTGTGAATACTGATATTACTTCCGTGATTTCATCTTCATCAGATATTGATTGGTATAAGTTCGTAAACACAAGCTCAGCACCCTATATTAAAGTAACACTCACTACGCTTCCATTTGATTACGATGTGGTGCTTTATAATTCAGCATTGAGCCAAATCGGAATTTCACAGAATGGAGGAACAACCTCTGAAACGATCAAGTACAATTCCACAACTGTAAATACACGTTATATTAAAGTTTATGGATATAACGGGGCGTTCTCTACAACATCCTGCTATACTTTAAGAGCATCCATAAGCGGAACACCGTGGAGGGTTATAGGAGACAATGAAGTTGTACTTGAAGATTTGCAGCCAAATACTTTCTCTATGTACCCGAATCCTGCACAGACTTCATTAAACATAAATTTCCAATCGTCTGCAAGCAGCAATGTAAGCGTTCAGATTACCGATATTCTTGGCAAGGTAGTAATGAACAATAGTTTTACTGCTGACGAAGGTTATAATTCATATAAAATGAATGTTGAAAATCTCAACAAAGGCATTTATATTGTTGTGGTTGAAAACAACAAGAGCCGCACTACTCAAAGATTAGTGATTGCGAGATAAAGTAATTTAATTTTAATAAAGGCAGGTGAGCTAATCATCTGCCTTTTTTATTTGCAAGAAAATAATATATCTATACTTAAAGTATTTTTTATTTTTGTTTTGAAGACTTATACAACTCATATGAAAAACAATTTAAAATTCCTCCTTCAGTTATTAATTCTTTTGATTCCTTATTCACTTATTGCACAAACTAAAATAGAAGTTGAGGAGGAAACCCGGTCAATGAGTAAAGGAAAGCAACCCGGATATGTAGTATTGATTCCGGAAGCAACCGTAAGCGAGATAAAACCTGAGCTGAAAAAATTTCTGCGTAAAGACAGTAAATCTAAAATTGAAGAAGAAGATGGGGAGATTTATATTTCAGGAGTAGAAAATAAAAGTATTTCTCCTGAGAAGATTAATATTTATACCAAACTGGCTGAATCAAATGACGGAGTTGAGCTTACTGCATTCTTTACAGAAAATGACACCGCCTTTATTTCCCAATCAACAAATGCTGAATCTTCAAATGCAATTAAGAAGTATTTAAAAAACTTTGCTGTGGAGCAGTATAAACAAATTGTAAAAGATCAACTGTCTGTTCAACAGCGCAAGCAAAAGGATTTAGAATATCAAGTGGAGAATCTAATTCATCAAAAACAAAAGTCAGAGCAAAATATAAACCAGGCGAAACGAACCATTGAAAATAATACTCATAACATAGAATCTTTAAACAAGCTGTTAGCCCTCAAAGAAGATGAAATATTAAAGCAAAACGGAATTGTTAACAGTATTAAAGGCAGCGGAACAGAGGAAGAAAAACTCAGCTTAAAAAATTTGAAAACTATGGAGAATGAAAAAAAGAAATTGGATAGAGATAGAGAACATGCAGCAAGTGAGAGTGATAAAATGAATGCACGTATTGAAAATGAGCAACGCAATATCGAAAAGAATGTTGAATCACAGGGAGTGAAAACTAAGGAATTAGAAAATCAAAAAGGTATAGTTAAAAAAACAGAAGAGAAACTGAATAATATTTTTTAACCTTCTATTTCTGCGCAATAAAATTAGTCCTGCTTTTAAAAACCCTTTCAGCAATATGGCTTTGCCCATCACTGAAGTATGCATCAGGATTTAAACTGGAATGCAGAATAAATTTTTGAATTGAATCGGCAGCGTATGCCTGGATGGTTATAGGCGTTGACTGGTTGTTTCCCTGGATAGAAAGTGTAAACACAGGTGTTGAAGAAGGTGTGTACTGATCCACAAAGCTGCTGTTTTGTAAAGTGGCAATCTCATTTAAGTACTGAACGGTCTTTGCTGAATCAGATGGTTCACCATTAACTGTCCAACCATTATTTTGTTTTGATAACATAAAGCTGCTATCAGCCGGGTAAGAGAAGGTCAATGAATTCCAGTTGTCTTTATTGCCGCTGATAAATGCCTTTCTTCTCCATGAATTAAATCCCTGGTTAATGCTCATCGCAAGAAATCCTTCAATAGCATAAACCGGCTCCTCATTAGCATACCTGATATAAGTAATACCACTTCTTGTTGAGGGATCATATCCGAATTTGCCAATAATTAAATCATATGTCTGATCCTTCGCTATTATCTTGATTCGTGTTCCTGAAGTATCAGTTACCTGCAAGTCTGCCCAACCTGATTTGTCTTCAGCACCAAGGCTTATTGATTTTACATCAATAAAGTTTGCAAGCAGTCCTTTTACTGCAGTACTGTCGGCATTGGTTTTAATCTTATCATTCTGAAGCTCCCATACGGAACCATTTTTTGTAATTTTTATTTCCTTTCCCTTTTCTGATTTAGGATAGAGTAAAATTTGGGTTACTGAGGAGGTGTCAACTTTAATAAATTCTTCGCGGAAGGTGCTTTCCGATTTTTTTGATTGGTATTTACTCAGGGCAACAATGCCGCCAAGCACCACAAGAATTATAATAAGTGTTTTTGTATTGAACTTTTTAAACATACATTAATTTTAAGTCAGGGCTTAAACATAATCTTCTTCCATTCTTCTCACCCGCTGGCTGCGCTTCATCTGCATGCGGATAATTCCATAGGCAACTATAAGTAGAATAGGCAACAGGAAGTTCATGTATTTATAAAATGTTTTACTGCCATCTTCCATTTGATTTAGCGGCCGGGATGTTACTCCTTTGGTGCGCAAATCAATCAAACCTGTATCATCCGACAACCAGTCAATGGAATTAACGAGGAGGTTCACATTATCAGGCGGCAGTTGTTGTGCAGTCTGCCCTTCGCCATTTACAGCAAAATCACCGTTAGCAATGACAATCATTTTTGATGCTGCGCTGCCGGAAATTTTACCTGCAATGGCTCCTCCTATTACAATGCCCTGCATGGGGAAATCGGCATCGTTCCATTGTTTCTGCACGTTAAAGAATGTAGGAGATTGCTGAGTACCTGACTTTGCACTTGATTTTAAAATTGGTGTGAAGCGCAAGCTTGAATCACCCGTGTATTTTAACGGGCTGGGGAAACGCAGGATTACCTGCTCTAATCCTTTCGTTACAGGATGGTCTTCAAATTTATTTATCAAAGGAAAATACGGGAACTGTATCTGCGTATTAAATTGAAACATTCCCTGCTGCTGACGGACGCTCACTGCTCCGCAGGTTGCATCAACAATAAACTGGTCTTCTATATTTATTTTTTTCTTAGCCAGCCAATCTTCCAGTCCTGTATGGCGGCTTGAACCCTGAGCAGTGCTCAGATCAGCGGTTTCACGGCTGTAGGAGATAAAAATATTTTTGCCTTTGGAAAGAAATTCATCAATATAATGTAAATGAGATTCAGGAATAGAATCTTTCGGGTCAATGATTGCAAGTGTTTTAATGTTATCGGGAATACCGGTACTATCACTAAGCGTAACCGGCTGTACATTATATAAAATGGACAAGGCATTATTAGCTTGTTGCATGGCTTCAATTTTTGGTTCACCGTGCCCCTGCAAAATTCCAATAGAAGGTTTCTCCGCTACCGATAATTTTTTAATGCTTGACGACAATGAATATTCCATTGCTGAGCCGGGTTGCATAAAAGGAATGACTTCGCTTTTCTCTCCCATTTTAATGACCGCTCCCAAATAAGCCTTCTGCTGTTTCATCTGGTCCTTCTCCCGCACATTGATCATTACCGGCTGAACACCTGATTGCGCTGCCTGTGTTTCCAGTTCTTCCTTTTCATTCGGATTGATAAATTCATAAACCACTTTTCCTTTTGAACGGTTGGCGTATTCAATCAGCAGTTCTTTAAAATCTCTTTTTGTTTTTGAGATATCAGGCGGAAGGTTTTCTGAAAAATAGGCTTTAACAGTTATAGGCTGCTTTATGGTTTTTAAAATATCAACCGTGGCTTTACTTAATGTGTAACGATTATCGCCTGTAAAATCAAGGCGAAAAAAATAACTGTCGGAAGCTACATTCAGAAGAATAATAATTCCTAAGCTGAGCAGGATAAAATTTATGACTGATTTTCTTGTTTTCATCGTGAGTCTGCAATATTTCGTTTTGATAAAGTGATTTCAGATAAAACCAACCCGAGAAAAATAACGGAGAAGAAATAAACTAAGTCCTTGCTGTCAATTACTCCTCTTGAGATAGATTCATAATGCGTGGAGACACTCAGGTAGCTGAACAAACCACCAAAGAAACCGGTGGAGCTTCCGGCAAGCACATCGAATATGATGTGAAAGAATATTCCGATAAATATTGCAAGAAGAAATGCTACAATTTGGTTATTGGTGATGCTGCTTGTGAAAAGCCCGATGCTGATATACGTTGCTGACATGAGCAATAAACCAAGATACCCTGTTAATACAGAACCATGATCAACGGGGCCGAGCTTCCAAACGGTGATATAATAAGGAAGCGTTAATGCAAGGGCAATTGCAATGAGCACCAGGCAGGCAAGGAATTTTCCGAAGATAATCTGCCAGTCGGTTACGGCTTTAGTCAGCAATAATTCAATGGTGCCTGTTTTATTTTCTTCCGCAAGCATGCGCATGGTAATGGCAGGAATAAAAAAGAAGAGTGTCCAGTACGCGATGCTGAAAAACACCTGCAGGTCGGCCTGGTTGCGCAGGAATATATCGGCACCATACAGCCAGGTAAAAAATCCGCTGAAGCCGAGAAAGGCTACCAGCATGATGTACGCCATGAGCGAATCGAAGAACGCCTGCAGTTCGCGTCTTGCAATAATCCAAATCTTTTGCATATATATAGGTTTGACGTTTAGGTTAATTCAATGTAAGATCACGGAAGAGATCTTCCAATTTGGTTTCGATAGGTGTCATCTCCATAAGGATCCAATTATTTTTTACGCAAAGCTGAAACACATCCCTGCGATTGGAAAATTCGTTACGGCTCTGCACTTCATAACAATTATCAATGCCGCGGATGGGGTCAACCAAACCAACTTGCGGAAGCGTCATGAGCTGGCGGATAATTTCATTGCGCTCGCCATCTTCAATGCGCACGCGCAGCAATTCCCTTCCCTGCGATTGCTTGCGGAGATTTTCCGAAGTTCCATCGGCAACAATTTTTCCTTTGCTGATGATGAGGATGCGGTCGCAGGTGGCTTCCACTTCGGGAAGAATGTGTGTGCTGAGAATAACTGTCTTTTCTTTTCCAAGCTCTTTAATCAGCCGCCTTATTTCAACAATCTGGTTGGGATCGAGGCCGGTGGTAGGCTCATCCAATATCAATACTTGCGGATCATGGATCATTGCCTGGGCAAGCCCAACACGCTGGCGATAACCTTTGGAAAGCTCGCCAATTTTTTTATGTTTCTCGGCATTTAAGCCGCACGTGCGAATCATTTCATGAATGCGGTCTTTGACGCGGCTTTTTTCCACACCCTGAATGGCAGCGGCAAACTGGAGGTAATCCATGACGGGCATTTCCTGGTATAGGGGGTTATTCTCCGGAAGGTAGCCGATGAGCTTTTTAACCTCTTCGGAATGATCTTTCACCGAATAGTTGCCGATGCGCGCCTCGCCTTTATTGGGGGCCACCAAACCGGTAAGGATTTTCATGGTAGTGGTTTTTCCTGCACCGTTGGGGCCAAGAAAGCCAAGCACTTCACCGGTTTTTACATGAAAGGAAATATTATCTACTGCCTTTTGCCCACCGTATTTTTTGGTAATGTTTTCGAGAAGAATATCCATAGCTGCGAATAAGGAATGCGTGCGAATTTACAAATAGCGAATTATTGTATCTTGTTAAGTTAAAAGAAAATATCTGTCTAAGGTTCGTGAAAAAAACGCGGCAAATTTTTGAAAAGTTTAATGAATAGAAAATGAAAGTTGAATGTTGGAGGTTAGAAGTTGGAGTTTGGAGATGGGAATTGGGAATTAAGAGATGGGAAATGGGGGTACAATTTTGAAATGTTAGGGGCTTGCAGACCTGTAAGGGGGTACAATCTCGAAATGTTGGGGGTTTGCAGGTCTGTAAAGGGGCATATTCTCAAAATGTTGAGGGTTTACAGGTTCTGTAAGGGGGCATATTTTCAAAATGTTGGGGGCTTACAGGTCTGTAAAGGGGTACATTTTCAAAATGTTGGCGGCTTGCAGGTCTGTAAGGGGGTAGATTTTTAAAATGTTTGGAGCATACAGGTCTGTAAGGGGGTATATTTTTAAAAAGTTGGGGGTCTGCCGAACGGAATGGGGATATATTATCAAAAAGTTGGGGATCTGCCGAACGGAATGGGGGTACATTTTCAAAAAGTTGGGGGTCTGCCGAAAGGAATGGGGTACATTTTCAAAAAGTTGGGGGTCTGCCGAAAG
>JADMIO010647412.1_pt1 | contig 51404 bp, 37 predicted proteins | sample 8958161 | NCBI WGS metagenome assembly JADMIO01 (sample SAMN16585339, study PRJNA669376) | soil metagenome | isolation source: Crop rotation soil | place: USA: Cullars Rotation, Alabama | collected 2011 | reverse complement strand
CGACAACTTGTCCACGTGGAATTCTAAGCTTAGGATCCCAATGTGCTGGAAAGGCTGCTCACGCTGCTGGTCGACCAGCTCGAGCGACGCGCCGCGTACACGCCGCGTGCCCCGGCTTCCCTAGGCAACGAAGCGAGCTGACATGGCCATCCCCTCTTCCGCGTATGCCCGACGGCGCGCCGCCGCCTGCCTGCTCGCCATGCTCACGCTCGGCTGCGGCAAGCGCGACGCGAGCGTGCCGCCAGAGCGTGGCAACGATCCCTGGGTGCTCCGCGCAACGCTCGATCAACGCCCGCGCATGCTCATCCTGGCGCTCGCGCGCGACCTCTGGGTCGCGTACGACGCGGGGCGCGCGTCTCTCTACCGCGTGTCGTCGAGCGGCGTGAACTTCGACGGCGCCGTCTACAACACGCATCACGGCCCGCAGCCGGTGACGCAGGGCGCGTCACTCACCAGCGCGTTCGACGAGCCCTGGCACCTGGTGCGCGACCGCGAGGACCTGCGGCCCACCGTGCAGTATCGAGGCCATCGCTTCGAGGGACCGCACGTGGTGCTCGACTACACGCTCGCCGTGGCGGGCGACTCGCCCCTGACGGTGCACGTGGAGGAGCGACCCGAGGCGGTGCGCGACGCCGGTGGAAAGCCGGCGCTCGAGCGGCGTTTTCGCGTCACGGGCGCGCCCAAGGGTGTCGACGTGGTGCTGGACTTCAACGCGAAGAGGCTCGGCGCGAGCGACCGCATCACCTTGCTGACGCAGGGCGACGAAGTCACCGGCAAGCTGAAGCTCGCCGCCGACGAAGAAACGAGCCTGCTGTTCGAGTTCTCACCGACCGCGGCGAGCGCGCTCAACGCTCAGCTTGCTGCGATGCCGGCGGGCGAGCGCATGATCGCCGAGGGCGACTGCGCCGCCTGTCACAACCCCACCAACCACACCGTAGGGCCGTCGTACAAGGAAGTGGCCGAACGCTACCGCAGCAACCCGGACACCATCGCCGGGCTCGCGAAGAAGATCCGGCAAGGCGGGTCCGATCAGTGGGGCGACGCCGCGATGGTCGCCCACCCGAGCCTGACGCCCGACGACGCGGCCACCATCGCCGCGTACATCCTCGACACCTACGACCCCGGCGACGCGCTCGGGATCGAGGCCACGCATCCACTCAGCGCGACGCCCGCGTCGAAGCCGGAGTTCGACCCGACCAAGCTGAAGCCTGGCCTGACGGTGGAGGTGTTCGAGGTTGGACACCCGCTCGACGCGCTGCCGCAGCTGGCAGACGACGCGCGGGCGAACGTGGTGTTCACGGCGCCCGAGCTCTCCTTCGAGGACGCTCGGGCGTGGCAGCGCAAGGACGCGAGCACCGGCTTCATCGTGCGCGCGCGCGGCTGGATCGAGGCGCCCGAAGAGGGCACCTACGACCTGCGCGTCGAGCACGACGGCGTGGTGGAGCTGAAGGTCGACGAGTGGGCGCTCGTGCGCGACGTCCCGGCCGGCGCGCGGCGTTGGTCGCCGTGGGTGTCCATCGAGCTGACCAGAGGCCTGCATCCCATCGACGTGGTGTACGCGTCGGCGGGCGCAGCGCCGCACCTGACGCTGCACTGGGCGCCGCCCGGAAAGGAGCTCGCGAAGGTCCCGGCGTCCGCATACAAAGGTCTGCCGCCCGAAGCGCCCGCGCTCGCCGAGGGGCTCGCGCACTATCGCCTCCTTCCGGGCGTGCCAGGGCGTGGATTGCCGCTCAAGGGCGTGCATCCGGGTTACACGCTGCGTCCCCTGCGACCCCACGGGTTCAAGCCGATGGTCGGTGCGCTGGCGCTGCGCGGCGACGCGCTGCTGGTCGCGACCTGGGATCCACGCGGCGCCGTGTATGCACTGCGCAACCTCGACGCCGCCGACCGCGAGCAGATCGAGGTGAAGCGCATCGCCGAAGGACTGGCCGAGCCACTGGGCATGAAGCTGGTGGATGGCCAGCTGTATGCGCTGCAGAAGCACGAGCTGACGCGCCTGGTCGACCGGGACGGCGACGGCGTGGTCGATTGGTATCAGACCGTCAGCAACGGCTGGGGTAGCACCGGCAACTTCCACGAGTTCGCCTTTGGGCTCGAGCACCGTGCCGGCTCCTTCTACGCCGCGCTGTCCATCGGCGTCGAACCGGGCGGTGCCGCGATGTCGCCGCAGCATCCGGACCGCGGCAAGGTGATCCGCATCGCGCAGGACACCGGCGCAGTCGAGCACGTCGCGAGCGGCGTGCGTACGCCGAACGGGCTCGCGTTCGGTCCCGACGGGGAGCTGTTCGTCACCGACAACGAGGGGGACTGGCTGCCCGCCAACAAGCTGCTGCACGTCGAGCCGGGCAGGTTTTACGGCTCGCACTCGGTCGATCCCGAGGGAACGCGCGACACGCCCGTCGCGCCGCCCGCGCTGTGGCTCCCGGTGGAGGAGATTGGCACCTCGCCCAGTCAGCCGTTGATGCTGGAGCACGGCCCTTACCGCGGGCAGATGCTGTACGGCGACGTGACCTACGGCGGGCTCAACCGTGTGACCTTGCAGAAGGTGGACGAGCAGTACCAGGGCTGCGCGCTGCCGTTCACGCAGGGCCTCGAAGCCGGCGTGAATCGCCTGATCGAAGGCCCCGATGGCTCGCTCTACGCGGGCGGCATCGGCGGACCTGGCAACTGGGCGCAGGAGCACAAGCTCTGGTACGGGCTCGAGCGGCTGGTGCCGAGCGGCCAGACGGCGTTCGAGATGCAGGACCTGACGGTGCGCGCGGACGGCATCGAGATCGCGTTCACCGAGCCGCTGCATCCCGGCTACGGCGGTGCGCCGGGCGACTACGCACTGAGCGCCTGGCACTACGTGCCCACGGTCGAGTACGGCGGACCGAAGGTGGACGAGCACCCGCTGAAGGTGACGACCGTGCGCGTGGCGCCGGATCGAAGACGGGTGTTCCTCTCGGTGAGCGCGCTGCGCGCGGGCGAGGTCGTGCACGTGAGCCTGCGCGAGCCGCCGATCTCGGCGAGCGGACGCGAAGCCTGGAGCACCGATGCGTACTGCACGCTCAACCGCCTGCCGCAGGCAGACGTCGCGGCGCAGCTCGCGGGCACGTCTCCGCCCGCGGCGAACACGCTCATCGCCGCCGAGCGCGAGGCCGGCTTCGAGGCCCTGTTCGACGGTCGCTCGCTCGCGGGCTGGCGCGGCTACAGGGGCGCGCGTGCCAGCGGCTGGCGCGTGCAGGACGGCTGGCTGCGCGCCGAGCCCGGACGCGGCGTCGACCTGGTGAGCGTCGGCGAGTACGACGACTTCGAGCTGGAGCTGGAGTGGCGCGCGGCGCCCGGCGGAAACGGCGGCGTGTTCTATCGCGCCGGCGAGGAGGCACGCGCGCTCTGGCAGGACGCAGCCGAGCTGCAGGCGCTCGACGACGCGCGCCACGCGGACGGGCAGGCGCCGCTGCACCGTGCGGGCTCGGTCTACGACCTGTTCGCGCCGAACGCCGACGTCGTGCGGCCAGCCGGCGAGATCAACCGCGCACGCGTGATTGCACGCGGGAGCAAGGTCGAGCACTGGCTCAACGGTCACCTCGTGGCTGCCTACGACACCGCGAGCGAGACCTGGAAGCGCCAGCTCGCCGCGAGCAAGTTCCGCGACCTACCGGGCTTTGGCGCGCGCGCGCGCGGCCACATCGGCTTGCAGCACCACGGCGAGGCCATGGCGTACCGCAACATCAAGCTGCGCGCGCTGCCCGCGCGGCCCGAGGGCGTCGAGCCGGAGCACGTCTCGATTGGGAAGTAAGGTCGTCTGACGGTCGAGGGGCTCTAGGGCATCGGGGGCCGTAAGGTCAGCGTGCCGAGCGCATCTTCTTCGATCTTCGCGCGCGCGGTGCGCAGCGGGACGTACTCGCCGCGCGCCCAGGCCGCATTCATGTCGCGATAGTGCGGCGAGAGCACGTTGCCGGACTGACCGGTGTTCAGGATGGCGCGCGAGCGCTCCAGGTTGGACAGATCGTAGAGTGCGCGAAAGCCGGGGCCCCAGTCGTTTTCGAACGCGGTCTCCGCGTCTCCCACGAGGTAGCTGCCCACATCCACCGTGCTGCCGTCGCCGCCACGGGGCGTTCGCAGGTCGAACCAGCCGCCGAGCACCGGCACGCCGCCGAGCACCGGGTGCGCCGCGATGGAGGGATGCGCCGCGCCCCACGTCCAGCTCGCGCGATCGCTGCCCAGCCGCTGCTGCACGTAGGCGAGTGCCTCGTGCAGGGCGCCCCGCGCGAGCGCTGCGCAGTCTTCGCGGGCCGGCGTGTCGCTGCGGTCGCACCAGCGCCCCTGCCCGTCGCGGTCGGCGAGCACCGCCTCGAGGAACTCGGGACGCCCAGCCGGCTCGTCGGCGAACAGCTCGCCCAGCTCGTCCGCGTACACCGCGCGGCTGAAAGCACGCTGCCAGGCCGCAAAGAGCAGCGGCGCGCGTGCATCGGCGCGCATCCCGTGATCCCAGCCGGACAGCTCCGCCACCACTTCGCGCTCGGCGTCGTCGCGGGGATCGCCCAGCGCGCGCAGCAGCGCGGGCGTCAGGCGCGCCGCAATGGCGCTGTGCTGATCGGCCTGAATGGCGGCGAAGCTCTCGAGCGTGTGGGCGCGCTCGCCATCGAGCAGCCCGGTGATGCGGTCGTGCCGATACGGTGGGCCCCAGTCGGCGCCGATCCACTCCGGGTAGCCCGGCGGCGTGACGTTCTGGTTGGCCGTCACGATGCGGCCGGTGTCGGGCCGCTGGACCTGCGGCAGCGCATCGAACGGGACCAGCCCGGTCCAGTCGTACGCAGCGAGCCAGCCGGGCGCCGGTAGCAGGCCGCGCAGATCGTTGTTCGGCCCGCGACGTGGCACACGCCCCGCGGCGACGAAGCCGATCGCCCCGGCGACGTCGGCGTAGACCAGGTTCTGACTGGGGTTGTGGAAGCTGCGCGCCGCCTCGCGCAGCGCCGCCGCGTCGCGAGCACGCCCCGCACGCAGTGGAAACGCGAGCGTTTCGTCGTCCGCCCGCAGCCCCACCCACGAGAGCGCGAGCACGTAGCCTGCGGGCAGCAGCCCCTTTGCCTCCGGGCTGACGTCGGAGATCACGGGGCCGTGCCGCGTGCTGCGCACCCAGTGCTCGACGGCCGGCGCGCCGCGTACCTCGATCAGCTCGCGCCGACGCGTGAACGAACGCGGCCCCTCCGGCGTGAGGTAGTGCTCGGCGTCTCCCGGCGCGAGGCGCTCCACGAACACGTCTTCGCTGTCCGGGTGCGTGTTGGTGAAGGCCCACGCGACCTTGCCGTTGTGTCCGAGGATGACGCCGGGCAGCGCGGGCAAGGTCGCGCCAATCACGCTCAGGCCGGGCGCTTCGAGGTGCGCGAAGTACCACTGCGAGGGCGCACTCAGCGCGAGGTGCGGATCGTTGGCGAGCAAGGGCTTGCCGCTCTCGCTGCGGGTGCCGTCGACGGCCCAGTTGTTCGAGCCGACTGCCTCGCCGTGCCGCGAGGGCGCCAGGTGCGCGAGCGCCTCCGCCGCTGCGGACAGCGCGCGCGTGTGTGGCTGCGCCGGTCCCAGCTCGAGCGCCTGATAGGTGTGCAGCAGCTGCGCGAACGGCAGCGGCGCGTCGCCGGGCTGCGGCGGAAGAAACTCGGCCAGCTGCGCGGGGCTGAGCCGCGCCGACAAGCGCAGCCGCCACAGCTCCTCGCTCCAGTTGCCCGACAGCTGCCAGGCCAGCAGCTTCACGAACAGCGCCGCGTCGCGCGGCGTGAAGGGCGCCGGGCGGCAGCGCAGGAGCTGAAACTCCGGCGGCAGCACGGGCACCTCGGCCAGCCATGCGTTGACCCCGCGCGCGTACGCGTCGAGCACGGCGCGCGTGTCGTCGTCGAGCTGCGCCACCACCTGCTCGGCCACGTGCGCGAGGTCGAGCGTGCGAAACAGGCGGTCGAGCTCCAGCGCGTCCTCGCCCACCAGTGCGGCCAGCGTGCCGGTGGCGACCCTGCGGTTGAGCTCGAGCTGAAACAGTCGGTCCTGGGCGTGCGCGTAGCCGAGCCCGAAGTACGCGTCGACCTCGCTCTCGGCGAACACGTGCGGGATGGCGCTCCGGTCGCGCACGATCTGCAGCGGCGCGCGCAGCCCGGGAGCGACGACCTCTCCCGCGTAGGCAGGCAGCGAGCGACGTAGCCACAGCCACGTCGCAACCGCAGCCATCAGCGCGAGCGCGACGACCAGCGCGGCGATGCGCGCGACGCGACGCCGCAGAGGTGAGGTGTTCATGAGGACGTGACGACGGCTTCGGGGCGGTCGCGAGAGACGACCGTCGTCAGGAGTCCGCTTCGGGCGCACTCGTCGACTGTGCCGCCTCGGCCATCTGCTTGCGCAGGCTCAGCGGCCGCATGTCCGTCCAGACCCGGTCGATGTAAGACAGGCACTCGGGCTTCTTGCCGGCCACGCCGACGGCGCGCCAGCCCGCCGGCATGTCCTTGTAGTCGGGCCAGATCGAGTACTGCTCTTCGTGGTTCATCACCACTTGAAACACCGTGTCTTCGTCATCCCAGCTCATCGTGTCTCCCCGAAGGTTTCGGACGAAGCGTCCAGCCGTCGGAATACAGCGAGTCGGCGCCGGGGGCAAATCTCAATACGAACAATTCTCATCTTTCGCCTCAGCATCGCGCCGAGATGCCCGTCAGGTTCGCCCCGCGCCTTGGCTGCAACGAGTCACCTGCGGTGAGCGTCCGCTAGCGGTCGGGCAGCTGCAGATCAGCCGCGACGAGGATCACCGCGTACGGGTTCCACGTGGACACGACGAAGTAGAGGGTGGTGGTGGCGAGCCCGGTGCGCGGGTCGCGTGGCTGCTGTCGCGTCCAGGTGGGGATCAGGTTGGCGGCGTACAGGTTCCCGCGCTGCGACATGCCCATGCACAACGGAAAGGGAAAGTTCACATTGGGCATCACCACCGGCTTCGGGTGGCGCGTGACGCAGCTGCCGCCGCGAAAGCCCACGCTCTCGGGCTCCCAGTCGCCGGGCGGATAGAACGGGGCGCGCGGCAGCTTGCGGTCGCAGCCCTTCGGCGTGGTGTCGTTGTACGCATCGCACTGCAGGTACCAGGGTGCATGCTCACGCCAGAGCAGCGGCGTGGGCCGCGACCACGGGCCCCACGGATGGGGAGCGGTGCGCATGTGAATCGCGCCGTGGCGCGGCTGATCCGGGACGGGCGGAGGATTGAGCCCGTCGGCGAGGTCGCCGCCATACAGCATCACCCACCTGTCCAGCTCGGGCACGTACTTCACGTCGATCTGGTTGGTCAGCTCGAAGTCGCGCGTGAACAGCGGCTTGGCGGCGTCGGGGTCGTCGCTCCAGCTGGGCGCGCCGGTGGTCGCGTCAAAGCCGGTGAAGTGCTGCGGGCGATAGCGCACCGCCCCGCTGACCGGGTCGTAGAAAGGCAGCGCGACGCGGGCGAGGTACACGCCATTGGTGTCGACCGACTGGTTCTCGTAGGTGATGAAGCGGGGGCGACCGAACAGGTACAGCACGCCGCCCTGCTCGTCGCCGCGCGGCGCAGCGTAGTCGCTCGCGCTGCGCGTGCGCGCGGCCGAAGGATTCTGGAAGTTGGTGTCGTGCCCGAGGTCGACCAGGACCTGATAGTGGGTGCGCACGTCGGGCTCGCGTCGCGCCAGGTACAGGCGGCGGTCGTCGAGGCCGCCCACGCCGAACAGCGCGAACGCGGTGGTGCCGTCGCTGAAAGCGGTGAGCGGCGTGTTGCTCAGGCCGAGCGGCAGGTCGCTGCCGCTCAGGTCGCGCACGCGCATCGGCGTGAAGGTGTAAGGTGCGCGCGGAGCGCTGCGATCGAAGTCGAGCGCGGGCGGACAGCTCGACCCGTCCGGACGTGCCGCCGCGGCGCTCGCGGGCAGCCAGGCCGGCGGCTCGGTGCCGCCCACGAAGCGCGCCTGCGCGTCGTCGTCGAACCGACCACTCTGACCGAGCAGGCCGGGATCGCTGCAGCTGCCCGCGCCGTCCGTACCGTACTGCCACGTATCGCCGAACATGATCTCGAGCGCGCCGCGGTGCTCGAACACGAAGCCCAGATCCGTCCCGCAGACTCGCGAGTAGAGCTTGCTGTCGTCCACCAGCGCGCACACCGGCTGCACCGCCGCGGGCGCGCACCACTCGTGCCGGTCCTCGCAGCAGTCGCCATTCGCCGCGCAGGCTGCGTCGCACGCGCAATGGAGCCCGCCCGTCCCGCGCGCCTTGCCGCAGCGTCCGTAGCAGCTGTCGAGATCCGTGGGGTCGCCGCCCTGGTGGGCGCGCGCGGGACTGCCACAAAGTAAGAGTCCAGGCAGCGCGGCCGCGGCTGTCAGAACGCGCCGAAAAGATCGTCGGGTGTGCATCGCCGCAATGGTAACGAGCCTCTCGCGATCCTTCCGTCCCTGCGACGACCATTGCTTCTTCGGGACGCTTCGATAGTCTGCGGTCCCCTCCGACATGAACGAAGCCGCGTCGACCTCGCCCCGCCCTCCCCGCAGCACGACCCGGGAGCTGACCGCCACCTTCCTGCTCTCGGCCGCGATGCTGGGCACCCAGATAGGCTGGAGCCGCATCTTTTCCTTCATGATCTGGTACCACTTCGCGTTCCTGGTCATCAGCATGGCGATGCTCGGGTTCACGGTGGGCGGACTGCTCCTGAACCTGCGTCCCGCGCTGCTCGCGCGCGCACCTGGCGGCGTGCTGTTCGCGAGCGCACTCACCTTCGCGGTCGCGACGGCGGTCACCTTGCTGGTGGTCTGCAACCTTCCCTTCACGGGCGGCGTGCTCGACTCGCCGGGCGCCTTTGCGCTGTTCGTGGTGCTGATCGTGCTGGTCACCGCGGGCTTTCTGGCCGCAGGGTTCTTCGTCGCCTTCGTGGTCGCCACGCGCACCGCGGAGGTGAGCCGCTTCTACGGCGCGAACATGCTCGGCTCGGGCGCGGGCTGCGCGCTGTCGGTGGTGCTGCTGGAGTCGGAGCTGCCGGTCACTACCGTGCTCGCCTTTAGCCTGCTGGGCTGGCTCGCGGCGCTCGCGCTCGCACCTGGGACGGCGCGGCGCGGGCGGGCCTACGCGCTGATGGCGCTGACGCTGGTGCCGCTCGCGGCAGCGCTCGCGAGCTCGCGCGACCCCATGGCCGCACCGTTTTTCCTGCGCTCCACCAAGCCCTTTCCGGCGCTGACGCCCGAGCGCATCTACGCGCGCATGAGCAACTCGCTCGCCACCATCGATCTGTTCGACGCCCAGGAGCTGACCGGCCTGTGGGGCCTCTCGGACGAGCGGTTCTTCGCGGAGCATCCGGGCGCGACCCTGCCCGAGCGGATGGGCTTCTGCATCGACGGCTGGGCGCTCACCTTCGGCTACCACACCGCGGGCGAGATCACCGAGCTGCCGGTGTTCGACTACCTGCCTTCGAGCGTCGCGTATCAGACCATGCATCCAAAGCGCGCGCTGGTCATCGGCTCGGGCGGCGGGCTCGACGTAATCTGCGCGCTGCGCAGCGGCGCCGAGGCGGTGACCGCGGTGGAGATCAACGCCATCACGCAGGACCTCTCCGTGGGCGAGCTGGCCGAGTACAACCAGCACATCTTGCACCGGCCCGGGGTCGAGCCCGTGGTCGCGGAGGGCCGCAGCTTCGTCACTGCCGCTGGCGACCGCAAGTGGGACGTCATTCAGCTCTCGGGCGTGGACACGCTCGCAGCGAGCCAGGCCGGCGCGTTCACGCTGGCCGAGAGCTACCTGTACACGCGCGAGGCGTTCAGCTCGTACCTCGATCACCTCAGCCCTGGCGGCGTGCTCACGCTGACCCGCTGGATGTTCGATCCGCCGCGCCATAGCCTGCGCGTGATCACCATCGCCGACGCCGCGCTACGAGCGCGCGGCATCCGCGACCCGCGCAACCACATCATGCTCATCGCCGACGCTCGCAAGCGCTTCGGCGTGTTCATGATCTCGAGCACGCCGTTCAGCAAGGACGACAGCAAGCGCGTGCTGGACCTGTCGCGCGCACGCGGCTTTCTCCCGCTGGCGCTGCCGCACTATCGCATCGAGCAAGAGCGCAACGTCTACGAGGAGCTGCTCGCCACGCGCGACCGCGACGGCTTCGTCGCGCGCTATCCGTTCGACATCTCGGCAACCACCGACGACCGCCCGTTCTTCTTCGAGCACTCCAAGTTCAGCAACGCCTGGACGCATCGCGACTACATCCTGGACCGCTTCAACGGGCACCTCATCTTGCTGCTGACGACGCTGGTGGTGGCGCTGCTGGGGGCGGTGTTCATCCTGGTGCCGGCCCGCTACGGGCTCGCGCGCGACGCCGCGCGCGCCCCCGGTAGCCGCGGAGCGCTGGTGTACTTCGCCTGCCTCGGCATCGCGTACGCGCTGGTGGAGATGGTGCTCGTCCAGAAGCTGACTCTGTACCTCGGCAATCCGGTGTACGCGCTGGCGGTGGTGCTGTGCGCGATGCTGACGTTCTCGGGCGTCGGCAGCTTCGCGTCCACGCACGTCGCCCGACGCGGTGGACGCGCGGTGGGGGTCGCGGCGAGCGGGGTGGCGATCGTGCTGGTCGCATATCGCTTTGGCCTCGGGCCGATGCTGGATCTTACCTTGGCGCTTCCGCTCGGCGTCCGCATCGCGCTGGCGCTCGCGCTGCTCGCTCCGCCTGCGCTGCTGATGGGGGTCCCCTTTCCAGCGGGCGTGGCGGTGCTGGGCGAGGCGCGGCGCGACCTGGTGGTGCGGGGCTGGGTGCTCAACGGCTACTTCGCCGTGCTCGGCGCGTGCGCGGCGATGATCGTCTCGATCAGCTTCGGCTTTGGCGCCGTGCTGCTGGTGGGGGCCGCACTCTACGCACTCGCCGCGCGCGCGTTCGCCAGCCTCGCGCGGCGGGGATTGGGGACGGTCACGCGCTCGTAGTAATCTCGCGCCATGGGGAGGACCTTCCTGTTCGACCACGTGCGCCGCATGCTCGCGCCTCCGCAGCCTGCCGCTGCGAGCAGCGTGGGCCCGCCGCTGAGCCGCCGGGCGCTGCTCGCTGCCTCCATGACCGGCCTCGGCAGCGCGCTCCTGCCGCAGCACGTACGCGCCGCTGATCGTGCGCCGTCGCCCGCGCTGCCGCGCGTGGCCATCATCGGCGCCGGCCTGGCCGGGCTCACCTGCGCTTATCGGCTGCGTCAGGCCGGCGTGACGGCGACCCTCTACGAGGCGACGCGTCAGGCGGGCGGGCGCACGCGCAGCCTGCGCGACCTCGGCCCCGACCATCAGGTGATGGAGCTGGGCGGGGAGCTCATCGACAGCGGCGACGTGCACCTGCAAAACCTCGCCGACGAGCTCGGCATCGCGCTGCTCGACCGAGCCGAGGCGGGGCGCGGGCTTCCCGTCGGCGAGATCTTCGCGATCGGCGGCGCCCGCGTGAGCGAAGCCGCGATTCGCGCGCAGCTCGACGCCGCACGCCCTGCGCTGCGCGTGCTCGCAGAGCAGGCCGATGCGCACGGACCGGGCTTCGACCTCGCCACGTACCAGGCGCTCAACCAGCAGCCGCTGAGCGCGTGGCTGACCGCCCACTTGCGCGACGCGCCCGCCCTGCGCGCCGTGCTGGAGACGGCGTACCGCGGCGAGTTCGGCCGCGAGCCGCACGCGCAGTCGGCGCTGAACCTGGTGTACATGCTGGGACGCGCAGACCCGGCGGCGCCCGGCCTGTTCGGCGACTCCGACGAGCGCTATCAGGCGCGCACCGGCAACCAGTCCTTCTGCGACGCGCTGGCCGCGCAGCTGCCCGGTCAGGTGCGGACGCTTCATGCATTGGTGCGCGTGCAGGGTGCGCCGGGCCGCGGGTATCAACTCACCTTTCGCGGACCGGGAGGCGCCCCGAACGCGCTTGCGGACGCCGTGATCTTCGCGCTGCCATTCTCCACCTTACGTCAGGTCGATCTGACGGACCTTCCCTTGTCTGCCGCCAAGCGTGACGCCGTCCAGGAGCTTGCGTACGGGAGCAACGCGAAGGTCTCCGGAAGGTTCACCGCGCGCCCCTGGCGCAGCGCGCACGGAGCCCTCGGCAGCGTGACCAGCGACGCGCCCTGGCAGCAGTGCTGGGACAGCTCGCTCGCGCAGGCGGGCGAGAGCGGCATCCTCACCAACTTCGTCGGCGGTGCACCCGGGCTCGCGTGCGGCCGCGGCAGCGCGGAGAGCTGGTACACGGGCACCTTCCTGCGCGGCGTCGAGTCCGTGCTGCCCGGCGTGACGGCGCGCTACGTGCGCGGCTCGGCGGTGCGCACGCACTGGCCGAGCGCACCCTTCGCGAGAGGCAGCTACGCCTGCTACGCGCCGGGTCAGTGGAATCTACACGGGGTGGAGGGCGCGACCGAGGGAGACGGCACCCTGTTCTTTTGCGGCGAGCACACCTCGCTCGACCGCGGCGGCTTCATGGAGGGCGCCGCCGAGACCGGCGATCTGGCCGCCGCTGCGCTGCTCGCGACCCTCGGCCTGCCGTGCAGCGCGCGGCACGCGTTTGCGCTGCGCCACGCGCGCGCCGTGCCGCAGCCCGCGCTCGGCGACGCCGTCGCGATGGGCACGTTCTTGGCGCGGCGGCGCGCACGGCAGCGGTCGCTCGCGCACTTGTGGCGCCGAGGGGCGGTGCTCCAGGCAGCGCAGTAAGGTGACGGCGTCGAGAGCGACGCGCTCTGCTTGGATGCCACGTGGTGCCGCGGGTCGCGACGGAGCACGCGCGCATGATGTCGTCGCGCGCACCTCCGCGCCCGTGATCGGGGAACTCTCGGCACTGGCACGAATCGAGCTTCGTAACGTGGCTTCGGCGCGAGCAACCGTTCCGGTGCGCGCCGCTCCCCCCGGAGGACGCATGGCGATCGAGGATCTCTGGTACAAGCAGGCAGTCATCTACTGCCTGGACGTCGAGAAATACATGGACGCCAGCGGCGACGGCGTGGGTGACTTCGAGGGGCTCAGCCGCCGGCTCGACTACCTCGCGGGCCTGGGCGTGACCTGTCTGTGGCTGCAGCCATTCTACCCCACGCCCAACCGCGACAACGGCTACGACATCTCCGACTACTACGGCGTGCACGATCGCCACGGCAACCTGGGTGACTTCGTCGAGATGATGAACCACGCGCGCGCGCTGGGCATGCGCGTGATCGTGGACCTGGTCGTGAACCACACGTCCATGGAGCACCCGTGGTTCCAGGCGGCGCGCAAGGATCCGAAGTCTCCGTTCCGGTCGTACTACGTGTGGTCGCGCGAGCTGCCGCCGGATCACGACCAGGGCATCGTCTTTCCTGGCGTGCAGAAGACGACGTGGACCTGGGACGAGCAGGCCCAGGCCTACTACTTTCATCGCTTCTACGACTGGCAGCCCGATCTCGACACCTCGAACCCGCAGGTTCGCCAGGAGATCAAGAAAATCATGGGCTTTTGGCTGCAGCTCGGCGTCTCCGGGTTCCGCATGGACGCGGTGCCCTTCCTGGTCGAGAGAAAGGGCGCAGGCGTCGAGCACACGAAGGACTTCGAGCTGCTGCACGAGATGCGCGACTTCCTCTCCTGGCGCTCCGCCGACGCCATCCTGCTCGCGGAGGCCAACGTTCCGGCGGACGAGAGCGTCTGCTACTTCGGCGAGCGCGGCGACCGCCTGCAGCTGATGCTGAACTTCCCGGTCAACCAGCGGCTCTTCTACGCGCTCGCCACCGCCGACGTCGAGCCGCTGAAAGAAGCCATCGCGCAGACCCGCACGCGACCGCCAAATGCGCAGTGGGTGAACTTTCTGCGCAGCCACGACGAGCTGGATCTCGGCCGGCTCACCGAGGAGCAGCGCAGCGCGGTGTTCGCAGCCTTCGCGCCGGAGCCGAGCATGCAGCTGTACGATCGCGGCGTGCGCAGGCGGCTCGCGCCCATGCTGGGCGACAAGCGCGAGCTCCTCGAGCTCGCGTTCAGCCTCCTGTTCTCGCTGCCCGGCACGCCGATGATGCAGTACGGCGACGAGATCGGGATGGGCGACGACCTCACGCTGAAGGAGCGCGAGTGCGCGCGCACGCCCATGCAGTGGACCAGCGCCGCGCAGGGCGGCTTCACCACTGGCGACCGCCCCGTTCTGCCGGTGATCCGCGAGGGTCGCTACGGCTACGGGGCACGCAATGCATCCGATCAGCGCCGTCAGCCCGACTCGCTGCTGAACTGGACCGAGCGCATGATCCGCATGCGCAAGGAGTGTCGCGAGCTGAGCTGGGGCGAGCTGATCATCCTCCCCACCGACGCCCCGAGCGTGCTCGCGCTCGAGTACCACTGGCGCGGCACCGCGCTGCTGACGCTCCACAACTTCGCGGGCAAGGCGCAGGACGTCACCTTCAGCGTGCAGAGCCCGCAGGGCGCGCGGCTGTTCGACATCTTCGGCGAGCGGCACAGCGACGCGAGCGTGGAGCGCCGGCACACGCTCGCGCTCGAGCCGTATGGCTGGCGCTGGTTTCGCGTGGGCGCGCCCGACAACGCCCTGTGTTGGCAGGAGCTGGTGGCGCGTCCGGACCCCGTCCCCGCTGCCGAGTGAGCGCGCTGTGACGATCGTGCACGCTCAGGTACGGGGCGCGTGCGTCATTTTCGCGGCAGCACGAAGCGCGGCATCAGCACGAACATCTCGTTCTCGGTGGTCTGCCCCGCCTTGATCGCGCAGGCATCGCAGTTGCCGTCGCCGCGGCCGGGGGAGCTGTCGCAGTCGCTGTGTTTCTCGCAGGCTGACGCGACCTTGCCGGCCACGCACGCGACCGGCGTGCAGCGGGTGCGTTCCGGCATGGTCGAGGCGCGCGTCACCAGGTGGAGGTCCGGCCGGTCGTCTCGGGTCAGACCGTTGTTGAACGTCGCGCAGTACGAGCGTGCGCTGCGCCGGGTCGGCCGAGTCGAACTTCAGCCAGTCGTCGAAGCGCAGGACCAGCGGGTCGTTGTAGGTGAAGCTCTCGTAGATCTGCTTGCCCGCCTGGTCCTTCACCCAGAAGTGCTCGCCGCGCCGGTGCGTGTGCGACGACAGGCTGGAGATGCTGTAGCCCTGCGGCACGACCGCCTTGGCGCAGTACGACTTGCGCGTGAAGGGCGGCTGCCCCGCAGCGATGAAGATGTTCGCCGTGTTCGGCACCGAGCGCATCATCTGCTCCCGCTTGTCTGCAAAGTACAGGTTCACGCGCACTTCCAGCAGCGTGTCGGCATCCTGCAGGTTGAAGGCGTGCGAGTTGAACCAGGCCACCCCGCGCAGCGGCACCTCCCAGTAGACGCCGTCGATGGGCGCCACGGAGTCCTGCGGGGACTGCGTGCTCGCGATGGGCGTCGCGGACAGGCCGCCGAGCCGACCGCTGGTCGCCGCCGCGGCACACCCACGGGCCACTCTCGGCGACGTCCTTGTCGACGTTGGCGCCGGGGCTCGTCACGATCAGGTGGTGGCTCTGGGCGTCCTGCCGCACGCGCACGCTGTTCACGTAGATGACGTTGCGCGCTTCGTCCTTGTACTGCGCGGGCACCTGCGAGGTGAAGTCGTAGACGAACGGTGTGCAGTTGTCGACCTCGCTGTCAGCCTTGAGCAGGTAGCGCGGCAGCACCAGCTGCACGCCCTCGGCTGGCGGAGGCGCCTTGAGCGGCTTGATCTTCACCGGCTTGGCCGGCGGCAGGCAGGCGTCGAGCAGCTTGCCCACGTCGAGGTCCTTGGTCACGTCGACGACCACGCCGGTCTTCGGTGCGCCGTTCTGCCGCGAACGAGCTGTCGAACGTCGCACAGCTCCCCACCGCGGCGCCGTCCTCCGCCAGGCTGCTGCCGGTCGCGGCCTGCGCGAGCGGGCCCCGCTCGTGCCGTTCTGCTTCGCCCGGACCGCCGTCCTGCGCGCAGCCTGCGAGGACCGCGGCCCCGACGACGGCCACGCGGAGACGCCCGTTCAGTCGATGTACGCTGATTTTCATCCATTCCTCCACATGAGTGGAGGCCGCGTATCACGGGGAGGTGCGCTTGCGGCGAGCGTGGCTACCTCTCACGAGCATTGGCCACGCAGGGCGAACTCGAGCGCTCTGAAACAAGATTTCTGGGAAGCAGACTGGACGCACGTCCAACCTGCTCCCTACGCTCTGACCGCTCGACCTCGAGCCATCACCCATGGGAGATACGATGACCTGTCGCTCGCTGATTACCTCCACCCTGCTTTTTGCGATCGCCTTGCCGGTGCTGGCCACCACCTCTGGCTGCAAGAAGAAGACGCCCGCCCAGAAGCTCGGCGACAAGATCGAGGATGTCGGCAACGAGGTGGAGGAAGAGGTCGACGGCTGACGCGCTGAAGAGGGCGGCGCCCGCTCGGCGCCAGCCCTCATAGCCAAGCGCGGGGCCTACTTGCTGCTGCGGTCGAGCGCGACGTCGGTCTGCCGCACGCGCGTGCGCACGGTGAAGATGCCGTCGCCGGCGAGCACGCCGCCGCGCGCGAACAGCCGGCCGTGCTCCCAGTTCGAAAGGCCCAGCTCTGGCCGGTCGAGTGCGTACTGGCCATCCACCCAGCGGGTGAAGCCATCGCCCACGAACGGCGCGTTCACCGCCGCGAAGAAGCGTGCGTGCGCGGCCGGGTCTTCAGAGACGAGGCTGGCGGCGAACTGCGGGCTGTAGCGGTTGAACAGCGACACCGCGTGCGCGAGGTCGTCCGCGATGACCAGCGACACCTCGGGCGTCTCCTCCCACTCCCACTCCTTGGCCAGCTGCGCCTCGTCGAGCGGAGAGACCTGCGGCTCGTCCACGTCGCCCTCGGCGCGCCGCACCTTCACGCGGCGCTCGCGCAGCGCAGCGGGGAGCGCCTGCTCCTGACCGCTGAGCACGTGCAGCTTGTAGCCGAAGCCGCCGCGTGCACCGGCGCGCTCCAGCGCGTCGACGAACCTCGGCAGCAGCTCGTCGGCACGGGCGCGGACGATGCAGCAGACATTAAGCGTGTTACAGACCTTACGGTCGAGCGAGTGGTAGACCACCTCGCAAAAGCGCGCGGCATCGGCCTTTTCATCGGCGACCAGCCACGCGCCACCGGTGCCGTGTAGGCTCACGGGCGTCCCGACCTGGCGCGCCACCGCGCCGAGCTGCGCCACCGCGGCGCCAGAGCCCCGAGCCACCGCGAGGGCGAGCCGACTGTCGGCGAACATCGCCCAGCCCGCGGCGTGGCCGGCGCTGTCGACCAGGCTCGCCGCGCCTTTGGGCAAGCCCGCCTGCGCGAGGGCCGGCTCGAGGGCATGCTCCACGATGGCGCGCGCGGTGCCGAGCGCGTCGCTGCCGATGCGAAAGACCACGGTGTTGCCGGTGCGCAGGACGCCCACCGCGTCGGCAAAGACGTTGGGGCGCCCCTCGAACACGAAGCCCACCACGCCCAGCGGCGCCACCACCTGCTCGACGGTCCAGCCGCGGTGCTCGAGCTTCTCGAGCACCCGCTCGCGCGCGCCCTTGATCTCGCGCCAGGTGCGCAGGCCGGCGATCATGTCGCGTCGCATGCCCTCGCTCGCGACCAGGCGCGTGGTGGAGCGGCCGCGCGTCCTGGCGGAGGCGACGTCCTGCGCGTTGGCGGCGGCGATCTTCGCCCAGCTCGCGTCGGCCTCGAGGCGATCGGCGAAGCCCGCGAAGAACGCGTCGACCTGCGCGTCGGTGACCGTGCTCATCTGCGCGAACGCCTGCGCGGCCCGGCCCACGGCCTCGCGCGCAACCTGTCCCTCGGCCGCCGGGACGTGCAGGAGCGCGCCCGTGTCCTGCACCACGATCAGCCGGTCGCCGGGCCGAAAACGAGCCGCGAGGTCGTCGGAGACGTGGGTGACCTGGTCGCCGCCATACAGGATCGGCATGCCGGGCGTGAGCTTGTCGAGGGTGGCCATGCGCCCAGGTGTACCTTGGGATGGGCGCATTTCCAGCCGGCCGTCAGGACAGGCCGGGCTCGCGGATGGTGAGCCGGAAGAACCGGCGCAGGGCGCTGCCGTAGTCATTGACGCCGTAGTGCTGCACCTGGCGGTTGTCCCACACCGCGAGCGAGCCCGGCTTCCACCGGAAGCGGGCGTGCAGCTCCGGCGACTTGATCAGATCGAACAGTAAGGTCAGCAGGCTCTGCCCGTGCACCTTGCTGACGTCCTTGATGTGGCTGGTATGCCCCTCGTTGACGTTGACCACCTTGCGGCCCGTCTCCGGATGCACGCCGATCACCGGCACCTCCACCGGCGGGTGCTGCGCGCGCGCGGAAGCGAGCCGCTCGGGACCGCCCTCCGTCGGATAGCGCCCGCCGTAGTCACCCAGCAGATACTCCGGCAAGCGCGTGACCTCCAGCGAGTTGACGGCGGTGAGCGTCTCGAGGTAGGCGGCGAGCTTGGGGTCGAGCGCGTCGTAGGCCGCGGCGCTGCTCGACCACACTGTGTCGCCGCCCTCGTCGGGCAGCGTCTGCGCGTACAGCGCCGTGGCCTTGGGTGGGTTGCGCTGCCAGGTGACGTCCGCGTGCCAGATGTCGGCCTTTTGCTGGCGACTGGCGCTGTTCTCCAGCACCTCGATCTGCGGCACCTGCTCGTGGCTGTGGTTGTACTGGTTTTGCTTGTAAGGCTCACCGAACAGCGAGGCGACCTCGAAGAAGCGCTCGGCATCGAAGTGCTGATCGCGAAAGAACAGCACGCCGTAACGGGAGAGCCCTCGATGGAGCGCGTCGCGGGTGACTGCATCGACGGGCTTGCTCAGGTCGATTCCCGAGACGAGGGCCCCGACGCGGGGACGAAACGGCGTGAGCTGCAGCTGTGATGCGCTGCTGCGCGCTGGCGCAGCGGATGACTGCGCGGGAGAGATCGACATGAACCGGGCCTTTCGCAGAAGGTTGCGTGATCGAAGCCGCGCGCCCAGCCGAGACGACTGCGCGCGCTCTTCTACAGTCCGCCGCTTCACGCTCCATGCGCCCCTCCGTTGCGTCGGGCCGACTACGCGTACCTCAGAACGTCTCCTTATAGGGCCGGAGGTCGAGCTCGTGCGTCCACGCGCTCCGGTGCTGCGCATGCAGCTGAGCGTACACCTCGGCCAGCGCATCGAGCTGCAGCAGCCCGTCTTCACCGACGTCCGCAGCCCGCTGCGGCGCACGTTCGCGCAGCCGCTCACCGTCGATGCCGCCATCGACGATGACGTGCGCGACGTGTACGCCCTTGGGCCCGAACTCACGCGCGAACGTCTGCGCCACCGAGCGCAGCCCCGCTTTGGCCGCCGCGAACGCGCCGAACGGGGGCTTTCCGCGCAGCGAGGCCGTGGCGCCGGTGAACAGGAGCGAGCCGCGCCCGAGCGGCGCGAGCACGCGCAGCACCTCGCGACCGAACAGGAAGCCGCCCAGCGTACTGGAGCGCCACGCGGCCTCGAAGTCGGCCGCGCTCAGCTCGAGCGACGGCGCGCGCACCGCGTCCGATGGATTGAAGACGCCCACCCGCAAGCTGCCGACCTCGGCGATGCGCCCGAGCGCCGCGACGATGTCCTCCTCGCGGCTCACGTCGCCGCGTACGGCCACCGCCTCACCGCCCAGCGCGCGGATCTCCGCGACCACCGCGGCGATCTTCGCCTCGGTGCGTCCGGTCACCGCCACCGTCAGGCCCTCTCTCGCAAAGCGCCGAGCGATGGCCGCACCCAGCCCGGCTCTCGCGCCCACGCCCGCCACCCACGCTACTTCCGTCTGCTTCGCCATGGTCCGCTCCGTCGTCTCAGTAAGGTCTGCTGGGTCGTCGCATCGGGCGCGTCCGGCGCTACTGGTCGCGTGCGCGACGCCCGATCAACGCGTGTCCTTCGATCACCTCGCGCACCACGCCGTCGGCGTCGGCAAAGCGCTGAATCAGCGTGCGCACCTCGCCCGCGAGGTCGTCCTCGCGCGAGCCCGGACGCCCGTCCCAGGCGGCGCCAAAGGAGAGCGCGCGGTCGACGAAGCGCTCCACCGGCGTGGCCCGTCGTTCCAGCACCGCCACCCGCTCGAGGTGGTCGAACGCCGAGCGCAGGAACACCGTCTCGTTCTGCGCGCTGTCGCGGAGGCGCGTCTTGGCCGGGTCCTCCGTGCTGTAGCGGTCGAGCAGCGCCTGAAACTGCGCGTGCCAGGTGTTGTCGGGGACCTCGGGGTACTTCTCGCCGAACAGCGCCACGCCGCCGCCGGGCTCGACCAGCGCGTCCAGCGAAGCGAGCGTCTGATCGCGATCCATCCAGTGAAATGCGCGCCCGATGGTCACCAGCTTGAAGCGTCCCAGCTCCGAGCCGAGCCCGAAGGAGCTGCCCTTCACGAAGTCGATGGTCGCACCCGCACGCGCCGCGTTCTCGCGCGCAGCGGCCAGCATCTGGTCCGATGGATCGACGCCGACCACGCCCCCCGCGAGCGGCGCGAAGTCGAGCGCGAGAAAGCCCGGTCCCGTGCCGAGGTCGAGCACGCGGTCGCGCGCGCTGACCCGCACCAGCTCCGCGACCCGGTGCGCCAGCAGCTTGGGATAGGTGGGCCGGCCGGTGGTGTAGTAGCGCGACGGGTTCACGAAGCGCTGCGGGAAGACGACGTTCTGTAGCGACATGGGCCCCTTTGCTCGCGCGCGATAGCCGGCATGCGACCAATGCGCGTTTCCGATGTCTTGCATACAGGACACAGGTCCACCACGCAAAGCGATGCCGCAAGTCCCTGGCTCGGTCACAGCAGCCGGGCGGCGTTGGCCCGGGCGCACGGCGCTCGAGCCACTGGGCGCGCAGGTTCCGTGAAGTGTCATGGGCTCCTGCTTCGGTGCCCACGTGTCCGGGCACATGTCCGGGCACACCGTCGTGCGGCTCGCAAAGTACCGCGTCTTTTCGCGGCCTGCGTGCGGCCTGAGCTTTGCTTTGGCGGGCGCTCAGGAGATCTCGATCATGACTTCGACCCCGAACATCCCGCGCCCCGAGACCACCCTGCTGCACGGCGGCCAGGTCCCTGACCCGACCACCGGCGCGCGCGCCGTGCCCATCTATCAGACCACGTCTTACCAATTTCAAGACACCGACCACGCGGCGCGGCTGTTCGGCCTGGCGGAGTTCGGGAACATCTACACCCGCATCATGAACCCCACCACCGACGTGCTCGAGAAGCGGATCAGCGAGCTCGACGGCGGCGTGGGTGCGCTCGCGGTGGCGAGCGGGCAGTCTGCGGCGACGCTCGCCATCCTGAACATCGCCCGCGCGGGCGACGATATCGTGTCGCTCGACAACCTCTACGGCGGTACCTACAACCTCTTTCATTACACGCTGCCTCGCCTGGGCATCCACGTGCGCTTCGTGCCGTCCAACGACCCCGAGGCGCTGCGCAAGGCGATTGGGCCCAAGACCAAGGCGGTGTTCGCCGAGTCGATTGGCAATCCCAAGCTCGACGTGGCGGACCTGAAGACGCTCAGTGCCATCGCGCACGAGGGAGGCGTCCCGCTCATCCTCGACAACACCCTCGCCCCTTACTTGCTGCGGCCGTTCGAGCACGGCGTCGACATCGCGGTCTACTCCGCGACCAAGTTCATCGGCGGGCACGGCACCAGCATCGGCGGCCTCATCGTCGACTCGGGCAAGTTCGACTGGACCAGCGGGCGCTTCCCGCTGATCGCGGAGCCGGAGCCGAGCTACCACGGCATCAACTTCATCGAAGCACTCGCGCCGCTCGGCAACGTCGCCTACATCCTCAAGGCGCGCGTGACCTTGCTGCGCGACATCGGCGCTGCGCTCTCGCCCTTCAACGCGTTCCTCCTGCTGCAGGGCCTCGAGACCTTGCACCTGCGCATGGAGCGGCACTCCGAAAATGCGCTGGCGGTGGCCAAGCACCTGGAGAAGCACCCGTCCGTGAGCTGGGTGCGCTACCCGGGCCTCGAAGGCGACTCGCAGTACGGCCTGGCCAAGCAGTATCTACCGCGCGGCGCGAGCGCCATTCTGGGCTTCGGCGTCAAGGGTGGGCTCGCGCAGGGCAAGAAGTTCATCGACAGCCTCAAGCTCCTCTCCCACGTGGCCAACGTGGGCGACGCGCGCAGCCTCGCCATCCACCCGGCCTCCACCACGCATCAGCAGCTGGCCGCCGAGGAACAGATCGCGACCGGCGTGTCGCCCGACTTCGTCCGGCTCTCGATTGGCGTCGAGCACATCGACGACATCCTCGCGGACATCGACCAGGCGCTGAAGCAGGCGGTGTGAACGTCGTGCGCGTGGGCGTGATCAACCTGATGCCCGAGGCCGAGCACTACGAGCCGATGCTCGCCCGCGCGCTCGACCACGGCGCACAACGCACATCGTCTGCGGACGGTCCGCTCGCGCTCCAGCTGCCGTGGATCCGCTTGCGCGAGGCGCGCTACGCCAGCAGCGACCGCGACCACCTGGCACGTCACTATCGTACCTGGTCCGAGGCGGGACGAGGACACGGACTGGACGGGCTGATCGTGACCGGCGCGCCGGTGGAGACCTTACCGTACGACGAGGTCTACTACTTTCGCGAGCTGAGCGAGGTCGTCGGCGACGCGCGCGCTCAGGGCATCAGCGTCCTGGGCCTGTGCTGGGGCGGCCTCGCCCTCGCGAAGATGGTGGGGATTGAAAAGGTCCACTATCCCACGAAGCTGTTTGGGGTGTACCCCATGCAGATGCAGGACGACGGCAGCCTGGTGCACTGTGCGCAGAGCCGCCATGCGGGCATCGCGGACCGCACGCTCGAAGCTGCCGCGGCGGATGGCGTGGTGCGCCTGGGCGCGCACGGCGCTGAGGGCGGCTACAGCGTGTTCTCGAGTGCCGACGGCCTGCTGACGATGCACCTCGGTCATCCCGAGTACGTGCTGTCGCGGCTGGTGTTCGAGTACCGGCGCGATCGGGCAGCCGGACGCACGGACGTCTCGGCGCCGGTCGGCGTGGACTTGACGGACCCACCGCGCGCGGCGGAGACGCACGGGCCGCGCTTCTTCGCCGACTGGCTGCGCGGTCTGCAGCGCGAGCGTCAGTAGTAGATGTTGCCGAGCGAGCCGCCGCCCACGGGGATGGCGTCGCCGTTGATCGACACGCTCTTCGGCGAGGCGAGGAACGCCACCACGTAGGCCACCTCCTTGCTGTCCACGATGCGGCCGATGCTGACGGTGTCCGCGAACGCTGCCTCGCTCTCGGGCTTGGTGCGCTCGGTGCGCGTGGCCCCTGGGTGAATGGCGACCACGTTCACGCCCTTGGGCCCGAGCTCGTCCGCGAGGTTCTTGGTCACCGCGGCGACGCCCACGTTGCGCAGGGTCGCGACGGGACGACCGGTCTTGCGGATGGCGAGACCGCCGATGTTGATGATGCGGCCCCAGCCGTTCTTCACCAGGTGCGGCGCGGCGGCGCGCGCGGTGCGCAGGTAGCCGACGACCTTGATGTTGATGTCTTCGAGCGCTTGCTCGTCGACCACCTCTTCCAGCTTGGTCGCCGTCGAGATGCCGCCCGGGAGCGCCGCGTTGTTCACCAGGATGTCGAGCCCGCCCAGCTCTTCGACCGCCTGCTTCACCAGCGCGTCCACCGATGCCTTGTCGCTGGTGTCGGCGACGATGGGGATCACCCGCCTGCCGCTCTCCTTGGCTAGCTCGTTCGCGGTCGCGACCAGCTGATCCTTGCCGCGCGCGGAGATCACCACGTCGACGCCTTCCGACGCGAGCTGCCGCGCGATGGCCTTGCCAATGCCGCGACTGCCGCCTGTGACGATCGCACGCTTGCCCTTCAGTTCGAGATCCATCTGAGCCTCCTGAGGGTCCAGCTACCTGGACCCACGTCATCACGTGGGCGCGACCGGCGCGCCGTCGACGATCGACGGCGACGGGTTCGCGATCAGCTGCTCGTCGCCGTCGAGGCCGGCCGAGATCTCGATCTCGGCGCCGTTGTCGCGCTCGATTACCACCGGCTTGAGCTTCACCTTCCCGTCGGCGCTTACCATCGCGACGCGTGCGCCCTCGCGGCTGGCGAGCACGGCGTTGGCGGGCAGCACGAACACATCGTGCGCAAGCTCGAGTGACAGCCCGACGCTCCCGTACATGCCGGCCAGCAGCGCGCCGTCGTGGTTGGGGACCTCCAGCTCGACGCGCAGGGTACGCGTGCGCGGGTCGAGCCGCGCCGCGGTGCGGGCGACCTTCGCCTCGAAGCTGCGCCCGGGATATTCGGCCACGGTCACGGCCGCGGCGAGCCCGGGCTTCACGCCCACCGCCCAGCTCTGCGGCGCATCTACCGACACGCGCACGGGGTCGAGGCTCGCCACCTCGAACAGCGGCGAGCCCGCGCCCGCGCTCACCAGCGATCCGCGCTCGATGGTGCGCGCCGTGATGGTGCCGGCGAAGGGTGCGAGCACCCGGGCAAATGCCTTGAGCTGCTCGAGCCTGCGCACGTTTGCGGCCTGAGACGCGCGCTCGGCCTCGGCCACGCGCACCTTCGCCTCCTGCACCTCGGCCTCGGCCTGATACTGCGACAGCTCCTGCGCCGAGCTGAGCTTGCGTTCGCCGAGTGCCTGATAGCGCGCGAGGCTCGAGCGCGAGAAGGTGTGCGAGGCGTGCGCCAGCGACAGCGCCGCGGTCGCCTGGGCGAGGTGCGCACGCGCCTGCTCCAGCTCGCGGTCCAGCTCCGGCGTGTCCAGCTCGGCGAGCAACTGCCCCTCCTGCACCGGCTCGCCAATGTCGACCAGCCAGCGCCGCACGTAGCCGTTGGCGCGCGCGTGCACGACCGTGTGCTCGCGCGGCTCGACCGTGGCGGGCAGCTTGAGCGGGCGCGAGCGCGGGCTGCGCTTGGGTGCCACCACCGCCACGCGACGGACTGCCTTGGCCTGCGCCGTGCTCACCGCCTCGAGGTGCGCGCGCTGCGCACGCCGCGGCAGGTAGCCGAGCAAGAACAGCCCGCTCAGCGCCGCGCTCACTGCGATCACCACCCGCAGGGTGCGACGCGGACGCGCGCGCGGCGGATGGTCTGCACACTGCACGTCCGCGGCCGGCGGCGCCTCGGCAACGCGCGCGGCACGCTCGTCCAGCGCTCCCACGTCGCCGCGCTCGCCCAGCGAGGTCTGACTCATGGTGTCTCCTCCAGAACCGCGCGGCGAGGCGGCTGCTTGCGCAGCACGCTGTAGGTCACCGGCACGAAGAACAAGGTCGCGAGCGTCGCGATGGACAGCCCGCCAATCACCGCGCGCCCGAGCGGCGCGTTCTGCTCGCCACCCTCGCCGAGGCCGAGCGACATCGGCAGCATGCCCACGATCATCGCGAACGCCGTCATCAGCACGGGCCGCAGGCGCGTGCTGCCCGCGAGAAGGGCGGCCCGGTGCGCATCGAGCTCCGGCTGCTCGCGCCGCTGATCGTTGGCGAAGCTGACCACCAGGATGCTGTTGGCGGTGGCCACGCCCACGCACATGATCGCGCCCATCAGCGCCGGCACACTCAGGGTGGTGCCAGTGACGAACAGCATCCAGGCGATGCCCGCGAGGCCGCCCGGGAGCGCAGTGAGGATGATGAACGGATCCAGCCAGCTCTGGAAGTTCACCACCATCAGCAGGTACACCAGCAGGATGGCGAACGCGAGCCCGTAGCTCAGCCCCGTGAACGACGACTCCATGCTCTCGATCTGTCCCTTCAGCTCGAGCGTGGAGCCGCGCGGCAGCTTCGGCCGGTACTGGTCCACCAGGGTGCGCAGCGCGTCGGCCACCGAGCCGAGGTCGCTGTCCGCCACGCCCGCGAGCACGTCGTAAGCGGGCATGGCGTTGTGGTGCGAGATGTTGCTGGGGCCGCTGCCGCGCGAGAACGTGGCGAGGTTGGCGAGCAGCTGCGGCTCGGCGTTCACACCGGCGCCCGCCACCAGCGGCGTGCTGGCGAGCTCGTGCAGGCTGTCCATGCGCCGCTGCGGCGTCTGCACCGCCACCGTGTACTGAATCCCCTTCTTGGGATCGAGCCAGAAGTTGGGGGCCGTCTGTCCGCTCGACGAGAGCGACACGAGCATGTCGCTGGCCACGTCGCGCTGCGTGAGCCCGAGCTTGCTGGCGAGGTCGCGGTTGACGTCGACCTTCACGTTCGGCGTGCCGGTGACCTGATGCAGGCGCGCATCGACCACGCCCGGTACGCGGCGCACCTCTCGCTCCAGCGCGCGCGCGAGCTCGAGGTTCTGGGGCACGTTGCCGGCAGGCCCCTTGATCTGCAGGTCGATGGGCGCGGAGATGCCAAAGTTGAGCACCTGCGTCGCGAGGTCCGGCGGCTTGAAGAAGAACGTGGTCTCCGGAAACCGCTGCGCGAGCTCCCCGCGCAGCCGTCCCACGTAGTCGGCAGTGGGACGGTGATCCGGCTGCAGCGAGACCAGGATCTCCCCGTCGGCCGACGACATCAGGCTGCCGTCACTCATCGACGTGTTGATGGGGCTGCTGGTCATTCCGAGGTTGTCGATGATGTCCTTGATCTCGCGCTCGGGGATCACGCTGCGGATGGTCTCGTCGAGGGCGTGGTACAGCCGCTCCGTCTCCTCGATGCGGGTGCCGGGGGCGACGCGCACGTGCAAGCGAACGAGCCCGGCGTCCACCGCCGGGAAGAAGTCCTGGCCGACCTGCGGAAACAGCGAGAGCGACGCGAGCACGAACACGCCGAAGCTCAGGACCGTCGTCCGCGGCGCGCTCAGCACGACCGCGAGCGCGTCTTCGTAGCGCAGCTTCAGCCGCTCGAAGCGCCGCTCGAACGCCTTGTGCGCGCGGCCAATCCAGCCCTGCGTCACTTCATCCGCCGTCAGCCCGTGCTCGCGCGCGAGTAAGGTCCGCACCAGCGTGGGCACCAGCGTGCGGCTGAGGAAGTAAGACGTCATCATCGCGATGACCACCGTCAGCGCGAGCGGCACGAACAGGCTCTTGGCCGCGCCGGCGATGAACGCCACCGGCACGAACACGATGCAGATGCACAGCGTCGAGACCAGCGCCGGTACCGCGATCTCCTCTGCGCCGTCGAGGATGGCCCGTACCAGCGGCTTGCCCTGCCCGAGGTTGCGGTGGATGTTCTCGAGCTCCACGGTCGCGTCGTCCACCAGCACGCCCACCGCCAGGGACATCCCGCCGAGCGTCATCACGTTCAGGCTGTGCCCGAGCAGACCGAGCACGGTCGCCGCCACCAGGATGGAGAGCGGGATCGAGATCACCACGATCAAGGTGCTGCGCCAGCTGCCGAGGAACAGCAGCATCATCAGCGCGGTCAGCGACGCGGCGACGATGGCCTCGTGCACTACCCCGTCCACCGCAGCGCGAACGAACACCGACTGATCGAACAGCGGCGTGACCTTCAGCTCCTTGGGCACGGTGGTCATCACCGAGGGCAGCGCCGCGCGCACGCGGTCCACCACGTCCAGGGTGCTCGCGCCCGCGGTCTTCAAGATGGGCATCACCACCGCGCGCTTGCCGTTCGCGTGCACGATGTTGGTCTGCGGCGCGAAGCCGTCGCGCACGTTGGCGACGTCGCCGAGCGTGACCGTCCTTCCCTGCACCGTGCGGATGGGCAAGCCGTTGAGCGCCTCCACCGTCTCGGTGCTGCTGTTGAGCAGCACCGGGTAGTCCTGCGTGCCCATCTTGATGCTGCCCGTGGGCAGGGTCAGGTTCTGCACGCCCACCGCGTCGATCACGTCGCGCGGCGAGAGCCCGTAGGCGTACAGCCGCGGGAGGTCGAGGTCGACCATCACCTGACGCTGGCGCCCTCCGTACGGATACGGCACGCCCGCGCCCTGCACCGTGGCGATGCCCGCGCGCACGAAGTTCACGCCCAAGTCGAACAGCTGCTGCTCGGGCAAGGTCTCGCTCTCCAGCGCGAGCTGAAGCACCGGCGCGTTGGAGGCGCTGTAGCGCAGGATGAGCGGCGGGGTCGCGCCGGGCGGCATGGAGCGGACGGCCGACTGTGCAGACGCGGCAATCTGCGCGATGGCGGTCTCGAGCTCGACGGTCGGGTGAAAGAACACCTTCACCACCGCCATGCCGGTCATGGTCTGACTCTCGGTGTGCTCGATGTCACCGACGGTGGTGGTCAGAAAGCGCTCGTAGCCGCTGACCAGCCTGCGCTCCATCTCCTCCGGCGCGAGCCCGCCGTAGGTCCACACCACCGACACCACCGGGATGTCGATCTCGGGCAAGATGTCCGTGGGCATGCGGCGAATCGTCAACACCGCGGTGACCACGATCAGCACCGACATCACGATGAACGTATACGGTCGGCTCAGCGCGACGCGGACCAGCCACATGGCGCTGTCTCATATGATAGACACCGCGTTTTGCAAGCGGACATCGTCGCAGGCTCGATGGACCGGCGTGGCGGACGTCGCGGCGGGCTCGATGCCGGGCTCGTGCTGGCGGCGCCGCAAGCCGCCGGGCTGCGTCCCCGTGAGCTTGGAGAAGGCGCGCGAGAACGCAGCGGTCGACTGGTAACCTACCCGCGCTGCGACCTCGGCCACGGTCTCGCCCTGTCGCAGCAGCCGCTCGGCCGACCGCATACGCAGGAGCAGCAGCAGGTGTCCCGGCGAGCACCCCGCCGCCTGGGTGAAGTGCCTGATGAAGGTCGCACGCGACATGTGCACCACGCGCGCCATCTCCTCCAGCGTCCACGGCCGGCCGGGGTCCTCCAGCAGTCGGGCGAGCAGCGGCGCCAACTCTTCGCGCTCCGCCAGGCGCAGCAGTCCCGGCAATGCGCCGTCTTCGCGTGCGGCGCGGCGCAGCGCGTAGAAGAAGAGCACGCCGGTGAGCCGCTCGATCACCGCGCTCGACGCCTGCGGCTCGCCAGCACGGGCCTCGTCGGCGATCAGCTGGAACACGCTGCGCATCGCCTCCGCGCGCGCGTCTCCCTTGCGCGCCAGCACCTGCACCGGCAGCGATGCGACCACCCACTCGCTGAGCCCCGGCTTGAAGTCGAAGAACCCGCATACGAGGCCCACCGAGCCGGGCTGCGCGGGCGCGATGGGCGTCAGCGCGCCGTAGCGAGCCGGCGCGCTCCAGCCCAACCGGGCGGTGGGCTGATCCGTGAGGGCGTGTGGGGTGTCCCGCAGAAAGAACACCGCGTCACCTTCCGAGAGGGACACGGAGGGCTGGTCCGGAAGGTGCAAATGGCAGGCGCCGTGCACCACCAGATGAAAGGCCGCGCGGCGGGAGCCGGAAGTCGAAGCGCGAAACGCGCCGCAGTACTGACCCGCGTGGAAGAGGGTCGCTTCGAGCTCCAGACTCTCGAGCAGGAGGTCGAGGGCGCTCACGTCTCGTCTCCCAGACGCAAGAGCACGAAACAGAGACGGCCGGGCATGGCCCGGAGCGCGCTGCGCGGCCAGGATCTCGAGCAGTCGAACCGGGAGAGATAGATCATGTCGCGCATCGTTCCTCACACCGTCGCGTCCGCACCCGCCGCCGCTCAGCCCATCCTGGAACGCGCGGAGAATGCATCCGGCTATCTGTCCAACCTACTCGGCACCCTCGCCCACGCGCCCAACGCGCTCGAGGCGTACTTCACGCTGGGCGACCTCAACGCGCGGGGCACCCTGCGCCTCGCCGAGCGCGAGGTCGTGCAGCTCGCTGCCGCGACCCGTCACGGCTGCACCTTCTGCGTCGCAGGGCACACGGCCCTCGCGCTCAACAAGGCAAAGCTCGCGCCGTCAATAGTCACGGCCCTGCGCGAGCAGCAACCGCTCGAGGACCCGCGCCTCGAGCAGCTCGCGGCGTTCACGCGCGCGGTCATCGCCCACCGCGGGCGGGTGCCGGAGCCGGAGTATCAGGCGTTTCTCGCGGCGGACTTCACGCCGCAGCAGGCCTTCGAGGTGATCCTCGGGGTCGCCCTCGCCACGCTCTGCAACTTCGCCAACAGCTTCGCCGAGACCACGCTCAACCCGGAGCTATCGGCCCACGCCTGGACCTTGCCGCCCGCTCCTTGAGATATCGCGGAACGCACAGAGGAAATGTCATGGCCGAACTCCCCACATCGCTGATCGCGTGGCTCGACGCCGAGGCTGACAAGCTCGACGACGGGCGGCTCGACGCCGACCTGGTGCTGCCACAGCTGGCCGAAGCGGGTCTGTTCGGCATCGGCGTCGCTCCGTCCGACGGCGGACGTGGCGGCAGCATCGGCGACGCGGTCGATGCGCTGGCGCGCGTGGCGGAGCACTCGCTGACCGCCGCCTTCGTGCTCTGGGGCCAGCGCACGTTCATCGCGTACCTCGGGCACACCGACAACCCGGAGCTGCGCGCGCGCTTGCTGCCGGCATTGCTGCGCGGCCAGCTGGCAGGCGCGACCGGACTGTCCAACGCCATCAAGTTCCTCTCCCGGCTCGAGGAGCTGTCGGTGCGCGCGGAGTCTGCAGACGACCGTCAGGTGCGCCTGATGGGTCGCCTCCCCTGGGTCACGAACCTGCGCAGGCGCGGCTTCGTCGCGGCGTTCGCGGTGGAGCACGGCGGCGGCGCGCAGCCCAGCATCTACGCGGTCCCGAGCGACGCCCCGGGCCTCACGCGGAGCGCGGACCTGGAGCTCCTGGCGATGCAGGCGAGCAACACCGCCGCGCTCACGTTCGAGGACGTGGTGCTGTCCGACGCGTATCGCCTGCACGCCGATGCGCGCGGGTTCCTGCGCGCGGTGCGGCCGGAGTTCCTGGCGCTGCAGTGTGGCCTCTCGGTCGGGCTCACGCGGCGTGCGCTGCGCGAGGTGCAAGGGTGCGGCGGTGAGTCGCGCGCGGTGCTGCACGACGAGACCGCAGCGCTCGCCCGCGAGAGCGCGCAGCGCTTCGACGAGCTGGTCGCCGGCACGGAGACGGGCGCGTTCCTGCGCGATCCACCGAGCCTGTTCGCGCTCCGCATTCGCCTCGCGGAGCTGAGCGCCGCGGCCGTGGCGCTGGAGGTGCAGGCGCGCGGAGGGCGCGGCTACCTGCGCGCGCACTGTCAGGGCATCGCGCGTCGTCAGCGCGAGGCGGCGTTCGTGCCCATCGTGACGCCGAGCCTCGTGCAGCTGCGCGCCGAGCTGCGGAGTCGCACGTGACCGCGCCCGTGCTGGAGACGCGCGGGCTCGGCTTTGGGCACGCGCGGGGCGCGCTGGTGTTTCGCGACGTGAGCCTCACCCTCGCGCGCGGCGAGCTGGTGGCCGTGGTCGGACCGAGCGGCGTGGGCAAGTCGAGTCTGCTGCGCGTGCTCGCCGGTCTGGTCGCGCCCGACGCGGGCGAGGTCCAGCTGTCGGGCCGCCCGCTGCGCGAGCCCAGCCCCGCGATCGGACTGTGCTTTCAGCGTCCGCAGCTGCTGCCGTGGCTGAGCGTCGAGCAGAACGTCGGCTTCGGGCTCGACTTCGCGCGCGCGCCGCGCAAGGAGAAGGCGGAACGGCGCGCGCGCGTGGACAGCTTGCTCGAAGCGATGGGCCTCAGCGCTGCGCGCAAGCTCGCGCCCTCAGCGCTGTCGGGCGGCATGGCGCAGCGCACGGCGCTCGCGCGCTGCCTGGCGCGCGAGCCGGACGTGCTGCTACTCGACGAGCCATTCTCGGCGCTCGACGAGATCACGCGCGACGAGCTGCACGGTCTGCTCCGCGCGCGCATCGCGCGTCAGCAGGTGGCGACCTTGCTCGTCACCCACGACCTCGACGAGGCGCTCGCGCTGGCCGATCGCGTGCTGCTGCTGGCAGGCGCGCCCGCGCACGTGGCCGACTCCTGGACCGTCGCGCTGCCACATCCCCGCGATCCGGCGAGCGAGGCGCACGCCGCGCTGCGGCTCTCGATTTTGCAGGCACTGCGCCGTGCGCGCGAGGCCTCGCGTCCGCCCTTTCCTTCTTCCGTAGGAGACGACGAATCATGTGCGACCAGTGCTGCTACCCCTCACGCCGCGACCTCCTGAAGCTGGGCGCCCTGCTCGGCGCCGGTGCCTCACCGCTCCTGCGCACGTTCGCATCGCGCGTGCGTGCCGAGCCGGACGCGCCGCTGCGCATCGGCTACCTGCCCATCACCGATGCCACGCCGCTGCTGGTGGCGCACGACCGCGGCCTGTTCAAGGCCGAGGGCGTGGAGGCGGAAGCGCCGCGGATGTTCCGCAGCTGGGCGCAGCTCGTGGAGGCGTTCGTCGCCGGGCAGGTGAACGCCGTGCATCTGCTGTCGCCCATGACGGTCTGGGCGCGCTTCGGCAGTAAGATCCCGGCCAAGGTGGTCGCCTGGAACCACGTGGACGGGTCCGCCCTGACGGTCGCCCCGAGCGTGAACAAGCTCGAGGACCTCGGCGGCAAGACGGTCGCGGTGCCCTTCTGGTACTCCATCCACAACGTCGTTCTGCAGCGTCTGCTCAAGAGCAAGGGCCTCGCCGCCATCAAGGGCGCGGCCGAGCCCAAGACCAAGGAAGTGAAGCTCGTGGTGATAGCGCCGTCCGACATGCCGCCCGCGCTCGCCGGCGGTCAGATCGCCGGCTACATCGTCGCCGAGCCGTTCAACGCCGCCGCGGAGCAGCTGGGCGTGGGCAAGATCTTACGCTTCACGGGGGACGTCTGGCGCAACCACGCCTGCTGCGTCGTGTTCATGCACGAGCGCGACCTCACCGAGCGTGCCGCCTGGTCCGAGAAGGTGGTGACTGCTTTGGTCAAGGCGCAGCACTGGACGCGCGGCCATCGCGCCGAGACGGCCAAGCTGCTCAGCAAGGCCGGCAAGAACAAGTACACGCCGCATACCCCCGAGGTCCTGGCCAAGGTGCTCGCGCCCGCCGCCACGGACCGCGCCAAGTACCAGAAGGACGGCGCCATCCAGCACGCCGACTGGAGTGCGCAGCGCATCGACTTCCAGCCTTACCCTTACCCGAGCTACACCGAGGAGCTGATCGGTCTGCTCAAGGACACGCTCGTGGATGGCGAGCGCGGGTTCCTCGACAAGCTCGACCCCAAGGCCGCCGCCGCCGAGTTGGTCGATGATCGCTTCGTGAAGAAGGCGCTGACGAAGGTGGGTGGTCCCAAGGCCTTCGGTCTGCCCGAGTCGCTCACGCGCAGCGAGACCATCGTCGTATGAGCGCCGCCGCCGCCGCGCTGCGTCCCCGGGTGGAGAGCGCGCTGCTCGGCGTGGTGGGCCTCGCCGTGCTCGCGCTCCTGTGGTGGCTCGGCACCGGCGCGCTCCCGCACGGCTCGCTGCTCGCGCGCAGCCTCTCTCCAGGCGAGACCGCGCGCAGTCTGCTCGCGCTCATCTCCGGCGACGAGCTGCTGGGCCACGTGCTGGTGAGCCTGCGCCGCATCGGCGTCGGACTCGGCCTCGCGCTGCTCGCGGGTGTGCCGGCTGGCTATCTGGTGGGCAGCTCACGCCGCCTCGACGCCGCGACCTCGCCCGCCTTCCAGCTGCTGCGCATGATCTCGCCACTTTCCTGGATGCCGGTGGCGATCATGCTGCTCGGCGTGGGCGACCGTCCCATCTACTTCCTGCTCGCGTTCGCCGGTGTCTGGCCCATCTTACTCAGCACGGCGTCCGGCGTGCAGCAGCTGGACCCGGGCTTGCTCGAGCTGGGCCGCAGCCTCAGTGCCACGCGGCGCGAGATCGCGCTGCGCATCGTGCTTCCGGCGGTGCTCGGTCCCGTCGTCACCGGCGTCCGCCTGGCGGTGGGCGTGCTGTGGATCGTGCTGGTTCCGTGCGAGATGCTCGGCGTCAGCGCGGGCCTCGGCTATTACGTGCTCGATACCCGCGACCGCCTCGCCTACTCCGAGCTGACCGCGATGATCGTGATCATCGGCGCCCTCGGGTTCACGCTGGACTACGCCGCCCGCCAACTCGGCCGCCGCTTCGCGCGCTGAACGAGCAGACATCGACGTGGTCCGCGCGTCTCGCTCGGCGGACGAAGACGACGCTCGCTCGAGTCTGGCACGCGCGCGGCGCGCTTGACCGCGTTAGTCTCGCATAATAGACACGAGTCCAGTCACGAATCGTGAGGTTCGGCACGTCTTCCGCCACGGAAGGACACGAGCATGCGTTCGACGTCGTTCGTCGTCCTCGCGCTGGCCGCACTCGGCCTCGTGACGGCGGCGCCTGTGCACGCGCAAGATCCGGCACGCCCGCAGGGCTTCGACGCGGGTCTCCCGCCGCTCGCCCCGCCCCCTCCCCCGCCCACGGTGGACGCAAGCGCGCTCCCGCCGCCGCTCGAACCCGTCGACGCGGGGGCTGCGCCGGAGCCGGAGCTGCCCGTCGACGAAGCGACCTTACGGTCTGCAGAATCGGCGCAGAGCGGACCGAGCGACGTGCTCGGGAGCGTCGTGGTCACCGCCGATCGACGCGAGACCAACCTGCAGGACACCCCCATCGCCATCACCGCGTTCGGGCCCGACACCCTGCAAGACCGCGGCGCCGGCAACATCCGCGACCTCGCGGGCCAGGTGCCCAACCTGTCCATCGCGCGCGCGACCATCAGCTACACCACCCAGACCTACTCGCTGCGGGGCGTGGGTGAGACCGATCCCATCCAGGAGCCCGTGCTGGCCGTGTACGTCGACGACGTGTACCAGCCACGTCAGCTCGGCTCCATGCTCGACTTCAACGACATCGAGCGCATCGAGGTGCTGCGCGGCCCGCAGGGCACGCTGTACGGGCGCAACTCCAGCGCCGGTGCGCTGCGCGTCATCACGCGCGACCCGGACAACACCTTTCACACCAACAACGCGCTCACCTACGGGCGCTTCAACACGGTGCGCGCGCAGACGTCGGTGAGCGGCCCCATCGTGCGCGACAAGCTGTACGCGAGCCTCGCGTACCTGCACGCGCGCCGCGACGGCATCACCTACGACCCCACCCTGAAGCGCGACGTCAACCGCATCAACATCGACGCGCTGCGGGTCAAGCTGCGCTGGACGCCCACCGAGAGGCTCGACGTCCAGCTCACCGGCACCGGCCTCGTCGATCGCAGCGACACGCGCAGCTACGTGCCGGCCAACCAGCCCGGCAAGTTCTCGACGCGCCGCTCTTACTCGGAGGTCCTGCCGCAGCAGGACCTCGACCAGGCCAGCGGCGCGCTGAAGATCGCCTATCAGCTCAGCGACGCGCTGGAGCTGAAGTCGATCACGGCCGCGGGTGGGTTCAACCTGGAGCCGGTCTGGTACGACAACGACGGCGAGGCAGCCCTCATCCAGAAGAACTTGATTCACTACCGCGATCAGTACGTCACCGAGGAGCTGCAGCTCAACGGCAAGTCGCGCTGGGTCGACTTTGCCTCTGGCCTGTTCTTCCTGCACGAGCGCTTCTACGTGCAGCGAGACGGCTACAGCCGCCGCAACGCGATGCCCACCGACCCCGTGCTCAACCCGGGCAACTACGGCTTCGCGCGCGCGCACAACGTGACCAAGACCGACAGCTTCGCGGTGTTCGGCGAGGTTCACGTCAAGCCCACCCGCTGGCTCACCCTGACCGGCGGCCTGCGCGAGACGGTGGAGCTCAAGCGGTTCGACTTCGACAACAAGAACCTGAACCTCGACGGCGCCGTCACCGGCCAGGCGATTCAGGGCGACGCGGACCACACCTGGTCTGCGCTCACGCCCAAGGGCTCCATCTCTCTCCAGTATGCGCCCCAGGTGCTGCACTACCTCACGTACTCGCGCGGCTTCAAGTCGGGCGGCTTCGACAACCGGGCGACCAACATCGTGCTGGCGCAGCGCGCGTTCGACCCCGAGCTCGTGAACAGCTACGAGACTGGTCTCAAGATCGAGCTACTCGGGCGTCACCTGCGGCTGAACCTCGCCGGCTTCTACAACGACTATCAGGATCTGCAGGTCTCGTACACGGACCCGGCCTTTCCCGGCACCAGCGTGCGCGGCAACGCGGGCCAGGCGCACACTTACGGCGTCGAGCTGGAGAGCGACGCGCGCCTTCCGGGCGGGCTCTCGCTCGGGTTCGCGGGCGGCTTTCTCGAAGCGGAGTACGACGCGTACGAGAACGCCGGCGGCACCGGCGTCAACGCGAACGGAAACCGCCTGAGCAACGCGCCCCGCTGGAACACGTCGGGCTCACTGGCCTACGAGCCGCCGCTTCCGGTGCCGGGGTTCGTCCGCGTCGCGGCCGACGTGCAGTGGGCCAGCTCGTACTACAGCAATGCGCTGACCCGGCCCGAGGACAAGAACCCGTCCCAGACCTTCCTCAACGGCAGCCTCGGCTGGACGGCCCCGGACGAGCACCTGACGGTCTTGCTGAGCGGACGCAACTTGCTCGACAGTCAGAAGCGCGTCAGCTCCACGTACACGCCGGGCACGGGCGTGCGGTACTACAACTTCCCGGACCCACGCACCGTGCTGGTGACGCTGAGATACGCGCGCTGAGGCCTCTCCCGCTCTCGCTCGGTAGCGCGCTACTTCGCCGGTGCAGCTGCGGGCTTTGCCGCCGGCTTCTTCGCCGCGCCCGCCGGGACGGCCGCCGTCGCCTCGACCTCCACCAGGTAAGCCGGGTTCGCGAGCGCCGCGACCTGCACCGTGGAGCGCGCGACGATGTTCGGTTGCTCGGACGTACCGAAGAACTGCGCGTAGGCCTCGGAGAAGCCCTTGAAATCGAGCTTGTTTCCCAGCTTGGGGTCGCCCACCAGGAACACGGTCAGCTTGACCACGTCCTTGAGCCCGAGCCCTTGCTCGGCGAGCAGCGCCTCGATCTTCTTGAAGACGCTGATTGCCTGCGTCTTGGTGTCGCCGTACGACTCGGCGCCGCCGGCGGGCTTGCTGGGGTCGATGGGCGTGGGGACCTGGCCACTCAGATAGTAGAGCGGCACGCCCGCCGGAATCAGCACGCCCGCGAGGATGGGCGCATTGGCGGTGGCGCTCTTGACGCGCTTGACCTCTTGTACGCCGGCGGCGTGCGCGAGCGCGAACGAGGGTAGGGACGCCGCGATCAAGGCCGTCAGGGCTGCGAGCTGCTGTTTCATGGAATCATCACCTTCCCATTGGCGTGAGTACGCCTGCGATTGTTCTCGGCGATCTTGCCGACGCTGTGCTGTGCCGACTGGATCGCGCCTTCTTGCCAGCCGTTGATGTAGCTCAGGTACTCCCCGGCAAAATAGTAAGGTCCGTCCGGCTCCAGCAGGCGCGCGTAGGACGTGGTCCGCTCGTTGTCGGTCCAGTGCGTGGTAGCGCCGCTCGACCAGCGCACCTTGCGCCAGGAGATGGACGCGCCCTTCTCGACCCACTGCCCGTAGCCGGGGTGCAGGATCTCGCCTCCACGCACGGCCAGTGCCAGCCGCTCGGCCAGCGAGAGCTGGGCGAATGCCTCTCCGTCGCGGAACACGTACGCGCCCACCAGCACTCCCTTCGGGCTGTGAATGCCCTGCGACGGATACCAGATCTGGGTGATGCTGTGGTCCGTCCAGGAGATGCCGCCGTAGATCTGCGAGTCCAGCTCCCAGAACCTGCGCTTGGCCTGAAACGCCACCTTCGCCAGCGGACTGCTCTTGGGGGTCGCGAGTGCCTCGCGCGTGTCGGCGGTGAAGTCGGTGTCGAGCGACGGCAGCAGGCCCGGCTGGATGGTCACCAGGACGTAGTCTGCGCGCTCCGTGTGCACCGCGCCGCGCTTGAGGTCGCGCCAGCTCACCCGCGCGCCGTCGCCCTCGCGGCGAAGCTGCAGTACCTCGGCCTCGTAGCGCACGCGCTTGCCCAGCGAGCGGGCGATCGCCTCGGCGATCTTCATCATGCCGCCCACCGGCCGCAGCATGGTGGGCGCCTGCGTGGGGCCCTCGGTCACTGTCGTGAGCTGGCTCCAGAAGCTCGCGCGCACCAGCTGCGCAAGCTCGAGTGGCGTGTCGCGCTCGCCGCGCTCCGTTCCGCCGCCGGGCAGCGCGCGGAAGCCGCTGCGCTCCGAGCCGTGGTACGCGAGCCCCTCGTCGAGGTCGCCGAAGTTGCGGAGGAACAGCCGCAGCTTCTCTTTGTCCTCCTCGGCGAGGGGCTGGTTCAGGCTCGCCTGGTCGATCGCCTTGGCGGCCAGTTCTGCCACGAAGCCGCGCGCGTCGGCGTACACGCGGCGGTTCTTCTGCGGCTTGCCCCCGAACGCGTCGCCCGTCTGCAGCAGCGCATTGCGGTTTTCGTTGCTCAGCACCTCGAGCGGCACGTTCAGCTCGCGGGCATAGCTCAGGATGCCCTGGTGGTGCGCCGGCAAGCGCGCCGCGCCCGCGTCGAAGAAGTGATCGGGATGGTCGTCCCAATCGACCTTCTGCAGGGTGTCGCCCTCGTCGATGATGGACCCGCGCCGCACGGTGAACACGCGGCCACCCGGGCGTGTTCGCGCCTCCAGCACCTGGACGTCGTAGCCGCCCTTGCGCAGCTCGTACGCAGCGGAGAGACCGGCGATGCCGCCCCCGAGGACGAGCACGCGCGCGCCCTTGCCCGCCCCGGGCGTGAGCGTCGGCCGGGTGGCGCAGGCCTCGGTCGACAACAACCCGAGGGCACCCATCACGCCGTAGACGGCGGCGACCCCACCAGCGCTGCCCACGCCGTGGAGGAAGTCTCGCCGGGTGAAGCCCGTGTTTTCGTGGTTGCGCTCGTCTTTCATGAAGCCCCCGCTCAGAAAGATGCGGTCAGCCGCGCGTAGTAGCGGCCGCCGTCTGCTTCGTAAGGTCGCTGGCTGGGATACTTGCGCCCCGTGGAGGGGATCTTCCCGGCCGCGGCGTCCGCCAACGTGTTGGGGAACAGCGCTTTGTCCGGATAGTTGTTGGTGACGTTCTCGGCGCCGACGGTCAGCCGCAGCCCACGCACCAGCTCGTACGAGGCGATGACGTCGAGGAACAGCTCGTTGCCGAAGGTCTGGTTGAACGGGAGCCTGCCGTCTGCATCCGTGGTGGTCTGTAGCGGCTCGACGAAGCCGCCGTAGTCGCGCACGCGCGCGGTCAAGCCCAGGCGATGAAACAGGTACTCCACCGTCCAGTTGGACACGCGCTTGGGCAGACGGTCCTCCTGATACTGGCGCTGGCGTGCGTCGATCACCCCTTGCTCGAAGGAGAGCACGCGCGTCTTGTTGAAGTTCGCGCTCGCCGTCAGGTTGAGCCGCTGTTTCGGCGCGAGGTCCACCCCGTAGCTGAGCACGAGATCGATCCCCTGCGTGCGCGTCTTGTAGCCGTTGACGAAGAAGTTGAAGCTGGTGAGGCCCTGCGCAGCCGGCACCCCCGAGGCGACCAGATCGTTCTGCTGCTCCGGGCTGAGCGTGTAGCGCTGCGAGAGCCCGATGCGGTCGCGCACGTCGATGCGGTACGCGTCCAGCGAGAAGGTGAGGCCCTTGACCGGCTGCACGACGAACCCCGCGCTCAGGTTGAGCGACTTCTCCGGCTTCAGCGGCACGCCTCCGTTCAGCACAGCGATGGCATGGGTCGACGGGATGGTGCCGTTCGTTTCGATGGTCGCGCCGTCGGCGCTCGGATTCTGATTGGTGTTGGTGAGGTTCTGCTGGCCGGGCGTGGGCGCGCGGAAGCCCGTGCTCACGCCGCCGCGCAGGTTGAACTCGGGCAGCACGGCGATGCGGGTCGAGACTTTACCGTTGATGGTGTTGCCGGCGTCGGAGTAATGCTCCGCGCGCACGGCGGCGCCGAGGTTCCACGGCCTGAGCAGGTCCGCGTCGACGTCGAGATAGCCCGCGCCGCTGCGCCGCGACCAGCTGCCGGCCTGGTCCGGGCTGGTGCCGAAGAAGCCGTTGGCGCCGCCCGCGATGCCCAGGCGTCCGAGCGGACCGATGGCGTACGAGTCCGGCTCGCCTGCGCCGCTCTCGTAACCCTCGCGCCGCACCTCGCCGCCGAACGCCACGTTGACCGGCGTCGGCAAGCCCACCTCCCACGCGTACACCAGGTCGAGGTTGCCGGCCCACTCCTGCTGTCGCTTGGTGCCAGTGTCGAATGCCCGCTTCGAGAAGGGCCCCTGCGACGCGTTGATGCTCTCGCGCAGGTGATAGGCGATGTGGTTGCTGCCATAGCGCCCGCTCGCGTCCCAACTCAGCCGCGGCGTGATGTCGCCGCGCAGCCCCACCACTGCCGAGCCGTCCAGGCTCTGTGCCGAGAATCGCGGCGTGAAGCCGCCCGCGTAGCCCGACCGCACCGCGGGGTTGTCGAGGTACCAGTCGCGGTAAGGTTGCTCGAGCGTGGCGAAGTTCTGGTCGAAGGTCGCGCCCGTCTGCGACGAGGTGAAGACCCCGCCCTGCGTGGGCCCGCGGTAGTTGAAGTCGTTCTCGCCCCACTTGTAGCCGAAGCTGCCGAACACGTAGGCCTCGGCGCTGCCCGCCAACCTGAGCTTTCCGTTCAAGAACGCCAGCACGCCGTGCGTGTCGGGCTGGCCGAAGCGCTGCACCACCGGCCGCCTGACGGAGGTGTTGCCGCCGTCGATCAACGCCTGCGCCGCGGGCCGCTGGTGGCTGCGCGAGGTCGCCTCCGACAGCGAGCCCTCGAGGCTCAGGTTCAGGTTGCCGCGGCTGCCCAGCTCCCAGCCTGCGTTGACGCCGCCGAGGTAGCCGTTGCCGTCGCCCTCGTAGTAGCGACCGAACTGCAAGTACGCATCGTAGCCGGGCTTGTCCTTGAGCAGCACGTTGAGCACACCCGCGATGGCGTCGCTGCCGTACTGCGCCGAGGCTCCGTCGCGCAGCACCTCCACTCGTGCGATCGCGGCGAGCGGAATCTCTGCCATGTCCACCGCCTGCGCGCCCTGCGCGGTCACGTCGATGTAGGCCGAGCGATGGCGGCGCTTGCCGTTGACGAGCACCAGCGTCTGGTCGGGCGCGAGCCCGCGCAGGGTGGCGGGGCGATTGAAGATCGCGCCATCGAAGAGGGGCAGTCGCTGCACGTTGTAAGACGGGACGGTCGCCTGGATGCGGTCGTTGAGGTCCGCGCTCGGCGCCGTCCGCAGGTCGCTCGCGCTCACCACGTCGACCGGCGCGTTCGAGTCGAACAGCGTGCGGTCCGTGCGGCGCGTGCCGGTGACCACCACCGCGGAGAGCTCGTCACGCACTGGCGCGGTCGCGGGCTCCGCCGCTTCGTCGCTCGGCTCCCCCTCACCTGCCGTCGCTTGCGGCTGCTCAGGCCCTGACTGCGGCTCGTCCGGAACGGCGTGCGGCCCCGCGGAGACGGGAGGCGCGGGCGAAGGAGACGGCGGCAACGTTTGCGCATGAACGGGCGCGATCTGCGCGCCAGCGGACACTGCGAGCGACACGGCGGCGGCGAGCGCACATCGTGCCTGACGGCGCGAGGCGTGAAGCGATCGAGACATGGAGAACGACCGTTCCCTTCTTGCCGGAGGGCGAAGCGGAGTGTCGACCGCATGTACGGGAAACTTCGTGTCTTGTAAAGTAGACACCAAGACACCCTACGAGACCGGACTGCCGACCCGTCTGCAGAGACGTGTTGTGCAGCTGCACCCATTCGCCGTGTAGCGAGGCCGTTCGGGAGCCGCGGTCAGCTCGGCCTCGGCGCGCACCGCCAGACTTGCCGTCGAGGCACGCCCATTGACCGAGCTGGCCGCCCGTGGCGCGACTGGGTGGGCATGAAGCAGCAGCGGTCATCCGCATGCGATGCGGCTGCATGCAGCGTGACGATTGCGAGGCTTCCGTAAGGTTCGCGCCGACGGTGCCCGTGCTGCGAGCCGACATCTCCGAAGTCCTCTGTAGGTGTCGAGGATCACCGCAGGCGCGGCGCGAAGAGCCTGCGAGGTATTCTCGGGCAAACCCGGTTAGTAGCCCGGCATTCCTCACGAAATCTGATCTACCCAGGGCCGGCCGGGAGCGATATATACGGCTCACAGAGGGCGCGCGGCGAACCGGCTCTGTCCCCCGGCAGAGAGCTCAGACGGGCAACCGACGCGCATGCAGGCAGACGATGCAGCGGGAAGACGCGATCTTACTCGGAGCGAGGCGGCGCAAGCACCACGCCGTGGGCGGGCTCTTCGCTTCCATCCTGACGCTCACGGGATGCGCGGCGGGCGTGCCCGGCCCGAGCGACGGCGAGCCCGTGCCCGCGCAGGCGATGATCGCGGTCGAGACGGTCGGCACGACGCGGCCCATCGCGGCGGTCGCGGGCTTCTTCAGCACGCCTGCCTGGGGCCAGAGTGGCATCCGGTTCTACGCCAGCGACCTCGGCTGGACCTTCGTGCACAACGACCAGCTCTGGGTGTTGTTCGGGGACTCCTGGAAGTCGTGGACGGGCGCCACGCTCACCCGCGACATGGACGACGCGCTCGGGATGATCTCCCTCAAGGAGTTCCCCGACGGCGACTCCGTGGAGCGCTGGGTCGCCAAGCACCCTCCGGCGCGCGGCAACCCGCTGTGGGCCGCGGCGGCGCCGCCCATCCACATGGTCATCGACATCCTCGACCGCGTGCTGCCCATCAAGCAGATCCTCGGTGGACAGTCGCTCACCAGCGCCTCGGGCCTCGCGCCCATCACGGGCTTCTCCAACGCGCGCTCCGGCAACGAATCGGCCGCGTTCGGCCTGTTCCTGCGCAATGAGCCGGTGCAGTGCAACGCCCAGGGCTACTGCAACGAGGGCTTCGACTGCGACGCGCAGCTCGGCCGCTGCTCGCCGGTCACGGATCTCAGCCCCATGTGCGTCCTCGGCAGCACCTCCTGCAAGTGCGTCGCCGTCGGCAACAAGAAGGGCCTCTGTCAGGACCGCGGCAGCTCGCTCTACGACCCGTCGTCGGAGCGCGGGCGCAGCAACGCGGTGGTGATGCGTCAACAGATTGGCAACGCGCTGCGCAACTCGCTCAACACCTTCGCCACGCAGGCCTGGGACACCAGCCGCTTCTTCAACGCGACCTCGCGCACCGTGAACGACTTCGACCCGGAGCGCTTCTACGGCGAGGGCAACGACTACAAGGGCGCCGACGGCGTCGACTACCGCGGCGAGGGCGTGTTCCTCTGGGGTCGGCCCAACTTCGGCGGCGTGGGCGCCCAGGGTCGCGACGCGCAGCTCTACCTCGCCTGGGCGCCGCTGCCTTCGTACGACCCGACCGGCGACTTCGAGTGGAGCCCGCGCTTCTTCACCGGCGTCGACGATCAAGGCCGCCCGCAGTTCTCGCAGCTGGAGCACGATGCCCTGCCGCTCGACCTCGACGCCGAGCAGCCCGGCTGGCAGCCGCACGAGGTCAAGGACGTGGTCGGCCAGATGACCATCTCCTGGGTGCCCGCGCTCAACCGCTGGGTGATGCTCTACGGCGGCGACATGGGCACGCAGTTCATCGAGGCCATCTTCGGGCCGGACGCCAAGCTCATCGAGCACGACCCGCTCGGCGCAATCTACATCCGCTACGCGAAGCAGCCCTGGGGCCCGTGGACGTCTCCGAAGGCCGTGCTCATCGCCGGCAGCCCCGAGAACGGCATCCCCGGACAGTACGGGCCCGGCGGCATCTTGTTCCACAACGGCTGCACCGGCCGCGGCTGTCTACGCAGCGAGGCCGTCTTCACCGGCATGCCCGACGAGCGTGGCCGCCTGTACGGTCCCAACATCATCGAGCCCTGGACCGAGTCTCGCCCCACCGGCGAGGTGGATCTGTATTGGCACGTCTCCACCTGGAACCCGTACCAGATCGTCCTGATGCGTACGCGTCTGACGCCACCTGAGTGATCCACCGTGTGGGGCGCTTTCGCGGTAGCGGGGCAGGCGCCCACGCCGCGCACGTGGGGCAAACGCCGCCCACGCGTCCTTTTGGCGCTGGTACGGCGATTGCCTCGTCTCATCGCACGCTCATACAGACCCTCGGAAAGGAGCACACGATGAAGGCGACCACGCTTCTCGCGCAACAGCACAAGAAGGTCCGCGCCCTGTTCAAGCGCCTCGAAAGTGGGCGCTCCGATCCCGCCGCCACACTCGAGGAGCTCGCCAACGACCTCGTCGCACACATGGCCATCGAGCACGAGATCTTCTATCCGGCGGTCGTCGCGCTCGACCCGAGCATGGTGGCCGAGAGCCTGGAGGAGCACTCGCTGGGCGAGCTCGCGCTCAAGCGGCTGCTGGCCACCTCGCCGGAGGACGAGAGCTTCAAGGCGCGCGTCACCGCCACCAAGGAGCTGATCGAGCACCACGCCGAGGAGGAAGAGGAGGACCTCTTCCCCAAGGTGGAGAAGAAGCTCGGCGAGGAGCGGCTCGAAGCCCTGGGCAAGCAGATGAAGGCCCGCTTCACGGAGCTGCGCGACGGTGGCTACGCGCAGCTGGTGCCGCGCGGGTTCACGCGCACGCTGGCCGACCGCAGCAAGAAGCTCGCCCTCCACCCGCGCAAGAGCCGCGCGGCCTGACGCAGCGTCGTGGGCTCGGCCTCACCAGCGCGCGAGGACGCGCACTACTTCGTCATCAAGGGGCGCCGCTGGCGCCGCACCGATCCGAACATTCCGGACGGCCTGCGCCGCGAGCTGACCGCCGCGCTGATGGACGCGCGTCGCGCAGTCAAGGACGCACTCGCGCATGACGACGCCGCCGCCGAGCGCGCAGCCCGAGGGCGCGTGAACGACTGCAAGGTCGCCCTCGGCGAGCGCGGTGCCAAGTGGTGGGAGGCCAGCACCGCGAGCGAGCGCAGCACGCGGGCCACGGCCACGCTGCGCGCGCTGCTCGCGCACCGCGGGGCGGACAAGACCCTGTGTCCGTCCGACATCGCGCGCGTGCTCGCCGGTGATCAGTTTCGCGCCCACATGGACGAGGTCCGCGCGCTGGTCAGCTCGCTGGAGCAGGCGGGCGAAGTGGAGGTGCGTCAGAAGGGCAAGCGCGTGACCGCACGCGGCGCACGCGGCCCCATCCGCATCGCGCTCGCCCGTGATCCGTAAGATCAGGCGGAGAGGCTCTTGAAGTTGCCGTGGAAGCCGAGCGGGAGGCTGAGAGGCACCTCGCAGCGCGCGAGCGGCTCGAGCCGCGTGGCGTCGAGCACCGTCAGCAGCGAGCGCTCGCTGCGCGCGTCCGTCCCCACGGTTAGCAGGACGCCATCGTCGTCGCGCGCGGCGCCGGGCTGCGGCACGAACACCGGCTCGCCGTAGACCACGCCGGGCTCCGCGAATCGCTGCACGCTCGCACGCTGCAGATCCACGCGCACGATGTCGGTCGCCATGCCGCCGCGGCCGTCGTCGAGAAGCGAAGCTCCCCAGGCCGTCTGGTACGCGTGCCCATGCTGCGCGCGGTAGGCGATGCTGGGAAACTCGAAGCGCGCATCGGACAGCGTGGTGAGCTGGGCGTGACGCTTGCCGGGCGTCATGCGCGCCCGCACGTAGCGGGCCGCCAGCGTGGAGATGCCGCTGCGCGCACCCGCGAGGTTGTGGGCCTCGAGCGACGCGATCACGCTCGGGTCGTCGTAGGCGACGAAGTCGAGCACCAGGTCCGCGCCGTCTTCGAACGCGTTGACGGTGTGGAAGCAGAACAGCGGGTCGGTCTGATACTCGCTCCACGTACCGCGCTCGCGGTCGAGCACCCACAGGCTCGTGCCCTGCTGGGGCCGCCAGCGGAAGTGCTCGATGAATCCCCGGTTCGAGGTGAGCAAGGACAGCGCGCTGACGTCGAACGGGTGCGCGATAACCACCGCGTGCTTCGCCGTGAGCCCGAAGTCGTGCACGTACGGCACGCGCTTGAAGGGGAGCTTGCCCTCGACCTTGCGCACCCGGCCGTCGGCCTCGTGCCGCAGCACCCACAGCTCGCTCTTGGGCCCGAGCGTGAGCCCGACGTTCACCATCGCGTTGCGCGCGAAGTCGAAGTGCGGGTGCGCCGTCATCGACAGACCGCGCGGGAGGTCGTCGTCGTAGCGATACAGGCCACGAGAGCCGAGGTCTTGCGGGTCGATCACGTGCTGATGCGGCGTCTCGGTCATCGCCAGCCAGCTGCCCTGCCAGGGCACCACGTTGACGTTGGCGTTGTCCGTCGAGGGCGGGATGGCGCCCATCACGCGCTGCAGCCAGTTGCGCTTCATCGACGTGCCGAACGAGGCGGTCTTCTCGCGGCCGCTCTCGATCTCGCGCCGCGCCTTGCTGTCGAGCGCGCGCTGCCGGAAGCGCACGCCGCCCGGCGCGCTCGCGTCTCCGAGCGTGAAGCCGTAGAGCATCCCGAGCCCGTCGAACCAGTGTGCAGCCTGCCAGCTGCCGCTGCTGAACATCGCCGGCGCCGTGCGTACGAGCTGACCCGCGAGCCAGGTGGGCAGGCTTCCCTGCACCTCCACCGGCAGCGTGGCCGCGTCGCGACGCGTCCACGCGAACGGGACGCTCTCGAAGGGACCGCGCGCGACCGGGGCACGCCCCGCGTCGACCACAGCCGGGCGCGGGGAGGTGGGGAAAGTGGTGGCGACGTTCGTCATGAGCAGCTCCTAACGCCGCTTCGGGCGGCTTCGAGACAGCAATCTAGACAGCGACAAGATAGTGACCGGCCATCTTTCTCATGTCAAGATGGGACCCGTGAGCCGCTCCGCACCCGCCGCCGCCAAGGCCAGAAAGCCGGCTAAATCCGCGCCAGTCCGCCGTTCGTATCACCACGGCGATCTGCGCCGGGCCCTGCTCGATGCAGCGCGCGTCCTGATCGGCGAGCGCGGCATGGAGGCGCTCACCTTGCGCGAGGTGGCGCGCAAGGTCGGCGTCACACACGCGGCCCCGTATCACCACTTCCCGACCCGCGAGTCGCTGCTCGACGCCCTTGCAGACGAGGCCTTTGCCCTGCTCGATGCCGCCATGCGCGCGGCGCCCGTCAGGCGAGAGGACGGCGAGGGGGCGAGCGCGCGGCTCACGGCCATCGGCCGCGCGTACATCGACTTTGCGCGCGCGCACCCGGAGCACCTGCAGGTGATGTTCCGCCGCCGCGGGCCCGCGCAGCGCTCCGCCGACGACCCCTCCGAGCAGGACAACGAGCGCGTGTTCGAGCACTTGCTCGACGCCGTGACGCAGTGCCAGCAGGAGGGCACGGCCCCCGCGGGCGAGCCGCTCGCGCTCGCGCTGACGGCGTGGAGCATCGTGCACGGCTTCGCCAAGCTCTTCCTCGAGGGTCCGCTCGACGACATGCCCCCGTACGCGGCGGGTCGCTTCGAGGCGATGCGCGACACGTTGCTCGCAGACTTTGCCGGCTCCTGGCGCGCGCGCGCCGAGCTCGAGCGACGCGGGCGCTAGCTCTTCTTCGGCGTGATCTTCAGCAGCTTCCCGGACGAGTCGTCGGTCAGTACGTAGAGCGCGCCGTCCGGACCTTCCACCACCTCGCGGATGCGCGCCTTCTGCGACTGCAGCAGACGCTCTTCACCGACCACCTTGTCCTTGTCGAGCACCAGCCGCACCAGCGCCTTGCTGGACAGCCCGCCGATGAAGAAGTTGCCCTTCCACTCCGGAAACAGCTTGCCCGAGTAGATGGTGAGGCCGCACGGAGAGATCACCGGATCCCAGTAGTACACCGGCTGCTCCATCCCCGCGGCCTGCGTCTTCTCGTGGATCTGACCACCGCTGTACTCCTCGCCGTAGCCAATCACCGGCCAGCCATAGTCCTTCCCCTTCTGCACCAGGTTCAGCTCGTCGCCGCCGCGAGGCCCCATCTCCACCACCCACAGCCGGCTCTGTGCGTCGAGCGCCGCGGACAGCACGTTGCGATGCCCGTAGCTCCAGATCTCCGGCTTCACGCCGCTCTGCTTCACGAACGGGTTGTCGCTCGGTGCCTTTCCCTCCGGGCTGATGCGTACGATCTTGCCCAGGTGACTCTTGAGATCTCGCGCCTGCACGCGGCCCTGCATGATGGAGCGCTCGCCGAGCGTGACGTACAGGTTGCCGTCGGGCGCGAACACCAGCCGGCCCCCCGCGTGCTTGGTGGAGTCGAGCGTGGGCTGCATGCGAAACACGACCTCCACGTTGCTCACGCTCGGCGCTGCGCCGCTGCTCAGCTTGCCGCGCGCCACGGCGAGCCCGTTCCCGCCCTCTCGCGGTTCGTAGTATGTCCAATAAATCAGGTTGCTCTGCGCGAAGTCTGGTGTGACCTCCACGTCCAGAAGACCGCCCTGGTCGCGCCCGTCGACCTTCGGAAGGCCGCTCACGGCGGGTGACTTCTTCCCATCCGGGCTCATGATCAGCAGCCTGCCGCTCAGCTTCTCCGTCACCAGCATGCGTCCGTCCGGCAAGAACGTGAGCGCCCACGGTGTGTCGAGTCCCTTCGCCACCTCCGTGACCTGCAGCGCCGTGGTGGTCCTCACCGCGGGGGCACGGGTCTGTCCCGGGAACGCCGGCTTGAAGCCGGTGTTGGGCGGCGCGGTCTCCACGGGCGCGCGGTCTGCCGTGGGCTCCGTGCGGGGTGTGGTCGGCGATCCTTTTCCGCCGCGCGGCGCAGGCTTCGCGTCGTCGGCAGTGGCCGACGCGGTGAGCAGCCACGCAGCGGCAAAGAAAGGCAGAGATCGAGAGGGCATCGTTGCGTCTCCATGGTTGGCTCGCCCGCGGAAGTGCCGCGCGCCGGCAACCGGTGAGGGAGCGCGCGGAGAGCGCGCCCGGCAGTCATCGTTGACGTGCACACGCTAGAGCCACGCGCAGCCCCTGCCACGTTCTTCGCGCGGGCGGGTGCGGACATGTAGGCGCATTCGGCGCCCATCGCGCTGCGACGGGGGCACGAGTATGCTTCGCGCGCGCGCACTCCCCTTCCTCCTTTGGCGCGCGAGAGAGTCTCCATGAGTAGCAAGCGAATCTTCATCACTGGTGGTGCTTCTGGCCTCGGGCGCGCGCTCGCCGAGCGCTACGCGCGCGAAGGCTGGCGCGTGTGCATCGGCGATCTGAACGAGGCGCGTGGCCAGGAGACCATCAAGGCGCTCGGTGGGAGCGCGCACTTTCTCCGTTGCGACGTCACCAGCGAGGAAGACCTCTCGGCGGCGGCCAGCTGGCTCGACCAGAACTGGGGCGGCGTCGACGTGGTCGTCAACAACGCCGGCGTCGCCGCAGCCGGCGCCATCGACGACATGTCCATCACGGACTGGAAGTGGATCGTCGACGTCAACCTGCTCGGCGTGGTGCGCGGCTGCAAGGTGTTCACGCCCCTCTTCAAGCGGCAAAAGAGCGGCTACTTCATCAACGTCTCGTCGCTCTCCGGCCTCGTGCACATGCCCATGATGGCCGCGTACAGCGCCACCAAGGCCGCCGTGGTGGCCATCTCGGAGACGCTCAAGCTCGAGCTCGAAGAGCACGGCATCGGCGTGTCGGTGGTGTGCCCCGCCTTCTTCCGCACCAACCTCGCGGAGAGCCTGCGCACGGGCGACTCCCACCTGGAGCAGGTCACGCGCAAGCTGGTCGAGCGCGCGGTCGTCGGCGCCGACGAGATTGCGGACTACACGTACCGCGGCGTGGAGCGCGGCGACTTTCACATCCTGCCGCACCGCGAGGGACGCGTCGCGTGGATGCTCAAGCGGCTGACGCCGTACTCGGTCTACCTCGGCGCGATGCGCAAGGCCGCCAAGAAGATGCTCGTCCGCGAGGCCGGTCCCGAGCTCGCGGAAAAGGCGCTGGGCTGACCGCTTCTCGTCCGATTCGAACGCGCCCGCGCGCTTCGGGCTCGCAGTGCGGACTGGGCTGCGCTCCCCAGCCGACCGGTGATGCGTGAGCGCGAGGCTAGCTGCCCGGGTGCACGTCGATGTCGAGCGTGTCGGAGAAGGCAGCGAAGCCGGCCACCGCCAGCGTGCGGAGCGCGTTGGCGCTGAGCGTGGGGAACTTGGCGTCGATCTTCACACGCTTCTTGGGCTCGCGCAGGATGTCGAGCGTGTACGTGACGGGCGACCCCTCGGAGCGTCCCGCACCGTCGAAGTGCAGCAGCTTGGGCATGCCGGGCTCGACCCAGCCGCGTACCTCGCGAAACACCAGCGTACCGGTGGGCAGTCCCTTCTCGAAGGTGCCGCGGTAGTCGTCGAAGGCGAGCTTGGCCTTGCCGTCGGGCAGCACGCGCACGCGCATGATTCCGGTCAGGTCCTTCATCCGCAGGCCGGGCAGGCTGCCGCCGCCGATGTCGAGCGTGCAGCCGGAGGTGTTCATGCCGCGCAGGTCGATCTCGCTCTCTTCTTTCTGCTCCTCCGTACCCGGCTCTTTCTTCTTGGGCGTCTTGCTCGCGAACAGCTTGTCCATGTTGACCTCGCCGTCCTTGCCCTCGTGCACGCGCACGTGGCAGCCGTCGATGTCCGCGCGCTCGAAGCCGTAGCGGCTGCCGAAGATCTGCAGCGGGTCGTACGTGACCACCACGCGGTCCACCTCGATGGCGGGCTGACCATCCGGATCGCGGAACGTCACGCCGCGCGCGCGCACCTTCCGGAAGCCAACTTCTTCGAGCGCCGCAACCTCCATGGTCCCGGCCATGCTGCCGCTGATCGCAGACGCCAAGCGTGCGCGCAGGAACTCGCGTCCACGCGCGCTCTCCAGCCACGCGAGCAGCAGCACCGCGCCCAGCCCGACCACGAGCGCGCTGAGCAGCGCATACAGCAGCACGCGCCGCACTGGCTCCACCCGTTCGATCGATTGCATTTCGGTCGTCGCCACCCTTGTGAGTTCAGTAGACATCCACGCCCCGAGCGCTAGCGAGTCGGTCGTCCCCGTCACCCAGCTTGCGAGCACGTGGCCGGCTTCGCATGCTCGTTCGATGTCCACCCAAGAGTCCCGCACCGTCTCCGTGGAAGGTGCCTCGCATCGCCTGGAGGCACGCCTCACGCGCCCCCAGCCGGACGCGGCGTGGGCGGTCGTCGCCCCGCCTCACCCCGTCTACGGCGGCAGCATCGGCAACCCGGTGGTGCGCACCCTCGAGCACGCGCTCGCACAGCAGGGCTACGCCACCCTCGCCTTCAACTTTCGCGGCACCGGCGAGAGCACGGGTGAGCCCAGTGGGGATCTCGACGACGCGCTGACCGACTACCTCGCCGCCGCGCGCAGCGTGCCCGGCGCCGCGCTCGCGCTCGTCTCGGGCTACTCCTTCGGCTCGGTCGCGGCGCTCGACGCAGCCCTCGCGCTTCAGACGCCGCGCCTGCTGATGGTCGCGCCGCCACTCAGCCTGCTCGATGCCGCGCAGCTCGCGCGCTACCCGGGCCAGCTGGCGGTGGTGCTCGGCGATCAGGACGAGTACGCGCCGCTGAACGAGACGCGGGCGATCTTCGCAGACCGCCCGCGCACGCAGCTCGTGGTGCTCCCCGGCGTCGAGCACTTCTTTCTAGGTAGCGCCGTGGCTCAGCTCGCCGGCGCCCTCACGACCTTACTGACTGCGACCGACGGCTGACGCGCTGGACGTGCGTCAGTTGCCGAGCAGGCCGCCGCCGAGGCCGCAGCTCAGGGCGTTCTTCGGGTAGTACATGGCGAAGTTGAAGCACATCTCGTTGTTCGTGCTCTCGCCGAAGGTCACCGAGCGCAGTGACGGGTTGGTGTACGTGCACGTGGTGGTGACCGTGTCGCCCGTGCTCAGAGTGAGGGGCGGGTTCAGCGCGTAGGTGCCCTGCTCGCCGAACTTGAAGGGCTGGTCGTGCATGACGATGGTCTGCCCGTTGGCCTTGCCTTTCCAGCACAGTGGGATCCGAAGCTTGGAATTCACGTGACTTGAAGTCGCGGC
>JADMIO011280037.1_pt1 | contig 51414 bp, 42 predicted proteins | sample 8958161 | NCBI WGS metagenome assembly JADMIO01 (sample SAMN16585339, study PRJNA669376) | soil metagenome | isolation source: Crop rotation soil | place: USA: Cullars Rotation, Alabama | collected 2011 | reverse complement strand
GCCGCGACTTCAAGTCACGTGAATTCCAAGCTTCGGATCCCACTGTGCTGGAAACTGCATGCAGGATAAATAATTTATCTAAAGCCTTAACTACAACAGGATTGATTTCATATGGACCTGTTGGCAATGCAAACATCAGGTTCATGAAGTTGTCAACATAACCTTTGGTATTGTCATAATAGTTCAACGGGAATCCTGAAGATTTACGGAATGTCCAGGTTGCCAAAACCAGGAATTTACCCATGGTCTTTACAATCGCCTCATACATTTCGTCTTTATTTTCAACGTTTACGGTTTTCGGGTTGAAAGCGGTAAGCGCACTGGTCAAAGAAGAAAGCACGCCCATCGGATGTGCGGTTTTAGGAAAACCATCGATGATGTTTTTCATTTCTTCATTTACCAAAGAATATTTACGGATATCGGTTTCAAATTGATCCAACTGTTGTTTGGTTGGCAATTCACCGAAAATTACAAGATAGGATACTTCAAGGAAGCTGGCCTTTTCGGCTAAATCTTCAATAGCATAGCCTCTGTAACGAAGGATACCCTCTTCCCCATCCAGGAAAGTGATTTCACTTGTACATGATCCTGAGTTTTTATAACCTGGATCTAGGGTTATTGCGCCAGTTAAGGCACGTAGTTTTTCAATATCGATGGCTGGTTCGTTTTCGCTTCCTACAATTACAGGAAACTCGTATTTATTGCCATCATATTCTAATATTGCTGTTTTAGACATGATATAAAACGGGAATAAATCTTAATAAAATCATTAATCCGACAAAATTAACGAATTGAGGACGAAATAAAAAAGTTTTACGGCAACGATTTCGTTAATTATTTGATAAAAAAATGTAAGATGGAAACTGCGGCTGTTTTCTATTTTTTAAAAAACAAATACCTTTTTTAGGGTAAAAAGCTATGCCCTAATACGAAGAAACCCTGCAATGGCAAATCGCAGGGCTCCAACGCTCAAATTTAACTAACTTAATTTCTAACGATTTTTTCTACTTTTATTCCTTTATCTGAAATAATCCTGATAAAGTAAACTCCATTGGATTGATTAGAGATATCGATAGTGGTTTCATTCCCATCTACAATATCCGTTTGCAATATCCTTCCCTGCACATCGTACAGTTCAATTGATTTGATGGTGTTTTTACAATTGATGCTTACGATTCCGTAGGTTGGATTAGGATAAACCGAAATCGATCCATCAGTAGGCACATCCGGGTTACTTAGTGTTTGGAATAAGGTATTTGCCGGTAAGGTTTCGATTGGGAAGTTGTAATCAAAATAAATATTGGCTCTTTTGCTGACCGTATCGCCTGCAACCAGAGTGCTTTTTGATTTCATTTTCAGCAAAATATTGCCATGTCCACCCGAATGCAGATTGATGTTCTGGAAGATAAATTCGGCTACATTTCCGGTAAGCCTTGCCGTTACAGGCGCTGAAGTATTGAGTACCTGTAGTGAACTGATATCATATTTATTGGCATCGATCACATCCCTTACCACTACGTTTGTCGCATCGGCATTTCCTGTATTTTCAAAATTGATTGCATAATGCAGGTAATTTCCAATTTGCGACGGCGAAACAATATCGCCTTCTATACAAGTGATATTATTGGGATCGAATGAAGCGACAACATCCTGAGCAAACTCAAACACATTATCAGATGGATTTTCGTCTGTTGGAGTGACGTCTGCATAATAATAAAGCTCATCTCCAATATTGATGGCCAGATCTTCCGACTGTGAATTGATATTAAGCGTTACAATAATGCTCCTGCTTTCAAAGGGCAATAAGTTTGCATAATTATATTGCAGCGTACCGAATGACTGGGAAGATGGAGCAATGTTTGAAGAAACGAAATCCGAAACCTCATCGTTATACCCAAATTCTACAATACCGGAGCGTGTCTGGTTTCCCTTGTTTCTATAAACAACTTTATAGGTAGCATCAAATCCGGGCTGAGCCGCATTCAATGGCGCTACGACAACCTCAACATCCGGATGGATACCGTTTGCAGACAAACAAAAATCACGGGTTACCACATTGTTGTTATTGTTGTTGGCAAAAGGAACCGAAGTCGTTGCCGGGGAAAAAGTAAACCATGTTGGGTTTTCGATATTTGGCGTTAAGGAAAAATTTCCTGTTTGAGTGTAAAATGCATAATTTCCATTTGTATTGGTAAAACTTGCTCCGGTATTGGAAGAAGCATCGGTAATATTAACCCTGATATTTGGCTGTTTGACATCACCGGAATCACAGCCGTTGCCGTTGGCATCAAAAGTTACGGTTCCCGTAATCGTATTGTAATTCCCGCCTGGAGTAAAGCTGCAATAGGAATTGACTACTGCATGGATGGTTGGGTAATATGTCGTCATCAGTGTATTGAGTGCAGCCAACTGATTTTCATCTTCGCAGATGAACTGCAGCGCTGGTGAATTAAATAATAAGCCGGCAAGACTTACATTTTCATTAAATCCATTTTTTAAATTCAGCGAAACCAGCGGATTTCCGGGTACAGACAAATCGAATACCCTTATTTTAGAACAATCAAGGTCGACTAACTGATTGTTATCAGCTATAATCTCCGCTATATTAACTGTATTGGTTGCAATGATTTCTGAAATTAAATTGTCGTTGCAGTGCAGGAACGTAATATTCGTTAATCCTGTGAGGTCTATTGAAGTAATTGCATTGCTGCCTATCTCAATATTATCCAACATCGGGCAATTGGTAAAGTTGATGCTGCTAATGGAATTGTGGTCGCAGTTTAGGTTCATCAGGTTAGACAGTCCGGAAACATCAAGGCTGGTTAGGCTACTGTAATGGCAGTCAACCGTCTGAAGCAAAGGACATCCTGTAAAAAGAAGTGATGTCAGGTTGCTGTTGGTGTAGCAGAAAAGCGCACCCAAAAGCGGCAAATTGCGTACATCAACAGAAGTGAGCTGAGGATTACTATAACAGCGTACGCTTCCCAAGCCTGTGAGCATAGTTAAATTTACAGAAGTAACCGAAGTATCTCGACAGTCAAAGGATTCAAGGTTGGTAAAAGCCTCAATACCCGTCAAATCGGTAATGCCTGAGCCCGATATGTAGATATCCGTTACCTCAAGGGCTTCACTTACCTGGATTTCCCCATCGTTATTGGTATTCAAAACCTGGCTAAGCAGGAAAGCCTTAAAGTTGGGATCGGGAATCGTTACGTTTTGAGCATTGACACTACCTACAAACAATGCCAATAAATAGACTAATTTTTTCATCGTGGCTACTTTGGTTTTGACTGATTTACATTCCAAAACCCGCTTCGTAAGAAACGGGTCTGGAGCTTTAATTAACTTTTTTACTTAACTTTTATTCCCTAACAATTTTTTCTACTTTCATTCCTTTATCTGAAATTATCCTTAGGAAGTAAATTCCCTTTGATTGATTTGAGATATCGACATTCGTTTGATTGGCATTCACTAAATTAGTCTGCAGCACCCTTCCCTGAACATCATATAATTCGATTGACTTGATTGTATTTTTACAATTGACATTGATATTGCCTTTAGTCGGATTTGGATAAATCAAAATAGACACATCCCTTGGAACATCCGGATTGCTCAATGACTGGAATACCGTGTTCGCGGCTGGAGTCTCAATCGGGAAGTTATAATCAAAGAAGATGTTTGCTCGTTTGCTTACCGAACTGCCCTCAACCAAAGCGTTGTTCGAACGGATTTTCAATAAGATATTTCCATGCCCGCCTGAGTGCAGATTGATGCTTGGGAAGATAAACTCAGCAACGCTTCCAGTAAGCCTTGTAGTTACAGACGCAGAGCTATCCAATAATTGTAACGAGGTGATGTCATATTGATTCGTATCGATTACATCCCTTACCACTATATTTTCGGCTGGAGCTGTTCCTGTATTTTCAAAGTTGATGATGTAATGCAGGTAATTCCCGATTTGGACAGGAGAAACCACATCTCCTTCAAGGCAAACAATATCATTAGGGTCAAATGAGCCTACCACCGTTTGGTCATACACGAAAGAGTTATCCGTCGGAGTCTCTTCTCCCGCGACTGGATTGGTAACCGCAGTAAAAGTAAGAGTATCTCCATTATTAACCGGAACGGCATCACCCGGAGTGTTTACGCGCAATCTTATAGTAATGCTTTTGCTTTCAAATGGATACAGGTTTATCAAATCCCAATTTATTTCACCCGGAGGCCCTTCGATTAAAGATATTCCTTCGCTTGCCTCAACAAACTGCATACGGTTATGGTCATAGGTAAATGTTATCCCATGGTCGGTTTGCGTAACAATCTGATTTCCTTTGTTTTTGACTACAATTTTATAAATCGCATCAAAACCTGGCCTTGCATTGGTAAGTGGCGCAATGGCAATCTCCAAATCAGGGTGGTTTCCAATTGGCATAACACAGAAATCCTGATTCACTACATTGTTATTGGTATTCGAGAACGGAATGACAATAGAAGCCGGAGAAGCACTGAACCAAGCTGGATTTTCCAATCCTGGTGTTAGCGTAAAGGTTCCAGCCTGAGTGTAAAAATGGGCCGATCCTTCGGTATCCGTAAAAGTTGCTCCCGGATTGGTACCGTCATGGATATTCATCCTGATGTTCGCAAAACTGACATCATCTACATCACAGCCATTATTATTAGCATCATACTTAACATTAAACGCAATCGTGTTATAATCTCCACCAGGCACAAAAGAACAATACGAATTCACATTCACGTTAATGCCCTGGCTGGTTAGGAAATAATTCCTGAAATAAGCAACCTCGTTATCATCGCAGCAAAGCTGTTGCAGTGAATTGGTTATAAAGGACACATTGTAGCTAGTATAACAGGTATCCACCCCGTTTTTGATATTAAGCCAGGTCATTGAACTGTTATTGAAACAACTAAAGTTGCACAGTGCACTATTGGCACTCAAATCAAGTGTCAACAATGTATTGGTACTACAGTCTAAAGTACTAAGCGCCAAAGAATTAGAGACATCAAGATAAGTCATCTGGTTTGCGGCACATCGTAAGGTAGTCAGGTTCACACAATCAGTAGTATTGAGGCTGTCGATTTGGTTTTCGTCACAAATCAAGCTCTGCAATGTCGCCAATCCTGTCAAATCCAATGCCGTGATGTGGTTTGCCCCAACATCAAAAGTAAGTATGCTGCTTAAATCAGCCGTATCTATTGAAGTTAAAAGATTATTTGAAGCTACGACATCGGTTAGCGCAGTCAATCCGGTTAAGTCCAAAACCGTTATAGCATTGTTTTGGCAATGAATGTCATTCATTAATGGATTATTGCTGAAATCAAGCGAAGTCAGGTTGTTATACTCACAGCTTAACGAATACAAAGCAGGATTATTGGTAAAATTCAGTGAATTAAGTGCACAATGCGATACAGAAAGAGAACTCAAAAGCGGTAATGTTGATGTATTGATTGTTTGTAATTGAGGGTTATACCCTGCGTTTAGCCAAGCTATATTTACAAATGCTTCAATTCCGGTAAGGTCTGCAATCTCTGACATACCCAAATTCAGGAGCGAAATATTTTCCGCTTCGGTAAATTGGATTTCGCCATCATGATTAATATCAACTTCAGTAAAATTATGTATCAAATCTTGAGCTGTCTGAGTAGCTCCATCGGCTGCCAATAATTTTGCCTTAAAGTTAGCATCCGGAATAAAAACGTAATCCGCGTCAGGATGCCTCACATACAAATGGAATGCTTTAACTACAAAACAACCCGTACTCAGGTTTTCAACCCTTGCCCAAATCTGGGTTCCACTAATGGCTCCATAAGCCGGTACAAGAAGTGGATTTATTTGATTTGCGGTATTATTGGTTTCAGCATCAACCGATGTCAAATAAAACTTTACAGTCAATCCCGACTGTCCGTTCATAAGCGGATTAAAATTATCGGTCAAATCAAATTGAGCGCTGTTACCTCCACCAACAGGCAAATCCATGATGATGTCAATCGGCTCGCCTGCATTTGGAACAGGTTGGGTTTCAATATGCACCGTTCCGCCGATTATTTGGTTACAATTGTTATTGCCCGAAGTTTGGACACTCTCTAAAACTACATCATAAGATGGTGAAGATTGAGGCAATGCAATAGTCGCCAAACCATTTGTATCTGATGTTATTGTTTGTAAGGCACCCCCATTAACCGCATAGTTAAAAATTACAATTCCATTTCCGCTTCCGCTTATTGCCTGAAAAGTTACCGTAGCGTCACCACATACAGTACCACTTGGAGTAACAATACTGGCACTTGTCCAAGGCTGGATACGAACCCAAAAAGCCGTCAGACTATAATCTGTAGGAACAGCATTGTCTACTACCCTAACATAAATTACCGTATCTGTACCTGTTGTATATGAGGATGGATTGCTTATAGGACTAGTACCAAATTCCGAATCTGTTGCGGTAAGATGGTAGGTAACCGTATAGTCATTAGGATTCAACGCCCCTAATATTTCCGGGGTTTTTGTGGTCAGGTTAATTGAGGCCCCATCACAAAAACTAACATCGGTTGGCGTTTGGATTTCAGGAGGCGAAAAGGCGAATCCTGTAAGCCCGGTTAAAATCAACATTAAAAAATATAATTTTCTCATAATGCATTGGTTTTTTGTTTTGACTGATTTCTTGGTTTCATTAGTAAAGGTATATCAGTATTCCACTTCGGTTTTTAGTAGTTTAGAATTTGATTGGTTTGAATTAGAATTCGCTATAATGTCTTTAAAATCTCCTGCAATCGATCCTTTTTCCGTTGTGAAATCGGCAGGTTGCTATTGTCTGACATGACTACATAACCGCCGTCTTTCTTTATATAGGATTTCAGATAGGAAAGATTGATCAAATGCGATTGGTGGATACGCTCAAAACCATGTTCTGTCAATAAATCCTCATATTCCTTCAGTGTCTTTGATATCAAAATCGGTTTGTTGTTTTTGATATAGAACTTAGTATAGTTATCAGCGCTTTCGCAACGGATAATGTCGCTGATTTCAAAAAGGTGTATTCCTTCTGAAGTCGACAATGCTATTCGTTTGAAATTATCCACTTTCTTTCGGATGTTTTCCAAAAGCAAATCAATATGTGCCACACTGTCGGTTTTGTCGATTACGGTTTTAATCTTCCCGATGACTTTTTGGAGTTCATCCGGGTCAACAGGCTTCAACAGGAAATCCAATGCGCTAAAACGAAATGCTTTGATAGCGTATTGTTCGTGTGCCGTAATGAACACAATCTGAGAGTTGATTTTGCCTCTTTTGTTGACTTCTTCAAGCAAATCAAACCCGGAGCCGTCACCCAAATGGATGTCAAGGAAAACCACCTGTGGCGGATTATCCAGCAACAAGCCCGTACCTGTCTTTACGCTGTCGGCCTCGCCTATGATTGTAATTTCAGGCGCGTAACGGGCCAAAAGCGATTTCATTCCCGCTCTTAAATTATCGTCGTCGTCAACTAATATGGCTGTAATCATTATTTTTCAGTATATTGTATTGGCAAATTCAGGACTACTTTTGTTCCGAGGATTTCGCCTTTGTCATTTTTTATTTCCTTTATTTCAACGTTGGCTTTGCGCGAAGTTGAGGCTTCCATCATTTCGAGGCGTTTTTTGGTAATATCGAGCGCCATCGATTTATGCACCGAAACGAGATTTTCCTTAATCTCTTTCGATTTGTCAAAACCAATTCCGTTGTCCTCGATAGTACAAATCAAATTTTCTTTTTCAATAGAGAAATCTATAGCAATAATTCCCTTTTCGCTTTTCGGAATCAATCCGTGTATGATGGCGTTTTCAACAAACGGCTGTAATAATAATGGCGGCAAAGCCATGTCGTCTTCTATGTCGCTGCTTTTAGTAAGCGTAAAATCAAATTTTTGGTTGAAGCGCAGCTGTTCCAATTCCAAATAATTCTGAAGGCTTTCCATTTCCTTGTCAATCGGGATTAGCGATTCCTTGGAATATTCTAAGGTAAGCCGCATCAGTTTTGAGAATTTCGACAAATATTTGATTGCCGAATCGGTTCCGTTTTGCACAATAAAGCTCGAAATCGAACCCAGGCAATTGAATACAAAATGCGGATTCATCTGCAAATGCAGGGCTTTTTGTTCGTATTCTGCCAATTCCTTTTGCAGGGTCAGTGTTTTCTTTAACTGGAGTCGGTTATAAATCAGGAATACGATTCCGAATACCAGCAGGATAAACAAAATCACAAAGGCAATCTGTTGTTGGTGCCTTTTGGATTCCTCGCTGTAAATCAGTTCACGTTTTTCCTGTTCTTTTTTTTGGAGTGCTTCTTTTTTATCGAACTCAAAATTCATTTCGGCACGGACGCTGCTTCGGATGTTTTCGGCGTTGGCTACGCTGTCTTTGGCAATGTTGTAAAGTTTGAAATGCTTTAGGGATTCGGCGGTATTGTTTTGTTTTTCATATATTTCACTCAGGCGTTTTTCAGCATTCTGAACCTGCTCAATGATTTCCAGTTCTTTTGCCAGAGCCAGCGATTTGTTGGTTGCCGCTAAAGATTCGGCCAGTTTATTTTGCTCAAAATAAATCTCGCCCATATAAAAATAGGTATCCGAAATCCCGAATTTATCTTCAATTGAAGTAAAAGCCGCGATGGCCTTATCAAAATTCCTTAAAGCCTCAGCCGGATTATTGGTTTGCTTGTAATACAATCCCAGATTGTTGTAAAGTTCACCTAGCCCTCGTGGATTGGGATATTTTGCAAACAATTGCTGCGCGTTGGTATAATATTCCAGTGCTTTAGGATAGTTTTTTTGATGCAGGTAGATGTTTCCGATATTGGTGGTTGTGATTCCTACGGTTTCATCACCTATCTTTTCCTGTATTTTCAAACATTTCACAAAATAATTCAGAGCCTTGAAATCCTGGTCCTGCGCTTTATAAACGATTCCGATGTTATTATAAAGACGGGCACATTTTTCGAGGTTTTTAGTTTCTTCATAAATCTTGAGGGCCTTGAGTTCGTATTGCAACGCTTTGGAATAACTGCTTTGTTCCGAAAAAACGATACCGATGCTTCCATAGGCACGTGCCAGGCTGTTCTTGATTTCCTTTGTTTCTGCCGGATTGCTTTCGAGCTCTTTTTCAAAAACGGTTTGGGCATTTGAAAAATTTTGCAGTGCCACGGGATAATTCCCTATGATGATATTGGCGTTACCCAAATTGAGGTAAGCGTTTCCTTCGGCAATTTTGAATTTGATTTTGATTGAAAGCTGCAATGCCTGATTGGCGTATTGCTGCATTAGCTTGGGATCGCTCGATTTGTATTCGTCGGCAATTGCGTTTAGGAGTTTTGCCTTGTCAATGTCATTTCTTGCTTTTTGCAAAACCATTACCAAACTATCCGCTTTTTGATTTTGCGCCCAAGAAGCTGCCACAAATAACAGTAGGAAATATAATGTGAGGCTTTTAGCTATTTTCATAAGAAACATTTTAACTCATGCTACAAACAAAAATAGCATTCCCTTTTTGACTACACTATCACGAATGAGTATTTAATTGTTTTGACTTAGAATTTGATTCCGGGAAACTTTGGAAACTTATGGCTTTGAGCTGGCCGGAAAGACAAATTTCGCAATGAAGTCGACTTTATTTTTAACCCATGCGATCCTGTACAAACCAGCCGCACTCATTAAATATAATGCGACACGTGACGGAAACATATACCGTGGCTCCATGTAAGTAAAGGCATGGAAAATCAGCAGCGAAAGGATTACTCCCCATAATAGCCAATAATTGATAAGATGCTTCTCTTTTATCAAAAAGACAAAAGCGCCAAACATCACCAACAGATTGATGCAGTTGATCAATAAAATGACCATCCAGTAAACTATTGGCCCTTTCATTGGCCCGATGTGAAAATCTTTTGGCCCGACACTATTAATGAAATAAACGTGTCCGTAAAAACATTTGACAAAAAACTGTCGTATAAATAGGAACGGATGTTCCAACGCGTCATTTATCAGGAATTCCCGATACACATCGATGTAGTTTCGATTGGTTTTCCTGGAGATAATATCAAGCTCTAGCCCGCTTTTCCCCCAGTTAATATAATCCTTGCTATCCGGCCTTACATCGTTATCCCAAAAACGGAAATCGGTAGGTTCTTCCCTAAACTGGAACCTTCCCTGATGCGCAACCAAATAAAATAAGCCTTCCTGGCTTTCGCCTGATTTATTGCCTGTGATTGCTTTAGCCAATTGAAGTATTGCAAAACTTAAAACTCCCGTAACTACAAAAGTCAGCACCAATTTTTTACCATAAGCCTGGAAAAATCCTTTTCTTCTGAAAAAGGAATAAGCCAAAACCAGGAATCCCAAACCTAACAAAAGCATGGTATTTGGGCGGTTGAGGATCAGGAACCAAAGACCTATGGTCAATATGATCCAGCCTTTCCTTTTATTCGGATTTAAAAATACGAGTGACCAGCCATACAACGCCACCGACAAAGAAAAGAAAGCTGGTATTTCCGCCAGGATCCCCAAGGAATAATAAGCATGGATTGGGAATACAAAAAAGAGCAGGACTGCGAGGAATCCTATTTCCTTCGAAAACAAATTGGATCCTACCCTGAAAATCAACAACAAACTAATCGTTGATAAGAGAAAGGTAGTGATTACCGCATTTGTCCAAAGCTGATTATCGGTAGGATTGGAAGGCGCCAACAAGTATGCAGGCGTATAAAAAACGAGTGGCCCGGGTGCTTTGGTTATATAAATCTTGTCATATCCCAAATCACCTTTAATATAAGCCGCCAAATTTTTGGATTGCGCGTGAAACGAATAATCATCGCCAAAAGGTTTTGCCTTGAAGGGCAGATTAAGCACAACAATCATCATTAATAATGAAATCAGGATGATCAATAAGTTAATCCTTTTGGCTGAAAAAGTAGTCATATCCATTTATTTGCAAGGGTTGAAATCGGGTCGAAAATAATAAAAAATCCCGAGCTTTCACTCGGGATTTATATTTGTAATAAAAGTATCTTTATTATTAAGACAATGCCGCCTTAACCTGGTCAGCTGCTTCCTGGAATTGTGTAGCAGACAAAATTGGCATTCCGGAGTTATCGATTAATTCTTTCGCAATTTCGGCATTGGTTCCCTGAAGACGCACAATGATTGGCACTTTAATAGCATCACCCATGTTTTTGTAAGCATCAACAACACCCTGTGCCACACGGTCACAACGAACGATTCCACCAAAAATGTTGATTAGGATTGCTTTTACGTTTGGATCTTTCAGGATAATCCTAAAGGCAGTTTCAACACGTTTCGCATCAGCAGTTCCACCTACATCAAGGAAGTTTGCCGGTTCAAAACCTGCATATTTGATTAAGTCCATCGTAGCCATTGCCAATCCTGCACCGTTTACCATACATCCAACAGTTCCGTCAAGGTCAACGTAATTTAGGCCAACTTCCTTAGCTTCGACTTCAATTGGATTCTCTTCACGGATGTCGCGCATGTCAGCATATTTTGGCTGGCGGTATAATGCGTTGTCATCAATATTCACTTTGGCATCAACTGCCATGATCTTGTTGTCAGAAGTTTTTAGGACCGGATTGATTTCGAACATCGAGGCATCAGAACCGATATAAGCGTTGTATAATGACTCAACGAATTTTACCATTTCCTTGAACGCGTTTCCTGAAAGCCCAAGATTGAAAGCAATCCTACGTGCCTGAAAACCTTGCAATCCAACAGCCGGATCGATTTCTTCGGTAAAGATCAGATGTGGTGTATGTTCAGCCACTTCTTCGATATCCATTCCACCTTCGGTAGAATACATAATCATGTTTCTTCCTGTTCCCCTGTTCAAAAGAACTGACATATAGAATTCAGAAGTTTCACTTTCACCAGGATAATATACATCTTCAGCGATCAAAACCTTGTTTACTCTTTTTCCTTCGGCAGATGTTTGTGGTGTTATCAACATCATTCCAATGATTTGTTCTGATATCTCTTCAACCTGTTGCAAATTCTTAGCTAGTTTTACTCCACCACCTTTTCCTCTTCCACCAGCGTGGATTTGGGCTTTGATTACATGCCAGCCTGTTCCGGTTTCGGCAGTTAATTGTTTAGCCGCAGCCACAGCTTCTACAGGACTATTGGCAACAATACCACGTTGAACGCGAACGCCATAACTCGCTAAAATTTCTTTTCCTTGATATTCGTGTATGTTCATAATTATAAGTTAGTTTTGTGAAACGCTGAGCTAAATTCAGCAAAATGTGCCACAAAAGTAATTAATTTAGCTTCAAAGAAAAAGAAATAATTTGTCAATTTAATCTTTTTCATTTTTGTGCTTTTTCGGAATTGATACGCAACCCTTTAGATCAAAAAGTATCTCTTTTTAAAAACCAAAAAACTATGAAAACAAAACTCTCAATTTTAGGAATCTTATTGGCACTTGTACTGACAAGCTGCAGCAACGATTCAAATCCGTCACATGCAAGCATTGTTGACGGTCAGTGGAAACTTATCCAGGTAAGCGGTTCATTTACAGGTATTGCAAGCGATTTTGATCCTGGCCTGATTACGTGGAATTTCAATCCGACAACCCAAACGGTAACCGTTGTGAACCACAACACCGACGAAAACAAAACCGATATTTTTGAGACTGGCGTGTATAACTACCAGATAGTTGCAAGCGAAAATCCGGATTTATGCTCCCAAATCATCAAAATTGACAATGTCGAAATGGGCTGCTTCAATATCGTTGAAGGCAATTTAAAGATAGACCAGGCCTTTGTTGACGGCTTTACGGTTACACTTGCTCCCTAATAGAGCATTTTCACTTCCTTTACTTCATAATGAGCGAGGCTGTCATCCTCGAGAAGTACTTCAAGTTTCCCATCTTGCGTTACTTTTTGGATGATGCCCATAAAACGATTACCCATTTGACCTTCAAAGGCAGATGGGTAATTTAGTTTATATAAGTTTTCGTGATATTGTTTCCAAAGCAACTCCGCATCCTGAAACATCTTTTGGATATTCATCTCGATGCAATCCCTCAAAAGTGCGGCAATCTCCTCCAAATTGTAGCTTTTGCCAGTAATACATCTTAATGATGTCGCTTGTGGCAGGCCTTCAAAGTTGGTTTGGTTTACGTTCAGCCCAATTCCTATGACCGAATTAAAACTGCCATCGGGTTTTAATGAATTTTCGATCAATATCCCTGACACTTTTTTGGAATCTGACATAATGTCGTTGGGCCATTTTATGGAAACATTCGGAATCTGATTTTTTTTTAAAACATTTAGAACCGATAGCGCGGTGGCAACATTGAGGCTGAAAACAATATCATTCCGTAATTGAATATTCTTAATTAAAACACTCATTGTTAGATTTTTACCTTTTTCAGAAAACCATTTTGCGCCCATTTGCCCTTTACCTTTCGTTTGTTCATTTGCCATGACAACGGTGTAATTTTCGACCTCAGTTTCCTTAGATAACTTCTTCAGGTAATCGTTGGTGGAATCTATGGCATCGAGTTTGATTATAGGCATGGTACAATGGTAAGTATTAATGAATTTTAAAGTTTTGTTAAGCAAAAATAAATACAAAATAGTATACCTTTGCAAAACATACATAAATAATAAATGACGAAGAAAGCGGTAAGTTCAGATGTTCTTTTGGCGAACATCATAAAAGGGATTGAAGAAGTAAAGGGAAATGATATTGACATCCTGGATTTAAGAGGAATAGACACAGCAGTTTGTGACTATTTCATCATTTGTAACGGAAATTCCAACACACAGGTTAACGCTATCGTTAACTCTATCCAAAAAATAGTTTCTAAAGAATTAAAAGATAAACCTTGGCACGTTGAAGGAACGGATAATGCCGAGTGGGTTCTTATGGATTATGTGAATATTGTAGTTCACGTGTTCCAGAAACAAATCCGTGAATTCTATAACATTGAGGGACTTTGGGGTGATGCCAAGATAACTACCATCCAAAATAAATATTAAAAATATAGTTCGTAAAATAAAAAATGGCTACCGAAAAAAATTCCAATAATTTTAAAATAAGTCCGTGGTTGATTTACTTAGTCGTAATCGCAGGATTCATTGCAATAAATTATTTTGGTGGTTCTGGTTTTCAGGACACTACTAAAATATCCTACTCAAAATTTAGCGAATACCTTAACAAAGGTCAATTCGACAAAGTCATCGCCTACAACAAAACTGAAGGTGAAGCTTACCTGACCCCTGCCGCTTTGAAAGACAAGGCGAACGCAAAGGTAGCTAAAGATATTCTGGGCAATCCAAACAAAGGCCCACACTACTCTTTCGACATTGGAAATGACGAAGTATTCCAAAACAATATCGAAAAGGCAAAAGCCGAAGGAAAATTGAAAGATTTCGATTTCAAGGCAAAAAGCAACTGGTCTGAACTTTTGATTACCCTATTGCCTTTTGTAATCATCATCGGGCTTTGGATATTGATAATGCGAAGAATGTCAGGTGGTGCCGCTGGTGGCGGAGGCCAAATCTTCAATATCGGGAAATCAAGAGCCAAGCTATTTGATGAAAAAACCGAAGTCAAAACAACCTTCAAGGATGTAGCCGGATTAGAAGGCGCAAAAGAAGAAATACAGGAAATCGTTGAATTCCTGAAAACTCCAGAAAAATATACCGTTTTAGGTGGTAAAATCCCAAAAGGAGCACTTTTGGTTGGGCCTCCTGGAACCGGAAAGACATTATTGGCCAAAGCCGTTGCCGGTGAAGCTAAGGTTCCGTTCTTCTCACTCTCAGGTTCAGATTTTGTGGAAATGTTCGTAGGTGTTGGCGCGTCGCGTGTTAGGGATTTATTCAAGCAAGCGAAAGATAAAGCTCCATCAATCATTTTCATTGACGAAATTGACGCTGTGGGTAGAGCCCGTGGAAAAAACAATTTTTCAGGCGGAAATGACGAGCGTGAAAACACTTTGAACCAATTACTGACCGAAATGGACGGTTTTGGAACGAACACACACGTAATCGTAATCGCAGCAACTAACAGAGCCGATGTTTTAGACAAAGCACTGCTACGTGCAGGTCGTTTTGACAGGCAGATTTATGTTGATTTACCAGACATCAGGGAGCGTAAGGAGATTTTTGAAGTACACTTGGCCCCACTTAAAAAAGTAGCCAATCTGGATACCGATTTCCTGGCAAAACAAACTCCGGGGTTCTCAGGTGCCGATATTGCTAACGTTTGTAATGAAGCTGCTTTGATTGCGGCAAGAAATAATAAAGCCGCCGTTGACAAACAGGATTTCCTGGATGCTGTTGACCGTATTGTTGGCGGATTGGAAAAGAAAAACAAAATCATCACTGCCGAAGAAAAACGTGCCATAGCAGTTCACGAAGCCGGTCACGCAACCGTAAGCTGGATGCTGGAACACGCTGCTCCATTAGTGAAAGTTACCATTGTCCCAAGAGGCCAAAGTTTAGGTGCTGCTTGGTATTTACCGGAAGAAAGACAGATTGTCCGTCCAGAGCAAATGCTTGACGAAATGTGTGCTACAATGGGTGGAAGAGCGGCTGAAAAAGTTATCTTCAACAAAATCTCAACCGGAGCCTTAAGCGATCTTGAAAAAGTAACCCGCCAGGCCCGTGCGATGGTAACCATTTACGGATTGAATGACAAATTAGGAAACATTACTTACTATGATTCAACAGGTCAAAATGAGTATAATTTCTCAAAACCCTATTCAGAAGAAACTGCCTTGGTTATCGATCAGGAAATTTCAACCTTAATTGAGGGCGAATACCAACGTGCCATCAAGATCCTTGAAGAGAACAAGGATAAGCTTGAGGAATTGGCTAACATCCTGATAGAAAGAGAAGTTATCTTCAAAGATGATTTAGAGACCATTTTCGGAAAAAGACCATTCGGAATCCCAGACGAAGAAAGGGATATCATATAACTAACAGGTTTTTTAACAAATTTTCAAAATCTTAATTCAAAAGTAAATTTTGAATTAAGATTTTTTTATCTTTGAGGGATTTCAATTTTACAACCACTGATTAACCAAAATAAGCATGAGTCTTTTCAGAAAATTTTTTGGCACCGGAAATGATGCCAATGACGAAGAAAGTCAAAGCGAATTTAACAATGTTCCTTCCAGCTTTTCTCTGCTTCCTGTAGATGAGAAGTTCACTTATAATTTCAAAAAAAATGGCGGTAAGTTTTTGTATTGCGAAAACTTAAATGAAGTAAAAGAGCAGTTTCTTAATATTTTAGAGGAAAATGATTGGTTTGAAGGTGAAGCATTATGCTATGAACCTAAGCTTTTCAGCATGTTGGATGAAAACAAACTATCGTACGACAAGCCTACCAGCCCGATGTTTTTATTTGCAACTTGTGAAAATCTGATTGCTGATGAAGGTTCGGTGCTTTTTTCGTCTAACCAGATTAAGCAAAATAAGCCTAATGATTTGCCCAACAACATTATCATTCTGGCAACTACAAGTCAAATTTTAGAAGCAAAAAGCGATGGCCTGCGTGTAATCAAAAAGAAATACGACAAGGATTATCCAACCAACATTACGACCATAAAATATTTTGAAAAAGCTAAGGACGAAGACTTTCTTCAATATGGAAGTACTGCAAAAAACCTATACCTGCTGCTTCTAGAAGATTTATAAAATGAACGAATCACTAAAGAGAGCATTGTCAGGTGTAGTTTATGTTGCACTACTCATTATCGCTACTTCCTACTCTGTCAATAGTTTTTACATTCTCTTTGGGATATTCATGCTGATTGCCGTCTATGAGTTTTGCCAATTGGTCGATTTGAACAAAATCCTTCCTTTACTTTTCGGTGCCACAATCTACACCCTAGCAACCTATTTCAAAAGCGGCTTTACTTATCAAAGCGGACGCACTAATGATATCCTGCTTCTAGCAGCGACATTATTTGTCTCGATAAAATGCCTGATGCTTCTTTTTAGCTCAGTAACGCGAATAGATAAACTATCCAAATACATTTATGTGATCGGTTATGTCATCTTTCCTTTTTTATTGATTGCCAAAATCCCATTCGGTATCAAAGGATTCAATCCAAAGATCATCATCAGTATTTTTATCTTAATCTGGACCAACGACACCTTTGCTTACATCGTTGGAAAATCTATAGGAAAACACAAACTCATCGAGAAAATATCACCTAAAAAAACCATCGAAGGCTTTATTGGCGGGATTGTTTTTTCGGTAATTGCTGGAATTTTAATTTCGAAATTCTACATCCAGGCAAAACCAAACCATCAATCACTCTCATTAATCATATGGACGGTGAGCGCAGTAATAATAAGCGTTTTTAGCACCTTGGGCGATTTAATCGAATCCAAATTCAAACGAATCGCAGGCGTAAAAGACAGCGGAAATATAATGCCCGGTCATGGCGGTATCCTAGATCGCCTAGATAGTATTATATTTGTAGCACCATTTGTTTATTTGTTTTATCAAATCTTATATTATGTTTCATAAAGAAGGCGGAAAAATTATTCTAATAGCAACTTCAGCAACCGTGGTAATCTTCCTTTTATCACACAAACTTACCTCAATACTTTGGCTGGAAAAAACCATTCAGATCATTACGCTGGTTTTATTGCTACTGATTTTACAATTTTTCAGAAACCCAAACAGGAGAATCACTCCAAATGAAAAAACAGTCGTTGCCCCGGTTGACGGAAAAGTAGTGGTAATCGAAGAAGTATACGAAAGCGAATATTTTAAGGATAACCGTCTGCAGGTTTCCATCTTTATGTCGCCAATAAATGTCCATGTAACGCGTTACTGCGTTAGCGGAAAGATAAAATACAGCAAGTACCACCCAGGAAAATATTTAGTTGCCTGGCATCCAAAAGCCAGTACCGAAAACGAAAGGACTACCGTGGTAATCGAAAGCAAGGAATTTGGTGAAATCCTTTACCGACAGATTGCTGGAGCTTTGGCAAAACGCATCGTAAATTACGCCCAGGAAGGAACTACGGTTCAGCAAGGTGACGATGCCGGATTCATTAAATTTGGTTCAAGAGTTGATCTCTATTTCCCATTGGGAACTAAAATAGAGGTGAAATTGCAGCAAAACGCTGTTGGAAACCAAACCATTATTACATCGAAAGCGTAATCCAAAATGGACGAAAGAGAGTTAGATATTCGATTTCAGGAAGCTGTCGAAATAGCTTCAAAAATGTCACAGGCTGAGCTTCCTCAGGATGTCCAGCTGCGTTTGTATGCTTATTACAAGCAGGCAACCATAGGAACTATATCCTATAATAATTATTCTCCCGATTTTGATTTAAGAAGCGCTTTCAAGACCAATGCCTGGATGCAGATTAGCCATCTATCCGTTGATCAGGCTAAAGAATTATATATTGAAGCAATTCATGAAATTGCAAAAAAGTAGATTATGAAGAAGATTGCTGTTGCATTATGTTTGTCACTCATGGTGCTTTTGCCTTCATGCAAGAGAAAAAAACTCACTGAAGTTGTAGAAGTGCCGTTGCCTTCCGCCCAGGAAAAAGTAACCATTGGCCATCCTGACGATGTTTCCGCGAATGACGGGCAATTCGCTTTGGCTAAGCTGCCTTATGAATACAATGCACTAATGCCCAACATTGACATCCTGACAATGGAGGCCCATTATTCCAAACATTATCTAACATATACCAACAACCTGAATAAAATAGTTGCGGAAGATGTAACTTTGACAGATTTATCCATTGAAGACATTCTAAAAAAAGCTGATGGCACCAACGCTGATTTAAAAAACAATGCGGGCGGTTATTACAACCACGGTTTCTTTTTTGAGGGAATGAAAGCAAAATCAGAAGGACAGCCAAAAGATACACTAGCTACAGTTATCGCTAAAGATTTTGGAAGTTTTGAGAATTTCAAAACCCAATTTAAGGACGCAGCCGAAAAACAATTCGGATCGGGCTGGGCTTGGCTGGTTTTGGATAAAACCGGAAAATTACAGGTTATCAGCACACCAAACCAGGACAATCCTTTAATGCCAAAACAGACAGTTTCGGGAACGCCACTTCTCAATCTTGATGTTTGGGAACACGCTTATTACTTGGATTACCAATACAAGCGCAGAAGGTATATTGACAATTTCTTTAATGTCATCAACTGGAAAAAAGTCTCCGAACGATACGAGGAAGCCATAACCAAGAAATAAATAAAATCCCTGTCAAATATCGATGGGGATTTTTTTTGGGCTTTCTTAACACCAGCATTCGTGGAAAATGATTTACTTTGCTTACTATTTGAATTTTACAAAAATAAAAATGGAATCAATTACGATAAAGGAATTTTACAAAGATGTATTTAAAAGCAGTTGCCCGGTAATTGACGATTTCCTGGACGAAAACAACAGCAATGATATTGGACACTTCAATGTTTTCGATATCAGGGAACTTTATAAAACCTGTACGGCTAAACCAACCATGCCTTACAATCGCAGGACTTACTATAAAATAAGCCTGATTCAGGGAAAGAATAAAGTCGAGTACGCTGACAAGGTAGTTGACATTCATGAGTATGCGATATTATTTGCCACGCCAAAGATTCCGTATAAATACACTCCGTTAGACAACAACCAAAGCGGGCATTTCTGTGTCTTTACCAAAGACTTCATAACCAAATCCAATAGCGGCTTAGTGATTGACGACATCCCGATCTTCAATTCCAACAGTGATTTCATTTACCAGATTACCGAACAACAGGCAAGGGAATTCGAATCGACCTTCAGTAAAATGCATGCCGAAATTGGCTCTGATTATTCCTTTAAATACGACCTGCTGCGCAATTACGTAATCGAACTGATCCATTACGGCCAGAAGCTAAAGCCGATTGAAGCTTCGAAAAACAGCATTAACGCGGCTTCCCGAATATCTACCTTATTCATCGAGTTAATCGAAAGGCAGTTTCCCATTGCATCGCCAACACAAATACTACAACTGCGAACCGCAAAAGATTACGCAGACACTTTACAGATACATGTAAACCATCTGAACAAAGTCCTCAAAGACCTGACAGGCAAAACCACAACCGAAATCATTACGAGCCGGATTATACAGGAAGCCAAAATCCTTTTGAGGCAAACCAATTGGAATGTCTCGGAGATTGCCTACAGCCTCGGATTTGAGGAAGTGGCACACTTTTCCAATTTCTTTAAAAAACAGACTACTACTTCGCCATTAACCTTCAGGGACAAGTTATTTGAAATTTACAAATAATACATTGAAAATCGCAACAAGGCTATAAGTGTTAATTGCCAACTTTGCATTGTAATTTAAAACAATACAAAAATGACAACTAATTCAAAAATTGCCCTTGTAACAGGCGGAAGCCGTGGACTTGGGAAAGACATGGCCATCCAATTAGCCAAAAAAGGACATAACGTAATCATAACTTACCACAGTCGCTTGGATGAAGCGCAAAATGTTATAGCCGAAATTGAAAAATTAGGTAAAAAAGCCGCAGCACTTCAATTGGATGTGGCTGATTACAATTCGTTTGACGGATTTGTAAATGAAGTGAAATCCACTTTACAATCGACATTCCAGACTGACAAGATTGATTATTTGGTAAACAATGCCGGAGTTGGCGCACACGCTAATTTTGGGGATACTACCGAGGAGCAGTTTGACACTATGGTTAAGATCCATTTGAAAGCACCTTTTTTCGTAACACAAAAACTCCTTCCTTATTTCAATAATAATGGTGGAATTGTAAACATCGCTTCAGGATTGACGCGATTCAGCTTTAGCGGATATGACGCGTATGCCACAATGAAAGGTGGTGTGGAAACGCTTTCTATGTACCAGGCAAAATTCTTGGGCGAAAGAGGCATCAGGGTAAATATTGTTGCGCCTGGAGCTATCGAAACTGATTTTGGTGGCGGTGCCGTAAGAGACAATAAGGATTTGAACGATATGATTTCTTCATTAACAGCCCTTGGCAGGGTTGGTTTACCAGACGATATTGGTAGCGTAGTTGCTTTCCTTTGCTCGGATGACGCCAAATGGGTTAATGGCCAAAGGATTGAAGTTTCCGGTGGAATCTTTTTATAATAACTGTTTTTCAATAAAAAAATCCCTATCGTCTGATAGGGATTTTTTGTTATTAGGATTACCAGATTACAACTCTGTCTTTTTCTGGTAAGTACATTTTGTTTCCTTCTTTTACATTGAATGCCTTGTAGAAATCAGGAATATTCATCAATGGGCCGATTATCCTGAATTGTGCTGGCGAATGAACATCAGACATAATCTGCCTTGCAATCGATTCGTCTTTCGCCTGAACCATCCACGCATAACCGTAAGCAAGGAAATATCTTTGGTCCGGAGTCAAACCGCTGATCTTTTCGTTGTTTTTGTATTGGGCTGTTTTCTTGAATGCTTCATAACCCATTACTACACCGCCTAAATCGGCAATATTTTCACCTTGCGTGGCATCGCCATTTACAAACTTCCCTTTTAATGGTTCAAATTTGTTGAACTGTGCTACAATAGCTTTAGTTTTTTGAGTGAATTTTTCCTTGTCTTCCGCTGTCCACCAGTCTTTCAGGTTTCCTTTGTCATCATATTGGCTTCCCTGATCGTCGAATCCGTGGGTGATTTCGTGCCCAAATGTTGAGCCACCAATGATTCCGTATAAAATCGCATCATCCGGCATTCTGCCTTCAAATCCCGGAACGATAATATTACAGGCAGGAACACAGATTTCGTTATTGCTCGGATTGTAATAAGCGTTATACGTTTGCGGATACATTCCCCATTCGGTTCTATCCACCGGATTTCCGAATTTCTTGATCATATAATCGTACTGCCATTTATTGACTGCCATAACATTGGCGCAATACGTACTCCTGTTGATGGAAACGCTGCTCATGTCTTTCCATTTGTCCGGATAGCCAACTTTCATTACAATTTTGCTCAATTTATAAAGCGCTTTTTTCTTGGTTTCGGCACTCATCCAATCCAATTTCTTGATGTGCTGCGCATAAACATCACGGATATTATTTCCGATTTCCAAAAGCTTTTCCTTTGAACCTTTTGGCAAATATTCGGCAACATACACCTGCCCTATCAATTCTCCTAAAGAACCGTCTGTTTGCTCAACAATGCGCTTCCATCTTGGCTTTTGCTCTTTAACGCCGTTCATCACCGTTGAATAGAAATAGAAGTTCTGTTTTTCGATAGCTTTATTCAAATAGGCTGCATAGCTATTCAACACATCCCATTTCAAATAGGTTTTCCAGTCGTCAAGGGAATAAGCTTTAACCGCTTTATCCAATCCTTTGTAGAATTCCGGCTGCCCAACAATTACAGTATCCGCTTTTGCGATTCCTAATTGCGGTAAAACACTTTCCCATGCAATATTTGGCGTAGAAGCCTTGAATTCAGCCAAAGTCATTTTGTTATAGTTCTTGATTGGGTCACGAAGTGCCTCAAGCTTTCTGCTGCCTTTTGCCAAATCTGTCTCAAGTTTCATGATGGTTGCTGCGGCATTCTTAGCTGTAGTGTCATCATTTCCAGCCAATTTCATCATAGCTTCAATATGCTTTACATATTCAGTCCTGATTTTTGCAGTTTCGGCATCGGTATTAAAATAATATTCCTGTTGCCCTAATCCCAATCCGCCTTGCGCAAAGAACAATGCATTTTTGGAACTGATTTTATCATCCTGCCCAACATAAAAAGAGAATGCCGGTCCGGCTCCGACAGTGTGGAGATAGCCTATAGTATTCATCAATGAAGGTACATCCTTGATTGCGTCAATTTTGGAGAAAGACGCTGCCAATGGTTTTATGCCTGCTTTTTCAATAGACAGAGTATCCATTCCGGACGCATAAAAATCACCGATTTTCTGCTCGTTGCTGCCTTTTGCCGCATCGGTATTCTTAGCCGATTTTTCGCAGATGGCCTTAATTTGTGAGTTGATGGTATCGCTTATAGTCCTGAAAATTCCGTTGCTGCTTTCGCTGCTTGGAATTGGGTGTTTCTTGAACCATGTGCCATTGGCATAATGGAAGAAATCATCTCCGGGAACTATCGTTGTATCGCGATTTGTAATAAGTGGATCTTCGTGTTGGATTTCTTTTTTACTGCAGCTTATTGCCATAAGGGCTGATAAAGCTCCAATTGTAAGTTTGGTTTTTAATTGCATAAGTTTATCGTTATTGATTCTGATTGGTCTAAAAATTTCAAAATTGTTACCAAATGTAAACTAATGGTTAAATTTTACCAAAAAAAAAGTGCCCGATCCCTCAAGCACTTCCTAAACTTAACTTAAAACTAAAATTATTTTTTCTCTTCTGCTTTTTTAGCAGCGCAACATGATTTTTTCTCACCAGAAGCACAAGATTTCTTTTCGGCAGCTGTGCAAGATTTTTCAGTTTTAGCTTTTTCTTTCTTTTTTTCCTTTGGAGTCTCATTTGCATTTGCATTTACTGAAAATAAAAATGCAGCGATTGCCATCATTGAAATTACCTTTTTCATGTGTGTAAGTTTTTAATTGTTAGTTGGATAAACAGTAAGCCAAATGTAATTAATAATAAATACGATAAACATACTTTAACATTCCTTTGAGTGTTAAATTTTTTATTTGAATATTTTATAATAATTTTAGTATTAGTACGTTTTATTATATAGAAATTTGCGTTAAACACATAGCTTATGGATCCTATTAAAATACTTTGGGTAGACGATGAAATTGATTTGTTGAAACCACACATACTATTCCTCGAAAAGAAAAATTATAAGGTGACGACCTATAATAATGGCCGCGACGCGGTTGATGCTTTTGAAGATGGGAATTTTGATATTGTTTTCCTTGACGAAAACATGCCTGGTATGAGCGGATTGGAAACACTTTCCGAAATGAAAGAGAAAAAATCATCCACACCGATGATTATGATTACCAAAAGTGAGGAAGAATACATCATGGAAGAAGCCATAGGCTCTAAGATTGCCGATTACCTAATCAAACCGGTAAATCCGAACCAAATATTATTGAGTTTAAAGAAAAACCTTGACCACTCGCGATTGGTTTCAGAAAAAACTACGCTTGATTATCAAAAAGAATTCCGCAAAATTGCTATGGATATGGCAATGGTCAATAGCTATGAGGATTGGGTAGAGCTTTATAAAAAACTGCTTTTCTGGGAGTTGGAATTGGAAGACATTACCGATCAAAGCATGATCGAAATCCTCGAAAGCCAAAAAGTAGAGGCAAACGTGCAATTCAGCAAATTCATTGAGCGCAATTACGAAGACTGGTTTGAGCCAAAGGCCGAAAAACCTGTACAATCGCATACCCTATTCCGTGAATTGGTGGTACCCGAATTGGTAAAAAAGGACAAACCCGTTTTATTTGTCGTAATCGATAATCTGCGTTACGATCAATGGAAGGCCATAGAAAGTGTGGTTTCCAATCATTATAAACTGGAAAAGGAAATTCCATATTACGCTATTTTGCCAACAGCAACGCAATATGCGCGTAATGCAATTTTCTCAGGATTACTGCCCTCTGAAATGGAAAAACAGTTTCCACAATACTGGAAAAATGATGTCGAAGATGGTGGGAAAAACCTTTTTGAAGCCGAGTTCTTAACCGCACATCTAAAAAGATTAGGCTTGAATATCAAACAGGATTATTTCAAGATTACCAATCTGAGCAGCGGTAAAAAACTTGCTGAAAACTTCAAAGGACTAAAAGACAATAATTTAGTAACCGTAGTTTATAACTTTGTCGACATGCTTTCACACGCCAAAACCGAAATGGAAGTGGTAAAGGAATTGGCTTCAGATGACAAAGCGTATCGTTCGCTTACCTTAAGCTGGTTCAAAAATTCACCGCTTTTGGAAATCATCCAACAGGCACAAAAATTAGGCTTCAAACTCATAATCACAACCGACCACGGAACGATTAATGTAAAAAATCCATCCAAAGTCATTGGCGATAAAAACACGAGTTTGAATTTACGCTACAAAACCGGAAGAAGCCTGACTTACGAAGACAAAGATGTTTATGCCGTAAGGGATCCGAAAAAAATTGGATTGCCAAGCATTAACATGAGCAGTTCCTTCATTTTTGCAAAGAATGATTTGTTCCTGGCTTATGTCAATAATTACAACCATTATGTGAGTTATTATAGAAATACCTATCAGCATGGTGGAATTTCTTTGGAAGAAATGATTGTACCCTTTTTAGTTTTTAACCCGAAGTAAAATGGAGATTATCTTTTCACTTGACGAACTCAGGCAGGTTGCCAAAAAAGTCCTTCTCGAAAAGCCTCATAAAGTGATACTTTTCCACGGTGTGATGGGCGTTGGCAAAACAACCCTAATCAAAGCTTTGGCAAAGGAATTGGGAGTGAATGACGCCACCAGCAGCCCGACTTTTTCGATTGTAAATGAATATCAGGCTGATGATAACCTGATGCTGTATCATTTTGACATGTACCGACTGAAATCGGAAATCGAAGCCTTAGACATGGGAATTGATGATTATCTGTATTCCGGAAACTGGTGTTTTATCGAATGGGCAGAGAAAATCCCGAACCTGCTTCCCGACGAATATTCGACAATCCATCTGTCCCAAACCGCCGATGGCAAAAGAAACCTTCGATTGACATAATTGAATATTTTTTTGTAATTTGGAGCAAAATTAATTGTCCGTATGGCTATTACCCCGTTTACAAAACAGCAACTTTTACCTCAAGAGGAAAAATTAGAAGTATATCGTCATAAAAGCGAACTCTTTATCGGAATCCCAAAAGAAACTTCCTATCAGGAAAGACGCATATGCCTAACGCCTGACGCTGTAAATTCATTGGTTTCGCACGGACACAAAGTAATGATCGAATCGGGTGCGGGACTAAGTTCGAGCTACACCGACAAGGAATTCAGTGATGCCGGAGCCACAATTACGAAAGACACCAAAAAAGTATTCAGTTGCCCAATAATCCTCAAAGTCGAGCCTTTGACCATGGAAGAAATCGGCTTGATGAATACGAATACAATCGTAATTTCTGCCATCCAGTTAAAAACCCGTAAAAAAGAATATTTCGAAGCCCTAGCCAAGAAAAAAATTACTGCCTTGGCTTTTGAATACATCAAAGACGAAGATGGTTCTTATCCTGCCGTTAAATCCTTAAGTGAAATTGCCGGAACAGCTTCAGTCCTGATTGCAGCCGAGCTCATGATCAACAACCAATTCGGAAAGGGATTATTATTAGGAAACATAACTGGCGTTCCTCCTACCGATGTCGTAATCCTCGGAGCTGGGACCGTAGGCGAATTTGCTGCCAAAACAGCACTGGGACTCGGAGCAAGCGTTAAGGTATTTGACAATTCGATTACCAAATTACGCCGCTTACAGAATAATCTAAACCAGCGTATTTTCACATCAACCATTCAGCCAAAAGCTCTATTGAAAGCCCTTCGTCGTTGCGATGTCGCAATTGGAGCGATGCGAGGCAAAGATCGTTGCCCTGTTGTAGTAACCGAAACTATGGTAGAACATATGAAAAAAGGCGCCGTAATTGTTGATGTAAGTATTGACACCGGTGGCTGTTTTGAAACTTCCGAAGTGACAACGCACGAAAATCCGACCTTTATAAAAAACAATATTATCCACTATTGCGTACCTAATATTCCTTCACGTTATTCAAAAACCGCTTCGCTTTCCATTAGCAACATCATAACGCCTTATCTTTTGCAGATAGCGGAAGATGGCGGAATTGAAAGCGCCATCCGTTGCAATAAAGGATTAAAAAACGGTGTATACCTCTATCATGGAATCCTGACCAACAAAGCGATTGGCGATTGGTTTAATCTTCCGGATAATGACATTAATTTAATCGTTTTTTAAAAATAAAACCTCATTAAAAATTCATTGCCTATCCAACATTGATTACTTTTGCAAAAAATTAATCCACTATAAAATCATATGAAATTTTATCAACGTTTTGCCTACTATATGGTTGGTTTGGTTATGGGATGTTTTGTTGTTGCCATTGTCCTTAGCGGGAAAGACACACGCTGCAATTATTTCCCAAATGCCCGTGTTTTAAATGACTTAAGAACAAAACCATTCCAATACGACATCGAAGCCTCGCGCCGCCTTTCAGAAGACTGGGTTGACACCATAGATATCAAAAACACGCTAACCAACGGCGATGTAGATTTCGATAAAAGCAATATCAAGGAAGAAGGTGGAAAAAAATACATCATCTATGGCAAAACAAAAGCAGGAAAAGACATAACCTTAGAAGTCATTAATTATCCTGAGAAAGCCATTCTGAAAAATATCATCAAAAACGACAAGCCGAACTAAGTGTTCGGTTTTTTTTATGGCGTGTCCCTTCGGGCCGGGCTGTCCGTTATATCTTTTACTGTTATGACATGTAGCATTGATCCGGCTTACCGTAAACAGTAAAAGGATGCCACTCCCATCCCTCACGCTTTTGCTTCCCTATCGACCTTTCACAAAACAAAACCATCCTATTCCAATAGCAGATTCCTTAAAACAAAAAACCCTCACCAAAAATGATGAGGGTTTCTAAAAAAAGGCGGCGACATACTCTCCCACATAACTGCAGTACCATCTGCGCAGTCGGGCTTAACTTCTCTGTTCGGAATGGGAAGAGGTGAGCCCCGACGCAATAACCACCTTAAGTGGGTTTGCAAGGGTGTCCTTAGGACAACATTACACAATATCTTAACATACTGAGATAAAGAAATAACAATTACCGCGTTAGCGGAAATACTTTCGAAAAAACAAAGAGTCTTCCCCGCCGAAGCGGGGAAAAGCGTACATAAGCTTACGGGTTATTAGTACTACTCGACTATGACATTACTGCCTTTACATCTATAGCCTATCAACGTGGTCATCTTCCACGACCCTTAAAAGAAATCTCATCTTGTGGTGGGTTTCGCGCTTATATGCTTTCAGCGCTTATCCCTTCCCGACGTAGCTACTCTGCGGTGCTCCTGGCGGAACAACAGATACACCAGCGGTCAGTCCAATTCGGTCCTCTCGTACTAGAATCAGATCCACTCAAATTTCTAACGCCCACAGTAGATAGAGACCGAACTGTCTCACGACGTTCTGAACCCAGCTCGCGTGCCACTTTAATGGGCGAACAGCCCAACCCTTGGGACCTTCTCCAGCCCCAGGATGTGACGAGCCGACATCGAGGTGCCAAACCCCCCCGTCGATATGAGCTCTTGGGGGAGATCAGCCTGTTATCCCCGGCGTACCTTTTATCCTTTGAGCGATGGCCCTTCCATGCGGAACCACCGGATCACTATGCTCTACTTTCGTACCTGATCGACCTGTATGTCTCTCAGTCAAGCTCCCTTATGCCATTGCACTCTACGCACGGTTACCAAGCGTGCTGAGGGAACCTTTAGAAGCCTCCGTTACTCTTTTGGAGGCGACCACCCCAGTCAAACTACCCACCAAGCAATGTCCCCCGCAAAACGGGGTTAGACCTCAGATAAGCAAAGGGTGGTATTTCAACAATGACTCCACAACGCCTGGCGACGCCATTTCACAGTCTCCCACCTATCCTACACATCACTTATCCAAGACCAATACTAAGCTATAGTAAAGGTGCACAGGGTCTTTTCGTCCCACTGCGGGTAATCGGCATCTTCACCGATACTACAATTTCACCGAGCTCATGGCTGAGACAGTGTCCAGATCGTTACACCATTCGTGCAGGTCGGAACTTACCCGACAAGGAATTTCGCTACCTTAGGACCGTTATAGTTACGGCCGCCGTTTACTGGGGCTTCAATTCAATGCTTCTCCGAAGATAACATCTCCTCTTAACCTTCCAGCACCGGGCAGGTGTCAGGCCCTATACCTCATCTTACGATTTTGCAGAGCCCTGTGTTTTTGATAAACAGTCGCCTGGACCTTTTCACTGCGGCCAGCTTGCGCTGGCGACCTTTCTCCCGAAGTTACAGGTCTATTTTGCCTAATTCCTTAGCCATGAATCTCTCGAGCACCTTAGGATTCTCTCCTCGACTACCTGTGTCGGTTTACGGTACGGGTTGTATCAATCTAAGTTTAGAGGTTTTTCTTGGAAGCCCTTAGGTACACTATCACTTTGTCCGAAGACTCCGTGTACTATCGCATTTCCCCAAAAGCCGTGGATTTGCCTGCGGCTCTTATAGGTAGGTGCTTTAACGAACTATTCCGTCAGTTCGCGGTACTTTCATCACTCCGTCACCCCATCACAATTAATACAAGTACGGGAATATTAACCCGTTGGCCATCGACATCCCCTTTCGGGTTAGCCTTAGGACCCGACTAACCCTCAGCTGATTAGCATAGCTGAGGAAACCTTAGTCTTTCGGTGTGCGGGTTTCTCGCCCGCATTATCGTTACTTATGCCTACATTTTCTTTTCCAACCGCTCCAGCATGCCTCGCGACACACCTTCAACGCTGTTGGAATGCTCCCCTACCACTTATACTTACGTATAAATCCATAGCTTCGGTAATATGCTTATGCCCGATTATTATCCATGCTCGTCCGCTCGACTAGTGAGCTGTTACGCACTCTTTAAATGAATGGCTGCTTCCAAGCCAACATCCTAGCTGTCTGGGCAGACAAACCTCGTTTTTTCAACTTAGCATATATTTGGGGACCTTAGCTGATGGTCTGGGTTCTTTCCCTCTCGGACATGGACCTTAGCACCCATGCCCTCACTGCTGGTAAACATTATATAGCATTCGGAGTTTGTCAGGAATTGGTAGGCGGTGAAGCCCCCGCATCCAATCAGTAGCTCTACCTCTATATAACTTAAATCCAGCGCTGCACCTAAATGCATTTCGGGGAGTACGAGCTATTTCCGAGTTTGATTGGCCTTTCACCCCTACCCACAGGTCATCCGAAGACTTTTCAACGTCAACCGGTTCGGACCTCCACTATGTGTTACCACAGCTTCATCCTGCCCATGGGTAGATCACACGGTTTCGCGTCTAACACTACTGACTAAAGCGCCCTATTCAGACTCGCTTTCGCTACGGATCCGCGACTTAATCGCTTAACCTTGCCAGCAACGTTAACTCGTAGGCTCATTATGCAAAAGGCACGCCGTCACCCCACTAAAGGGCTCCGACCGCTTGTAAGCGTATGGTTTCAGGATCTATTTCACTCCGTTATTCACGGTTCTTTTCACCTTTCCCTCACGGTACTGGTTCACTATCGGTCTCTCAGGAGTATTTAGCCTTAGCGGATGGTCCCGCCAGATTCAGACAGGGTTTCACGTGCCCCGCCCTACTCAGGATACTGCTATCTATATCTTCTCTTACCTGTACGGGGCTATCACCCTGTATCGCCTACCTTTCCAGGTAGTTCCAGTTCAATCCGCATAGAATGTCGCAGTCCTACAACCCCAGCATTGCCGTAACAACACTGGTTTGGGCTATTCCGCGTTCGCTCGCCACTACTTACGGAATCACTTTTGTTTTCTTCTCCTCCGCCTACTTAGATGTTTCAGTTCAGCGGGTTTGCCCACCTATCGGTGTACTATGTCTTCAACATAGTGGGTTGCCCCATTCGGATATCTACGGATCAATTCGTGTGTGCCGATCCCCGTAGCTTTTCGCAGCTTATCACGTCCTTCTTCGCCTCTGAGAGCCTAGGCATCCCCCATACGCCCTTATTTTGCTTATTGTACTATTATTGTATGTATTGCTACATACAAAGTGTTCTTTCTACTTTGTTATTATTTTCTTATCTCAATATGTCAATGAACTTTTCGCGTTTCCGCGCTGTGGAGAATATCGGAGTCGAACCGATGACCTCCTGCGTGCAAGGCAGGCGCTCTAGCCAGCTGAGCTAATCCCCCATGTTTCTTAGTTATGAGTTATTAGTTATGAGTTATGAATCTCTCATAGTATGCTCAACCCTAGAATTTCCTAAGTCAAAAAAGTAGTCCCGGGCAGACTCGAACTGCCGACCCCTACATTATCAGTGTAGTACTCTAACCAGCTGAGCTACGAGACTCTGTGTCTTTCTAACTTATTTTATTTTGAACCAACAGCAAAGAGTAAAAGATCTTTCAGGCATCTTAAATTTCCTATCCCTTTTATAGTCTCTAGAAAGGAGGTGTTCCAGCCGCACCTTCCGGTACGGCTACCTTGTTACGACTTAGCCCCAGTTACTAGTTTTACCCTAGGCAGCTCCTTACGGTCACCGACTTCAGGTACCCCCAGCTTCCATGGCTTGACGGGCGGTGTGTACAAGGCCCGGGAACGTATTCACCGGATCATGGCTGATATCCGATTACTAGCGATTCCAGCTTCACGGAGTCGAGTTGCAGACTCCGATCCGAACTGAGAACGGTTTTGTAGATTCGCTCCTGGTCACCCAGTGGCTGCTCTCTGTACCGTCCATTGTAGCACGTGTGTAGCCCAAGGCGTAAGGGCCGTGATGATTTGACGTCATCCCCACCTTCCTCACAGTTTACACTGGCAGTCTTGTTAGAGTTCCCGACTTGACTCGCTGGCAACTAACAACAGGGGTTGCGCTCGTTATAGGACTTAACCTGACACCTCACGGCACGAGCTGACGACAACCATGCAGCACCTTGTAAATTGTCCGAAGAAAAAACTGTTTCCAGTCCTGTCAATCTACATTTAAGCCTTGGTAAGGTTCCTCGCGTATCATCGAATTAAACCACATGCTCCACCGCTTGTGCGGGCCCCCGTCAATTCCTTTGAGTTTCATTCTTGCGAACGTACTCCCCAGGTGGGATACTTATCACTTTCGCTTAGCCACTCAGATTGCTCCGAACAGCTAGTATCCATCGTTTACGGCGTGGACTACCAGGGTATCTAATCCTGTTCGCTCCCCACGCTTTCGTCCATCAGCGTCAATATATTGGTAGTAACCTGCCTTCGCAATTGGTATTCCATGTAATATCTAAGCATTTCACCGCTACACTACATATTCTAGTTACTTCCCAATAATTCAAGTCTAACAGTATCAATGGCCGTTCCACAGTTGAGCTGCGGGCTTTCACCACTGACTTATTAAACCGCCTACGGACCCTTTAAACCCAATGATTCCGGATAACGCTTGGATCCTCCGTATTACCGCGGCTGCTGGCACGGAGTTAGCCGATCCTTATTCTTACGGTACCGTCAAGCCGGTTCACGAACCGGTGTTTCTTCCCGTACAAAAGCAGTTTACACACCATAGATGCTTCTTCCTGCACGCGGCATGGCTGGATCAGGCTTGCGCCCATTGTCCAATATTCCTCACTGCTGCCTCCCGTAGGAGTCTGGTCCGTGTCTCAGTACCAGTGTGGGGGATCTCCCTCTCAGGACCCCTACCCATCGTAGCCATGGTAAGCCGTTACCTTACCATCTAGCTAATGGGACGCATGCCCATCTTGAACCGTTGTGACTTTAATAATAAAGTGATGCCACTCTATAATACCATGGGGTATTAATCCAAATTTCTCTGGGCTATCCCCCTGTTCAAGGTAGGTTGCATACGCGTTACGCACCCGTGCGCCGGTCTCTAGTATTGCTACTATACCCCTCGACTTGCATGTGTTAGGCCTGCCGCTAGCGTTCATCCTGAGCCAGGATCAAACTCTTCATCGTATGTTGTTGTTCTTGCGAACGTTTTTTTAGACAAAGGCTAGGCTTTATTCTTTAGATTCTTCCGAATCCCTTACTCTTTTTTTCTTTGTTCTAATGTCTCCATTAAAACGGCTGTCAATCCAATATGTCTATGAACGTATTCTCTATTCCTAATACCGCTTCTCTCTCAAAGCGGGTGCAAAAGTAGTCATTCTTTTTAAACTCACAAGCGATTTTGAAAATATTTTTGAATTTATTTCAAATCCCCTCGTTTACCAGTTTTACAATGAACATCCCTCTCTTGCGGGGTGCAAATATAAAAACTAAAAATCTTCCAATCCAAATGTTTTTTGCTCTTTTTTGAAGTTTTTTTTAAGATGTTGATAACTTGCTATTTAGAAATGCAGTTCGTCGATGGAATCTAAAACTGGCATCCTGATAAAAGGAAAATGGGAAAATTAGCCCCGATAGGAGCAACTACCCTGTAGTGCGGATAGCGGGTGGAAATAGGCTAAGCACAGCTATTGCCGTGCTACTGATTAAAGGGAAATTATTTTTTGGTTGCCGCTGCTTTCTTTTCCCAGTAATCGTAAAGTTCGTCTATATCGACTGGATTGGCAGGTTTTTGCGGAATAAGCCTACCTCTGGTGAAAGCCCTGTCAAGAATGGTTTCTATTAGGAAATCCTCGTTGACTTCGTAGGGTGAATATTTTGTCTTAAGATTAATATCGAATAATCGTGCGGTGTTATTGGACCAAAATGCTTTCCAGCCACTTTTATAGTCCTTGATGAGCTCGAAGGTTGTGAAACCTGTCTGGCGGTAAATAAGCTTAACCAATATTTGTCCTTGTTTCCTGGAAAGCTTTTTTAGCTGTCCGGTGAATTCGTTCTCCATATAATCTTCGACAATCTTGAAGTATTTCTTTTTTTCCCTGTTGGTTTTGAGTTTATCCATAGTCTTATTCATAACAGTCAACCTTTCGGCGGCTGTCCTTGCAAAAGGATATACTTTATAGACCCTGTTTTGGAGTAATTGAAATTCCTTTTTCTCTTCGGTGGTCCATTTTTGTTTGTAGACTACAACTTCCTCTAATGGAACTATGGTGTCTCTTTCGTCTTCAACTACTTCTTTTTGAACGATGGAATCATTGGTTATCTGTGCGTTCGAGGTAAGTGAAATTAAAAAAAGTAAAAAGAAATAAATCAGTTGTCTCATGATTGGAAATATTAAGTCAAAATTATGGAATATCGTTAACAACTCTAATGCCAAATTTATATTTTAGCAAAAAAAATATACTTATGGCAGCAAAATCAATACTTACCAAATCCTCGCTTTCCTTTTTGGAAACTTATCTCAATAATGCTTCACCAACCGGATATGAATCGAATGGGCAAAAGATATGGATGGATTACCTGAAACCTTATGTAGATACATTCATTACCGATACTTATGGAAGCGCTGTTGGGGTTATCAATCCGGATGCGAAATATAGAGTTGTAATTGAAGGGCATTCTGATGAGATTTCGTGGTATGTAAACTATATTACAGATAATGGTTTGATTTATGTCATCCGAAATGGCGGTTCCGATCATCAGATAGCACCTTCCAAAAGAGTGAATATCCATACTAAAAAAGGAATTGTAAAAGGTGTTTTTGGCTGGCCGGCAATCCACACCCGCAATCGCGGAAAGGAAGAATCAGCTACGCTACACAATATATTTATAGATTGTGGTTGTTCTACAAAGGCTGAAGTCGAAGATTTGGGTGTTCATGTTGGATGCGTGATTACCTATCCGGATGAGTTCATGATCTTGAACGGGAACAAATTTGTCTGCCGTGCGATCGACAACAGGATGGGTGGATTCATGATAGCTGAAGTAGCGCGTCTTTTGAAGGAAAATAAAAAGAAGCTTCCGTTTGGTTTGTATATTACCAATTCGGTCCAGGAAGAAATAGGTCTTCGCGGAGCCGAAATGATAACCAACACCATCAAACCTAACGTAGCGATTATTACAGATGTCTGCCACGATACCACTACCCCAATGATCGAAAAGAAAATTGAAGGTGACCTGCAAATGGGGAAAGGCCCGGTTATCGCTTATGCACCAGCAGTCCACAATACTTTAAGGGATTTGATTGTTGATGCAGCAGAAGCGAATAAGATTCCATTTCAAAGACACGCCACATCAAGGGCGACCGGAACCGATACTGATGCTTTTGCCTATAGCAATGGCGGAGTTCCATCTGCTTTGATTTCGCTGCCTTTGCGCTATATGCACACCACTGTTGAAATGGTCCATAGGGAAGATGTGGAAAATGTCATCAAACTGATTTATGAGAGTTTACTCAAAATAGAAAACAACGATACCTTTTCGTACTTCAAATAATATAAAAAGCATCCCGGTTTCGGGATGCTTTTTTTAACTTCCGCATCGCTGCGAAAGCAATCAACCTAAACTTATAATTTTAAATCGGATTGTTTTATTGCCGTATTGTTTGGCAGACATTTAACTGTACGATTGATTTTTTCAAAATCCAAAGCATAAACCTCATTTGAAATTGTGCTTTCTGTAATTTGATTGTCTTCTGCAATCCTGTCTTCAAGAGTATATCCTAAAGAAAGTGGCTGTAATTTTTCCTCATTGCTTTCAGTAATCAATTTGCTTTCGGCGATTACATCCTCAATGGTTTTTACATATTGATTAGCGATAACTGTGTTTGGATCGAATACCGCTAAGTCGTTACCATTGTTTTCTTCTGAAGTGAATTGGTTAAAAGCCAATTGGCTTTCTTGAGTGCTGGCTACATTTAGAGTAGCTAATTCTTGGTCTAAATCCTGAGATTTAAATTCGTTTGCTGCGTTTATTGTTGTAAAACTTAAAGCAACTAGTCCTAAAAAAATGATTGAACGTTTCATGATGATTGATTTTTGATGATTGATGATTTATTGTTTGGATTAATATCCTATGCAAATATATGGCTAAAAACAGGTATCTTGTTTTGCATAGTACTTAAATTTAACAAAATTTTAACTTTTAAATGATTTTTCAAAATGATGATGAAAAGAAAAAGCACCGCTTAAGAGCTCAGCGGTGCTCACTTCCTGCAAATTTTAAGCTTGTTTCAAAAATTCTAAAGCTTCAATCGATTTAGAGTTTTCCGCATATTGTAATGCAGTAAACCCGCTCTCATCTTTTGTTTTTTTGTTTGCTCCTTTTTCCAACAGGAATTTTATAATTTCAACTTTGTTGAAACGTGCGGCATACATTAAAGGCGTAGTACCATTTGATGTTTCATTTACATCTGCACCATATTCGACGAATTTTTTTACTGTTGCCAAATCTCCTTTGACAATAGCGTTGCATAATGGTGTTACGCCGTCATAAACTTTTTCAGTTGAAGTTGGGATTGAAACTGTGCTTGCTTGAGCTACATTTGTGAAGACCAAAAGAGCTAACCCTAGGGTAATGATTGTTTTTTTCATGATGATTGTGATTTAAAAATTAATGATTATCGATAAGACTATTGTGTTTTTGATTCGTTACAGCTAAAAATGGAATTATAACATTTTTTTAACAAATGCCTTAATTATTAATTATTTACGGCACTACAAAGAACAAAAAAACCATGCAAAAGCATGGTTAGTTAATGTTTATATGAATGTTATTTATTTGCTTAAAAAAGCTATTACATTCTTTTCAATACGCTCATTTATATTACTGATATCAGCCTTATTGAATTGTTCACCAATAATTTTTTCATAAAGCTCAATATAACGCTCAGAGACACTTTCAATATATTCCTCGCTCATATCCGGAATCTGTTGCCCATCTTTACCTTGGAAACCATTTTCAATCAACCAGCGACGCACGAATTCCTTAGACAATTGTTTTTGTTCTTCTCCACTAGCCTGTCTTTCCTGATAACCGTCAGCATAAAAATAACGTGAGGAATCCGGCGTATGGATTTCATCAATCAAAACTATGGTACCGTCCTTGGTTTTTCCAAATTCATATTTGGTATCTACCAAAATCAATCCGCGGCTTGCCGCTATTTCTGTTCCGCGTTGGTATAATGCCCTTGTATATCGTTCCAAAATCAGATAGTCTTGTTCCGAAACAATTCCTTTTGCTAAAATATCCTCTCTTGAAATATCTTCGTCATGCGAACCATTATCCGCCTTAGTAGTTGGTGTAATTATCGGGCTTGGGAATTTATCATTCTCTTTCAATCCTTCAACCATCGTAACTCCGCAAAGCGTTCTTCTGCCAGCAGCATATTCACGGGCCGCGTGTCCCGAAAGATAGCCACGGATTACCATTTCTACCTTGAAAGGCTCGCAAAGAAATCCCACCGCAACATTCGGATCCGGAGTTGCAAGAAGCCAATTCGGAACTATGTCCGAAGTTAAGTCCATAAATTTAGTAGCAATCTGATTGAGGATTTGCCCTTTATACGGAATCCCTTTTGGCATTACCACATCAAAGGCAGAAAGCCTGTCCGTAGCAATCATGACCAATAGTTCGTCATTAATATTGTAGACTTCACGGACTTTACCGCGATAAACAGATTTTTGTCCAGGAAACTGGAAATTAGTTGTAGTGATTGTATTCATTAGTGTTGTGTTGTTGTGGGTGCAAATGTATGATTAATGTGTCAATTTGGCAAAGTGCCCATTCGTAAATTTAATTGGGAATCGGCTCATTGGCATATTGACTCATTTACCTGCCCAGCAAATAGGTGTTGAAATGCTCCAAAATCCTGCCGTATTCATCCGCCCAGGAATAACTTTCCTTAAAACTATGCGCTTCCACAGGATACGATGCCAGGCTCCAGTTTTTCTTTCCTAATTCGATAAAACGCTGCGAAAGGCGAATGATGTCTTTGTATTCCACATTGTCGTCAACCATTCCGTGAAGCATTAATAAGTTACCCTGAAGTTGATCTGCATAATAAATAGGCGACGATTTCCTAAAAGCATCAGGATCGGTTTCAGGGAAGTTCAGAATGTTAGCTGTATAGTCATGGTTATAATGTGCCCAATCGGTAACCGAACGCAAAGCACAGCCTGCCTTAAATTCATTTGGAGCAGTCATCAGCGCCATCAACGTAATGAATCCGCCATAGGAACCACCGTAAATCCCAACTTTACCTGGATTGATTCCATATTTGTCTACCAAAACCTTTTTACCATCCAATTGATCGGTCAGATCTTTTCCACCCATGAACCTGTAAATTCCGGTACGATGGTCGCGGCCGTAACCTTCACTTGCCCTATAATCGATGTCCAAAACGGTATAGCCCAAATCGGCCAGCAAATTGTGGAACATGAATTCCCGCAGGTAATAGCTCCAATAATTATTGGCATTTTGCAAATATCCGGCACCATGGACAAAGATTATTGCCGCTCCGTTTTTCTTGCCATTGTCAGGCTGGAAAATCCGCGCATTTACATTCGCATTATCACGCGCCTTGAAAGTAATGACTTCTGGCGCACGCCAATTGTATTTCTTGAACGCTTCTGTTTCTGAGAATGTAATCTGAGTTAAGCTCGAATTGATTTTATTATCGGCTATGTATAAATCCCAAGGCTTGTTTTTATACGAATAACGCACTAACAATGTTTTTTCGTCCGGCGAAATCTTTACTTCGTGAGCGCCGTCTTTTATTAGGATTGGTTCCAATTTTCCGCGAAGAACTGAAAGTTTGTAAAATTCCTTATTACCCAAATGATTGGTATTTGTGGTCAAATAGAACGTTTTCCTGTCACCCGAAATCACTAAATCACGTACTTCCCAATTACCCGAAGTCAGCTGTTTCCTTTCTTTCGTAACTAAATCGAAAGTGTACAAATGGGAAAAACCTGTAGCTTCAGATTGGAAATAAACCGTTTGATTATCGGCCAAAAAGCCTAAAACTTTTTGCTCAAACGAATAGGCTGGAATTCCGGGACCACCAATCCATGCGTCATCATGCTGGTGTTCAACCTCAGTAAAAGTTCCATTTTCCAGATTGATATTGATAATCCAGCGGTCTTTATTATCCTGGCTCCTGATATCAGCAACTGCAAATTTCCCGTCTTCCGAATAAATCACCGGATTGACATAAACCGGTCTTTCCGTGCCTTCTTTTTTATTTAAATCTTCGTAAAGTTCGTAATATTTTGGCTTGTCCTTTATGTGACTCAACTTTGAAAAATCAACATAATATGCCGTATCCTTTTCGGTGTTGAAGATTCCGAGTTTCATTTTGAAAAAATTATTCACGGAAACTTTTGCCTTTGTTGGCGAAGATTGGTTATAACCATCAGCGGTAATGAAATTGGTCATGGTTTCGCTTTTACTTTCCGGCGCTTCATAAAGTGAGTAAGCGATATATTTTCCTTTCGGATGTACTGAAAGGTTAATGAAATCAGCCTTATCGGAATAAACAGCCTTAGGGAAATCTGATTTTATGGATTTACCTTTCTCCTCGTACCATTTCTTTTTTGATTCTTTGTCGCGGATGTATTGGAATAATTCCTTTTGCTGCTTTTCCAAATAGGAATCTTCTTCGGTTGCATCTTCGCTTCCCTTTCCTTTATTGAAATTGGTAAGCTGTACCAAACTTCCCGCATTCGTATCCAATTGGAATATATTGTTGTTTTGTTCAAAAAACACCACGCCTTTGACACCTCCAATTTTTAGATTACCAATCGGGTTGCTTTGCTGGAAAAGCTTTGTGGTCTTTTTAAGTTTCGCTTCATATGAATACAAAGCACCTTTATTGATATAATAAAAAACAGATTTGTCAGTATTGGGCAAATAATCCTGATGCGACAGACTGGCTTCGTTTCCTTCAACAATTTGAGGCGATTTCATTCCTTTTTTCCAATAATATGTACTCGAACCAGGTTCATTTTTCGGATTCCATTCGAAGTAAATTTTCTGACCATCCAAGGACCAACGTGGATTTTCGGGTTGTTGGCCCACAAATTCGTCACCTTTCATTATTTCTTCAAGCTTTAGGCTTTGTGCGTGAATTGTTATTGAAGTAAAGGCAAGGATCAGTAATAAAAATCGGAACCGCATGGATTGTTTTTTGAAATTGTGATGCAAATATACTATTTAGACGGCATAAAAAAACCGACTGGAATAGCCGGTTTTGGATTTATATTTTAAAAAAAATTAATAGTCATTGTTCTCTATGCTTTTGTACGCATCGATTACCTTTTTCACTAATCGGTGGCGAACGATGTCCTTGTCGTCAAGATAGATGATTCCGATGCCATCAATATCTTTCAGTACCAATAACGCTTCCTTCAATCCGGAAATGGTACGGCGCGGTAAATCTACCTGTCCAGGATCACCCGTGATGATGAATTTGGCGTTTTTACCCATACGCGTCAGGAACATTTTCATCTGCGAATGCGTTGTATTCTGTGCCTCATCCAGGATTACGAAAGCATTATCCAACGTACGCCCACGCATGAATGCCAATGGCGCAATCTGAATAATTCCTTTTAAAAGATAATCCTCTAAGGTTTGTGGTGGAATCATATCGCGCAGCGCATCATATAAAGGCTGCATGTACGGATCCAGTTTTTCCTTCATATCTCCAGGAAGGAAACCAAGGTTTTCTCCGGCTTCTACGGCAGGACGCGTCAAAATGATACGCTTTACCTGTTTCTCCTTTAAGGCTTTTACTGCTAATGCTACTCCGGTATAGGTTTTACCAGTTCCGGCTGGGCCAACTGCAAAAACCATATCGTTCTTGCTGACATAATCTACCAGCTTTTGTTGGTTAGGCGTCATCGCTTTGATGAGCTTGCCTCCTATCCCGTGTACCAGGATTTTATCACTATCCGGCATACGCTGCTCTTCCTGCGAATTGCTCTGTATCACCCTATCGATCACATTGTCATCGATATTATTGTAGCGTGTAAAATGCAACATCAAACGATTGAATCGGTTTTCGAACTCATCGAGTTCTTCTTTTTCACCGAAAGCCTTTAAGGTTGTACCGCGAGCGACAATTTTGAGTTTTGGATAGTATTTTTTTATAGTTTCAAGATGAGAGTCTTGAGCGCCCCAAAATTCTTTCGGGGCAATGTCGTGTAATTCTATGATACGTTCGTTCAAATGCAGTAGTATTAAATTAAAATAATTCGCTATATATTGTTAGCTTTGTATCCAAATTTAATCAAATAAAAGATTAGGTTTTATTATTTTTGAGCCCAATTTGCATCAAGTTATAAACAATTTATGTCAATAATTACCTTAACGACCGATTACGGATTAAAAGATCACTTCGTGGGTGCTTTGAAAGGTAAAATATTATCGGAATTTGAAGATGCAAGGATTATCGACATTTCCCACAATATTGATGCGTTCAATATTGCTGAAGCGGCCTATATTATCGGAGCGGCTTACGCCAGTTTTCCAAAAGGAACCGTCCATTTGATTGGGGTCGACATTGAATTATGCGCCGAAAACCAGCATCTGGCGATGCAGTGGAACGACCAGTACTTTGTATGTGCCGATAACGGGATTTTGAGCATGCTCATCCAGAAGATTGTACCGCAAAAACTGGTTTCTATCAATATACACGACCGATTGCCAAGTGACGCTACCGATTTGGATGTGTTTGTAAAGGTCGCCTGTCATTTGGCCAAAGGCGGATTGCCAAATGTGATCGGAAAGGAAATCAAAACCATAAAGGAAGTAACCGAACTTCAGGCAATTGTTCAGGAAAACCAAATCAAGGGCTATGTAATCTACAGCGATCATTTAGGAAATGCCGTAACCAATATCTCCAAGAAAATGTTCCTGGAAACTGGCAAAGCAAGGCCTTACACCATACAATTTAAGAATCAAACCATTAAGACCATACTTTCAAAATACTCCGACATTGCGGTTTCAGACAAATACCCGCTCAAGTATTATGAAGGCGAGAAACTGGCCATATTCAACGAAGCCGGTTATCTGGAAATCGCGCTTTTTAGGAGTAATCCCGAAAGCGTAGGTTCGGCTATGAGTTTGCTGGGATTGAACTATAGGGATTTTGTAACCATCGAATTTAAAAACCAATAGATACTATTTTGAAAAAAATCGCGTTTATACTACTGTTATTGTCAGGCACACTGAGTTGGAGCCAGCAATTTATCGTGACTGAAAAATCGACCGGTACCAAAAAAGCCGTGGCGAAAAAGGAACACGGAAAAAAATCGGAGTTGCTCGAAAATAAAGAGCCTGAGGCAAAGGACATTGCATTTTCTGAAGAAGAATATAACAAGTTATTGAATTATGTTCCCAAATCATTTAAGATTGATTCCCAAACAAAACCAACGAACAGGGTTTTGATGGGCGATTTGAATTCGATTAATACCTTGGAACTGCGTTATGCCTATCAGGAACAATTAAAGTTATCGGAACCTGAAATTAAATGGCTTGAAAGTGAAATCAACCAATTGGCAATCGCTTTTTTTACGGATGGAAAGCCTACAATAATAAAAAAGACAGGAGAATATGGCAATTGCACGGGAAGAAGCATTGAGACCGAAGAACAGCATAAACAAAAGGTTACGATTTTGAGCTTTTGTTATACCTGCCCCGGAGCCTCAAAATATGAAGATCGGTTCCTTCAGATTTTCAATGCCCGAACTGAAATACTAATCTCGTCTAAACAAAAGAAATAATGTTCATCAGGATAGTAAAAATGAGTTTCCACGAAGATAACATTCCGAAGTTTCTGGAGAATTTTGATGTAATGAAGGAAAAGATTCGCGGCGCACATGGCAATCGCTTTTTGGAATTGTACCAGGACAAAAACAATCCGTGCATCTTTTTTACCTATAGTTTTTGGGAAACCGAAGAAGATTTGGAAAACTACCGCCGTTCGGAATTGTTTTATGATGTGTGGACCTTCACCAAAAAACTATTCAACGAAAAACCCGAAGCCTGGAGCGTGGACAAGGTTGTTTCACTGCCATAAGGATTTACGATTTACGAAGTACGATTTATGAAGTTTTAAAATAATATAATATAAATGAAATCAATAGCGTTACGCGAAATAAAATCCTTCTTTGGTTCGCCCATCGGCTACCTTGTGATTGGGTTATTCCTGTTGCTCAACGGCTTGTTCCTTTGGGTTTTTGATGGCGAATACAACATACTGCAAAGCGGCTTTGCCGATTTGAGCCCGTTCTTCACCCTTGCTCCGTGGATTTTCATTTTCCTGATTCCAGCAGTGACAATGCGCAGTTTTTCGGATGAAAAGAAACAGGGAACCATCGAATTACTATTAACCAAACCTTTATCGCTTTGGCAGATCGTAAACGGAAAATTTTTGGGTTCATTCCTCTTGATTGTAATTGCGCTTATCCCAACATTGGTCTACGTTTACGTAATCTCAAAACTCGGGATGGAAGATAGCAACATCGACATGGGAAGGACTATGGGTTCTTACTTTGGCTTGCTGTTCCTCGTTGCCGCCTATACCGCAATCGGAATCTTTACTTCTACCCTTTCTGACAACCAGATTGTGGCATTTTTGCTTTCGGTATTTTTGTGCTTCCTGTTTTATTTTGGCTTTGAGGGAATTTCAACTTATGCCAAGGATTTCCAGGATACCGTTGCCCGAATCGGAATGGATTATCATTTCAAAAGCATGTCGCGAGGTGTTTTGGATACGCGCGATATCCTTTATTTTGTAAGTGTGGCATTCTTGTTTTTGTCGTTCACTGTGTTCAAACTTAAATCCTTGAAATCATAATGAACAAAGCAAAAAACAATTTCAAGAATATAGCGCTCACTATTGGGATTATAGTGTTGCTGAATATTGCGGGCCATTTTGCCTTCAAGCGTTTTGACCTTACCGCGGACAAACGTTATACCTTATCGCAAACTTCATTGAACATCATTGACGGAGTAAAACAGCCATTGTATATTGATGTATACCTCGAAGGTAATTTCCCAGGCGAATTCAAAAAACTGCAAACGGAAACCCAGCAGTTGTTGGAAGAATTCAAGGCCCAGAACTCGAATATCATTTTCCAGTTTGTCAACCCTTTGGAAGAGGAGGACGACAAGGAAAAAACCATGCAGTCGTTCATGCAGCAAGGCCTTACGCCAGTAAATGTTACGGTAAACGACAAAGGCCAGCAAACCCAGGAAGTTGTTTTCCCTTGGGCATTGGCAACCTGCGGCAAGCGTTCGGTAAAAGTGCCTTTGCTTAAAAACATGATGGGTGCTTCTACGGCTGAAAAAGTAGTGAGTTCAGTCCAGCATTTGGAATATGCTTTCGCTAATGCCATCAATACGGTTTCCAAAGACAAACAGAAAAAAGTAGCCGTAATCCAAGGAAACGGCGAGCTTCCTGATGTGTATATGGCTGATTTCATAAAATCGGTTAGGGATAATTATTACATCGGGCCATTCACTATGGATTCGGTTGCCAAAAGCCCGGTTGAGAGTTTGAAATACCTTAAAAAATACGACTTAGCGATTATCGCCAAACCAACAGAAGCTTTTTCTGATGAGGAAAAACAGGTGTTGGACCAATACATCGTCAATGGCGGAAAAGCGATTTGGCTGATCGACCAGGTGAATATGGAAATGGATAGTCTGTACAATGAATCAGGGACTAATCTGGCGTTTCCAAGAGATTTGAACCTGAACGATATGTTCTTCAAATACGGTGTCCGAATCCATCCTGATCTGATTTTCGATTTGCAGAATACCCCGATTGCCTTAGCTACCGGAAATCAGGGAAGTTCGACACAATATACACAATACCCGTGGTTTTTTGCGCCGATGATTTATCCGACGCTGAACAACCCGATTGTGAGCAATCTGGACGGAATCAAATTCCAGTTCACTAGCCCAATCGAACCCTTGAAAAATGACATCAAAAAAACAGTTCTCTTACAATCGTCAAAATATTCGAGGTTAATCGGTACGCCTTCTGAAGTAAGCCTCAAGATTGTTTCGGAACGCCCGGACCAAAAGGATTTCGTTGGAAAAGGAAATTATCCAGTTGCCGTTTTGCTAGAAGGCCAGTTCCATTCGGTTTATGAAAACAGGATTCTGCCATTTAAGGACAACACTTTCAAAAACACTGCGAAAACCAGCAAAATGATTGTAATTTCCGATGGTGATGTCATCAAAAACCAATTGGACAAAAACATGCAGCCATTGGAATTGGGCTATGACAAATGGACCAATAACCTGTATGCGAATAAGGAATTCATGATGAATTGCGTCAATTATCTTTTGGACGATAACGGACTTATTAACATTCGAAGCAAGGAAGTCAATCTGCCAATGCTTGACACCCAAAAAGTCGTTGCCGATTATACGCAATCCCAAGTTATAACTGTTGCCGCACCACTACTTATCTTGTTGCTTTTTGGTGTATTATTTACCATTTTACGCAAGCGCAGATACAGTAAATAAGTGTTAATAAAAAACTTTTTGAAATCTATTAGTTTAAGATATATTTGTAAAAAATAAATAAAACCTGTAATGAAATTCATTGTATCGAGTTCATACCTTTTAAAACAACTACAAGTCCTTGGTAGCGTTATCAATAGCAGTAACACTTTGCCAATTTTAGATAACTTCCTTTTTGAGTTAGACCATAAAAATTTAACGGTTTCGGCTTCTGATTTAGAGACAACCATGTCGGCTACTTTGGAAATCGATTCAACAAGCAAAGGAAGCGTTGCTGTTCCCGCTAAATTATTATTGGACATCCTAAAGACTTTCCCGGAACAACCGTTGACTTTTACCGTTGAAGAAAACAGCACCATTGAAATCAGTTCTAACTCGGGTAAATACGCGATTGCTTATGCACCGGGTGAGGAATTCCCAAAATCAGTAGTTCTTGACAATCCATCATCAACCGTAGTTCCGTCAGAAGTTTTGGCCACTGCTATCAGCAAAACTATTTTCGCTGCCGGAAACGACGATTTGCGCCCTGTAATGAGTGGTGTGTTTTTTCAGTTTTCCCCGGAAGGGTTGATTTTCGTAGCAACGGATGCACACAAATTGGTTAAATATGCGCGTGCCGATGTAAAGGCTTCGCAGGTTGCCGATTTCATCATGCCAAAGAAACCTTTGAACATTTTGAAAAGCATCTTGGGAACTTCTGATTCGGATGTGACTATTGAATACAATGACTCGAATGCGACTTTCTCTTTTGACAGCTACGTGCTCACTTGTCGTCTGATTGATGGAAAATATCCAAATTACGAAGCGGTAATCCCGAAAGAGAATCCAAATAAACTGATGATTAACAGGGTTTTATTGTTGAATTCTGTTCGTCGTGTTGCTATTTTCTCTAACAAAACCACCCACCAGATCCGTTTGAAGATTGCTGGTGCCGAATTGAATATTTCTGCTGAGGACATCGATTACTCAAACAAGGCCGAAGAGCGTTTGACTTGTGATTACCAAGGCGATGATATCCAAATCGGATTCAACTCACGTTTCCTTTCTGAAATGTTGACTAACCTGACTTCAGACGAAATCCAATTGGAAATGTCCATGCCAAACCGCGCCGGAATCCTAACTCCGATAGATGGGCTTGACGAAGGAGAAACCGTTACCATGCTTGTAATGCCGGTAATGTTGAATAATTAAATATAAACTAACCTTTATACCAGAAACCGCAGCTTTTAAAAAAGTTGCGGTTTTTTTATTGCAGTTATCGGCCAATTTACTGCAGTTACTAAATAAATGGCCGCACTTATTTCTTAACGTTGCATAACTTCTATTTTTTTATATATTTGACGACCTAACAAAATAAAAACTTATAAACATGAAGAAAAATTTACTTGCAGGATTAGTATGTCTTGCTCTTGGAATGAGCGCATCAGCGCAGAAACTAGGTAGTTTTGGTGCAGACTTAGCGAAAAAATCAGTTATGGGTAAGGAAATCAGAGTTCCTTATACTGATATGGTTAGTTACTACGGATTTATTAAACCGGGTTCAAAACCGGATGAAGTAAAAGGCGGAAAGAAAATGTATTACATTTATGTTTGGGTTCCTGTTGCAGCTCCTGAAATTGGAATCAGAATGATTTCTCCAGTGCCTGACAGCATGAAACCATCTGACAAAGATTATGTTTCTGCTGATTACACTGCCAATGCAGCGGACACAAAAAGTTTCTTTGATACTTGGGTAACTTTTGAAAGAGCTGACGGAATCTTTAAAGTGGAAGATGTTGCGGCTAAAGCAAAATCGGCTACATGGACAAAAATCGAAAGCAATGACGATTCAGGTGAAATGCCAGCTCAGCCATCAGGAAGCAAATACAACTCTTTGATGAGAATCACAAGCGATACTTCAAACCCAACAAAATCTCTTGTTATGGGATTGTACAGAATCGGATTCACAACTTACAAAACAGGTGAAGTTCAAGGAAGCTTCCTAGCTCAAATGGGGGCTCCGGTAAAACTTCCTGGAGTTCAGGTAGCGGTTAATCCTGCTGATATCAAAAAACAATAATTTGATTTTAATAAAATAAAAAGCCCCGAAGAATCGGGGCTTTTTTTATTCGTGTAATGCCAGGATTGGCGTTTTAGAATGCTGTGACATTTTTTGGGTTGTGGATGTAGTGAACAATCGCGTAAAGAAGTTTTTCTTATGCGTTACCATGGCCAATAAGTCAATGCTTTGGCTGGTGATGAAATCTTCAATGGTAGTTTCCACATCGTCACTCGGGATAATGAAAAACTCCAAATCCTTTTCATCCTCAAAAATCGATTCCCAATAATTGATGGATTCTCCCCTGTGCTCCGAATCGGATGTTTTTACATAAAGGCATTTCACTTTGGCATCCAGTTTTTTGGCAAAGCCCAAGACTTCGTTCAGGGCGTGGATTTCATCTTCACGGTATTTTGTCGTAAAGCCTATCGTATCCATTTTGGTGAATTTGGTCTCATTGGAAACACTTAAAACCGGAACCCAGACATCGGAAATCACGCTACCGGTGTTTGTTCCGATAAATGATTCCAGCCATCCTGTGGCCCCATTAGTCCCCATTACGACAAAATCGATATTTTCCTGATTGACAACTTCCTTCACGCACTCCAACAAATCGCCGTCTTTGAGAATATGGCTTATGGTCAGATCTTCTGCTTTATGTTCTTTGGCAATCTCCTTTAGTTTTTTCAATTCATTCTTAAAATTATCCGAATTCGACATTTCTAATGACTCGTACATTTCGGCATAATTTATTGGCACCACCTGGCTGTCCACAATGGGCAGCTCAAAGGTATGCAGCAATACCAACTTCGCTTTGTAGGCTTTGGCCATTTCAAGCGCGTATACAAAGGCATTCTCTGATGTCTCCGTAAAATCTATTGGAACAAGTATATTTTTCATGATGAGTCGATTTTTAAATTATAACCTAAATTTACGACTCCCTAATCAAAATAAAATAGTATTTAAGAGCACGTTAACGAATTAGTTTTTATTTGTAAAAGTTGGCTGAAATGATATAAGCAACGCATTTAAAGTTTTAGTAACTTTGCGGCGCAGACAACATTCAAATGATTTCACAAGAAACTATTGTAGCCTTAGCTTCGCCCTCTGGTGCGGGTGCTATTGCCGTAATCCGAATTTCGGGAAAAGATGCCTTATCAATAGCCGAACAGGTTTTTCAATCGGTTTCCGGGAAGAAAATCGCCAAGCAAAAAACGCATACCATCCATTTGGGACATATTGTAGACGAAGGAAAAGTCTACGACCAGGTATTGCTTTCGCTATTCAAGAATCCGAATTCGTATACGGGCGAAGATGTGATTGAAATTTCCTGCCACGGCTCGACTTACATCCAGCAGCAAATCATCCAGTTATTATTGCGCAAAGGCTGTCGTATGGCTCAGGCTGGCGAATTTACGTTAAGGGCATTCCTAAACGGAAAACTCGATTTGTCACAAGCCGAAGCGGTTGCCGATCTGATTTCTTCGGATAACGAAGCAAGCCATCAGATAGCGATGCAGCAGATGCGTGGCGGATTCTCGAATGAGATTGCCAAATTAAGAGCCGAATTACTCGATTTTGCGTCGCTGATTGAACTCGAATTGGATTTCTCTGAAGAAGATGTGGAATTTGCCGACAGGACTCAATTTAGCGAATTATTAAACCGAATTGAATTTGTCCTCAAACGCCTGATCGATTCCTTCGCGGTTGGAAACGTAATCAAGAACGGAATCCCGGTTGCGATTGTAGGTGAACCCAATGTTGGAAAATCTACTCTGTTGAATGCCTTGTTAAACGAAGAGCGAGCCATCGTTTCTGATATCGCAGGCACAACGCGTGATACCATTGAAGACGAATTGGTCATAGACGGAATAGGTTTCCGATTCATAGACACGGCCGGAATCAGGGAAACAAAAGATGTCGTGGAAAGCATTGGCATCAAGAAAACCTTTGAAAAGATTGAGCAGGCTCAGGTGGTTTTGTATCTGGTTGATGGATTGCAGTTAACTGTTGGCAGCAAATTGGACGAGCTATTAGTTGAAGTAGGCAAAACACAGAACCTATATCCGCAGAAGCCAATTGTGGTCATCATCAATAAAAAGGATCTGATTTCTGAAACCAACGTACAATCGGCAACAGAAAAACTATCAAACGTAAGCGGTCAACTTAAAACCCTTTTCATTTCTGCCAAAAACAAGGACGGCATCGACGAACTCAAAAAGCAATTGCTGTCTTTTGTAAACACCGGTGCTTTACGCAATAACGAAACGATTGTGACCAATACGCGCCATTACGATTCGCTTATAAAAGCCCTTGAGGAAATCCAGAAAGTCAAATTTGGCCTGCAGTCACAGCTTTCTTCCGATTTAATGGCTATCGATATCAGGCAGGCGTTGTACTATTTTGGTGAAATAACGGGTGAAGTCACTAATGACGAGCTATTAGGGAATATTTTTGCCAACTTCTGTATTGGGAAGTAATCTGACCCACTTCATGCATTATCCATGTACTATCCATGCACTATCTATGCCTTTGGTATGCTTTATCTATGGACTAAGGATTTAATAGCTCAAAGCTATGCTTTGAGACCTGACTGCCACTGGCAGTCCTCCTCTTAATATCAAATATTATCCATGCACTATCTATGCATTATCCATACACCATCCATACACTAAAGATCTTTCTTTTGGCTTGACCCAAAAGAAACAAAAGGTCAAGGCGGGGAACCTTCAGCGGTCAAGCTCAGTCAAAAATATTGGAAGAAAATAACTCCCGTTGGTCAAACAGATTTTCTTCCTAGCGGAAACTCGCTTTGCTTGTCGCCATATTTTTGACAGGATTGACACTCGCCTGCCAGGTTCCGAGGCCGAAAAAACTGACCCACTCTCATACATTATCTATGCATTATCCATACACTATCCATACACTAAGAATTTATGTGAACGAACTAAAGTTCGTGTTCTTTTCTTTTGGCTTGACCCAAAAGAAACAAAAGGTCAAGGCGGGGAACCTTCAGCGGTCAAATTCCGCTAAAAATCTTAAAAGAAAAGATACCTCGGCTTTTGTTGTGGCAGATGTTTTTTTGACATATATGGTTTGATAATTAAGATTACGGTTATTTACCTTTTCTTTTTCATCGCGAACTCACTTCGTTCGAGCGACAGATTTTTAACGGGTTTGACACTCGCCTGCCAGGTTCTAATGCCATTTAAAAAGTTTCTTTGAATTTATTTTGAATGGACTTCAACTCAAATCCTATTATCAAGATTGTCTTTCACGTAGGCGGAAAAATATTGAGGTTGTTAACTCAAGTTTGTTACCCTCTTAAAATATACACTTTTTGTGTACCGAATCGTTGAAACCAGATGCTAACTTGCGTTTACTCAATTTAGAGGGTTGGGTGTGTAAATCTTTGATTTTTTTGTTGGTAGCTTACTTTTTGATATTGGTGCGTTACCAGCGGATTTGACTGACTTAAAATTTTATCTTTACCATGGACATAGGGACTAAACCGAAGCATTTAGGAAGGAACATCAGCCGCATACGCGAGCTGAGGGATATGAAGCAGGAAGCACTTGCAATGGCTGTTGGCGTAACACAGCAGACGATTTCGCATATGGAAAACAGTGCAACCGTTGACGAGGACAAACTGGAGAAAATTGCGGAAGCCTTGGGAGTGTCTGTGGAAGCGATAAAGAACTTTAACGACGACAATTTGATTAGTTATTTTAATACGTTTAATGAAGTGGTTTCAAATAGCCATTTCGGAAACAACAATAATTGCACATTCAACCCGCTTGATAAACTGATGGAATCACACGAGGAAAACAAACAGTTGTACGAACGCCTGTTGCAGGCCGAGAAAGAAAAAAATGAATATCTTGAGAAGTTACTGGAAACAAAATAATATTCACTACTAAAAAGCCTTTCGCGAGAGAGGCTTTTTTGTAGGGTAAAAACCCTAAATGGGAAATAATCTTTTATATTTGATATACCTGATTCTAGTTTCGGTGATCTTATAATAGGTTATTATAGGTGGAATTTTGATTGGGGTATAAATAAGTTAGCAGCAATAACCAGACAACCGTAGAAATATTATGAAAAAAAGCATAATCTTAATCATCGCATTTTTAGCATTGGGTTTTAAAACTGCCGAAAGAAAACAAGAAGCTGAAAATATTTCGATAATAACTGTGATTGGAAATCTTTCCAGCACATTGGGATCCTAAGCTTAGAATTCCACGTGGACAAGTTGT
>JADMIO010976132.1_pt1 | contig 51415 bp, 49 predicted proteins | sample 8958161 | NCBI WGS metagenome assembly JADMIO01 (sample SAMN16585339, study PRJNA669376) | soil metagenome | isolation source: Crop rotation soil | place: USA: Cullars Rotation, Alabama | collected 2011 | reverse complement strand
CGACAACTTGTCCACGTGGAATTCTAAGCTTAGGATCCCAATGTGCTGGAAAGAGTCCGATCTCAGCTTCGCGAGTCCGAAGTCGAGCACTTTGACGTAGCCGCCTTCGGCGACCATCAAATTCTCGGGCTTGAGATCCCGATGCACGACCCCCGCGGCATGCGCCGTCGCCAGGGCGTCCGCCGCCTGCGCGAAGATATCGATGGCGGTTCGCAGGTCGAGCGGCCGCTGCGCGATCAACGCGCGCAGCGTCTGTCCCGCCACCAGCTCCATGGCGATGTACTGGACAGACTGCGACCCAGTCAGCCCCGGCCGTTCCGGGACGGCGGCGCCGATTTCGTAGATGGCAATGACGTGCGGATGATTCAGCGCCGACGCGGCGCGGGCTTCCTGAACGAAGCGCGCGACTCGATCCGCATCCGCCACGACATGGGCCGGCAGGACTTTGAGCGCCACGCTGCGGCCGAGAATGGTGTCGCGGGCGCGGTACACGTCACCCATGCCGCCCCGGCCGATCAGCGTTTCTATGCGGTAATGACCGAGCGTGGCGTGGCTCAGGTCGTCCGGTTGGGTCATCGCAAACGGATTCTATCAAGGTAAAATCTAGGGAACCATGCAGGGGCCGAAGTTCCTGACCGCCGAGCAGTTATTGCTCACGACGCTGGTCGTCAAGCTGGTCGCCACCGCGGCGCTCGCGACGATGCTCGTGCGCTACCGGCGCTTCAGGCACATCTTGATCTTCGAGCGGCGCGCCTGGCCGGACCGACTGACCTTCGCGCTCAGCCTCGGCATCCCGCTCACCGCCGGCGTGGTCGCGCGTTTGCTGCTCGGCTACGACGCGCTCGATCTGACAATGGAGGGCTCGTTCCTGGTGGGGCTGATTGCCGGCCCCTACGCCGGAGCGATCGTCGGCGCGATGGTCGGCATCCCGCCGCTCGGCAACGGCGAATGGGCCGCGCTCCCCTTTGCCGTCGGCTGCGGCTTCGCGGGCGGCGGTCTGCGCGAGCTGTGCCCGAAGGAAGCCATCTGGCATTTCTCCCCCTTTATCTTCCCGAGCGTCCCCCGCCGCGCCTGGCGCATGGCGCGATCGCTCGAGATGGACTGGCAGGTCGTGCTGCTGCTCGCGCCGGTCGCCCTCGAGATGCTGGGCCAGGCGCTCGGCTTCCGCTGGAGCGAGCACCACCGCCTGTTCGTCCTGGCACCGAATCCGCCGTGGTCGTGGCGGATGTTGATCGTGCTGTTCGCGTCGGTGCTGTGCGTGGCGACACCCATCAAGATCTGGAACAACGCCCGCATCGAGCATCGGCTGCAGGAGCAGGAGAAGCTCCTGCTCGCCGCGAAGATCGAGGCGCTCGCGAATCAGATCAACCCGCATTTTCTCTTCAACACGCTGACGTCGATTTCGTCGCTGATCCGCACCCAGCCCGACACGGCGCGCATGCTCATCACCAGGCTGTCGGGGCTCCTGCGCCGCCTGATGCGCAGCACCGATCACTTCGTCACACTGCGCGAAGAGCTCGCCTCGATCGACGAGTATCTCGACATCGAAGTCGTGCGGTTCGGACCGCAGCTCGCGGTCGAAAAGCGGATCGCGCCCGAAACGCTCGACGTCATCGTGCCGAGCATGCTGCTGCAACCGCTCATCGAGAATTCGATCAAGCACGGGCTCTCGAGAAAGGTCGGCGGCGGCCGCATCACCATCACCACCAGCGTCTCCGACGGCCACACCGTCATCGAAGTGCAGGACGACGGCCTCGGCATGACCGAGGAGCGGCTCGAGCACGCGCTGGGCGACGGCATCGGCTTGAGCAACGTCAACGAGCGGCTGCGCACGATTTATGGCCCGCCGTGCCATCTCAAGCTGACCAGCGTGCCGGGCAAAGGAACCAGCGTCAGCGTCGCGATCCCCGAAGTCGCGCTGCCGGAGCGGGTGACGGCCTGACATGGAACTGAAGGCCGTCGTGGTGGACGATGAACAACTGGCGCGCGACGAGATGAGCTATCTGCTCGATCAGGTCGGCGGCGTCGAGGTGATCGGCCAGGCGGGCAACGGCGTCGAGGCCGTCAGCACGATCGAAAAACTGAAGCCCGACGTCGTGTTCCTCGACATCCAGATGCCCGGCCTCACCGGCTTCGAAGTGGCACGGCGGCTGGTGGAGACGCGGGCGCCGTCGCAGATCATCTTCGTCACCGCCTACGATCAGCACGCGATCGAGGCGTTCGAGGTGAACGCCGTGGACTATCTGCTGAAGCCGGTCGATCAGGCGCGCCTCGACGTCGCCGTGGATCGCGCGCGCCGGCGCATCGGCGTCGATCGCGCCACCGAATCGGCGTCGGGCAACGTCAGCAGCGCCGACCTGGAACGCATCATCGAGCTGGTGGCGGAGCGGCAAAGCCGCCGCGAACGGCTCGCGATCAAAGTCGGCGAACGGTTTCTGCTGGTCCGCTCCGACGACATCATCTACGCGTCGCTCGCCGATGAAGGCATTACCGTGGTCACCAGCCAGCACACCGGCACGTCCAACTACCGGACGCTCGACGAGCTGCACGAGCGGCTCGACCCGACGGTGTTCTGGCGGGTCCATCGCGCCCATGTCGTGAATATCAACAAGATCAAGGAGATCGTCCCTTGGTTCAGCCGGAACTACATCCTGAAGATGACCGACGAGAAGACCACGGAGATCCCGGTCAGCCGCACCCACACGCGCCGGCTCCGGGAGTACCTGAAGTTGTGAGCGACGAACTCACGGCAGTCGTCAGTCTTCAGTCGTCGGTCGACAGTCCTCAGTCGTCAGTCGACGGTCCTCAGTCGTCAGTCGACAGTCCTCAGTCGTCGGTCGACAGTCCTCAGTCATCCGTCGACCACACCTCGATTGCACCAGACGCGCGACTGGCGACTGACGACGGACGACTGGCGTCTGCACGTCCAGGCGTCGGCCTGACGCAAGTGAAAGAAGAGCTCGTCGCCTGGGTCAAGACGCTGATGTCGGCCGCGGTTTACGCCGTCTTGATCGTGACGTTCCTGTTCCAGGTCGCGCGCGTCGAAGGACAGAGCATGGCGCCGACGCTCGAGGATCAGGATCGCCTGATCGTCAACAAGCTGGTCTACCGCATCGGCGAACCGCGGCGCGGGGACATCGTGATGCTGTATTACCCGCTCAACCCGGAGAAGTCGTTCGTCAAACGGGTGATCGCCGAAGAGGGCGACACCGTGCGCATCGTCGACGGCCGCGTCTACGTCAACGACATCCCGTTGAAGGACGACTATGTCGCGAGCGAGTACCGCAGCCACGACGACTGGGGGCCGCAGGTGATCCCTGAAGGCTACGACTTCGTGATGGGCGATCACCGCAACAACAGCTCCGACAGCCGCCACTGGGGCATGGTGCCGAAGCGGTACATCATCGGGAAAGTGCAGATCCGCTGGTGGCCCGTACCCACGGCGCGGGTTTTCTAGAGTTCTAGAGTTCTAGAGTTCTAAGGTTCTGGGCCGCATCTGCTTAGCTTCGAGGTCCGTCTCGGCAATGGCGCGGCCTCGCACCGGCGGGACATCCGCTTCACCGTGCGATAATCCGGCGTCGCCGACTTTGTGCCTTCCAGCCCTCAGCCCTTAGCCCTCAGCCCTACGCGCTACGCTGATGTGTCCCGCGTGCTGCTGCGGGTTCTGCTGCTCAACTTGGCGGTCGCCCTCGCCAAGATCGCATTTGGCTATGCAGGAGGCGCGATCAGCATCCTGTCCGACGGGTTTCACTCGCTGACCGACGCCGCGTCCAACGTTGCCGGCCTGGTCGGCGTGCGCGCCGCGCGGCGGCCGCCCGACGAGGATCATCCCTACGGGCACCGGAAATACGAGACCGTCGCAGCCGCGGCGGTGAGCATCTTCCTCGTCCTGCTGGTTGTCGAGGTGGTTCGGAACGCGTTCAACACGCTCACCGGACGCGCTGCCGCACCCGAGATTACGCCCTCGAGCTTCGTCGTCATGCTCGTGACCGTGGCGGTCAACCTCGGCGTGGTCGCCTACGAGTCGCGCGCGGCGGAGCGCCTGGGCAGCGAGGTGCTGCTCGCGGATGCGATGCAGACTCGCGGCGACGTCTGGTCGTCGCTGACGGTGATCACGGCGCTCATCGGCGCGCGGCTCGGACTGCCCATTCTCGACCCGCTCGCGGCGCTGGTCGTTGCGGGCTTCATCGGTTATGCCGGCTTCCAGGTGGCGCGCGCGACGACCGGCATCCTCAGCGATCGGATCGTGATCTCGAACGCCGATCTCGAGCGCGTGGTGATGAGCGTCGAGGGGGTCATCGGCTGCGAGAAGATACGCACCCGCGGCTCGGCCGACCACGTCTTCCTCGACCTGCATGTCTGGATGCCGCCGGCCATGAGCCTGACCGAGGCACACGACCTCTCCCATGTGGTGAAGGATCGCCTGATGGCGCGCTACCCGCAGATCGCGGACGCCGTGATTCATTTCGAGCCACCTCCACCCGGCGCGGTTGAGCCGCAATCATGACGCGCGAATCGTTCGACCAGTACGAGCTGAGGAAGACCGACGAGGCGCGGCGCGCCGCGATCGCGCCCTTCGTCACCGAACGCGACGATGCGGCGGGAGAGCTGGACGCGATCGGAAACCCGTGGTCGCGCGCGATGTTCGACGGTCTGTTCTACGTGTCGCAGCCGCCGTCGGCCGATCGGCCCGCGGTGAACCTGGTATTCGTCCAGTCGCGCGAAGGCAACACCGTGACGGCGGATCCCGCGTCGCTCGGCGGCGGCGAAGCCGACACGCATCTGATTTATGAAGGGCTGACCCGCGTGGCGGCCGACGCCGTGCTCGCGGGCGCGCGAACCATCGGACGAGGGGACGTCGTGCTGTCGACCTGGCGGCCGGAACTCGTGGCGCTGCGCGCCGCCATGGCGCTGCCGCGCCATCCGATCCAGGTGGTCGCGACGCTGCAAGGGCTGCCGCTGGAAGACGGGCTGATGTTCAACGTGCCCGAGTTGCGGGTCGTGGTCGTGACGGTGCCGCAGGGCGCCGATGCGATGCGCGGCGCGCTGAGCGCTCGCCCGTGGATCTCACTCGTCGTGATGGATGACCCCGCCGATCTGCGAAGTGCTTTCGGGGAACTGCGGCGCCTCGGCATCGACCGGTTGTCCTGCATCGGCGGCCGCACGCTGGCTGCGCAGCTGCTCGAGTCGGGGCTGGTGCAGGACGTCTATTTGACGACGGGAACGAAGAGCGGCGGCAAGCCGGGCACCCCGGTGTCCGACAAGCCGCTCAACGGCCGGGAGCGGGTGCGCAAACGCGGGAGCGGCCGGGACGAAGGCGTGCTCTTCCAGCACGTCGTGCTGACGGCGTGAGATTGCAGATTGCAGATTGTTGATTTCAGATTGAATTCAGAATCTGAAATCTGAAGTCTGCAACCTGCCATCTCAGCGTTTCACGAGCTTTATCTCAAACAGCTTGGGCCACCACTTTCCGGTGACGAACAGGCGATCGTGGGCGCTGTCGTAGGCGATGCCGTTGAGCACGTCAGTGGCTGCGCGTTCGGCCGGCGTGAGCAATCCGCGGAGATCGATGTAGGCGCCGACGATGCCCGTGTCCGGCGCGATTCTGGCGATGTAATCGGTCTGCCAGATGTTGGCGAAGATTTCTCCCTTCACGAACTCGAGCTCGTTCAGGTTCCGGAGCGGCTGCCCGGAGGCGGTGACCTTGATGCGGCGTTTCTCTGCGAAGGTGAGCGGATCCAGAATTCTCAGCTCGTCCGAACCATCGCTCATGATCAGGCTGCTGGCATCCTGGGTGAGACCCCAGCCTTCGCCGGCGTAATTGAATTGTTTCTTCGGCTTGAAGGTGGCGCGATCGTAGACGAATGCCACGTGCGTCTGCCACGTCAGTTCGATCAGGTCGTTCTTCCAGACCGTGATGCCTTCACCAAAATGCGGCGCGGGAACTTCTTGCCGCTGCAGCACCTTGCCGGTTGCGAGTTCGACTCGACGTATCGACGATTGACCGACCTGTCCCGTGCCTTCGTACAGCACGCCGTCGAGGTACTGAAGGCCCTGTGTGAACGCCTTGGGATCGTGCGGGTACACGTTGACGATCTGATAGCCGTACATGGGCAGATTGCCGGTCTGCTTCCAGGCCGCGAAACCAGGGACACGCGTTGCAACCATGATGATCACCGCGAGGGCCAAACCTACTCGCCCGACCCGCCCCACCTGCCCTGTCTGTCTCATGATCAGTACCCCGCGACTTTATCAACAATATTGAGAAGCGGCTGGCCCTTTTCGAATCGGCGCAGGTTCTCGGCAAACAGCGCCACGAGCGGCGTCCAGTAGTCGCGCATCGCTCCCGCCGTGTGGGGAGTGACGATGACGTTCGGCAGATCCCAGTACGGGCTGGACGGGTCGAGCGGCTCCTTGCTGAAGACATCCAGCGCGGCTCCGCCCAAGCGGCCGTCGCGCAGCGCCTCGACCACCGCGTCGTCGTCGATCAGCTTGCCGCGGGCCACGTTGACGAGCAGCGCGCCCCGCTTCATGCGATCGAGGTGGGCACGGTCGATCAGGCGCTTGGTGTCGGGGGTGTGCGGCAGGGAGAGCAGCAGGACATCGCTCTGCGCGAGCAGATCGTCGAGGCGATCCGGCGGCCAGACCGCCTCGACGCCTTCAGGAACAGGTTGATCGACGCGGCGCCGGATCGCGGTGATGCGGAATCCGAACGGCGCGGCGAGCTTCACGACTTCGAGACCGATCGCGCCGAGGCCGACGATGCCGAGGCGGGCGCCGTGAAGCGTGCGGGCGCCGGTTTCGAGCTCTTCCTGCGCCCAGCGATGCGCGGCCTGCGCGCGCAGCGTCGCCGGCAGCAGCCGCGCCAGCGCGAGGGTGACGCCGAGGACGTGCTCGGCGATTGAACGCGCACGGATGCCGCGGGCGCCGGTGAGCACGACGTTGCTCTTCAGGAACTCGGGGAACATCAAGCTGCCGACGCCGACCGCCGGGCTCTGCACCCAGCGCAGCCGCGTCGCCGACGCGAAGATGTCCCGATCGACGAAGGGCGTGAACGCGACGTCGGCATCCGGCAGCAGGCGGCGGAGCGTCTCGCGATTCCATGCGTCGAGGAAGGTATGCTGCGGAAAATCGGCACGCAGCCGATCGACGTGATGCCGCGGCATCATCCAGGCGGGAGCGTCGCTGATGACTCCGATAACGACGTTCACAGCGACGCTCGCAAGGCAGAACGGCAGAACGGCAGCCAGGCAGGAACGAAGGGCCCAGAGGCAGGAGTGCCGTAAGGCCGCCTCATTGCCTTTCCTCCGCCTTTTTACCTTTCTGCCTTTCTGCCTTACCTTCCTGCCTTTCTGCCTTACCTTCCTGCCTTTCTGCCTTGCCTTCCTGCCTTTCTGCCTTGCCTTCCTGCCTTTCCGCCTTCCTGCCTTCCTGCCTTGTATAAGCTCCCGATCTCCCACCCGTCTTGGACATCACTCTGATGTCTCCAATCACCATCGTCTTGTCGACCGCCTTGATCATGTCGTAGATCGTCAGCGCGGCGACGGCCACTGCGGTGAGCGCTTCCATTTCGACGCCGGTCTGCGCGGTGGTACGGACGCGAGCCTCGATGTCGTAACCCCGCGGCTTCGCGATCAACTCGACATTCACGCTCGACAGCGGCAGCGGATGGCAGAGCGGGATCAGCGACGAGGTCTGCTTGGCGGCGAGGATGCCGGCGAGCCGCGCGGTCTGCAGCGGATCGCCTTTCTTGACGCGGCCGGAGCGGATCTGGCGAAGCGCGTCGCGCGACATGGTAATCGTCCCGCGCGCGATGGCTTCGCGATTGGTGACGAGTTTGTCGCCCACGTCCACCATCTTCACGCGTCCGCGCGCGTCAACGTGCGAGAGCCCTCCGTCCCTTCCTGCCCCTCCCGCCCGTCCTGCCCTACTTCTCTTCGCCATCGCCCTGTGCGAGAAAGAACGACAGGCTCTCCAGCGAGACAGACAGATCAACGCTCTTCAGTTTCACGTTGGGCGGCACTTCAAGCGTCCCCGGGGAGAAGTTCAACACCGCCTTGATGCCGGCGGCCACCACGAGGCCGAGGACGTGCTGGGCGTGCGGCGCGGGCACCGCGATCACCGCGATGTGAATGCCTTCGCGCTTGACGACTTTCTTCAGATCGCCGATGTCGTGAATCGGCACGCCGCTCCGCGATTGCTGTCCGACCTTCTCCTTGAGCGTATCGAACAGCGCCGAGATCTCGAAGCCTTCCTGCTTGAAGCCGGGATAGTCGGCGAGCGCGAGGCCGAGATTGCCGGCGCCCATGATCGCGACGCGGCGCTTGCGATCGAGGCCGAGAATCTGGCGCAGGTGACGCTTCAGATCGCGGACGTAGTAACCGACACCGCGGACGCCGAACTCGCCGAAGTAGGCCAGGTCCTTTCGGATCTGCGCGGCGTTGAGATGGAACTGCTCGGCGAGCGCCTGCGACGAGATGGTGCGCACGCCCGCGTCTTCGAGCTCGGTGAGACAGCGGAGATAGACGGAAAGCCGGTTGGTGGTGAGCTCGGAGACCTGCTCGGCGCTCTGTTTCCCCGGAGGGGTTCGGGAGGCCCCTTTGTTCGGCGTTTTCACAAGGCAGGCAGATTGTAACAAAAAACCGCATGCTAATATCCGCGCTATGGCCCACACCGCCCCGCAGCCGGTCGCGCCTCCCGTCTCGACCGCGTTTCAGCCTTACGTTCCGGCGGCCCAGTCGCCCGCAGAATTCACGGCGAAGGCGGTGGTCATCGGCGTCCTTTTCGGTCTGCTGTTCGGCGCGTCGACGGTGTACCTCGGCCTGCGTGCCGGCCTGACCGTCAGCGCGTCCATTCCGATCGCGGTGCTCGCCATTTCGGTGCTGAAGAAGCTGGGCGGATCGACGATTCTCGAGAACAACATCGTCCAGACGATTGGTTCGGCCGGCGAATCGGTCGCGGGCGGCGTGGTCTTCACGATCCCGGCGCTGATTTTCCTGACACCGGACGGCCCGGCCTATTTCAACTACTACCAGATCGCGATGCTCGCCTTCGCCGGCGGCATCCTCGGCGTCTTGATGATGGTGCCGCTGCGGCGCGCGCTGATCGTCAAGGAACACGGCGTGCTGCCGTATCCCGAAGGCGCCGCGTGCGCGGACGTGCTGATCGCCGGCGAGCGCGGCGGCAAGCTCGCGTCGATGGTGTTCGCGGGGGTCGGGATCGGCGCGCTGTGGAAGGCGCTGTCCTGGGTGTTCAACATCTTCGCGAAAGAACTCGACTACTCGACGCCCCGAAGCAGCCAGTTCCCGAACGCGACGCTGAACGTGGACATTTCCCCCGAGTACATGGGAGTCGGCTACGTGATCGGCCCGCGCATCGCCGGCACGATGTTCGCCGGCGGCGTGCTGTCCTGGCTGGTGCTGCTGCCGCTGCTGACGATTCTCGGCGCCTACATCAACGTTCCGTTCCCGCCGATTCATCCGAACTTCGCGAACAATCCAGCCACGGGCGCGCCGTTCACGATCCTCGAGATGAGCCCGGCGCAGTTGTGGAGCGCCTACATCCGCTACATCGGAGCGGGCGCGGTGCTGGCGGCCGGCTTGATCACGCTGGGCCGCACGCTGCCGACGATCATCGCGTCCGCGCGCGAGGGCATCAAGGACTTCGGCGCCGGAGCCGGATCGGGGCCGGCGGTCCGCACCGAGCGCGACATGCCGACCATCGTCGTGCTCGTCGGCTCGCTGTTGCTGGCGATCTTCCTCGCGATCGCGCCCAAGATGCCGACCCAGGGCAACTTCCTGGCGGCGATTCTCGTGGTCATCTTTGGATTCCTGTTCGTGACCGTGTCGTCGCGGATCACCGGTCTCATCGGCACTTCGTCGAATCCGATCTCAGGAATGACCATCGCGACGTTGATCCTCACGTGCCTGATGTTCGTCGCGCTCGGGTGGACCGGTAACCCCTACGGACCGATCGCGCTGTGCGTGGGCGCGGTCGTGTGCATCGCGGCCGCCAACGCGGGCGGCACATCGCAGGATCTGAAAACCGGATATCTGGTCGGGGCGACACCCTACTATCAGCAGTTGGGACTGGTCATCGGCGTCGTGACGTCGGCGGGCGTGATTGGCGCGACCACGCTGTACCTCCACAGTGTGTTCGGCATCGGCACGGCGGCGATTCCGGCGCCGCAGGCGACCTTGATGGCGACGATTATCAAAGGCCTGCTGAACCAGAACCTGCCCTGGGGCCTGGTCCTCGTCGGCGTGTTCGTGTCGCTGACGCTCGAGCTGTGCGGCATCCGATCGCTCTCGTTCGCGGTGGGCTCGTACTTGCCGATCGCCACGACCGCGCCGATTTTTGCCGGCGGGCTGGTGCGCGCCTTCGTGGAGCGGAAACTCGGCACCGCGGCCGACTCCGAAGTGGGCGCCGGCACGCTCTTCAGCTCCGGACTGATCGCCGGCGGATCTCTTTGCGGTGTGCTCTACGCGGTGCTGGTCGGGACCGGCAAGATTACGATTCCCGAGGCGGCGGGCAACCTCATGCCGTTCCTCCGCGATGGCGCCAGCGGCTACGTCGCCAGCGCCCTGCTGTTCCTCGGCCTCGCGGCGGTGCTGTCCCGCGCGGCGCAGAAGAAGGTCATGTGAGCCGTCGTCTCTTTGCGGTCTTTGCGGCCTTTGCGTTCCTGGTGTGCGGCTCGAGTGGCGATGCGCAGCCGGTCGGGCGACGTGCGACCAATCTCGCAACGCTGCTGGCCTTTCCGGGATTCTTTCACGGCCGGCCGATCCTTCTCGTCGGCAACGTGGTCCTCGACAAGGATCAGTTCCGTCTCTCCGATGACACCGGCTCGATCCATCTGATCTTCAAGGGGAACCCGCCGAACGGCCTCGACGAAGTCCGCGGAGAGTTCTGGGACATCGGGCGGATGAAGCCCGATGACATCCGCCTGACCGCGTACGATCTTCGCCAGACATTCAAGATGGATCCCGACGCGCCGTGGCCGCGCGCCGGCGAGGTGACGGCGATCATCGCCACCGCGGTCGCGTCCGCGCAGTTGCCGACGCAGCCGACAATTCGATCCATCGTGCTGCATCCGTCGCGGTTCCTCGATCAGAAGGTCACGGTGACCGGCCAGTTCTCCGGCCGGAACCTGCTCGGCGAGATGCCCGACGCGCCGGGCAAAAGCCGGTACGACTTCGTGCTGCGCTCGACCGACTCCGCAATCTGGGTCGCGAACATGCGGCCGCGGCTGAAAGATGCGAACGGAAAGGACTTCGAGCTCGGGCTCGACGCCCGCATCGACACCGGCCGGTGGCTCACCGTGCGCGGCACGATGCAGCAGGTGCGCGGGATGCTGGTCCTGGACGCCGAGGCGGGCAGCCTGTCGCTCGCCAAGCCGCCCACGGAGACGACCACCGACGAGGAACCGATTCGCGTCCCTGCCGGCCCGCCGCCGGAAGTGGTGTTCAGCGCGCCGACCCAGGACGAAACCGACGTCTCGCAGACGACGACGGTGCGGATTCAGTTTTCGAGGGATCTTGATCCGTCGACGCTGCGCGGGCGCATCAAGCCGCACTACCTGGAATCGCAGAGCGCCGAGCGCGGCGAGCCGGTGACGCCGAACGTGGAGTTCACGTTCCAGTACGCCGCCGCCAACCGGGTGCTCGAGATCAAGTTCACCAAGCCGCTCGAACGCTTCCGGACGCTGAAGGTGGATTTGATCGAAGGCATCATGGGAACCGACGGTCAGCCGTTGAAGCCGTGGACGCTGTCCTTCATGCTCGGCGGAGCTTAAGAATTCGGAATTCGGAATTCGGAATTCGGAATTACGGGACAACTCGGAACGCGGAGATAAACCGTCTGTCTCCGCTCGCCAGCTCGATTGCGTAATCCCCTACCGCCAGCGGCGCCAGCGCGAGCTGCGCGGTCGCCCATCTTGATCCATCCGCATCGTCCCGAGCGGCGGCCGTCACCGGAATGGCCAGCGGCTTTCCCGTCCGATCGAGGAGCCGCGCAGTGACCGGATCGCCGGCTGCGATTGGAATCTCGACGCGGACCTGCTCGTTCCGTCGGAACCGGAGATCGGCTGTGGGCACTTCTCTGTTGCCGGTTGACGGCCCGCGGCGCAAGAACAGCGCCCCGGTCGCGTCGGGCGTCGCCGGAATCGTGAAGCGGGCCGTCTCCCGCGATGGGATCGACGCGGGTCCGGCGCGCGCCCCGACCCGAAGCACGTACTCGCCAGACCCCAGCGGTTGCGTTGGTGTCACCGCGACGCGGAACGCCCGGCCGCCGCGCGGCACGGTGATCTTGCCGCTGCCCACCGTCGCATCCGACGGCGTCGTCAGCGTGACAGTCGCGTCGAAGCCGTCGTTCCAGGCATCACCGAGAGTCGCGACTCCGCCGAGCTCGCCGACGACCCACAGGCCCGCCGACGAGGTGTCGCCCGGCTTCCAGCCCGCGGCGATCTGCAGTCGCAGCGGCACGTCGCGGGTGTATCCGGACAGCGGTGCGATCGCCGCTTCCACGGCTCGCGCCGTCGCGAGTTCCTCCGACTCGACCGCCGGAATCGTCTTCGCCGCATTCGGTGCTGCTGACCGCGACAGCGCGGCGGCGGCCTCAGGCGTAAATGCGAGATATCCACGCCGCGCGCGGACACGCACGCCGGAACCTTTCACGCGAACCGAGATCGAATGAAACTTGCCGTCAAGCTTGCCGCTCGAGTGATAGCCGATCAGGTAATAGCTCGAGAGATCGTCGACGATGCGGCGCATGCCGCGAGCGAGGTCGTTGGTCTCAAAGATCGCAAGGCCGTCGGTGCTATCGGCCAGGGCTCGCAGCGAATCCATCGAGTCCTTGAACATCGGCGCTGCGAGCGTGGTAGGGCCGACGACTGGTGCGGCAGCGCCGGGGGTCAGACCCGCGGGGCTGATCGGATAGAAGGACGTATTCGACGCGTTGGCCGCATCGAGCACCTCGACAAACCGCGGACGGTTGTCGAGATCGGCAAGCAGCCCGCGATCGTGCTCGCATTGCGCGTACGACGGTATCGTCGACGCCGGCGTGCCGAGCGTCGTCAGCTTGCCGGTTCGCGGATCGACCGCCACCTGCGGGATCGCCGGAGGGGCCTGACGGCCGTCATCATTCATCAGCAGCGCGGCATTTGGTCCGGTGACCGATATACCGGTGCTGACGAAGATCACGGCTTTGCGCTCTTCGCGAACACCACGAAGCCAGACCACGAGATCGTGCAGCGCGGCGATCGTCTGCTGCTCGCGCCGCCGCGCAATCATGACCTTCGTAATCCGTGAGTTCGGATCGTCGACCGGTCCGTAGCAGGTTTCGTACATCTGCTCGACAGGGTCGGTCACCGGCGTATGGACCGCATCGCCGCGCTCGCCCCAGTTCCAGTGCCGCTCGAGAAAGCCTGCGATGGTCGTGGCTTTGCGCGCAAACGTAAGGTCGGTCGGTGACATCTCCGGCGTCATGACGGCGACAAGGTCATCGGCACCGATCATCCGGTCGAGCGCCTCGGTGAGCGGCTGGCGCATGCGGTGCGAGCCTACGACGCTAACATGCCCGATATCGAGAAAAATGACGAACACGCGGCCGCGCGTCGTCGCGAGTTGCGCGCGGGATTCAGCGACGGTGTTGGGATCGACGCGCGTGTCAGCGGCAGTCGCCTGAACAACCACGTGCTCGAACTGTTCGATCTTCTGCGGCGTGCCGCCTTCCAGCACGTCGAAGTCGTCTTGGTTGAGATCCGTGACCGGCCGATCGTCTCTGGTGGGATAAACGTCAACGCGAACGTAGTTCGCTTCGGTACGGAACGTGGGCGGCGGCTGGGTTGGCGGCTGCGTCTGCGCCGCCAGCGCGATGATGGACGCTGCGAGCGTCAGCGCGATGCCCCAGCCCTCAGCCCTCAGCCCTGAGCCCTTCGCATGAGGCCCTAAGCCCTTCGGATGAGGCCCTGAGCCCTTCACGGCACGACCCTGAAGGCCGAGATCATCCTGCGGTCGCCGACCGAGAGCTCGACCGCGTAGTCTCCTGCCGCCAGCGGCGCCAGCGCGAGCTGCGCGGTCGCCCATCTTGATCCATCCGCATCGTCCCGAGCGGCGGCCGTCACCGGAATGGCCAGCGGCTTTCCCGTCCGGTCGAGGAGCCTCGCAGTGACCGGATCGCCGGCTGCGATTGGAATTTCGACGCGGATCTGCTCGTTCCGCCGGAACCGGAGATCCGCGGTCGGGACTTCCCTGTTGCCGGTCGCCTGACCGCGGCGCAGGAACAGCGCCCCGGTCCCGTCCGGCGCAGCCGGAATCGTTACGCGTGCCGTTTCGCGCGACGGAATCGACGCCGGACCGGCGCGCGCGCCAACTCGCAGGACGTACTCCCCTGCCGCGAGCGGCTGCGACGGCGTGACCGCGACCCGGAAGGTCCGGCCACCCCGCGGTACGGTGATCTTCGCGCTCCCGACCGTCGCATCGGCGGGCGTCGTCAGGGTCACCGTCGCGTCGAACCCCTCGTTCCACGCATCGCCAATCGTCGCGACGCCGCCAAGCTCGCCGACGATCCACAGACCCGCGGACGAAGTGTCGCCCGGCTTCCAACCAGCGGCCATCTGCAGTCGCAGCGGCACGTCGCGCGAGTAGTTGGCCAGCGGCGTGATGGCCGACTCCACCGCGCGCGAGGTCATCGCTTCCGGCGACTCGGCCGCCGGGGCTGCAGCGGCGACCGACTTGGCCGCGCTCGCCGGCGTAGCCGCCAGGTAACCGCGGCGTGCACGAACCCTGACTCCGGGACGTTTGACCCGCACCGAGATCGGATGGAACTTTCCATCCAGCTTGCCGCTCGAGTAATAGCCGAGCAGGTAATACGAGCTCAGGTCGTCGACGACCCGCTTGAGGCCGGCCGCGAGGTTGTTCGAGTTGACGATGGCCATGCCGTCGGTGGCGTCTCCCAGCGTCTGCAGCGAGTCCAGGCGCGCGCGCAGCCGGGCTGCATCCACCACCGGGGGGGTAATAGTGGTCGCCCCGGCTGGCGGCAGGCCGGTCGTGGGTTTCGAGATCGGTTCGTCGAAGACGACCAGGCCGCGCGGATCGATCGGGTAGAACGACGTGTTGGCCGCATTCGCCTCGTCCAGAAGCGTGCGAAACGTCAGGTCGTCATCCATGTAGGCGAGGGTCATGCGATCGCCGTCGCACGAGTCGGGATTGGCGCCGTTGAACCCGTCGCTCGGCGTCTGTCCGGTAAGGCGTCCATTGCGCGGATCGATGCCGATCCGCGTCGCGGGAATGTCGCAGGTCACCTTCCGCGCGAGCTGCTCGTGCGGGCGGAAGAGACGCCAGCCGTCGGTGATCGCCAGGACGGCTTTGCGCTCCTCGCGGACGCCGCGCAAATAGGTCACGAGATCGTGGAGCGACCCGAGCGTGATCATCTCTTTGCGACGCTCGATCATCTCGTCAGCGATGCCGCGGTCGTCGACAGTTGTTCCATCCTTGCAGCCATGCGGCACGCCGGGATAGCAGACCTTGTACTGCTCTTCCTGGGGATCGATGCTGTTCAACCGATCGCGCTGGCCCCAGTACCAGTACTTGGTGAGGAAACCGTCTATCGTGGTGGTCTTGCGAGCGAAGGCGATGTCGCGCGCCGACATGCCCGGCGTCATCACCGCCACGAGATCGTCGGGACCAATCAGCCGGTCGAGCGCGTCGACCAACGGTTTGCGGATCCGGCTCGAGCTTTCGACGCTGACGTGGTTGATGTCGAGAAACAGGACGAAGACGCGCGCGCGCGGATTCAGCGCCGCCTGACGCCCCTGCTCGACCGTGTTCGGCTCGGCGCGCAAATCCTGTGGGACTCCGCCGCGTACCACCACACGCTCGAACTGTTCGATCTTCTGCGACGCGCCGCCTTCGAGCACTTCGAAATCGGCCTGGGTGAGATCGGTGACCGGCCGATCGTCCTGGGTCGGGTAGACGTCGACGCGAACGTAGTTGGCCTCGGTCCGGAAAGTAGGCGGCGGTTGAGGAGCAGGCGTTTGCGCCGCGAGCGCAATGACCGACCCGGTGAGCACGAGAGCTAAGCCCTTAGCCCTCAGCCCTAAGCCCTTCATCTGACCCCCCTGTCCGCTGGCGACGTCAGTCTACCACCGGCCCCTCGGCGAGAAGGGCCTCAATCGCGGCGCGCACGCGGGCAATCAGCTCGTCTCGATCGCTCATTTGCATGCCCGCCGTTTCGATCGGCGTGCCCACACGGATGCTGACGGTGACCGGCCGGATGATCGCGCTTCCCCGCCGCATCGCGTCGCGCCCGCCTGAAATGGCCACCGGAACGATCGGCGCCTGCGCTTTCAGCGCCATCAGGAAGCCGCCCTTCTTGAACGGCAGCATCTCGCCGGTCTTGCTGCGCGTGCCTTCGGGAAAGATCAGGAAAGAATTGCCGCTCTGAATGGAGCGGGCGCCGGCCTCGAGCGAGCGCATCGCCGCTTCCTTGTTGCGCCGGTCGATCGGCACGAAGCCGCCGTGCCGGAACGCGCGCGCGAGCAGCGGAATGGCGTCGATCTCCGCCTTGTAAACGATGTGCATGCGCGGGTGCAGTGCGGTGAACAGCACCGGCGGGTCGACGTTGCTCTCGTGGTTGGCGCAGTAGACGGCGGCGCGGTCGAGCGGTAGACGGCTGCGGCCTGCGACCCTGACTCTGATCCCGGCCAGCGCCAATCCGAGACGCACGCCGCCGTGTCCGAGGATGTAGAGAATCCCCTTCCAACGGAAAATCATCTCGAGCAGCATGCCGATCGACGCCGCGAAGAGCACGTAGACGGAGACGGCGACGTAGGTGGCGACGGACCGGACGGCCGCGATGATCAAGCCACGGCATCATAAACGAAAAAGCCCGCGCGACCTCTCGGTCGCGCGGGCTGGGTGGTGCGAGGTGCGGAGTGCGACGTGCTACGACGCGCGAGCCGCGCGGCGGGCGGGCGCCGCAGCGGCGGGACGCGCGGCGGCCTTGACGACGACCTTGGCCCGCGCCGCGGTGCGCGCCTTGGCGGTGAAGCAGCGCTCGAGCGCGCTGTCGACCTTGCCTTCGATCGAGGCCGCGGTCTCGCGCATCACCTCAGAGACTTCCGAGATGATCAAGAACTTGGCGCGATCGAGCATGCGCTTCTCGCGGAACGACAGGCTCTTGGACTTGGCGAGGAACGTGAGGCTCTTCAGCACGTCCGCCACTTCGTAGATCGAGCCGCTGCGCATCTTGTCGGAGTTGTCCTTGAAGCGACCTTTCCAGTTCTGGTGATTGTCGATCTTGCCGTCGCCGAGCAGGCCGAACAAACGCTCGACGTCCTCATCGCTGATCGCGCGGCGCAGGCCGACGCCGTCGACGTTGCTCACGGGCACGAGAACGGTCGTGTCGTTGGCGACGATGCGCAAATGATAAAAGCCGCAGGTGGTGCCGAGAATGGTTTTGTCTTCGATGCGTTCGACAATCCCGAGACCATGATTCGGGTAAATGACCTTGTCGCCGACTTCAAATGTCACGGTTCCCCCTGTTAGGAGCGCTGTATGGAAGGCTTCTGTCGTGCCAGCAGTCCTCCTAGTATAGCCGACTCCACCCCGTTCTTCAACGAGAACGGGCCGGAAACCGCCGGTTCTATGGGATTTGGCGTAACGCGGCGACTTCCTCGAACGTGGGCTAAGTACCTCTGCGCTGAGGGGTTGGAATCCTAGTGCGATACGGATGAGGTCTGAGATCGGGTCAGCGTTACATACCAGCTCTCGCACTCCTCGCGTGACCCGCCTGCCAGCGTGACCTCCAGTCGCAGCCCTTCAACATCCCAGACGTGCCGCGCTGAATTCGCGCGCAGGTCGACGACATGAGGCTTCAGCAGATTCTCCGCGGACCGATGGTCGCGGTGCTCGTCCTGAATCCCGCGATACAACCCGAACTCGTGGTACGGACCCATGTGGAGTTCAAAGGGAGGCAGGCCGCTCCACTTGCCGTCGTACACGCGCTCGGCGTACTCCCCCTGGCCGTCACGGCACGACTGCCAATTACCCTCGAGGAGTGCGGCTCGATGATCGGAGAACGGCCGGAACAGCTGGGCCTGAGCAATGGACGCGATTCCGAGGCAGCCGGCTACCGCGAGTCCTGCAATCCACTGCCCTTTTGCCAGACGCCAGGCCATTTTCTCGACCTCCGTCCCGGGGCAGTGCAAGTCCGCCGCCGTCATACCGTCGTGCTAACTATTGCATCCTTTACACTTGGCGTTAGACTGCGGCCGTGCTGCAGGCGATCGTTATCGGAATCTCGACTCTAGTCGCCGCGGGAGCGACCTTTCAGCCCGCAAACCGGCGCCCTGTCCGCTGGCCGACACACGCCGTGATACCGGTCTGGGTGGAACGCCAAAACACGCCGGCGGGCGCCGAATCGTTGGTTCAGATCGCGCTGCGGACGTGGAACCGGGCCGGCGACGGCCGGTTCGAACTGACTTCGGCCACGTCGCGCGACGCCGCCAAGATTCGCGTCCGATTCGCCACTGCGGATGGAATTTACGGCGAAGCCGCGCCGCGGGTGGATCGCACGACCGGCTTCATCGGTTTCGCGGAGGTGCTGATCGCAGGCGAGATTCCCGGCGATGTGCTTCACCAGCGGATCGTCATCTACCTGACCGCGCTCCACGAGCTCGGCCACGCGCTCGGCCTGCCACACACCAGCGCGTTCGACGACATCATGTACAGCTTCCGTCGTCCAGACGATGGCGTGATGTACTTCGGCGCGTACCGGAGGAAGTTGACGTCGGCCGAGGACATCGGCACGGCGCGGGCGACGGGCCTCTCGCCGGCGGATGTCCAGACCCTCAAGAACCTGTACGACAGCTAGCCCTGCTCCCAGCCCCAGCCTCGAGCCCCCAGCCCCTGCTATGATGGCCCGTTCATGAAAAACACTCTTTCGCTGGTGCTCATCGCTCCGATCGCGCTGTGGTCGGCGTCCTGCAAGAAGGCTGATGCGCCCAAACCGGCAGCCACGACCACGCCTCCCGCGGCTGCGGCATCGAGTGCGCCCGCGACGCCGCCGCCTGGAGTGCCTGGCGCGCCCGCGGCGGTCAAGCCGATGCCACCGCAGATTCCCGACGTGCTCGCCCGCGTCAACGGGGAAAAGATCGAGCGCTGGGAGTTCGACAACGCGGTGAAGCGGATGGAAGCGCGCGCGGGCGGCCCGGTGCCACCGGACAAGCGCGACGAGGTGCTGCGCGGCGTCCTCGATCAACTGGTGGCGTATCACCTGCTGGCGCAGGAATCGCGCAGCCGCAAGCTCGCTGTGCCGGATGCGGACGTCGATGCGCGGCTGGCCGACATCCGCAAGGGATTCCCGACCGAGGAAGCCTTCAGGCAGGGGATCGCGGCGCAAGGCCTGACGATGGATCAGCTGAAGATGCAGGCGAAGACCAGCCTCGAGGTCGCCAAGGTCATCGACGCGGAAGTGAACTCGAAGGTCACGGTTCAGGATCCTGAGGTCAAGACGTTCTACGATCAGAACCTCGAGCGCTTCAAGCAGGGCGACAGCGTTCACGCGGCGCACATCCTGATCGGCGTGCCGCAGAACGCGACCGCCGAGCAGAAGGCGCAGGCGAAGAGCAAGGCCGAAGCGGTGCTGAAGACGGTGAAGGCCGGCGGCGACTTCGCGACGCTCGCGCAGGCGAACTCGTCGGATCCGGGCAGCGCGCAGAACGGCGGCGACCTGGGCTTCTTCCCGAAGGGGCAGATGACGCCGGCGTTCGAGGAGGCGGCGTTCAAGCTGAAGCCGGGATCGGTCAGCCCGCTGGTCGAGACGCCGTTCGGCTTCCATATCATCAAATCGATCGAGCGCCGCGGCCCGCGCACCGCGCCATTCGAAGAAGTGTCGGGGCAGATCAAGGACTTCCTGACCCAGGGTCAGCGCGAACAGAAGCTCGAACAGTTCGTCGAGCAGGTGAAAGCGAAGGGGAAGGTGGAGATACTCGTTTGATGAATTAAGAATTCGGAATTAAGAATTCGGCGACGAATTCCGAATTCCGAATTCTTAATTCCGAATTCCTGAGCCGGAGTGGTGAAACTGGCAGACGCGCGGGACTCAAAATCCCGTGGGGTTAACGCCCCGTGTGGGTTCGATTCCCACCTCCGGCACCAATTCCTCGACCTGCCTGCGCGCGATGGCGTATCAATCGACTACGCGCCTACCTGCGTCGTGCACATGGAAGTGTGCGACGACGCCTATCGCGCCGCGATTCTTGCGGAGCGGCTCTGGACGCGGTTCATCGATGCATCCGGCTGACCGGCCGAGATCTCGAGACGCCTCAATCCGCCTTCACGACCGCCTCGACGATCAGTTCGATCAGCGCCTCGGCGGGACGGCGACTCAAGACCGCTTCGGATGCGTCGCTCAATCGATACGCGGTGATGATGTTCACCAGGTGCCAGGCCTGCAACGCTCCGAGCTGCCGGCGCAGCGCCGCCTCGCCCCGTTCGTAGATCGCAAACGGGTTCATCACCGCGTCGTGAGCCGTCGCGGGAGTCGCCGCTGAAATCGCCGGGGGCGCCGGCTCGCGGAACGCCGGCACATCCGGCTCATGAAGCGGCCGCACCAATGGGTTCTGAGCCCGGCGCAACGCGCCCTGCAGATACACCGTCGTCAATCCCGTGGCCCAGTACGCAGTGTCTGTTCGATTCGGCTGCGTCGTCTCGCGCGAAGAACGAATCGGCTTGTTCTCGCCGTCGAGCGGCAGGAACTCAATCCACCCCTGCCACTTGCCGTCCGCCATCGGACTGCCGCACGCATGTGCGCGGTACGCGACACGATTGTCGTCGATCAGCACGTCGGAGAATTCCGCAAGCACCTCTGCCATGCGGCGCCCAGGTGCAAGTTGCGTGCTACGCTAACCAGATGAGGCTCGTAATTTTATTCGTGATGCTGTTCGCGGCTGTTGGCGTCGCGGCCGAGCGACATTGGCAAACCGGCAAATGGGTCGTCGTCAACACAAAACGCCGCGCCGTCGATTTCACTCCGGGAGTCGTTCCTCACGGCGGCACCGGCCAAGTGCCGTCCCCGACCGCCAATCTGCACTCGAACGGCGACGTCAAGATCTATGTCATCGAAACTGATGACTTGCGTATCGAGCTCGAGGACGTCGCCAAAGCGAACACGCGATCGCTCGATGCCGTCGTCGGTCTGCCGGTCGTCTTCGCGCTGGAGAAGAATTCGGTGTATATCCGCGACTCGGATAACGTCGAGCACAAGCTGCGGGTGACGAACAAGACCAACAGGAAGAAGTCCTGACGCTCAGCTGAGCTGAACGCCATACCGCTCTGCTTGAATCGCGGCGGCTCTGACGGTACGGTGGCCTCTCACTTTTTCCGAGAGGTTCCCTTCATGCGCACGCGTTCGCTGCCGTTGGCGTTGCTCGCTCTTTTTCTGATCTCGGTCTCCGCGCGGGCCGAGGAAACGATCGTGTTCTTGCGTCACGGCGAGAAACCCAGCGGCGGCTACGGTCAGCTGACGTGTCAGGGCTTCAATCGCGCGATGGCGCTGCCGCCGGTCCTGACCGGAAAGTTCGGACGGCCGAACGTCATCTACGCGCCAAGTCCCGCGGTGAAAGTGTCGGACAGCGCGGGCAGCTTTTATTACGTGCGTCCGCTCGCGACCATCGAACCGACCGCGATCAAGCTGGGCATGCCGGTCAACACCAAGTACGGCTACAACGCGATCAGCACGCTTCAAACCGCGCTGATCAGCACCGGCTACGCCAACGCCACCATCTTCGTCGCGTGGGAGCATCTCCAGCTCCAGAAGCTGGTTCAGAACATCATGACCGCGCACGGCGGAGGCGTGACCGTCCCGGCCTGGCCGTCCGGCGACTACGACAGCCTGTACGTCGTGCGCGTGAATTATTCGGGTTCGACGATCGACGCGCAGTTCTACCGCGATTCAGAGGGCCTGAACGGCCAGCCGACGGCGTGTCAGTACTAGATCAGCGATTTCATCGTCCAGTCGCTGTCGTTGACGAGCGCCTCATAGTCGGCCGCCGCAATCGACTTCTTCGAATAGTTGCAGGAGACGATGAACAGTTCCTTGTCCTCGCTCCAATCGGAGCGCGTGACCACGCAGTCGATGGCCTCGCCGGCGACTTTCGCCGCCAGCGTCAAGGGCTCGCCGGCCTTCGGGATCGCGGCCACCTGCGCGAGGCGGGTGAAGCGCACGACGCTGTTATCGATCACCTTATCGGGGGCATTCGCCGACTTGATGGTCAGCCGGGGAATGCGGAGGTTTATTTCGACGTCAATCGGCACGTCCCTATCTTATCGCCGCGCGGCTCAGCCCGGTAGCCGGAGGCGGGCGCGCAGACCGCCCGCCGGCGAGTCGGTCAGTGCGATCGACCCGCCGTAGAGCTCCGCCAAATCGCGCACAATCGCCAGCCCAAGGCCGGAGCCCGGAGCCGCTTCGTCGGCGCGGACACCCCGCTGCAGCACGGCCTCGCGCATCGCCCCCTCGAGGCCCGGCCCATCATCGTCGACGGTGATCAGAACATCCGCGCCGGCGGCTTCGGATGCGATTCGAATGCGGGATCGCGCCCACTTGCACGCGTTGTCGAGGAGGTTGCCGAGCATCTCGTCCAGGTCTTCGCGCTCGGCCCGGACGGCGTGCGACGGGTCGACGGCGACGTCGATCGCCAACCCACGGCCGGCGTGAAGCCGCAGCAGGGTTCGGGCGAGCCCTTCGGCTGACGCCAGCACGGAACAATGCGCGCCAGGCGTCGCGCCCGAGGCGGCAGCGCGCGCGTGGGCGAGGTGATAGTCCATCTGGCGCCGCATGCGCTCGACCTGCTGGCGCATCACGGCCGCCAGCTCCGACTGCCCCGCGGCATCGGCGACCTCCGCTTCGTGCGCCAGCACGGCCAGCGGAGTCTTCAGCGCGTGCGCGAGGTCGCCGGCCTTGGCGATGGCGCGCTTGACGGTCTGGTCGCGATGCTCGAGCAGCGCGTTCAAGTCGTCCACGAGCGGCTGCACTTCGCTGGGATAGCGGCCGTCGACCCGCCGTTCCTGACCGCTTCGAACGGCGACCAGCCGTTCGCGGAGCGCGGTGAACGGCGACAGACCGCGCCGCACCATCGACAACCCGCCGACGACACAAATCGTCGCGAACGAAATCAGCGCGGAGTTGTGAACGAAGCCGATCAAGTGGGGGTTGCTGTGGATCGTGGCGAGGCTGACCACCGTCACAAGCGCCATCAGGCCGAGGATCCAGAGCAGCGATCCGACGATGACGCGACGGCGTAACGAACCCGATGGCGCCATCATTCGGTCCCGATCCGGTAGCCGAGCCCCCGGACCGTCTCGATGTACGACCCGCCCAGCTTTCGTCGAAGGCGCGCGACGAACACTTCCACTGTGTTCGAGTCGCGATCGGCGCTGTGCGCGTAGATGTGCTCGGTCAATTCGACCTGAGATACGACCCGGCCGCGCTGGTGCATCAGGTACGACAGCACACGGAACTCGTGGCTCGTCAGCTTCACCGCGGCATCGTCAACGGTAACCTTCGCCGCGCGGGGATCGAGAATCAGTCCGCCGCAGCGGAGCTCCGGCGTGACCTGACCGCTGGCTCGCCGGATCAGGCCCCGAAGGCGGGCGAGCACCTCCTCCATCCGGAACGGCTTCGCGACATAGTCGTCGGCACCGCCGTCGATGCCTTGAACCTTCTCGTGCCAGCTCCCGCGCGCCGTCAGCACCAGCACGGGGACGGCAATCCCCGCGTCACGCCAGCGCCGCAGCACGGTGAGGCCGTCGACCCGCGGCAGGCCGAGGTCGAGCACGACGGCGTCGTAGCGTTCCGTCTGGCCGAGAAAATCGGCGCGCTCGCCATCGGCGGCGCAGTCGACGGCGTAGCCGGCATCGGACAGCGCGCCGGCCAGCTGCTGGGACAGCAGCGCCTCGTCCTCCACGACCAGCACGCGCATGCCACCACGATAGCGCAAACGAACCTGAACGGCGGCTGAACGCGCCATTCACGCGTCGTTCAACCGTCGTTCGATAGCGTTTCCGTCAGAGGAGACCGAGATGATCAAGACAATGGCAACGATCGCGGGCGTCCTGACGCTCGCGGGCGCGCTCTCCGCGCAATCGGCAAAGACCGACGCGAAGAGCGTCACCGGGACCTGGAATATGGGGCTGCAGGGCGGCCACGTGATTCCGGTCGCGCTGGTGCTCAAGCAGGATGGCGAATCGCTCACCGGCACGATCTCCATGCCAACCCAGCGGATCGGAAACACGGTCGACGTGGCGCTCAAGGGAGAGATCGCGCACGGCGCATTCACGCTGAAGGGGACGGTTGAAAACGCGAAAGAGCCGACGAGCCTCGAGATTGCCGGCAAGTTGACTGACGAAGGAATGCTCGAAGGGACGTTGACGATGGTCGGCGCCGACGCGTCGCACCGCGGCATGCCGTACACAGCCGAGCGCCTCAAGGAACGGAAGTGACACCGCTGTCGAGGCGTGCTGTGCTGAAAGGCGTGGGCGCCACCGTGGCGCTGCCTTTTCTCGAAGCCATGGTCCCGGCGCGCCGCGCGTCGGCGGCCGTGTCGCCGGCGGCGTCCACCCGCCTGGTTTGCATCGAGATGGTTCACGGCTCGGCCGGCAGTTCGCTCATCGGCGGGCGGAAGAACCTGTGGGCCCCGGCGGCGGTCGGACGGGACTTCGACCTCACGCCAACCAGCCTTCGATCGCTGGAGCCGTTCCGCGATCACCTCACGATCGTCTCCAACTGCGACGTCGATCCGGCGAATCCATTCACCGCGAAGGAAATCGGCGGCGACCACTCTCGCTCGAGCGCGGTCTTCCTGACCCAGGCGCACCCGAAACAGACGCAGGGCGGTGATGTCGAAGCCGGCACCTCGCTCGACCAAATCTACGCTCAGCGCTTCGGGCAGGACACGGCGATCCCGTCGATGCAACTCTGCATCGAGGGCGTCGATCAGGCGGGCACGTGCGGTTACGGCTACTCGTGCGTCTATACCGATGCCATCAGTTGGGCGGCAGCCAACCGGCCGCTGCCGATGATCCGCGATCCAAGGACCGTCTTCGATCGGCTGTTCAGCGTCCTGAAGGTCGGCGGTACGAAGACGGAGCGCGCCGAGCGGCTCGCCGAGGACCGCAGCATCCTCGACTGGGTGCTCTCGTCGGCCGCCCGTTTGCAACGAACGCTGGGCGCGGCGGATCGGGCGCGGCTCACCGATTATCTGGAGCATGTCCGGGAGATCGAGCGGCGAATTCAGATCGTCGAGGCGCGCAACCGGGGCGGCGACCTGCGGGAGCTGCCGGCGGCACCGATCGGCGTGCCCGACTCCTTCAGCGAACATGTGAAGTTGATGTTCGATCTGCAGGTTCTGGCCTTCGCCTCGGACGTGACCCGGGTGTTCGCGTTCAAGCTCGGACGCGATGCGTCGAATCGCAGCTACCCCGAGAGCGGCTTCAAGGGCACCTTCCACGACACGTCGCACCACAGCGGACGCGAGGACAAGATCCTCAACTTCGCGACGCTGAACGCGTATCACGTCAGCATGGTGCCGTATTTCCTGGAGCAGTTGAATCGCACGCCCGACGGCGACGGCAGCCTGCTCGATCGGACCATCGTCGTGTACGGCTCGCCGATGGGCGACTCGAATCTGCACAATCACAAGCGGGTGCCGTTCTTCATCGCCGGACGCGGCAACGGCGCGTTGAAGGGCGGCGTTCACCTCAAGGCGGCCAACGAAACGCCCCTGGCCAACGTGATGCTCGGCCTCCTCCACGCGCTCGGCCTTCCCGAACTCGAGCGCTTCGGCGACAGCGACGCCGCATACAATATCGGGCATGGCCAGCCTTCTTGAAGCGATCGAGATCAAGCGGAAGATGTTTTTCGAATACGAGAACGCCCCCTACCACTGCCTCGACGTCGAGGTGTCGAAGCCGACCGCCCGCGGCGGACAGACGCTGGTGCGCATCAAGATGCGCAACATGCTGACGCAGGCGGTGTTCGATCGGACGTTCAAGGCCGGCGAGAAATTCAACGAGCCCGATCTGGCGTTCGTGACGGCAACCTATCTCTACGCCGACCCGTCCGGTTACAACTTCATGGATCAGCGGACGTTCGACACCATCACGCTCACGCCGGACATCGTCGGCGACGACCGGTTCCTGCTCGTCGACAACCTCGAGATCCAGATTCACACCTACAACGACAAGCCGATCGGCCTCGTCTTCCCGCCGCACGTCGTGATCGCCGTCGCCTCGACCGAGGAAGGTGCCCGCGGCGACACGGCGAGCGGCAGCGTCACCAAGGTCGCCAGGCTCGAGACCGGGATGGAGATCCGCGTTCCGCTGTTCATCAAGGAAGGCGAAAAAATCAGGGTTCACACCGAGTCGCGCGAGTTCTCAGGTCGTGCGTGATGTGTAGCGCGAAGGCTCCCCCGCGACGGGGCTCGGGGCAGGCAGCCGGGCGATGTTGACCGATCTGCGGCAGGCCTGGCGCACGATCTGGCGTACGCCCGTCCTCGCGGCGGTGGTCATCGTCTCGCTCGGCGTCGGTATCGGCGTGAACACGGCGGTGTTCTCGTGGATTCAGGTGATGGTGCTGCAGCCGATTCCGGGAGTGTCGGACGTCTCGGCGGTCCAGCTCGTCGAACCGCGCGCCGAGACCGGGTCTTATCCCGGGGCCTCGTGGCTCGAGTACCGCGACCTGCGCGATCGGCTGCGCACGCTTCCGGACCTCTTCGCCTTCCGGATGGTGCCGTTCAATGTCGGCGATTCGGGCCGGCCGGAACGGACACCCGGACTCCTCGTATCCGGCAATTACTTTTCGGCGCTGGGCCTGACGCCGGCCCTCGGCCGGTTCCTGCGTCCGGACGAAGCCGAACAGCCCGGCGCTGCGCCGGTCGCGGTGATCTCGTACTCGTACTGGCAGACGCGTTTCGAAGGCGCCGCGTCAGTACTGGGGCGCACGATCAGGGTCAACGACCGCCAACTGACGATCGTCGGCGTCACCCCCGAACGATTCCAGGGGACGATCACGATGCTCGCGTTCGATCTCTGGGTGCCCGCGACGATGGCGCCGGAACTCTTCGCGGGATCGCGCGAGCTCGACGACCGCGGGCAGCGCGGCTACCTGGTCGCCGGGCGGCTCGCCGCGAACGCGACGCGCGCGATGGCGCAGGCCGAAGTCGACGCCGCGATGGGGCGGCTTGCGCATGATTTCCCCGAGACCAACAACACGATCCAGGCGCGAGTCCTTGCGTTCTGGCAGGCGCCGCGTGGACCGCAGCAGTTCCTGATCAGCGCCCTTGCGATCCTGCAAGGCGTGCTGCTCCTCCTGCTCCTCGCCGTCTGCGGCAACACGGCGAACCTGATGCTGGCGCGGGCCAGCACGCGGTTCCGTGAGGTCGGTGTGCGCCTCACGCTGGGCGCGGGGCCGTGGCGGGTCGTCAGCCTGCTGCTCGCCGAGAACCTGCTGCTCGGCCTGCTCGGGGCGGCGCTCGGCATCGTCATCGCGACCTGGGCGACCGACGCCATGCGCGCGGTGCCGATGATTGGCTCGGTTCCGCTGAAGATCGTGACCGGCGTCGACGCACTCGGCGTCACCTTTGCCGTGGGTCTCGGCCTGCTGTGCAGCCTGCTCTTCGGCGCGGCACCGGCGGCGCAGCTTGCGCGGATCGATCCGCAGGTCGCGCTGCGATCGGGCGCCCGTACCGCGGGGCGCAATCCCATGCGCAACGGGCTGATGGCGGCGGAGGTCGGACTCGCGCTGGTCGTGTTGATGGCGGCCGCGCTGTTCGTGCGCAGCTTCAGCGAGTCGCTCGCCACCGACCCCGGCTTTCGCCGTGAAGGCGTCATGCTCGCCGAGTACGACTTGTACGGCCGTAATATGAACGACGCGGCGGTCCGGGATTTCACCGGTCGCCTCCTGGCGCGGCTCCGCACGCTTCCGGGCATCGAATCGGCGGCGATTGCCAACCAGGTTCCGCTTGATATCCACGGCCTCTCGATGCGCGCCTTCACGCTCGAGGGGCGCGCGGCCAGCGACGGCGCCCCCGATCGGGCGCTGAGCAACGTCGTCACCGACAGTTACTTCAAGACGATGGGGGTGCCGCTGCGCGCCGGCCGGGACTTCGCGGCGTTCGAGGATCCCGCGTCAACCGCCGAGGTCATCGTCAACGAAGAGTTCGTCCGGCGGTTCGTGCGCGACGCCGAGCCGCTGGGGCGCCGGCTGACCAACAGAGATCGCAGCTACGCGATCGTCGGCGTGGTGCGCAACTCGCTGAGCGAATCGTTCGGCGAGCAGGCGGCTCCCGTCGTCTACTTCTCGTATCGCGATCGGCCGTCGGCGATGGGCCAGATCCACGTCCGCACGCGGCCGGGGCGCGAGGCCCTGCTCGGGCCGGACATCGAACGGATCGTTCGCGACCTCGACCCGTCGCTGCCGGTCTACGATTTGCGGACGCTCGCCGAGCATGTGGACAAGAATCTGTTTCTCCGCCGGATCCCGGCGCGGATGTTCGTCGTGCTCGGTCCGCTGATGCTGCTGCTCGCCGCGATCGGCATTTACGCGGTCGTCTCCTATTCGGTGTCGCGTCGAACGACCGAGATTGGAGTCCGCCTCGCGCTCGGGGCCACCGCGCCGCGTGTGATTGGACAGATCGTCCGCGAAACGCTGCGCGTCGCCGGCGCCGGCGCGCTCGCGGGGTGGACGTTGATGATCCTGATCGCGCTGCACCTGCTTGGCGGCGTGATCAGCCTGCCGGTGTTCGTCGGCGTGCCGGTCGTGCTGTTGCTGGTGGCGGCTTTCGCCAGCTGGATCCCCGCTCGCCGCGCGACGTCGGTGGATGTGACGGTGGCGCTGCGGCAGGAGTGAGCCAGCGAGGGTACGGAGGGAACGGGAATCAACACAGAGAAACGGAGCAACGGAGACGCGCAGAGTTTCACCTGACGCGACCGGTCGCGCGGACTCCTTACCGACCCGGTCCGCACTTTGCACTCCACGCGGCATGCGAGTAAATCCCGCTGCCTTTAACGAGATCACTCACGGAATTCTAGGTGCGGCGATAGAAGTGCACCGGAATCAGGGCCGGGCCTGCTCGAATCGACATATCTGGAGTGTTTGCAATGGGAACTCGCTTCCCGCAAGTTCCGATTTGTCACACAACGCTCGATCCCAATCACCTACAAAGGCGCGACGCTCGACACCTGCTATCGGATCGACTTGCTTGTGGAAGACCTGGTCATCGTCGAGGCGAAGTCCGTCGCAGAACTATTGCCGGCCTATGACGCACAGACCCTAACCTACATGCGGCTGACGGGCTGCCCGGCTGGTCTCTTGATTAACTTCAACGTGGTGAGGTTGATGGACGGTGTCAAGCGATCGATCAATTCGAAGGCGCCGATACCGTGATCCACGCGCGACAGCGGGCCGGCGAAGCCGGCCCCGCATGAAACGGCAAGACCGCCGAGAACTCAAGACCGCTGAATCATCGGGGGCTTGTGTTCTTCGGTGGGCTTGTCGTTTCATGGCCCGCGATGCGGGCCTGTCGCGCGACAGACTTGGAACTCTGCGCGTCCTCCGTTACTCCGTTTCTCTGTGTGAATTCCCGTTCCCTCCGTCGTCTCTTTGTCTCTTCATGCTCTAATAGATCCGAGTGCATACGCCGCCGCCCTCCTGGGTAGGAGTCGACTTCGGCACCACCAACAGCGCAGTCGCCTTCGTTGACGCCTCCGGCCAGGCCCGTCTGGCGCAGTTTCCGTCCGCGGCCGGTCCCCGTTCGACGTTTCCGTCGGTGCTCTACTTCGAACCCAAGCGCCAGTCGGTCGCCGGCGCCGAAGCGATTGAGCGCTATCTCGCGTCCGAAACGAAAGGCCGGTTCATCCAGTCGTTGAAGGCGTATCTCGCCGACACGACGTTCGAAGGAACTGGGATCGGCTCGCAGTACTTCAGCCTCGAAAAGCTGATCGCGCTGATCGGCAAGCACATGGGCGACCGGTTGTCGTTCGGCGAGTGGCCGTCGCCGCGGCGGATTGTTCTCGGACGCCCGGTGCACTTCTCGAACCCGCCGGACGCCGAGCTCGACGCGTTTGCCACCCACCGTTTGCTGACGGCGATCCGGCTGGCGGGCTTCGACGACATCGTCTTCGAATTCGAACCGGTGGCGGCGGCCTACGCCTATGAGGCTCGCCTTCAGCACGACGAGCGCATATTGATCGGCGACTTTGGCGGCGGCACCAGCGATTTCACGATCGTCTCGGTCGGGCCCGGCGTGCGCGCGCGCGGCCGGCGCGCCTCGGACATCATCGGCACCGACGGTGTGCCGATTGCCGGCGACGCGTTCGACAAGCGCATCATCCGCAACCTGGTCGCGCCGAGGCTCGGCATGGGGGGCGAGTACCTGTCGCCGCCCAATAAGTTCCTCCCCGTGCCGAGCTGGCCGTACGAACGGCTCGAGCGCTGGCACTACCTGTCGTTCCTCAAATCCCCGTCGACGCTCGAGATGCTCGAGCGCATCCGCCGAACCGCGTCGACGCCGGAACGGCTCGAAGCATTTCTCCTCTTGATCACGAACGAGCTCGGCTACCAGCTGCACGAGGCGGTGCAGCGGACCAAGTTCCAGTTGTCGACCGCCGACGAGGCTGAGTTCGCGTTCGAGACCGGACCGGTGACCATCCGCAAGAAGGTGACGCGTGCGGACTTCGAAAAATGGATCGCCGAGGAGATCGGCTCGATGGCGAACTGCGTCGACCGGGTGATGACCGCGTCGGCGCTCGCGCCGCGCGACATCGATCGGGTGTTCCTGACCGGCGGGTCGTCCTTCGTTCCCGCCGTTCGGCGGATCTTCGTCGACCGCTTCGGCGAAGCCAAGGTGACCGGCGGCGAAGAGCTGACGTCGGTGGCTACCGGCCTGGCGCTGCGGGCGCGCGAACAGTGGCCGGCTGATCGAGATCGGGGAGAAACGCCGTCAGCAGCCCGATGAGCGGCAGGTAGGCGCAGAGCCGGTAGACGTAGCCGATGCTGGTCGCGTCGGCCAGCTTGCCGAGCGCCACCGCACCGACCCCCGCCATTCCGAAGGCGAAGCCGAAAAACAGGCCGCCGATGGTGCCGACCCGGCCCGGCACGAGCTCCTGCGCGTACACCAGAATCGCCGAGAACGCGGACGCGAGCACCAGACCAATCAGTACCGTCAGCACGCCGGTCCAGAACAGATTGGCGAACGGCAACGCGAACGTGAACGGGAAGACACCCAGGATCGATCCCCAGATGACGTACTTCGGGCCGATGCGATCGCCGACCGGGCCGCCGAGAATCGTTCCCGCCGCGACGGCGCCCAGGAAAATGAACAGGTGGAGCTGCGCGTTCTGCACCGAGACGCCGAAGCGATCGATCAGATAGAACATGTAGTAGGCGTTGAGGCTCGCGAGATAGAAATACTTCGAGAAGATCAACGCCATCAGCACCGCGAGCGCGAGGACGACGCGGCGGCGCGACAGCCCCTGCCGCGGTTCCCAGCGCGAACCGGCGGCGGCTTTCGCGGTGCGCGGACGGTGCGTCGCCGACCACTGTCCGACCCGGAACAGCAACAGCATCGCCGCAAGCGCAATCAACGCGCACCAGGCCAGGCTCGCGCGCCCGCGCGGCACGACGAAGTAGGCCGCGAGCAACGGGCCGAGCGAGGAACCGATGTTGCCGCCGACCTGAAACACGGATTGCGCCAGCCCGTGACGACCTCCCGACGTCATCCGCGCAATCCGAGACGACTCGGGATGAAAGATCGACGAACCAACCCCCATCAGCCCGGCCGCCAGGAGAATGGTGCCGAACCGCGCCGCGACCGACAGCAGCAGGAGTCCGGCCAGCGAAAATGCCATTCCCCCGACCAGCGAGTACGGCATCGGCCGTCGATCGGTGTAGACGCCGACCACCGGCTGCAGCAGCGAGGCCGTGGCCTGCAGCGTCAGCGAGATGAGTCCGATCTGCGAAAAATTCAATTGCAGCGACGACTTGAGAATCGGATACATCGACGGCACCAGCGCCTGGATCGTGTCGTTGAGCAGATGCGATACGCTGATCGCCGCCAGCATCCCCACCATCGTCGCGTTCGCCGCCGTCGCCGCAGGCTGCGCCTGCGCCGTCACAAGCTTCATCGCGACTAGGATACTGCGGCAGGGAGTTTGGCACACGAATCGGCGAACCCCGTATCGCGCGGCCTCATTTGCGGCAGCCACATGCGCGACAATTGAACGATGGTCGGCAGGCTGCTGGTCAGACGGGAACGAATCGCGCGAAAGGTCCTGCGGTTCCGCGGCCAGCACGTCATGCTCGACGCGGATCTGGCCGCGTTGTGCGGCGTCAGCGTCAAGGCGCTCAATCAGGCCGTCAAGCGGAATCGCGAACGTTTTCCCGCTGACTTCATGTTCCGTTTGAATGCGCAGGAGACGAAGGCTTTGCGGTCACAAATTGTGACCGCAATGATCGGGCGAGGCGGTCGGAGAACCGCTCCCAACGCGTTCACCGACAACCGGCCGCCGATCGATGACACTCGCCGACGCCAGGAGGACAGCCGCGAGTAAGATAGGCGGCGGTTTCATCCGAGGAGCAGACATGGTGAACAACGAAAGGGCTCAAGGCTCGGGGCTCAGGGCTCGAAGCCGTCAAATCGCCCTCAGCCCTCAGCCCTCAGCCCTCCTTCTCGCCTTATCGCTCCTGACCGCGCCCATCTATGCGCAAGCGGTAGGCGGAGCCGACAAGGCGAGGCCTGTGGCTGGCGATCCCGGCATCTCGTCGATGGTCGTCATGGACCAACCCGAGTTCCGCGTGCTGCGCGACTACGCCGAACCCGGCGCCACCCGGCGTATGCATTCGCACGACGATGCGACGTGGCATGTGTTCACTCTGGTGACCGGTCAGCTGGTCCTGACGATCGAAGGAGAGAGCCCGGTTGAGGTGACGCAAGGGCAGGTGCTCAACTTGAAGGGGGGCGCGCGTCACACGTTCAAGAACACCGGCGCAGTCACGGCGACGATCGTCGAAGTGTTCGGCAAAGCGCCGAAACCCTAGCGGCGCGGGCTTTGCACTTCACCCGGCCGAGGTGAACAATGAGGCTCGCATCAGCTCTGTTCGTTTGTCTCGTGGCGCTGTCGGCGGCGTGCAGTCCGGGACCGATGGGACGCCCGGGACCGGTCGTCAATACACAGCCCAACCACGTCGGCGGCACGATCGCCGGCATCGTGAAAACCGGTGATCCGGCGGTCGCCGTGCCCGGACGGAAAGTCACGGTGATCGAAGTGAAGACCGGCATGCGTCACGAAACGACCACCGCAGCCAACGGCGGCTATACGATCCAGGTCCCGGAAGGCACCTATCGCTTCGAGCTCGAGCTACGAGCCGGAGAAGCGCTCGCGAAGCAACCCGAACAGACTCACGTCGGCAACAGCGATCTCGATACCACGCGCGACTTCGTCATCACGACCCGCACGGCCGGCGGTCAATAGGCGACTGACGACCGCCACTGACGACTGCGACTGACGACTGATGCCTGACGACTCCTCGACCCGATCGTGGGACGCCGCCGCCGAAGACTGGATCGCACACGCGGATTCCAGCGATTACCAGAATCTGTTTCTGATGCCCCGCATGCTCGCGCTCGCGGGCGAGCTGCGGGGGCGCCGCGTCCTCGATCTCGGCTGCGGCGAGGGGTCGTATTCGCGGACGCTCTCCTCCCGTGGCGCGATGGTCACGGGAGTCGACGGCAGCCGGACGCTGATCGCGGAAGCGACGCGGCGCGCCTCCGCGGCCGGCCTCGAGATCGATTATCGCTGCTTGAACGCGAGTGCCTTGAATGGCCTCCGCGACGGTTCATTCGATCTGGTGATCGCGTCAATGGTCCTGATGAACGTCGAGGACTGCGACGGCGCGGTTCGGGAGGCGTACCGCGTGCTGTCGCCCGGCGGAGCTCTGTGCATCAGCATGACGCACCCGTGCTTCTCGGCGCCGGTGTCGGACTGGATCGGCGGCAAAGGCCGCCGGCCCCAACACTACGCGGTCGATCGGTACTTCGAGCGGATCGCATGGGAGGATCGCATCACGTCGGCATTCCGCAAGCCGACCCTGCGCCGCCATCGGCCGCTGGAAGACTACATGCGCAGCCTGATCCAGGCCGGGTTCCTGCTGCGGGAGTTCCAGGAACCGATGACCACGGACGAGGAGCTGAAAGCGTCCGATCGGTTCGAGTACATGAAGCGGATCCCGTACTTCCTGTTCATGCGGTGGCAGAGACCGTAGCGAACGGAGCGGGCAGAGAACGTTCGCTCCGTAACCTCTGTTACGGCTCTGCGGGCTTTGCGGGCTCTGCGTTGATCGCCGGCGGCGCCTGGCGTCCCTCGTAGGCAAACGCCAGCGCGTCGCCCTCGACGCTGATCGTCACCGTGCCGCCGTGCTCCAGCGCACCGAACAGGATCTGATCGGTGAGCGGGTCGCGCACTTCCTTCTGCACGACTCGGGCAAGCGGCCGCGCGCCGAATACGGGATCGTAGCCCTTCGCCGCGATCCAGGCGCGGGCGGCGTCGGTCAGGGTGATCGCGACGTGCCGCTCCGCGAGCTGCTGTTCGAGCTGCAGCACGAACTTCTCGACGATCTGCTCCATCACCGACGGCTTGAGCGTGCCGAAGGTGACGATCGCGTCCAGCCGGTTGCGGAACTCCGGGCTGAAGACGCGCTCGATCGCCGCCTTCGACTTGCCGGCGGCAGCCCGGCGCAGCCGCTCGTCGCGCGCGTCGCCGGCGCCCGTGTCCGAGAACCCAATCGATGCCGTGCTCATCTCGCGCGAACCCGCGTTCGAAGTCAGGATCAGCACGACGTTCCGGAAGTCGGCCTTGCGTCCGGTGTTGTCGGTCAGCGCCGCGTGATCCATCACCTGCAGCAGGATGTTGTAGATGTCCGGGTGCGCCTTCTCGATCTCATCGAGCAGCACGACGCTGTAGGGATGCGTCCGGACCATGTCGACGAGCAGGCCGCCCTGTTCGAAGCCGACGTACCCGGGCGGCGCACCGATGAGCCGCGCGACGGCGTGCTTCTCCATGTACTCGCTCATGTCGATCCGCGAGAACTCGTTCCCGAGCTGAATCGCGAGCTGCTTGGCGAGCTCGGTCTTGCCGACGCCGGTCGGGCCGGTGAACAGGAAGCAGCCGGCCGGCCGATCCGGCTGGCCGAGCCCGGCCCGCGATCGTTTGATCGCCTGCGCCACGAGCCGCACCGCATCGTCTTGTCCGAACACCACGCGCCGCAGGGATTCTTCGAGCGTGCGAAGGCGTTCGCGATCCGAGGACGAGGCCTGCCGCGCCGGAATGCGCGCGATGCGCGCGACGATGCGCTCGATGTCCGCGGCGTCGACGACGACGGGGGCGGCCTCGGCGGGACGGGCAGGATCGGCTGGATGGGCGGGATCGGACGGCACCGAGATTGGGGCTGCAAGTCGCGCAACTGATCCGGCTTCGTCGATCAGATCGATCGCGCTGTCGGGCAGGCGGTAATCACGCAGATGACGGGCGGCGAGCTTCACCGCCGCTTCCAGCGCCGCGTCGGTGTAGGTGACGCGATGGTGCTCCTCGTAGCGGCTCTTGAGGCCCGCCAGGATCCGGACCGCTTCGTCGACCGACGGCTCCTCGATCGCGATCTTCTGCAGCCGCCGCGCGAGCGCCCGATCCTTCTCGATGTGCTTGTACTCGTCGAAGGTCGTTGATCCGATCACCCGCAGTTCGCCCGAGGTGAGCATCGGCTTGATCAGCGTCGCGAGATCCATCGTGCCGCCGGTGGTGGCGCCGGCGCCGACCGTCGAGTGGATCTCGTCGATGAAGAGGATCGCCTTCGGCCGGCCGCTCAGCGCCCGGATCACCGCTTTGAAGCGTTCCTCGAAGTCGCCGCGGAACCGCGTCCCGGCGAGCAGGCCGGCGGTGTCGAGCGCGAAGATCTCGGCGTCCTTCAGCGCCGGCGGCGCATCCTCCGCGAGCAGCCGCACCGCCAGCCCTTCGGCCATGGCCGTCTTGCCGACGCCGGCCTCGCCGACGAACACCGGATTGTTCTTGCGCCGGCGGCAGAGGACTTCGATCGTGCGCTGCAGCTCGGTGGTGCGGCCGATCAACGGATCGAGGCTTCCCTGGCGTGCGCGCTCGGTGAGGTTCGAACAGTACGCGGCGAGCGGATCGCGCGCGGTCGCCGATCCTTCGTCGCCGCCGCCCGCTTCGCCGCCGTGGGCGGGAGCGCCCGGCGTGCCGGGCATCGGCACCTTCGAGATGCCGTGCGAGATGTATTCGAGGATGTCGAGGCGCGTGATGCCCTGCTCCGCCAGCAGTTGGGCGGCATGGGTTTTCGGCTGCTGAAGAATCGCCGCGAAAATATCACCGGCCTCGACTTCGCCGCGCTGCGCGCTCTGGACGTGCAGCACCGCGGTCTGCAGCACGCGGCGAAAAGCCGCGGTCTGTTCGGGCTCGCGCGCGTCGCCGCGTTTCATCTGCTCGAGCGACTCGCTCAGATATGCATCGAGATCGCGGCGCAGGCGCGGGAGATCGGCGCCGCAGGCGGCCAGAATCCGCTCGCCGTCGTTGTCGTGCGCCAGTGCGTAGAGCAAATGCTCGAGCGTGACGTACGGATGGCGGCGCGAGACGGCTTCGCGGTAGGCGATGGTCAGGACGACTTCAATGGCGGCAGAAAACACGGGATCAGCTCAGGCTTCTTCGATGGCGGCGCGCAACGGAAACTCCGCCCGCTTGGCGGCGTCGGCCACGATTTCGACTTTGGTTTCGGCGACCTCCCAGGGATAGACCCCGGCGATGCCACTTCCATTTAGATGCACGTGCATCATGATTCGATACGCCTCGGCAGGAGATTTTTCGAAGATCTCCTCCAGCACCCGGAGCACAAACTCCATCGTCGTGTAGTCGTCGTTGAGCAGCACGACCTTATAGAGCGTCGGTTCCTTTTTTTCGGTGCGGGCGCGCTCCTTGACCTCTCCGCCCGTCTGATGCTGCCGATCGTTCACGCGCCAAGCGTACCCCAAACGCGCCGTCTCGACGTAAATGCAGATATCTGCCTGCGGGACGCTCTACCGCGCGCTCGGACGGCCGGAAAAGATGGGCTTGGTCACGAGCCGCCGGGAAGATCCCGACGTGCCCGCGCGCGAGAACCGTCCCGGCCGGCGCCTCTACACGCTGACCGCGTTGGTCGAAGCCGCCGCCGAGGAAGCGGCGCGCGCGCCGCGCGCGTTGCCCCACAAGCGCCCGCGGCGCCGTCTGGCCCCCGCATGAATCCGCTGCTCCGGACCGCGATCGTGCTGGTCCGCGAGTGGACGCGGTTTTACACCCTGCATCTCGATCCCGTCTGCCGCGCCGATCGGCGCGCCGAGATCGAGTCGGACCTGTGGGAGTTCCACGAGGATCACCGACGCGGCGGGTACGGGCCGAACGCCATCGCCGTTCTCATGCTCGCTCGATTCGTCGCGGGCCTTCACGACGACCTGCGATGGCGGATCGAGTACGAACGCGATGCGGCGCGCTTCCGCGCGAGCCTGGTTGGCGTGCGGTCACAGATGTCGAGTCCAACGCTTAGCGAAAACCTCGCTCCCATCTTGCCGCTGCCTCTAAAACAGGCCGAAGAAGCCTTCGACGGTGTTCGTACTGACCATGCCTCGCACGTATTCCTGCCGTCCGTGCGTGATGGTGTCGTGCTTCGCCACCGGCATGGCGAAGTAGCCAATGCCCTCGTCTGTCATCAGCGTGGACGTCGGGTTGACGTGCTTCTTGACGGCAGCGTGCAGCGTCTTGTGGTCTACCTTCTCAATCGGGAACGCCACGGCGCGGCCCCCGCGTTCGACAAAGGCCATGACCGGCGTCTTGGGCGTCCAGTTGTTGCGATCTCCGACGCGACGACGGCGCGGCCCGATGTAGGTTTCGTCCGCTTCCACGATGCCTTCCAGTTGCATCACGTCCTGCGTCATCGCGTGCCGCAGCCGGTGCGCGACGAACCACGCGGCGCGGTAGGTGATGCCAAGCAGCCGGTGCAGTTGGTGCGCAGAGATGCCCTTCTTCGACGCCGACAGCAGGTGAATCGCCATCAGCCACTTGGAAATCGGGACGTGCGAGGACTCGAAAATCGTGCCCACGGTGACGGTGAACTGCTTCCGGCACTGACGGCACTTCCAGACGCCTTTACGAACGGGCTTCTTGCTGGTGGGCTTCGCCGTGAGCTTGTAAGGGTCCGCGCCGCCGCAGTGGGGGCAGACCGCGCCGTCGGTGCCCCATCGGAGTTGTTGCAGCAGTTCGCGAGCGGAATCTTCGTCCGAGAAGTGCTTGCCGAGTTTCGAAAGGTTCTGAGTCGTCGGCGTCGCCATGAGTCCACTGTAAAACGGACCCGTGACAGGGTAGCTCACTCTCTAAAGTACGGACCTATCAGTACTTATAGACGCGATTTGGGTTTGTCGGTTCAGTGTTCCACGAACAGCGTCCAGAACCGCTCCGCGAGCGCGGCGGCTTCTTCGCCCGTATCGCAGCGTTCGTAGACGACGACGGAGCCGTGATTGAGAACCTGCACGGTATAGGACTCGGGAATCGTCTGGGCGATGAGGACGCAGCGGAGCGAACCGGACGACCAAAATTCGTGATTCTGAAGCAATGCAGACAACGCGAGTCGATAGTAGGTCGAGAACAGTCAGCGAGTTGTCACCTACAGACGGGCTTTGGGTTTGCGATAGGCGCAATTACCGCGATCGGTGCCACCCTCTGCATCGCCGCGTTGTGGGCGCTCTTTGCGGCCGCGTCGATCGGCGCGCTGCCGCCGCTGCCCGACTCGACGCACGTCCAGCGGGTTATCTCGGCGCGATGCCTCCGCCGCCGCCTCGATCGTCGAAAAAGAGACTCGTAGATAGGGGGCTGGGGACTGGGGGCTGGGGCTAGCGCGCTTCGCAGAGCTTGCGGACGACGCCGACGACTTCGGGGAAGCTGACCGGTTTGTGGAAGGCCGCGGCGGCTTCCATTTCGTGGATGGTGTCGCTCTCCATTCCCGAGAGCACGACGATCGGAATGCCGGCGAGACCGGGATCGCCGCGTTGTTCCTTGCGGAACGTCCAGCCGTCCATCACCGGCATGCGCAGATCGAGGAGAATCACGCTGGCGTCGCCGCCGCCGCGCAGGTATCGTAGCGCTTCCTCGCCGTTCGCGGCGGGAACGGGCGCGAACCCTTCCAGCGTGAGAAACTTGCTCATCAGCCGGACCAGATTCGGATCGTCGTCGACAACAAGAACGCTCGACGCCATGCCGCCAACAGTCTACGCCAGTTTGACAGCAGTGAGCGTGGGACATAGTGTCGATTGATGCAACAATCCGGTAGCAGTCCCGCATCTCCCGCCGCGACGGTGCTTTACGATGATCGCGCCGTCACACTCGATCGGATCGGACCGGATGTCACGGCTGGCGAGCTCTGGATTGAGGCGCGCGACCTCCCGCGCTTCGACGGCTTCGAACTGAAGCCAGAGGGCGCATGCCGCGGGGACGTGTGCGTCCCGTTGCCGGCCGGCAGCGTCCGTCAGGATCAGCTGAACTTCGCGGCGTTCGCGGCCGCCGCCGGACGTGCCGTCGTCGGCGAGCCCGCCGAACGGATTTGGAGCGCGAGCAGATTGCTCCCGTCCGGCACGACGGGGTCCCCGCGCCGCGCCCCCGACATCACCGTGCCGGATCGCCTCGGTCGTCGGGTGCATCTGGCCGGCTTTCGCGGCCGTAAGGCGCTCGTCGTGACCTGGGCATCCTGGTGAGGCTGCCGATTCGATCTGCCAGGCTGGCAGAACGTCTACGTCGAGCTGAAAGACCGCAATTTTGAAATCATCGCCGCGGCGCAGGACAGCGGCGGTGAAGCGGCGGCGGGCTCCTGGTACGACGCCGCGGGCGCGACGTTCACTACGCTGATCGACACGTGGCACACCGTGAGTTCGGCGTTTCACCTCACCAACGTCCCGATGGGCGTCTGGATCGATGAAGAGGGATGCATCGTGCGCCCACCCGAACCAGCGTGGACCTCGACCCGCACCAGCGTGTTCGGGGGGAAGGAGCTCAGCACCGACGGAGAGCGCTACGTCGCGGCGCTGCGGAACTGGGTGACGAACGGCTCGTCGAGCCGGCACGTTCTGTCAGACGAGGAGTTTGCACGGCGCACACGGACGCGCTCCGCCGGTGAGCTCGAAGCGGACGCGAGCTTCAAGCTGGGGGTCTGGTTTCATCAGTCCGGCAACGAGGGACTCGCGAGCAAACACTTCGAACGGGCACAAGCGCTGTGCCCGGACGACTGGAACTATCACCGCCAGCTGTGGAGCTTCGGGCCGCTCGCTGACGCACGCACGAAGTGGCTCGAGAAATTCCTCAAGATGGACTCGCCGTATTATCCGGAGCTCGAGATCTAAGATCGGGGCGGGGACCGGAGCCTAGGGGCTAGCTGTATCCCGAGCGTCCAGCCTCGAGCGCCTAGCCCCCAACACGTCTTCATAGATCTCCACCGCCCTTCGCCCGACCGCGTCCCAACTGAGCTCGCGCGCGAAGTGGGCGGCGAGCTGCGCGCGCGCGCGTTCTCGATCGGCCGTGCCCGCCTCGACCAGCGCTCGCGCGCAGTCGTCGGGATCGCCCGGCCGCCACAACGTGCCTGCCCGGCCGCCGCCGGTGAGCAGCCGGAATGTCGGGATAGTGGTGACGACCGGCCAGGCGCCGCACGCGATCGCTTCCATCAGCGAGTACCCGCTTCCTTCATGGTGGCTGCCCACGAGGAACAGATCGGCGGCGCTGTACCACGCGGCCATGCGCTCGTGCGCGATCTCGCCAACCAGACGAACACGCGCGCGCAGCGCGGGCGACCGCTGCAGCCGCTGTTCGACGTCCGGCAACAGCTCCGCTTCGCTGAAAATCATCGTCAACATTGCGTCGGGAAGATGTCGCAACGCACGCTCGAACCCGTCGATCGCCGTCAACGGATCCTTGTTCGTGTTGAGACGGCCGACCCACAACACGGCCGGCGATCCGCTGACGCCCGTCTCGGCGGCCGGCCCGGGACATGGCCTGAGCGATGTGCTCGCGGGCATGATTCGATACGTCGGCTGGTGCGCCGCGACCAGGCCGGCGCCGCGCCAGGTCTCTGCATGCTCGTCGGCTGCGAAGAGGAACGCATCGACGGCATGCCGCGCGGCGCGGCCGAGGAGGCGCAAGCGGGGTGCTCTGCCGATTGCCCCCCCGTCAGCGTGGCTCTGCACGACGACGGCCGCATCACGATCGAGGGCGCGGCGCAGCAGCCAGGTCCGCGCGGGGAACTCGAGGCCATGAACATGCGCGATGTCCGGCCGCAGCGACGCCGCTGCCGGTTGGAGTCTTTGACGCCGAAAGAGATAGCGGACGCCGTGACGTTCAACGTCGGCGTCACGGTGAAACTGCTGGATCACGGCGACCGTTCCGGCGCCGGCGCGGACCAGGGCGTCGCTCCAACCCGTCAGCGTGAAATAGCGGCGGAGCAACTGGTCCGGGTCGGTCAACCTGTTGTCGTACGCGAAGTTAACCTGGACGACCGAGGGCGTTTTCGGGCCAGTTTTCACTTGAAGCGGTGCCCCATCGCCATATATTGTGCACCTCGTACCATCGTGTCGTTTTTGCGTCCGCCCTTCCCCAGGAGCGCCCGATGACCCGAAGACTCTTGAGCTCCGTAGCGGCCGTCGTCGCGCTCGTCCTGCTGGTCGGCTTGAAGCTCGCCGGACAACCGGCGGCGATGCCCAGCACGAAGAACGGTGATTGGACTCACTACACCGCCGACATGCGCGGCACCAAGTACTCGCCGCTCGATCAGATTAACGCGTCCAACTTCAATCAGCTCGAAGTGGCGTGGCGGTTCAAGACCGACAACCTCGGCACCCGACCGGAGTTCAAGCTTGAAGGGACGCCGCTGGCGATCAAGGGTGTGCTGTACACCACCGCCGGCACGCGGCGATCGGTGGTCGCGCTCGACGGCAAGACCGGCGAATTGATCTGGACGCACAGCTACCGGGAGGGGAACCGCGCCGCCATCGCGCCGCGCCAGCTCTCGGGCCGCGGCGTCTCGTACTGGACCGACGGCAAAGGGGACGATCGCGTCCTCTACGTAACGACCGGCTATCGTTTGATCGCGCTGAACGCAAAGAACGGCTCGATGATTTCGACGTTCGGCGAAAGCGGCGTCGTCGATTTGAAGAAGGGCGCGGTGGTCGGCAAGGGCACGCAGATCGAGATGGAGACCGGCGAAATCGGGCTGCACTCGACGCCGACCGTGGTCGGAAACACCATCCTTATCGGCTCGTCGTTCAAGGAAGGCATGACGGTCGCGACGCACAACAACACCAAAGGGCTGGTGCGTGCCTTCGACGTCAGGACCGGCAAGCTGCTGTGGACGTTCCATACCATCCCGCGCCCGGGCGAATTCGGCAGCGACTCGTGGGAGAACGAGTCGTGGGCGATCAACGGCAACACCGGCGTCTGGACGCAGATCACGGTGGATGAGGAAGCCGGGCTCGCCTATCTGCCGGTCGAGGACCCGACCTCGGATTATTACGGCGGCCATCGTCCGGGAAACAACCTGTTCGGCGACAGCATCGTCTGCGTCGACCTGAAGACCGGACAGCGGAAGTGGCACTTCCAGTTGGTGCATCACCCCATCTGGGATTACGACATGTCGTCCGCGCCGATCCTGCTCGACGCCAACGTCAACGGCAAGGTGATCAAAGCCGTCGCGGTGCCGAGCAAGCAATCCTTCCTCTATGTCTTCGATCGGATCAGCGGCCAACCGATCTGGCCGATTGAAGAGCGGCCCGTCCAGCAGTCGGACGTCCCGATGGAGAAGACGTCGCCGACGCAGCCCTTCCCCACCAAACCGCCAGCCTACGGACGGCCGTTCCTGAAAGTGCCCGAAGATCTGATCGACTTCACGCCGGCGATGCGCGCGCAGGCGTTGGAGAATCTCAAGAACTACCGCGTCGCGGGCATGTACAACCCGCCGCTGCTCGGACAGGTCAGCGGCGGCCTGCGCGGCGCAATCAACGTCGGCAACGCGAGCGGCGGCACGAACTGGCCGGGCGCGGGGGCCGATCCGGAAACGCACACGGTGTACGCGCAGGCGGCGATGGCGTTCGTCAGCGGCTTGTCGCTGCGCGAGCCGCCGCCGACCTTTGCGTCGGACATGAAGTATGTGTCCGGCGTCGGCGGCACGGAATTCCGTGAAGCGCTCGGACCCGGCTTCGGCAGCGCCGCCGATTCTCCGCTGGCCGGCCGCGGACGCGCGGGCGCTCCCCCGGCCGCCGCGGGCGCGGCGCCGGCTGAAGCCGCGGCGCGCGGCGGACGCGGACGAGGCGCGACCGCGCCTGGCGCGGCGACGCCTCCGGCGGGCGGCGGCGGTCTGCAGGTCGAGGGGCTCCCGATCGTGCATCCGCCTTACGGCGTGCTCGCGGCGATCGACCTCGACAAGGGCGAACTGAAGTTCCAGGTGCCGCACGGCGACACGCCGGACAACGTCCGCACCAATCCGGCGCTCCAGGGGATGAACATTCCGAAGACGGGACAGAACGGCAGCGTCGGACTGATGGTGACCAAGACGCTTGTGGTGCTCGGCGACCCGCAGGTGACCGCGCCGCCGGGACGGCCGCGCGGCGCGATGCTGCGCGCGTACGACAAGAACAACGGCACCGAGGTCGGCGCGGTCTGGCTCCCGGCGGGTCAGAGCGGCTCGCCGATGACCTACATGGCGGATGGCAAGCAGTACATGGTCGTCGCGGTCAGCGGCGGGAACTATTCGGGCGAGTACATCGCGTTCGCGCTGCCGAACGCGCCGCGCGGCACGAGCATCGGACAGCAGTAGGACTCTTACTCAATCAAAGGGCAAACAGAGATGACACGAACACTGAAACGAACCGTCCTGGCGGCGACCGCGGTCGCCGGCGTGGCGGGGCTGATGACCGCCGGGCCACGCATGACGGCCCAGCTCTCGGGGCAGGCCCCGGGATTCCCGAGCACCAAGAACGGCGAATGGCCGTACTACACGGCGGACGTGAAGGGCTCGCGCTATTCCCCGCTGGATCAGATCAACGGCAGCAACTTCAACCAGCTCGAAGTCGCCTGGCGGTTCAAGACCGATAACCTCGGCACCCGTCCGGAGTTCAAGCTCGAAGGCACGCCGCTGATGGTCAAGGGCATCGTCTACGCGACCGGCGGGACGCGCAGATCCGTGGTCGCGCTCGACGGCAAGACCGGCGAGCTGATCTGGGTCCATGCCGAGAAGGAAGGCGCGCGCGCCGTGGCGGCGCCGCGCCAGCTCTCGGGCCGCGGGCTCTCCTACTGGACCGACGGCAAGGGTGACGATCGCGTCATCTACGTCACGCCCGGCTATCGCCTGGTGTCGCTCAACGCCAAGACTGGCGCGCTGATCAGCGGCTTCGGCACCAACGGCGTCGTCGACATGAAGGTCGGCGCCGTGGTCGGCAAGGGCACGCAGATCGATCTGGAGACCGGCGAGATCGGCCTCCACTCGACGCCGACGATCGCCAAGGACGTCATCCTGGTCGGCTCGTCCTTCCGTGAAGGCCTGACAGTGAAGACGCACAACAACACCAAGGGCGTTGTTCGCGCCTACGACGTCCGGACAGGCAAGATGCTCTGGACGTTCAACACCATTCCGCGCCCCGGTGAATTCGGCAGCGACTCCTGGGAAAAGGAATCGTGGGCGATCAACGGCAACACCGGCGTGTGGACGCAGATCACGGTGGACGAAGAGCTCGGCCTGGTCTATCTCCCGGTGGAAGATCCGACCTCGGACCTCTACGGCGGCCATCGCCCCGGCAACAACCTGTTCGGTGACAGCCTGGTCTGCGTCGACCTGAAGACCGGTCAGCGCAAGTGGCACTTCCAGATCGTGCACCACCCGATCTGGGACTACGACATGCCGGCGGCGCCGCTGCTCGCCGACATCAACGTCAACGGCAAGGCGATCAAAGCCGTGGCGCAGGCCACCAAGCAGGGTTTCCTCTACGTATTCGATCGCGTCACCGGCCAGCCGGTGTGGCCGATCGAGGAGCGGCCCGTGCCGCAGACCGACGTGCCGGGCGAGAAGACCTCGCCGACGCAGCCGTTCCCGACCAAACCGCCGGCCTACTCGCGCAACGGCGTGCTCGAAAGCGATCTGATCGACTTCACTCCGGAGCTGAAGGCCGCGGGCCTCGAGGCGTCGAAGCGCTTCCGCCTCGGCCCCGTGTTCCTGCCGCCGGTCGTGAGCAAGGTGGAGGGCCCGATCGGCGCGTTGACGTCAGGCACGCTGAGCGGCGGCGTCAACTGGCCGGGGTCGGCCTACGATCCGGAGATGCATACGTTCTTCTCGCACGCGTGCAACTCCTGCATCGCCCCGCTTGGTCTGGTCGCTCCGCCCAAGGAATTCTCTGACCTGGATTACGTCATGGGCACGGCCGGCGCCACCTTCCGCCCGATCGTGGGCGGCGGCGAGGGCGAAGCGGCTGATGCACCACGGCCGGCGCGCCCGGCCACGCCTCCCCCGCCGCCGACTCCGCCTCCGGCCGCTGCCGGCGGACGCGGCGCGGCTCCGGCCGGCGGCGGCGGTGGATTCGGTGCGACGGTGCAGGGTCTATCGATCGTGAAGCCGCCGTACGGCCAGATCGTCGCGATCAATCTCGACAAGGGCGATCTGATGTGGTCGACGCCGCACGGCGACACGCCAGACGCGGTCCGCAACCATCCGGCGCTGAAGGGCGTCAATGTCCCGAAGACCGGTCAGCAGGGCAACGTCGGCGTGGTCGTCACCAAGACGCTCGTCGTCGCGGGCGATCCCAGCGTGACCACGACGCCGGAGCATCCGCGCGGGGCGATGCTGCGGGCCTACGACAAGAACAGCGGCGCGCAGGTCGGCGCGGTCTGGATGCCGGCGCCGCAGAGCGGCTCGCCGATGACCTACAGCATCGACGGCCGTCAGTACATCATCGTCGCGGTGAGCGGCGGCAACTACTCGGGTGAGTACATCGCGTTCGCGCTGCCCGCCTCGGCCACGCGCGGAACGGCAGCACAATAGAATTCGGAATTTAGAATTCGGAATTGAGAATTCGCGCCGGCTCGGCGATCTTCGGATCGCCGAGCCCTTTTTCTTGCGCCAGCAGCGTCGCGACGACGGTCAGCAGCTCGTGCGGATCGATCGGCTTGGCGAGGTGCCAATTGAAGCCGGCTTCGAGCGCCCGCAGGCGATCCTCGGGACGGGCGTGGGCCGTGAGGGCAATCGCCGCCGTTCGCTCGTACACCGCCGCCATCCGCCGGATCTTGGCAATCAGCGTATAGCCGTCCTCGCCCGGCATTTCGATGTCGGAGAGCAGGACGTTCGGCGTCCACGTCTGGAGAATCATCAGCGCGTCTTCCGCTGACGCGGCGGCGCGCACTTCCGCGCCGGCATTCTCGAGGATCACCACCAGCAGCTCACGGGCGTTCATGTCGTCGTCGGTGACGAGAATCCGCGCGTCCTCGAGACGGGTGGTCGGGGGCACCGCGCCGATTCGAGCCGCGTCTTGCGACGTACCGTCGGCGCCGCGCAGCGTCGGGCTGAGTTCCGGGAGCGCGATGCGGAACGTCGCGCCGCGCGCGGGCGTGTTGTTGAACGCCTCGGCGGTGCCGCCGTGCAGTTCGACGAGGTGCCGGACGATCGCCAATCCCAGCCCCATGCCGCCGTGGGCACGCGTGGTCCCGCCGGCCCCTTGACGAAACCGCTCGAAGACGTGCGGCAGAAACGCCGGGTCGATGCCTGGTCCCGAATCGCGCACCAGGAGTTCGACGCCTTCGCTGGCGCGCGCGATCGTGACATCGATCGCGCCGCCGGCCGGAGTGAACCGAACAGCGTTGGACAGCAGGTTCCAGACCACCTGCTGCAGACGCCCGGCGTCGCCCGACACCGCCAGATCTCCCTCGGCCGCCGCGACCACGATGCTGATGTTCTTGGCGTGCGCCGCCGGCCGGATCGCGTCGATCGCCGCGCCGATCACTTCCTGGAGCGACACCGTCTTGACCTCGAGCCGCAGCTTGCCGGCCACTACCCGTGAGACGTCCAGCAGATCGTTGACCAACTGCTGGAGCGCGGCGGAATTGCGCTCGATCGCATCGATCGCCCGCTGCCGCTGTCCGTCTCGGATCTGGCCGGTGGACAGCATCCGCGCCCAGCCGTAAATCGCCGTCAGCGGCGTCCGCAGTTCGTGCGATACCGTCATCAGGAATTCGTCCTTGAGCCGGCTCGCCTCGTCGCGCTCGCGGTTGCGGGCTTCGAGCGTGACCGCCGCGAGACGCAGGCCGGTCGACAGCTCGTCGATCTCGCGAATCCGGGACGGCGCCGGCAGGACCCCCTCGCCTCGCGCCAGCGCCATCGCCGACTGCGACGCCGAGCGCATCGCCCGAACGATCACCTGGCCGAGCGCGAGTCCCAGCCCCGCGCCGACCGCCAGAATGACGAACCAGGCGCCGGCCAGGATCCACAAGATCCGGAAGATCGGTTCGTCGACGTCCTTCTGCGGCAGCGCGATTCCGGCGGTGAATCCAGTGTGCGTCGAGCGGCTGAATGCGGCATACACCGGCTGTCCGTCGCGGGCCCGCGTGCGCCAACTGCCCTCACCCATGCGGCGCGCGACGTCGACGAACGCGGCGGTGGCCGGCGTGCCGACAAACGACTCTTCCTGAGTGTTGCGCGCCACGATCTGATTGTTGGCGTCGACCAGCGCGACGGTTCCATTGGGCGGCGTCCGCTGCTGCCGAAGAATCGCGCTGAATGCGTCGGATCGTACCCGCGCGCCGAGAGCGAGTGACACCTCGCCGTCGCGGACGACAGGCACGGCGATCATCACGAAGTGGCCATGGACGCCCGGCATCGTGAACAGCGGCGAGACGACCGGCTTCTTCGTCGCAATCACGCGTTCCGCCCAGCCGGTCGCCAGGGCCGCGGCTTCGGTCACATCCGCCTGCGGCACCACCGCGAGGACGCGGCCCTGCTGATTCGCCAACAGCAGCGCCGACCAGTCGGGCTGGCGCACGATCAACCGGCGCGCGAGACTCTCGAACGCGGGGACATCGGGAACGTCGAGCGCGTGCAGCGCGCCGAAGACGTCCAGCGCGGTGGTGGTCGTCTCGACCTGGGTGTCGATCGCGACGGAGACTGCGCGCGCGGTGGCAACGTTCTGCCGATCGACGTTCGCGAGCTGCCGGCGCCAGGTTCGCTGGATGCTGATGACCGACACGACACCGAGCGGCGCAACGATGGAAAGGGTCAACGCGACCGCAATCCATCGCAGGCCGATTCGGCGTGGGAGCACGACGCTATGGTAGCAAACGGGCAAAGCTGAGCTACATTTGGCCATGCGCATCCCAGTGCTCGCTTTTGCCACCATCTTCGCGGCATCGCTGCTCCCCTCGGTCGCGGGTTTCCAGGAGAAGGGCGGCGAAGACGAAACCGGCCCCTATCGCGTGGTCGAGAACTGGCCCGCCCCGTGGGCGCGCCATGGCTACATCTGGGGTTCACAGCCCGGCGTGTTCGCCGACAGCCCGACCCGGATCTTCATCGCCGCGCGCGGCGAGCTGAAGCTGCCCGACACGCTGCCGCGCGGCTACAACGGCATCTGGGGATCGCTGAACCAGCGCGCGACGGAACCCAAGCCGGAGATGCGGAACTGCATCGTCGTCGTCGACGGCAGCGGCAAGTTGATCGAATCGTGGACGCAGTGGGACAAGCTGTTCGAAGGCGGCGGCGGGCCGCACAAGATCAGAATCAGCCCGTACGATCCTGAACGGCATGTCTGGGTGGTCAACGACGCCCGCCATCAGATCTACGAGTTCACGAATGACGGCAAACAACTGGTGCGAACGCTCGGCGAGGCCGACGTCGCCGGCAGCGACGGCGCGCATTTCGGCCGCCCGCAGGACATCGCCTGGCTGCCCGACGGTACGCTGCTCGTCGCCGACGGACTCGTCAACTCGCGAATCGCAAAGTTCGACAAACACGGCGCGTTCATGGGCTCGTGGGGCACGCGCGGCAGCGGCCCCGGCCAGTTGATGGGGCCGCACGGCATCGCCACCGATCGCAATCGTCGTGTCTACGTCGCCGATCGCACGAACCACCGCATTCAGATCTTCGACGAAAACGGCCGGTACCTGGACCACTGGCCGGGACTGCGGCAGGCGAACGACATCGTCATCGACAAGGATCAGCACGTGTGGGTGGCCGACGGCACCAACGCCAAGGTCCTCGAGTACGACCAGAACGGCACGCTGCTCTACTCGTGGGGCACCTACGGCACGTTCCCGGGAGGATTCTGGGAGCTGCACCAGATGTCGATCGACTCGGAAGGCAATCTCTACGGCGCGGACAGCTTCGGCGGCCGGGTTCAGAAGTTCACGCCGCGCGCCGGCGCCGATCGCTCGAAGCTGATTCTGACCGCGGCCGCCGCGCCAGCGGCGCAGTCCGCGACGGCGCCCGCCGACCTCGTGCTGCGCGGCGGCAAGATTGTCACCGTGGACGACGGCCGCCCCGAAGCGCAGGCGCTCGCGGCGCGCGGAGACACGATTGTGGCGGTCGGATCCGATCAGGACATCCAGCCCTATATCGGGCCCGCGACGAAGGTGATCGATCTGAAGGGCGCGCTGGCGACTCCAGGATTCATCGACGCGCACGTGCACTTCACCGCCGTCGGCGAAGCGGCGAGGAATCTGAAACTGTCCACCGCGAACAACTGGAACGACATTGTCCGCATGGTCGGAGAGGCGGCGAAGGCGGCCCGGCCGGGCGAATGGATTCTCGGACGCGGCTGGCATCAGGAAAAATGGTCGGAGGTGCCGTCGCCCAACGTCGAAGGGTTCCCGCTGCACGACGCGTTGAGCCGCGTGTCGCCGAACAACCCGGTCTGGCTGACGCACGCCAGCGGCCACGCGGGCTTCGCGAACGCGCTGGCGATGAAGGCGGCCGAAGTGACCGGCGCCACGCCGGATCCGGCCGGGGGAAAGATTCTCAAAGGCCCCGACGGCAGCCCGAGCGGCCTGTTCAACGAGCGCGCGCAGTCGTTGATCGGCGATGCGCTCGCGCGGGATCGCGCCACCCGGACACCGGCCCAGGTCGAGGCGGATCTCCGGACGGTGATCGATCTCGCGTCACGCGAGAGCCTCGCGAAGGGCCTGACGACCGTCAACGACGCGGGGTCGCCGCCGGCCACGATCGAGGTGATGAAGCGTGTCGTCGACGAAGGCAAGCTGCCGCTGCGCGTCTGGATGATGCTCCGTGAGGATGCCGGCAAGCTGGCCGTCGACATGCCGAAATACCGCGTCGTCAACTACGGCGACAAGCGGTTCACGGTCCGCGCCGTCAAGCGCGCCATCGATGGCGCGCTCGGCTCACGCGGGGCCTGGCTGCTCGAGCCGTACGCGGATCTCGCCTCGACCAGCGGCATGCTGACCGATTCGCTCGACGATGTGCGCGCGATCGCGGAGCTGGCGGTGAAGCACGACTACCAGATGGCGATCCATGCGATCGGCGATCGCGGCAACCGCGAGGTGCTGAATCTCTACGAAGAGACGTTCAAGCGGCACCCCGAGAAGTCGAGCCGCGAACTGCGTTGGCGCATCGAACACGCGCAGCACATCAGCGCGGCCGATATTCCCCGGTTCGGCGCACTCGGCGTAATCGCGTCGATGCAGGGTATTCACTGCACGTCCGATGCGCTTTATGTGCTGGCGCGCCTCGGGCCGCGGCGCGCGGAGGAAGGCGCCTACGTGTGGCAGAAACTGATGAAAAGCGGCGCGATCATCGCCAACGGCACTGACGCCCCGGTGGAAGACGTCGATCCGATTCCATCGTTCCACGCCTCGGTATCGCGACGCGCCAAGGACGGCTCGGTGTTCTACCCTGACCAGCGGATGAGCCGGATGGAGGCGCTCAAGTCCTACACGATCAACGCGGCGTTCGCCGGGTTCGACGAGGGAATAAAAGGGTCGCTGCGCGTCGGCAAGCTCGCCGACATCACGGTGTTCTCCAAAGACCTGATGACCGTGCCCGAGGATCAGATCCCGTCCGCGAAGGTGCTCTACACGATCGTCGGCGGCAAGGTGCAGTACACGGCGCCGCAATAAACCCGGAGATTCAACGCGGGGTCGTTTAATCCCGGGGTTTAATCCCGGGGTTTAATCCCCGGGTTCAAGCCGGCGGGAGGCTTTCATCGATCAGGCGGTCGCCTCGACCACCGGCATCTCCAGCGTCACGACCAATCCGCCGTCCCTTTCCAGCACAGTGGGATCCGAAGCTTGGAATTCACGTGACTTGAAGTCGCGGC
>JADMIO011089337.1_pt1 | contig 51418 bp, 59 predicted proteins | sample 8958161 | NCBI WGS metagenome assembly JADMIO01 (sample SAMN16585339, study PRJNA669376) | soil metagenome | isolation source: Crop rotation soil | place: USA: Cullars Rotation, Alabama | collected 2011 | reverse complement strand
CGCGACTTCAAGTCACGTGAATTCCAAGCTTCGGATCCCACTGTGCTGGAAAGCGAAGCTCCGGGGTGAGTACCGCTGGCGTCTCTTCTGGCGGCTCCTGTTCCACGACTTCAGCAAGCTCTCACGCGCGGAATGGGGGCCGTATGTGCGCCAGTTTTACGGCGAGCCGTCCGACGTGGAGGCGCGGCGGCAGCTCATGCGCCTCCCGCCGGAGCAGCAGCTCGATGTCACGTTCGACAGGCTCCGGCTCGCCGAGCTAAAGGCGCGCGGCTACGCCTTCAACGTCGCGTGGCTCCATCACCAGCACGTCAACGACCACCACTGGCAGCATTGGCTTCTCCGCGAGGACTCGGGTGCGAACATTCAGCTCCTCCCGCCGGCCTGGGCGATCGACGAGATGGTGGCCGATTGGTGCGGCGCGGGCTCGAAGATTCTTCAGCTCCCGCACCTCGCCGTCTGCATCCGCGAGACGGTGGACTGGTACATCCAGCAATACGCGGTGATCCAGCTCCGCACTCAGGCGCGCGAGCGCGTCGAGGAGTCGCTGTACTTCCTGGCGGCCCACTTCGGCGAGCACGCGGCAATGGAGCGCATCCTCGACTGCAAGGAGCGACGTGTCACCTCCCGAATCGAACTCCGGCCGGCGGTTCAGCGATGAGCCGACGCACGTCCAAGTCGCGGCGCTCAAGCGCGCCATCCGCGAAGCCCTCTTCGGCCCGTACTACCGGCGCGCGCGACGAGCGGAGCGTGATCGAATCCTTGGAGAGATTCGTCTGCTGGAAGCTGAAGCTGCCACGATCAGCAATCCGGATCGTGCGGAGGCAGCCCTCATCATCCTCAAGCTCTTGCGGGAGCGAATAAATGAGCGACCTCCAACTGAGCCCCGCCCGGCTGGCGAAGATGCTGACGCAGGCGAAGCAGGCAGCGACGGAGAGTGAACGCCAGCGCTGCGTTCAGATCACCGCCGACATGCGGGACGATCTGCGCGGCCGGGGCATGGAGTCCCTCGCGCAGCAGCTCGACGTGCTCATCACCTCGCTCGATGCGGCGGGCACGCTCGCCATCAAGATCACGACGGACGCCCGACTCCCGAAGGGCGAAGTGCAGCTCCGACACCCCGTCACCGACGAGGTGTCGGCGCGTATCGTCGGCCTCGACACCTACACCGAGGAGGAGCTGCCGGCCGTTCACCACATGGACGACTTCGAGGAAGGTCGTGCGCTCGTCCAGGGAGGGATGTTCCGACGTGTCGGTGGAACGCATCCTAGAGATTGACGCTCGAACCATTTATGGGCTCACACCTCGCGCGGGGGCTTTCGTGGAATGGGCACGTCGAACGGTGCCGCCGTGGTATGTCGATCGCGACGGTGACGCTTGGCTTGTGCGCCACGCTGACGGCTTCGAGTGCGTTATCCGCATCACCCGGCCTATTGGCACCGATGAGCGCGTGGAGGCCCACGCCCGCGCCGTGGCGGCAGCTCTCAATCGCATCTATGGCAGCACCAGCCTTCGATCTGAATAAGGTCCGCATCGTTTGGGCTCCGTTCCCTGGGATGCAAACGGAGTTCGTGAACGCGGCCGAGTTCGAGGTGTTGGGCGGCGGCGCGAAGGGGCCGGGGAAATCCGACGTGCTCATTGCCGCCGCGACGCGACAGACGGGGAAGGAGATGTACAAGGCCCTCATCACCCGTGAGACGGGGCCGCAGCTCCTCGAACTCATCGACCGCACGCACCGCCGCTTCCCGAAGCTCGCCAACGGTCCCCACTGGAACGGGCAGGATCGCCGCTGGATATGGCCCTCTGGCGCGACGATCAAGTTCGAGGCGATTGCCACGGTCGAGGACTGCGAGCGCGTGCAGGGGATGGAGTGGGCGTTCATCGGCAATGACGAGGTGGGGAACGTCCCCGACGAGAAGGTGGTGGACACGTTGCAGGCTGAGATACGCTGTCCGGACCCGAGCGTCATCCGCATGTGGCGCGGCACCGCGAACCCAGGGAAGCCGGGCCACTCCTGGGTGAAGCGGCGCTTCATCACCCCCTGCGGGCGTGACGGACGGCGCGTCGTCGTCCGCGTCGTCACGCTCCCGAACGGCACGAAGGCGCGGCTCGCGCGGCGGTTCATTCCCGGCACGGTGCTCGATAACCCGATCTACGCCAACGACCCGCTCTACATGGCGCAGCTCGCGACCCTGCCTGAGGTGCTCCGCAACCAGCTCCTCTATGGCGATTGGGACGCGGGCGTGGGCGCGGCGCTCGGCGAGCTGGATGCTTCGGTCCACTTCGTCCGGCCGTTCGCGATCCCCGCGCATTGGGTTCACTTCGCCGGCACCGATCCGGGCTTCGCTCACTGGTGGCCGACGTGCTGGATGGTCGCCGACGAGGACGGGAACGTGTACGTCGTCGATACCGTGCGCGGCCGGCGGATGCTCCCGTACCAGTACGCCGCTCGGCTCAAGAGCCGCATCCCCGCGCTCGACCGGATGCAATACATCCACGGCGACCTGTTCACGATTCAGGAGCGCCGCGATCGAGGCGACAACACGCCGTCCTTGCAGGAGGAGATGCTCAAGCACGACATCCTCATCACGCTCGGCAACATCGACCGGAAGAAGGGGCTCAACAACCTCCGGTACTACCTCGCCTGGCGCGGCATCGGGCTCGATGGCGCAGACGGCAAGCCCGCGCTCCGCTTCTTCGACACGCCGGGGAACCGCTGGTTGTTCGAGCAGCTCGAAGCGATGGTGACCGACGAGGCGGACATGGAGGACGTGCTCAAGGTCGACTGCAACCCGGAGACGGGCGAGGGCGGCGACGACGGCTATGACGCGCTCCGCGTGGGCATGGCGGGCCGGCCGCCACGCGCGATCGGCACGTTCTACGAGGGCCAGGTGCGCGCCTTCTCGAAGGAGACGCTCGCGTACATGGTGGAGACGCTGTACCGCGACAAGCCGCTCCCGCAGGACCGCGACCAAGACGGGCTCTACACCTTCCTCACCGGAGTTTAGTAATGGCTCAATATCGCAAGCGGCCCGTCGTGATCGAGGCGGTGCAGTGGCATAAGCACGGGGACCATCCCAAGGTGGAGCGCTACGGCGAACACGTCGTCAGCCAATATCCAGCCTACGCGCAGTGCGGCTTCATCGAGACGCTCGAAGGAGCGCACCACGTCATCCCGAGCGACTGGATCATCACAGGCGCTCAGGGCGAGCATTACCCGTGCAAAGACGCCATCTTCCGTGCCACCTACGAGCAGCTCGATGGGACGCCCGTTTTCTAACTCGCCGAAGCGCTCGCCGCTGCCGCCTCGTCGCCAGGCGGAGCGCGTCTCCGAGTATTTCGATTTCCAGCGGTGGCCCGAGAAGGCCGAGCGCAAAGTCACGCGCCTCGAACTCTTCGCCATCTTGCAGCGACGGTACGCGGTCGAGCGCGACATGCGTTGGTATCGCCGCCTCTGGCGCTGGCTCCGGAACAAGATGGGCTCGGGGCGATTAGTAGTTCCTCAACCTCCGGAGGAGACATGAGGTTTGGCCTTATCGCCGAGGGCAGCGACCGCCAGGACGAGCGCGAGCGCGTCCGCATCGCGCTCCATCGGGCGATCAACGTCTACCCACTCGACCGGGATGACCGCAGCGCGCTCGCCAAGCTCTACCAGCTCGTGACCGGCAGCTTGCCGCATCTCGATTGCGAGTCCGTGATAAAGCTCGACGGGCGGCCGGAGCTGCGGTGCAGCCGCGAGCCCGATCACCCAGGGCAGGCGCACTACAACCACGAGACGGGCATCTCATGGGGCGAGTAGGCGAGATATTGGCGGGCGTGTTCGGCGTCCTCTGGGTCGCGACGCTCATCCTGGGTGCCGCCGTGGTGCGAACGATCTGGCTCCGCGAGCTGGCGGCGGCCGAGCGCCACGCAGAGGAGCGCCACGCCTGGGTGAAGGAGGCGCACGAGCGCGAGCAGTCGGCGATCGGCGCGCTCCACGAGTTCTACCGGAAGGCGTTGGAGCAGGTTACGAACTCGCTCAACTACGGCTCGCCGGTCAAGCCCGAGGCGGTGACGACGGAGCCGAAGGACGCGGAGCTGGACCTCCGGGCCGCCATCGCCGAATCCACGATCGTGAACGGCATGAATGCGCTCCGCCGCGAGTACGAGGCGATCGGGATGCACCCGACCGACGACGATCTCCGTGAGGAGGTGACGAGCCTCATGGCGGAGGCCATGCCTGAGCGCGCGCTCTTGGTGCGTGACCGCTGATGGAACGGCTCATCCTCGATCCGCCGCTCGCGCCGCAGCAGCTCGTGTGCGTCACGCTCATCGCCCTCGGTCACGACTACCGTGCGATCGGCCAGCTCCTCGGGATCAGCGAGCACACCGCCGCGCAGCATGTGAAGAAGGCGGCGCGGAAGATTCCCGGCGACCTCGATCAGCGGACCAAGGCGATCTGCTGGGCGCGTGGCGCGACCCTTGACGTGCTGATGGGCACCTCGCTGAAAGCGCTCGTGGTGGACGAGGCTCGTAAGGCACCGATGCTCCCCTTACTACCCGGCCTGGTAGCTAGCGGTTCGGGTAGCAGTGAGTAAAATCGCATTATGACCGCTCCTGTCGCCGCCGACTCGGCCAAGGCTCGCACCGATCCATCGAGCATCCGCTCGAAGTTCGTGCCCCTCCGGCCGAATGCGACGCAGCCGGACGAAGAGAACGACGGGAAGCGGTTGCAGCTCGTGCGCGGAGGCTGGGCGGCGTTCGACGATCTCGTGGCGCAGCAGAACCGCCAGATCGAAGAGAACATCCGCATGGTGTCGGGGATGCAGCATTCGGTGTATCACCCGGTCCTCGGCCGCTGGCTCGACATCACGGACTGGATGTCGCCTGACGAGCGCCGCTGGCGGAGCCGCCCGGTCATCAACAAGCTCCTCGCCTGGTACATCATCACGCACGCGCGGGCGACGGAGAACCAGCCGATCGTCACCTTCGTCCCCGGCCCCGATCGCGCGGACGCCGAGCTGGCGGAGCTGCTCGACATCGCGTGCAAGGCGGTGTTCTTCGAGTCGAACATGGAGGATGTCCACGACCGGCTGATGAGCTGGGTCATCCTCGCCGGCCGAGGGCACCTCTTCAGTCGCGTCGATCCGAACAAGGGCAAGGTCCGCCAGTGGGTCGGCGAGGGCTACGTCCCGATGGTGGACATGAACGGCCAGCCGGTTGATGACGGCGACGGCGGCCAGGCGCAACAGTATTCGCCGGATGGCGTCCGCTACGATCAGAACGCGCAGCCCCTCACGCAGTTCCGACAGACGAACCCCGACGACCCGACGCAAGGCGAGCTGATTCACTCGGGCGAGGCGTATGGTGCGCCGATCGGGGCGCTCGTGGTCGATGTGCTCGCGCCGATGCAGGTGCGCGGGAGCTGGGGGCCGACGCCCTGGTACGCGAAGCCGCGCCACTTTATCCGCTCCTTCCACACGCCCGAGGAGGTGTACGACCTCTACGGGATCGAGGTCGAGCCCACCGTGCGCGCGGGTCAGGTGTCGGATGTCGGCGAACTTGAGCGTTTGCTCTACGGCACCGGCTTCTACGGTTCCGTCGAGGGGAACGAGCGACTCGTCGCGAGCGCGGCGGACACCTCGGGCTACGTCGAGATCACGCAGATGTGGGAAGCGCCCTGCCACTATCCGGGCATGGAGCGCACGCAGACGAGTCCCGGCGGCCGGTGGCTCGTCGCTACACCAAATCTCGTGCTCCGCGACGGGCCGCGCCCCGCGCCGTTCCCGTGGACCTCGCCGCTCAACACCTTCGAGTTCGTCCGGATCGCGGGCCGTCCTGGCGGCACCACGCCGCAGGAAGCACTCAATCCCATTCAGCGCGCGATCAACGACGACCACGGACGCATCCGCGATCACGTCAACCTGATGACCAACCCCAAGTGCGTGATCGACGCGCAGTCGGGGATGAAGCCGGGCTCGTTCACCAACCGCCCCGGTACCAACCATGTGCTCGCCCGCCGCCCTGGCGTGCCGGCGATCGAATACGTCCAAGCGCCGCCGTTAGGCGACGACGTATACAAGCACATGGAGATGATGAACCAATTCTTCGACGACATCGGCTTCACGGCCGGAGCCAACGATCCCGGCACACCGGGCGACTCCGGCGAGAAGGTGAAGGAGATTCGGTTCAACACCGACCGCTTTCTCGGGCCGACCATGCGCCGCTGCGCGGGCGAGTATGGCCGGGTCTATGAAAACTGGCGGCACCTCTTCCCGATCATGTGGGACATGGAAACGACGCTCCACTATGCCGGCGATGACAACATCGCGCGGACGATCGTCGTCCTTCCTGAGATGTGGCAGGAGGGGTATTGCAACGTCCGCGCAGACGTGGAATCCATGCTCCCCGAGGGCCGGGGCGAGAAGCAGGAGAAGGTGTACTCCATGTACCTGAACGGCATGTTCGGCCTCCCAGGGACGCCCCAGGCGCTCCGGAAGTTTTGGGAGATGGCGCACATGCCGCACCTCGCGCGGCTCGCCAAGCCGGGCGGCATCCACACCACGACCGCCGAGCAGGAGAACGGGAAGCTCGTCCAGGGTGCGCCGGCCGCGCAGATACCCGTCTACGAGTGGTATGACGACGACGCCCATCTCGCGATTCACGAGACGTTCATGGCGTCGCCCGAGTTCCTCAAGCTCCCGCCGCCCGTGCAGGATCAGTTCGTCCTCCATCGCCAGGCGCACCAGTTCAACCAGAACCAGAAGGCGATGAAGGCCGCGATGCAGATGCAGGCGCTCACGAACATGGCCGGCCCGGCGCTCCCCGGCGGCCCTGGCGGGAAGCCTGCCCCTGGCGCGAAGGACACCAAGCCAACCGCTGCCGGGAATCCCCGGCCGCAACCGCCCACTCCCCCCTCTGGCCCGATCCCCGGTGGTGTCATGCCCACCGCCGCGTCGGCCCCTTCAATGGCCCAATGAGCGCTCCCCTGATTCCCGAAGCTGGCTCTAACGTCAAGCTCGTCACCACGCCCGGCACTGGCGGCTCGCCGCCGGACAAGCCCGCCGGTCCTGCGCTCTCGGCCGTCGAGGAGGCGTCGCTCAAGGCGCGCGAGAACCTCGAAAAGTTCGGCAACCCGCTCGGCCAGCCCCGCGTCGCCCCTGGCGATCAGGCCGGTCGCGGCGGCCAGTTCGCGCGCTCGACCGTCGAGGAGCTGCCCGGTGGGCAGCCCGACGATGCGGGCCGCGATCCCACCGCTGCGCCAGCGCGCGGAAACGAGCGCCCAGCGGGCGATCAGCCAGCACCCGAGGGGCAGCAGCCCACCACCGGGGACAAGCCCGCAGAAGGGCAGCCAGAGGGCGATCAGCCGGCGGCCGAGGGCGACGAGAAGCCCGAGCTGGCCGTCGTGGTGCCAGCGCTCGCCGACGACCAGCAGGAGCTTCACATCGAACTGGATGATCCGGAGGTTGCCGCCCGCCTCAACGACATCGTGGGGCAGGTGAGCACGATCGAGCAGCGCGAGACGCGCATCCTCGAAGCCTACGACGAGATCGACCAAGTGCGGGATTCCGTAACGGCCGACCCCGTGGGCTTCGCGCTCGGGATGGTGCAGTCCGACCCGGCAGCGGTCGAGCATCTCGTGCTCGGGCTCCTGACGCAGCCGGACGTGTGGAACCGCCTCAAGGACAAGGTGGCGAAGATCGCCGCCGACCCGAACGAGCTGCGCGTCGTCGCGGCCGAGCAGAAGGGCGTGCGCGCCGACTACCGCGCCGAGGCACAGACGCGGATCGCCGAGCAGCGCGAGGTTCGCACCAACTTGCAGCAGGTGCAGGCCGCCGTCGCCGCCATGATCCCCGAGGACGTGGAGCCGGCGCGCGCCGAAGAGATGTACCGGGTGATGCTGGGGCGCATCGGGGAATACGCCCGAGGGCGCGACATGCTCACCTTCCCTGTCGATCAGATCGCTCCATTTCTCACGCCGACCCTGACCGCCTTCGGGTTGAATCCCGTCGAAGCGAGCCAGCGCGCGGCGAAGGCAGTCGCGAAGCGCGGTCTGCCGCCGAAGCGCAGTCCCTTCACGGCGACGCGCACCGTACCCCGCACGAACGGCAACGGCTCCGGCAACGGGCGGCCCGCGCCGAAGAAACCGGACGGCCAGGCATTCAAGGCGAGTGATGAACGCCGGAGGCAGGCAGCCGCACCGAGCGCAGGTGCCGGTTCGCCAACTGTGCCTAACGACCTCACACCACCGCGAAAGCCGGACGGCTCGGCGATGTCCACCGAGGAAACGATCCAGTGGCACCGAGCGAAGCTCAAGACGCGAGGCAGTCTCCTCCGCGCCTCAAGCTGACGCTCCTTCCGGAGATTCACATCCATGAAACGATTTTGTGAGTCACGGCTCGCGCACGGCCTCGTCCTGGCGATTGCTCTTGTCGTCGGGATGCTGGCAGGCGCACCGCACGCGAGTGCGATGCCCTATGTGCTCGGCGTGACGACCACCACGGTGTCCTTGGACACCCTGATGAAGATCATCTACTCGGACCCGCTCATCCGCGACATCGTGGTGGAGTCCGAGCTGATGGACATGTTCAAGACGGACTTCAACGTACAGACCGACGAGACAACCGGCGGCAAGTACGTCTCGATGGCGCACTATCTCCGCCTCGCGGGCGCGGCCGGCGCGCGCGCGGAGAACGACTACATCCCGGTGCCCCAGGTCGTGCGCGCGATCGAGTCGCGCATCTTCCTGAAGAAGGTGATGGGTGTGGTCGAGATGTCCGGCGACGTGATGGAGAAGGTGGTGAACGATGAAGGCTCGTTCATCAACTACATGGAGAAGGCGCTTCCCGACACGAAGGAGCGCGTCGTCGCCGAGATGGACCGCATGTACATCGGCTTCGGCGCGGGCATCAAGGCGCGCGTGAAGGCGGGCTGGGTCGCTGGTGGCCGCGTGGTCACGGCGCTCACCGTCGATCGCGCGCTCGGCGTCACGGGGTACGAGGACGCCTGGCTCCAGTTCCAAGAGGGCGAGACGATCGTGTTCTCCGCCACGGCGGCGGGCGCGGTCATCAAGAACGCCGGCACGACGCAGGCGGCCTCGGTCGATTCGATCGACGAGGTGGCGGGCGCGCTCTCGACCACGATGGATGCGGCGTTGCAGGCGGCCATCGCCGACAATGACTACATCTTCGCGGGCGACCAGGCTGGCGTCTCGTCACAGAACGGCGGCGTGGACCGTGAGATCGCGGGACTGCTTGCGGCGGTCGACAACGGCGGCATCCTGGCGACGTACAACAACGTCACGCGCGCCTCGGTGCGACAGTTTAACGCCCGCGTCATCGACGCCTCGGTTGCGCCGTACAATGGCAACCTGACCGAGGACCTGCTCATCGTGACGGATGCGGTGACGAGCACCTCGACTAGCTCCAAGATCAACGCGCTCGTGATGTCACCGCACGCGCCGATCGGGTACTGGCAGGACATGAAGCAGGATCGCGTGATGAACGATCCCCGGAACTACACGGGCGGGCGCGGTGCCCTGTCGGTGTTGCTCGGCGATCGGACCATCCCATTCCGCACGGCGCGAAAGCTCCCGCCCCAGGTGGCGTTCGGCCTCAACACCGCCACGTTCCGGCGCTTCACGTTAGGCACCTGGCAGTGGGTCGCGCGCGGCGGATCGATCTGGAACATTGTGACCGACGCGGTGGGGCGGAAAGATGCGTACTACGCCTTCGGCAAGCTGTACGAGCAGCTCGCGTGCTTCATGCCCCGGCGCAACTTCCGCATCGACGGCCTGACTCGCAAGTTCAACTTCTAAGTTCACTCATCTCTACCCTAACGAGGGGGTGAACGGTGTCCATTACCAAAGACAACGACATTGATCCCAACTCGGAGATCGCCAAGCGACGCTTCGAGTTCCAGAAAGAGCTGACGCCCATCTCCCAGGCGGGCGTCTGCTTCGGCCGCTATCGGCCGAAGGTGGCGTTCGAGATCACGGCGGTCGAGGCGTGGAGTCGCACGGGGAACGCGGCGCTGCGGGTCGATGTCCGCATTTCGGGCGTCACTGCGCTCAATGCCACGCTCGCGCCAGGGATCGGTGTGGGCACGGCTCCCGCTGCCGGCGTGCTGGCGGCGGCGAAGTTCGGGACGGCGAACGACACGATCGACATCTATCTCACGACCGATGGCGCAGCCGTGGCCGACGACATTCTCGTTGTGGTCCACTGGCGGCCTCGCGTGTTCCGGCGGAGCCCGTGATGACCGAGCGGTTGGTGCATGTCGAGTCGATTCAGGGGCAGGAGCCACCGCTCTTGCTCCTGGCCGATCTACGGATGATTGATCCGTCGATCGAGCTGGTGTGCTTCGGCGAGTACGTCGATCTCCGGAACGAAGCGCCGACGATGGCGGACGACGGGAAGGAGATGGTCATGCGCGCCGAGAACCCCGCGCCCCCGCGCAAGTCCTGGCGATGGCGGCTGGGCTCCGTCCGACAGACGGACGAGCGCACCAAGCGCGGCGAGGCGATCCTCAAGTTCGAGGAGAGCCGCGATGCGCACCGCCGCAACCCTCGGAACATCCTGCTCGGGAAGCTGCTCTTGCAGGGCTTCTCGCAGATCGAGGAGTACATCGGGCCGGACCCCTCGGGCGTGATGCTCGTGAATCCCGGCCCCGACGAGTACCACACCACGATCCTCGAAGATTTCCGGCAGCGCGACGCCGCGTGGCGACGGGATCAGGGGAAGGAGGTCGTGGAGGCGCGGCTGGCGGCTGGCTCCGACGAGCAGCGGCAAAAGCGCGCCGAGACAACGATCAAAGAGTACCTAGCCAATGACGGACGGGCACACTACCGGCGGGTCATGCGAGAGGCGATCACGATGGGTCCCTCGGGCTCGACGGGTGTGGGCCGCGACCTGATACTGCCGCCCGGCTACTAGGCGGCGAGGAGGATACCGTGGCACCGAAAAACACGTTCGGCCGGAAGGTCATCGGCGACGACGCATTCGACAAAGCGATCCGCGAAGAGAAGGGCGGCGGCTCGCAGTTCGGCGTGCGCGTGCGCGATGCAATTCCGGAGAACAACACGCTCAACATCGCCAAACGGGCGACTGAGCTGGGCGTCAAGGTGGTCAACACCGTGACGCCGGGCGACATCCGGGGCGAGGAGGGAGACGGCGACGGCTATCTCTCGATCGAGGACCTCCGGAACGTGCTCGCGGAGAACCCCACGTTCTTCGATTCGCTGTACGAGCACGAGCTGGCGCGCGAGGATGGGCCGCGCGATGATGCGCTTCGCATCTTCCAAGAGATCGAGCGGGGCATCAAGGGCGCGGGGCGACAGTCCGTGCTCGACGAGATCAATCAGCTCCTCGGCATCACGCGCGTGACTGCCGGGCAGCGCGCCGACGTGCAACAGGCGCATCTCGAACAGCTCGATCGCCAGCTTCGCCGGCAGGACGAGAACGCGCAGCTCGTGGACGCCGATCGCGTTCAGGCGCTCGCGGAGCGGGCCGAGAATCTCGACCGGATCAAGGAGTCGGATTCGCAGGGCTCGAAGGACCAGCTCATCTCGGCGGATGTCGATCAGCAGATCAAGCAGATCGGCAAGGAGAAGGGGCTGGAGCTGCCGGGCCAGGGCACGAAGCCAACGCCGGGCTCGACTCCGGCAAAGCCGGACGGCGATGTGCATCCTGGGACGCAGCAGCCAGGAGCCCGCGCCCACGTCCCGAAAGACACGGAGACGGACACCAAGGGTTCGGGCAGTAGCAAGGGGTCATCCAGCCGGCCGGGCGCTTCTGAGGGCGACGACACGGATGAGGACGATTACGAGTCGCAGACGAAGGCCGAGCTACAGGAGGAGGCCGACAAGCGCGGACTCGAAGTGAAGGGCACCGGCAGTGACGGTGCGGTGCTCAAGGACGATCTCGTGAAGGCGCTCAAAAAGAGCGACAAGCGAGGCAAGTAAGACCTTTCGAGAGCGGAGCCTAACGGCGCACACCACCGTCGTTAGGCTCCCACGGGAGACCTCATGGCATTCACGGCCGGGCAGGTGATCGACAAGGCGCGCGATCGACACGCGGCGTTCGACCGGAAGCGGGTTCCGGATCGGATGGCGCGGCGCTTTCTGTCGGACTATGCCCGGCAGCTCGCCGGCCGCGTGGAGGCGCTCGATCCCGATGCGCTCCGCGTCGAGATGGTGACAAACCTCCCGCTGGCCGACTTCGACGCGGGGATCGCGCTCCCTGCTGGCGTCCGCTACATCGCCGACATCGTGGCGAAGGAGCCGGACACGGTGGCGAACCCGCGCACGTTCCCGGTCACGCTCATCAATGCCGCGCAGAAGAACGCGCCCAACGGCCCGCTCGCGGCGGCGTGGCAGATCGGGAACACGCTCTACCTCCGCTCGCCCGCCTCCAACTGGCAGTACATGGGCTCGATCGCCGTGGCGTATGTGCCCACGCCCGTCGAGCTGGCGGACCTGAACGCCGTCATCGGCCTGCCGGATGCGGGCGAGCTGGCGTGCGTCGAGCGCGTCGCGGAGTTCATGGCGCGACGGGGCTCGATGGACAGCTCCGCTCCGCCGGTCGACCTCACAACCTTCGCGAGCGCTGCCGACCGTGCCGAGGCCGCGTATATCGCCGACGTGGCGAACCGGCTCACCGGACAGACGTGGTTCACTCAGGACGTGTACCGGCCATGACGACGCCACGGGACATCCTCATCGCCGCCTACGGGCTCTCGAATCAGAACCAGCCCGAGACGATTGCGAGCGAGAGCACGGAGCTGCTCGATGTCGTCGTGCGCGCGGGGCGCGGCCTATGGGCGTTCGCAGCGCGTATCAACCCGGAGTTCTTTGGCGCGACGGTGGATGTGCCCTTCGCGGCCCCTGGCTGGGCACGACCCGGCACGGCAGAGCTGGTGTGGCGGATCGAGAACCCGGTGGGGAAGGAGGTCGTGGTGGTCCCGCGCTCCGACCTCAAAGCCGATCTCGCGCGGCCGGCGGTATGGACGCTCGGGCAAATCTATCGTTCGGCCGGCAATCCGCTCGATCCGATCAACGGGAACCTCACCTTCTTCTACTCGCAGGTGTTCCCGAAACCGGACACGCTCGATACGGCGATCTCCGCGCTCTGGCCCACGCAGTATGACCAGCTCCTCATCCTCGAAGCGGGACTCTATCTGGCACTCAAGGACGGGCGCGGCGACGAGATGGGATCGCTCTCGGGTCAGCGCGATAGCTGGGCGCAGCTCTTTGCCGCCTTCTTGGAGCATGAGACGACGAACCGTGTCTATCGCTACGGCTCGGTGCGCACCTTCAACGTGCCGGCGTTGATCGCGGCTCATCTCGCGCCTCCGGCGCAGGCGGCCTAACGATGCTCACCTGCGAGGAGATCGCGGTGCTCGCGATGGCGCGTGTGAGTGAGCTGACGGACGATTACGCCAAGTCGCGCGCGCTCATGTACCGGCGCATCGGCGTCCGGCAGCAGCAGCTTTTCCTCACTGCTACGGAGGCGAATCACGACTACTTTGGCGTCGCCGCCTCGGCCACGATCGACGGCAACGGGCGGGCGGACCTCCGCGACATCGCCGACCCCGTGCCGTCGTTCGAGCAGATTCAGAAGATCGAGGTATACGCCACCGATGGCAACGCGGCGGCTCCGGCGATCGGCACCGAAATCTCGATCGTCCCGTTAGGCGATCTCAACGCGGATGACCCGCCGCGCGCGACCATTCGCGACATGGTGTTGCGCCAGGTTGGCACCGACCTCGCGCATGTCACCGAGATTCTCGTCCATTACGGCCGGCTCCCCGATAACCTGACCGAGGACGACGCCGACACCGAGACCGAGATCCCCACGCCGCACGATGAGCTGCTCGTGGTCGATCTCGCGCAGTGGCTCTTGAATGGCGCGCGCGGTCTCGACGAGGACGACCGCCAAAAGGCTATCGCACAGCTCGCGAGCGAAGAATCGGGACTTCTTACAGGCTGGGCCACGCACATCGAGCACGCGATCCCCACCACCTCTCGCTTCACCCGGCCGCCACACGCGCCGCGTGAAGAGGATGGCAAGTAGCGATGCCGGACGATCGTCCGATTACTCAGTGGGCGCGCGTCGATGACGTGGACAACATCACCGTGGGCGGCGATCCGGTCACCGCGCCGCCCGCCCCCGCGCAGCCGCCCGTCAATGTGACGAGCGGAGTTGAACCGGAGCCGACTGTATGGAACACCGTAACATAACCGGGCTCGACGCCCTCCATCCGTTCTCGATTCGGCAGGCCGTCGACCCCGGCGCGATCGGCGCGGACAAGGGCTGGTGGGATACATCAGTCAATCCCCCGCGCTTTCGGGTGCGGAATGCGCTGAACACGGGTTGGGAGGACCCGCAGCCCGTGGTGCCGCTGCCGGCCGAGGGGCGCGTCACGCCCGATCTCCAAACCCTTCTCGCCAAGAACACGCGCTACAACCCGCGCGATTACAGCCTGCTCGACATCGGGAACGACGCCAACGACGCGGGAGCCGCCGGGATCGCGGCCGAAGGCGGCTCACTCGCGGGGGCGGGGATTCATTGGGAGCGGCCAGGCACGTACCGCCACACCGTCGCGCGCAACTACACGCGCGTGCATCGCATGGTGCCAGGGGCGATCCTCAAGCCGGTGGCCGTCAACATCAACTTCGCCGCGCCGATCGAGGCGGGCGAGTACCAGATCATCGACATTTCGTTAGGCACCGTCTCGTTCAATGGCTCACCGCAGAAGGAGTTTCTGGCGGCGTGGGTTGGTGTCGGGCCGGGCAATCCAGACAACGGAGCACTCCTCAATAAGCTGGAGGCAATGCTTCCCCCGAGCGCGACGATCAAACTGCCATCCGGGGTGCTGGACTTCCTGACGACGTGGATGCCCGGCTATACGGCGGCGACGCTCGGCAAGCAGACGATGAATTACATCGGAGCTACGAACCCGCTGGTCGATCGGCAGGGAGCAACCCGCCTCGCGTGGAATGGGGCGATCAAGCCTGTCACGGCGGCCGATGGGCACATGAGCAATGGCTCATTCCATCTGACCTCGGCGTCGAATCTATTCACGGCGGAGATGGCGGCGCGCAAGGCGCATGTGTGGGTGTATAAATGCGGCAGCACGCAGTTTGGCCGCCACAAAACCGTCCTCCGTACCTTCATCACGGCGTTCAACAACGCGGGCGATGTCACGCTCAACAACGCCAATCTCACGGGGGTCGATCAGAATGCGTGCATCTTCGTAGTCGATGGCCCGGAGATGTGCTTCCTGCGGAGCACGAACCAGTGCAAGCTCAAGTGGCTCTCCTTCGAGCCCGCGTACCATTGGGATGGGGCGGTCGGGAATTATACGAATCGTTGCGTGCGCGTAGACCTCTCGGGCGAAGGCAACACCGGCTCCTCGAATATGGTGGAGGAATGCCAGGCGTACGTCCCGATCCGGCTGCCCCTCCCCGCCTTCCCGCACTTCGTCGGTTTCAGCACGGGCGACTGGTCGAACGGGAACCAGGAGTTCAACGTGTTCAGACGTTGCACGACGACCGGACCCGGCGACACGCGAAAAAACGAGGGGGCGCGGGCGACGATTACGGACATCGGGGCCGGGAAGAAGCGCGTCGCCCTCACGGTCAGCATCGCGTCCGGCGTGACGGCAGCGGTCGGCACGCGCGTGCGTATCGGCGACGCAATGGGCGTCGACGCGCACGGCATCGGCATCCCGATCGACACGACGCTCGCCAATCTCGTGAACGATCACACCATCGACATCGCCGATCCGGCCGTCGTGGCGGTGGTCGGGGCCAACGTCACACTCGGCCAGTCGTGCGGTATCGGCTTTCTGCAAGGACAGTCCGCCGATCTCCATCGCGAAATCTACGACGAATGCACCACAAATAACTGTGAGGTGGGCTTCTATCTGCTCAACGGCAGTGCGCACTTGCGCGATTGTACCGTGAATCGCTGTGAGTGCGACATCGAAGTCACGTCGGGGACGCTGCCCTTCCTCATCACGGGTATCCGTGGCGAGAACTCGGGCCAACATCTCTATTATGCGGCGGGCTCGCCGCTCTATCACGCTTACGGGAGTGCGAGCGGCCAGAACACCGACCCGAATCAGGCGTTCATCGAGCTGCACGGTGGTGAGCGCGTGGACTTCGCAACACTCTTTGACAGCCTGCCGCCAGGCTCAAAGCTCTTTAACCCATTCGATTTCTCGGGCATCTGTGACGCGGCGCGCATCCAGCTCGCGAATATTCTGCCTGCGCAGACCGGCTTCACCGACTTCACGAGCCCCGTTGAGGAGCCCGCGTCGCTCCTCAGTACCTACGCTCGCCGCAACCGTCGCACCTATCTCCACTACAACACAGGGATCAACTCCCAGCCCGAGTCACTGCTCGTCGAGCACGACAACGACGGATCGAGCCCCACGCGCAACACCGCGATTCGCGCCATCGCAAACCCGCACGCCACGGACGCGAACAAGGAGTATACCGGCGTGACGGCGAGCGCGGGCACCAAGTTTCCCGCGTACATCAACACGCACATTCTTCGATGCTTCCTCGCCGATCAGTTCACGGCGGTGCCTGGCGGTGGCGGCCCCAAGGCCGCCGAGATGATTGGCTATGAGGTCGGATCGCCGGGCATCACAGCCCCCGGAGGCACCAACCTCGCGACTGGCATCAAGGTGCAGCCGCAGTCGGGCGCGGGCGTCGATAATTCGCATGGCATCTTTCAGCTCGGCACGAATGATCTCAACAAGTTCCTCGGCCGGACGGTGCGCGCGACGCCCTCGACTGCGCCTGCCGACTCGGACATTGACCCCGGCTGCTCGTCCGACTGGACCGACGAAGCGGGGAATACCCGCAAGTCACGGGTGCGCTACTCGGGCGGCACCTACAAAACCGAAACGGGGCCAGCGCTCGTATGATCCGCCATCTCACCGCGTTTCAGTTCGATCGGCGGCAGAAAGACGCCGAGGGTGTGGGCATCGTGGCCTGGCGACAGTGGAAGCGTGCCACCACCAGTGCGCTCACGGGCGATATCTCACATCGCAACTCGGGCCACCACGACGACGAAAAGCCCAAGATGATCTACACCGAGAATGGCGAGCGGATGCGCGTCACTCCTCGGGTGCCACGATATGCAGCGACTCATCGTCAGTCGATGGCGGAGAAGGCGGAAAAGCTGCGTGCGCTCGCCGCCAGAATCACAGGCCGCGAGGTCGTGCGCGTGGGCTACGCGCCAGGTTCGCCGAATGTCGATGTCTGGTACGAGGCACACGGCGCGCTGGTGCATGAAGCCTCCCAGGACGCGAGGCTCCACAATGCGGCGCACCGCTTCGCCGAGCAGCTCGCGGAGACGTTCGCCGATCCAAAGCAGCCCATGTCCGTGTGGCCGCGCGCCGAGGCGGACGCCTGACGTGGCCGACCGGCCGCGTGTCCCGCTCCTCTTCGGCGGCGGCCTCGATCGCTATTCGGGGACGACGCTGGCGGAGCCCTCCTCTTTTCGCGATCTCCGGAACGTGCATCTCCGGCGCGGAGGCGCGGAGCGGCGGGATGGCGAGCAGCTCGCCAACGCGATCGGCGAGAACGCGGTCATTGGGGTGTTTAGTATTCGCTCACAGGGCATTGGCGCGCTCGTTACCTACAACGAAGTCTCGCGCGAGGTGAAGCTCTGGCTGTCGAGCAGCGACGGCTCGGCGGTGAGTCTCGTCGGCGTCGTGTGGACCATCGCGGCCGATGCCTCATTCCCGCAGGTGCTCGGCGCGGAGATGGTGGACACGCTCGTGCTCGCGCACGACGAGCCGATCTATGCCAAGCGCCAGGTGACGAAGGTCTACGATCCCTCGCTCGGCACGATCACCAACCTGCAAGCCGATCTCTACCTCCCCACCGATCCGCCCACGCCTGTCGACGTGAAGTTCCGGGGCGTGATGAGCTATCTCGAATACTTGGTTGGCTGGGGCTATGGCTCGGAGAACGTCGGCGACGACAACCGGCCCGAGGTGGTGCGTGTCTCGCTGCCGGGCGAACTAACCTTTATTGCCGAGCACTACTTCATCGCCGGCTCCCGAGGCGATCCGGTGCTCATGTGTGCGCAGGCGGGCGCAGAGTTGATGGTGCGGAAGCCCTCGAACTCGTACCGCATCGTCGGCTACGACCGCTCGACGTTCGGCATCTTCCCCGGCGATCGGTACTTCGGGCTCGCGGGCTCGCGGCTCTCCATTACGATCGGCGGTGTCAATTACTTCTGGTCGCTCGAAGGACCGCGCCGCTCAGCCGGGGGCGTGGACTCTGAGGACCTCGGCCTTCCCCTCGATCTCAAGGGGCCAGCCGTATCCGATCTGGCGCTCGTCGCCGACCCCGCTTACGCCTTTGTCGCCTACCGTCCGGAGCGCCGCGAGATCGAGTTCGTGTTCGGCCGTCTGAGCTACGTCTACCACATGGCGGAGGAGGGCGCGGAGCGGTGGAGTGTCCGCGAGTACGGCGTCGAGTTAGCCTCGGCGGGTGTCCTTTATGATGCGTCGAGTTCGAGCGGCTCAGGCGGTATCGGCACGCCCGCCTATCCGACGTTCGACTCGGTGGCTCTCGGCGCGCTGGCGGCGGATACGCAGCCGGTGACGGTGGACTATACCACCACGAACGGCCCGCTTCTCGGCGGCGAGGTCGTCGAGCTGTGGGCCAAAAGCCGCTACGGCGCGGATGCCTGGGCGCGCATTGCCACGGCGGCGGCCGATCCGGTGGCGGGGTCGATTACCGGGGATGTCGCTCGCTTTGGCACCACCTACGATCTCGCGGTGCGCTTCACCTACGTCGGCATCCCCTCCTCCGGCTACACCTCCGGAAACCCCTTTGATTGGCCCGCCACGGCCCGAGGGTCGATCCAGACCACTATCCCTGCTCCGACCATCGCGAACGCCGTATGGAGCCGCGCCAGCGCGGGGGCGCATGGGTATACGTTCGATCGCACAGGCGGTGGGACGGTCGCGCTCCATCCTGAGCTAACGAGCGTGCTCGAATACACGACGAATGGCGGCAGCTCGTGGACCCCGACCGGCGCGACGGCGCTCAGCGACCACCCCGCCTTCCTCGGGCTCGCGAACGGACTCGCGGGCCAGGATATCGGGTGGCGGATGAAGGACGTTTCGACCGAGGCCGTTGTCTCCGGATATAGTGCGACCGTGACGGCGTGGGCGGGACCACTCGCACTCGACCCGCTGCTGATGAACTTCACCGATCCGGGCATTCTCGCCGGACTCTATCGCCTTGACTGGACCTGGCCGGCTGGTGCGGATGGCACATGGTCCGTCGAGGTGATCGCGCATTCGGGGGCAGGCGACGGCACGACCAAGAACGAGAACTACCCGACGATTCAGGATTTCCCCGATGCGCCCTGCGCGGGGCCGGGACCGGACGTGTTCGCCAAGACGCGCACCTATCGCACGCAGTTCGGCGTCACGGACTACTCATATCAAGTCGCCTCGAACGGCGTGCCGGGGAATTGCTGATGGCAAAGCCTCGACTCTTCTTCGGCACACGCGAGGCGGCGGCGCGGCTTCTCGAAGCGGGGCCAGGCGAGACGGATGCCGGCACCGCGTATACCATGCGCGCCAAGACAAACAAGGTCGCACCGAACGGTGTCGCCGGCCAGGCGATGTTCCACAATGCGTATCTCACAATCATTCACTTCGCTCCCGTCACGTTTCGCGTCGAAACGCTCATTGACGGTGTGAGCAAACTCATACGCGAGGTGGCGCTGAGTGATGGCACGGACCCGTTAGGCGGCCCATACACGGAAGCCAACCGGCTCGTTGAGGAGATACAAGTCAACCTGTCGCTTCCGTATGTCGTCGGCGGCGTCGAGCGGCTCCGACAACCGCTGCGCGGGACGTGGATCGAACAGATCATCACCTGCTCCACCGCCACCTTCTTTCGCGTCGATCAGCTCGAAGTCGAGTGGACGCCCGCGCGCGCACCGGCCGCCGCCGTGGGGGCAGCGGTATGAAGGCGCGCGTCACCAAGGTCAAGACGTTCGCCGAGGCCGATCTTCCCACGCTCGAAGCCTCGATCAATGCGTGGTTCGGCACAGCGGGCGAAAAGACGTTTCTCTCGGCGGTGTATCAGGCGAGCCAGCTCGGCGGCGAGCCCTATACCTGTCTCGTGTTCTACGCGGAATAGCCGATGGCCGTCGAGCGTCGCCTCCACCTGGGCACGGCCGAGCTAATCGTGATGACCGGCGATCCGGCGTCGGCGGCGGTCGCGGCGGCTGAAGGCTCGATCGCCTTGCAGCGGGACGCAGGGGGAGGTGAGCTACTGTGGGAGAAGCGCGGCCCTCTCGACACGGATTGGTATCAACCGGCGGCCGGCGGTGGAGGCGGAGGGGGCGGCGCACCGACCAACGCGCAATACATCACTGCTGCGCCGGACGCGACGCTCACCGCCGAGCGCGTGCTCACCGCCGTCGCCGGACAGACGGCGATCGACAACGCGACGGCCGGCCAGTCGAAGGTGAGCATCCAGCCCCACCTCGACGCGGCCGATCCGCACGCACAGTACACGCTCGAAACCGACCCCCGCCTCACGGACGCGCGCACGCCGACCGCCCACAAGCTCACGCATCAAGACGGCGGCACCGACGAGATCAGCGTCGCCGGGCTCTCGGGACTCCTCGCTGACGCACAGACGCCGCTCGCGCATACGCACGCCGAGGCCGACATCACGGGCCTCATCGCCGATCTCGCGGCAAAGGTCGCGACGACGGTGTTCAACAACCATCATGCGCGACACGAGGACCTCGGTGCGGACGAGATGTCCGTCGCAGGGCTGAGTGGCGTCCTGGCCGATCCGCAGCCACCGATCATCGGTTCGACCGGCACGACGGCGGTTGCGGGGAACGATGCGCGGCTCACCAACGCGCGGACGCCCACGGCCCACGCGACAACCCACCAGCCCGGCGGCACTGATGCGATGGCGGTGGATGCGGTAGCGGGCACGGGATCGCTTCGCACGTTAGGCACGGGCGCGCAGCAGGCGGCGGCCGGGAATGATACCCGGCTTTCCGATGCCCGAACACCCACGGCGCACGGGATCAACTCCGCCAGCGGCTTCCATACGGCGAGCGGCATGACGGCCGGCTGGGTGCTTCGCGCTACGGGAGCCACCACGTTCGCGATGGCGGCGCTTCAGGCGGGCGACATTCCCAACATCGCGGAGTCTCAGGTTACGAACCTGACGACCGATCTCGCGGCCAAGGCCCCGACCGCGCGCCTCATCTCGACGACGGCTCCGCTCACGGGCGGCGGTGATCTCTCGGCCGATCGGACGCTCGCGATCAGCGACGCCACGACCGCCGCGAAGGGAGCCGTCCAGCTCGCGACGAGTGCGCAGACGACGGCCGGTCTCGCGGTACAGGCGAGCGACACCCGTCTCTCGGATGCGCGCACGCCCACCGCCCACAAAACCTCGCACCAGTCGGGCGGCTCCGACGAGATCAATGTCGGCGGCCTGCTTGGAGTATTAGCAAACCCTCAACCCCCGATCATCGGCTCGACGAGCACCACGGCTATCGCCGGCAATGATTCGCGTGTGCTCAACGCCGAGCAGACGACGAACAAGAACGCGGCTAGCGGCTACGCGGGACTCGGCACTGACAGCCGCGTGCCGGCAGCGCAGTCGCGCTCTCCTGGCCTCACGATCTCGGCGAACGTGGCGCTCGCCGCCTCGACTACGGTGAACATCACCGGGCTCGATCTCGCCGTAAAGAATGGCGATACATGGATTCTCGATTACTTCATCCCCGTCACCGTCTCGGGCGGCACGGTCGGCCTCAAGCCCATCTTCACTGGCGTCACATCCACGCTCGCGGGCTCGATGGACTGCCAGGGCAACACGAGCGCGGTCACGGCGTCGACCTACGCGCGCTCGACGACGCCAACGACGGCGCTCGGCACGGCGTTCATCACCGCACTCTTCACTGGCTATATATGGGTCCGAGCGCGTATAGTCGTATCGGGCGCGGACGGCACCATTCGGTTCGGCCTGGCGACGGGCACGAGTGCGGCTGGCAACATTCTCGCAGGCGCGAGCCTGATGGCAACGAAGGTCTAGGAGGTCGCAAATGACCGCTCCGATGAGCTGGGATCAGATCAGCTACATGGCTCGCCGCCGCCAGCGCCAGCAGAACACGTTAGGCGGCTACACACAGGACGTGGACACCGCCGCCGCCAATGCGTTCGACCAGGGCGACCAGGCGACCTCCACCTACCTCGACCGCGCCTCCAACTTCGACGCCTCAAAGGCGCTCAACACCTGGGCGCAGGGGGCTTACGGGAGCATCTCCTCCGCGCTCGACCAGCGGCTCAAGGGCCTTGCCGGTCAGGCGGTGGGAGCCGGCCGTCTCAACACCGGCTTCTACGACGAAGATCAGGGCACGCTCGTTCGAGGTGCGCAGCAGGATTTCTCGAACGCGCTCGCGAGCCAGGCGTTAGGCGCGGCGAGCTTGCAGTCATCGAGCGACCGCGCGCTCGGCCAGTTCGGGCAGGAGCAGACGGAGTTCGGGACGGATGTCGCGCAATCGCGGCGTGAGGAGATGATAAACGCCGAGCGGGAGGCCCAGGCGCGCGCTCGCGCGCGGAAGCGCGGCATCGGCCAGCTTATTGTTGGTGGGCTCGGCGCAGCGGCAGGCGGCCTCGCGGGCGGCTGGGCCGGCGCATCGGCGGGCTGGAAGCTCGGCACCCAGGTGGGCGGAGGATTCGGCTGATGCCTCGCTACTCGATCAACCCCCGGCCGATCTATGGCCCCGAGGACTTGCCCTGGCAGGCCACCGCCGCGCGCGGCATCGGCGACTTTCTCGGCGGCATGGCCGACCGCCAGGCGCGGAAGCGCGCGGAGCAGAATGCGATTGCCGCGCAGGGCGGCACCCAGCTTCCCGACGAGCCCCAGCCTGGCATCATGGATCGCATCCGAGGGATCGGAAGTGCGATCGGTTCCATGATCCACGGGACGCCGCCGGGGACGAATCCGGCCGGCGAGATCACAGGCGCGCAGCGGGACGGCGTGGTGCCGAGCCAGGTCACGCCGAACGCGCAGATGCCCGTGCTTCCCCAGGCGCGCGTCGAGGGCGGCTACGCCACGCCCAACCCGCCGTCCCTCTTTCCGCGCGCGTCGGTGCCGGCGATGAACCAGCCCGCGCCCACGGCGGCAGCGCCTCGCCCGAACGCCCAGCCCACGACGATCGGTGCGGCGATCAAGCCCTACACCTATCACGGCGAGTTCGGGAACTACTCGGTCGATCCGCTCTACGGCGCGCGGGTGCAGGCCGAGGGGAAGGACATGGTGACGCACCAGCACGAGGAGGAGCAGATCGCCTCGCTCGTGGCCGCCGGTATGGACCCGACCAGGGCGCGGGCGAAGGTGCTCAACAATGTCGTCCGCTACGACGAGGACTTTGGGATGCCGCGCCGGGGCTCGTCGCTCACCTATCAGCAGCGGGTCGATCTCCTCGATCGGAACAACCGCGTCCGGCTGGAGTTGGGCCACCTCGCGGCGGCGGGCCGGCAACAGACGGCGGAGTACCGCCAAAAGCTCCTCGAACAACGCGAGCTGGAAGATCGGCTCCGGGCCGACGAGAACCTCGCGCGCGGGATTTCGAGCGAGGCGGCCGGCGTCGAGCGCACGATCCCGCAGGGCGTCCCGCGTATCGTCGAGGAGTCGCAGCCCGGCGGGAAGGAACGCATCGCCGGGGCGACCCAGCGCGCCCAGGAGCTACGCGGCCAGGCCCGAGAGATTCGCGGCAAGAACGCGCAGCGCTTTCAGACCGGCACGGCGGCTGGCGATCGGTTCAGTCCCGACGCAACGCGCGCTCGCGCGCTGGAGCTGAAGAAGCAGGGCTACTCGAAGTCGGCGATCTATGAGATGATGAAGCGCGAGGGCTACAATGTCACGGTGAAGCCCTAGTGCCGAATCCGCCGCTCTCTCTCGACGACATCTTCGCCTCGGACTCGACACCGCCCAAAAAGCGCCAGCAGCCCGCAGGCGGCCCGATCGACCTCGACGAGCTGCTGGGAGGCGACGAGCCTCTCCGGCTCGATCCTGTCGTCGTTTCTGAGCCCCGGCGCGGCATTGCCAACGCCATCTCGGAGTCCCTCGGCTCGATTCGGGACCCCTTCAATCTGGGCGCGCGCACCGAGGCGCTCGGGAACCGTCTCTTCCCCAGCCTCCGGCCGGAGACGCGGACCCTGGTGCCGCCAACCGACCGACGAACGCCGGCCCAGCGGACGCAGGACGAACGCGCCGCTGCCGCCCAGCAGTACGGGCGCGTGCCGGCGGAGGCGACCGCGACGCCGACGCAGACCTTCGTCCGTGCGCCCACGGCGGCCGGGCCAGGGACCGGCGTTCCCGTCGAGCAGAACGTCGCCGAGAATGCGGAGACGCAGCAGAAGCTCGCCGAGCGCTCGACGCTCACCGGCCGCTTCAGTCCCGAGAAGTGGCGGGAGATCGCGGTCAAGGGGATGGACTACGCGAACTCGCTCCACGCGCTCGGCAGGCACGACGAGGCGCAGGACGTAGCGCGGAAGGCGTACAACGCGCAGCTCCTCTCCGAGGGCGCGGCGCAGGCGGACACGCACGGCGCGATCGTGCTCTCGAACCTGCTCGGCATCATCCACGACCCCTTCGCGGCGCAGCGGCGGAACATTGCCGAGGCGCGGCAACCCGGCATGGTGGCAACGCCTGACGAGCAGCAGGAGATGGGGATCGCCCAGCCGGCGGCGGCGGAGCGCGGCTTCGACGTGGGGAAGGACATCGTGGCACCGCTCGTCGGCCAGGGGCCGGCGATCATCGCGGGCGGCGCGGTGGGCCGCACCCTCGCGGCGGCTGGCGCGGGCGTCGCGGAGCGCTACGGCGCGCGCGGGATCGGCGAGGCGCTCGGCAAGCTCGCCACCGGGACCGAGGTGCCGGAGCTGATGGGGCCTCGGGTGCCGGTCACGTCCGGCCGGAACCTCGCGCTCCGGATCGGCGAGGAAGCGCAGGAGTTCCGCCAGGCGCTCCCGTCGATGATGAAGCGGGGCGCGACCGAGGGGCAGCTCGTGATGGGCGCGCAGCAGTACCGCGAGGCCCGGCAGCAGGGCGCGTCCGTCGAGGACGCCGTGGCGGCAGCACTTCAGGGAGCGGAGCTGAACGTCCCCTTCGGCGCGGCGGCGGAGATCGGGCTCGGGCTCGTCGGGCGCGCGGCGGGCGTCGGCTTCGATCCGATCGGCCACATCGCCGCGCAGATACGGGATCGCGTGCGGGGCTCCGAGGTTGTCGGTCCCGAGGCGCTCGATGCGGCAGACGCGGCCAGGGCGGCAGACGGCCAGCTCCCGATCTCTGACCAGACGCCCGAGGCGGCGCATCGGAAGATCGCCGACGCCTTGGAGCAGGTGCTCGGCCAGAAGCGCACGGCCCAGGACGCGGAGTCGGCGCGGCTCGCCGCCCGGATGCGGGATGCCGAGACGGCGTTCAACGATCAGCCGCCGCCGGCTGGCCCCGACTGGTGGGAACAGAACGCGCCGCCGCCCGAGGAGCCGCTCGTCCAGCCCGTCGAGGGCTACCGCGCGCGCGCGCCCGAGGAGAACCCGCCGCTCCGCTCGGCCGCTGAGATCGCGATGGAGCGGACGCGCCCGACCGACGAAGCGAACGCGCTCGTCCGGATGCAGCGCGCCGAGGAGTTCACGCGCGCCGCGCGCATGGAGGCGGAGCAGGCGGCCCAGGAGCCGGACCTCCGGCTCGAACAGGCGGCGCAGCAGCGGCCCGGCGAGGTGCAGGGACCGCGCACGCTCGGCGAGACATTAGCAGATGCGCAAGAGCAGCGCGCGGCCGGCGAGCCGCTCGCGTCGGATTACCACGACGCGATCAATAAGTACGTCGATGCGCTCGCCCAGGTGCGCGATCTCCCCGAGGATCAAGCGCCGACGATGCGCCAGCAGGTGACGCTCGCGCGCGCGAAGGCAGCGCTCAACGAAGCGCGCCAGCGCTACGGCCGGCAGCTCGGTGCGTCGGCCGTGCTCGCACTCGCGATGAATGACGACGAGCTGAGTGACGAGGAGAAGAAGTTCGGCGGCCTCGCGGCGGTCGGGTTGCTCGGCGTGCCGGAGGGTGAACGCGGCCCGGTCGAGCCAGTGTCCGCTGGCTTCACCTCGCGCCTCCGCAGCGCGATCGAGACGCTCCCCGGCAAGCGCTGGGACTCGCCCGTGCCGGCGGCGGACTGGATCGGGAAGCTCAAAGGGCTCGGCACGTTCTCGAAGGCGGAGCTGAAGATGCTCCTGCCCGATCTCGAACAGGCGCAGGCCAGTAAGACGAAGCTGGACCGGGCCGCCGTGTTAGAGATTGCTGAACGGAACCTGCCGCAGATCAGCCGCGAGACGCTTCAGAATCCCGATGTGCCATCGACCCGACCGGCGCTCGATACGCAGTTCGGCGACGGCGATCCGACCGACATCACCGACATCGACGAGGTGAATACCGACGATCACGATGAAGTCGTGCAGCAGATGGCGAATCGCCAGGCCCGCATCAACCACGTCGAGAGTGAGATCGAGGAGCGTCAGCGCGAAGCCGAGAGCGAGATGGAGTATCGCTCGGAAGAGGCCGACCGCGCCGCCGAGGGCATTCGCCACGACCTAGAGAGTGCGGGGCTCGATCGCAATCTGGCGGATGCCGCGATCGACTATATCAACGACCACCTAGAGGGCGACTATCTCCCGCGCGGCGCGCTCGACAAGGCGATGGAGAAGATTTATGACGATCTCTACTCGGCCGCCGGAGAGGGACGACTCGATGAGGATCAGCTTCGCGAGGAGCTAGAGAATCGGGGCTACACGATCGAGGAAGAACCCAAGATGCAGCGGAAGGTCGCTGCGGTCGTGCCGCCCGAGCACGAGAATCACTTCCTCGTCACTGGCCGGCCGCGCACCGAGCGCGGCGAGACGGTGTGGAATGTCGGCGGCGGCGCGAGTTCCGGTGACAGCGTTGCCGAGATCGAGCAGCGAAACCGCGCAGCGCTTGAGGAGCAGTTCGGCCCGGAGGTCGCGCGGAGCGCCCGCTTCTTCGAGGAGCCGCACGAAAGCGGCCGGACAGAATACGTCATCCGCGACAGCGAGGGAAAGGAAGTCGCCCGCGCGCAGTACGATGTCGAGAACGCCATGCGGAAGGTCGCCGACTCGATCGGCCTCGAACATGGCGGCGACGAGCCGGACATGGACTCGCTGGTGCGCGACATCAAGTCCGGGCTCGCAAACTACGCTGACGCGCGCATCGCATGGGGGGAGGCGGAGGGCACGCACTACTACTACACGGAGAACGAGGAGGACGCCTTCTCGCAAGAGCACGAGGAGATGGACCGGCTCCGCGACGAGATCAGCACGCTCGATGGACATCGCCAGGCGCTCGCGGACGCGGCGGCGGCGGTGCCGCCCGCCCAGCCCGAGAACGCGGCTCCGGAGCAGCCGGCCAATCCACACCTCATGCCCATCCTGCCGCCGGTTAAGGGCAGCGTGCGCTTCTCGACCTACCAGCGCATCGGCGGCGGCACCAACTATCGGGAGCTACTGAACTCGTGGATGAATCGACCAGAGGGGCCGATCCCCGAGAGCGCCTACGGGGGTCACGATTACTGGTCAGCGGCCGGCGCGTCCAGCGTCGTCGGTCACGTCCGCGCCGAAGATCACGTCGTCTACAACATGCCGGATGTGGTATCGCGCGAGATCAAAATAAACGCCGACGACCCGCCGGAAGTTGTTCGCATCAAGAACAAGATGGCGGAGAATCGCGCGAAGCGCGACAAGGGTCTCGCCAGGTTGCAGGAACTCTCCGACGAGTACGGCCGCCTGCCCGAGAGCGAGCGTGAGTCGTCGCGCGCCCACGAGATCGCGCGGGAGTATCAGTCGGTCACGAACGATGTAACCAACCAATCAAAGCGCGAAGATGAGCTGCTGACTGAGCTGCGCGACTATCTCGGAAAGGACGCGCCGCCGCCCCGCCGTGTCGCCGTGATGATCGAGAATCAGGCATCCCTCGCGCAGCACCAGCAGCACCTCGGGCCACCGCCGGACCCGGCGACCCTCGCCCCTCTCAAGGCGGCATGGGACGAGGCCGAGTCGGCGCGCATCAAAGCGGACAATGCGCTCGATCGCGCGGACACGGCGCGAGACGATGCGATGGCGGCGTGGAACAAGGCATGGGAGGATCACCTCCGCCGCTTCGACGACACGACGCCCGATGCCGCGAAGTACGGCACGAACTATTACGGCGAGCCCGCGACCGCGCGCGAGGCGATGCGAGCGCAAGCCCTCACGGCGACGGGACAGCCGACCTGGGGAGACATCGAGCCGCTGACGAGCCGGATCAACAACGATCTCGACTATTACGGCGAGCCCGCGTCAGCCGGCCGGAAGCTGTGGGACTATTGGGCGCAGCAGTCGCCCGAGCTGGCGCAGGCCATCGGCCAACTACGCGCGGCGCAGGTGGCGCGAGACGAGGCCGCCGAAGCCACCTATACCGCGCGCCGTGTTCGCGACGCGGCCCGCGACGCCTACGAGGACGTGGCCGGCAGCTCCTCCGATCTCCGCGTCGATACGCCGTTCAACGATACCCAGGCCGCGATTCAGCTCAACGCCGCGCGCTTCCTTATCGACTCGGCCGAACGAGGCTACGATCGCATCGCGTGGTCGGATGCGGCGAACCGGGTCGTGAACGCGCACATGGCAATGCCGGCGGCGAAGTACGTCATGGATCAGGCGACGCCGGCCGCGATGAAGCGGCTGCTTGGGTATCTCGGTTTCAAAGATGTGAACATTGAGAAGTTGTGGATCAAAGGGAACGGGCATTGGTCAATCGAACTCACACCGGACATGCGTGCGGCGATTCGCAAGGTCGGGCTCCCGATCCTGGGGCTCATGGCGCTCGTCGGTACACCCTCGGAGGCGAAGGCCGAGGACACCGCCTCGGATTCCTCTTCGCGCTCGCTCTACTCGGGAGCGGTGGGCGGCCTGGTGGCCGGGGCGGCACTCGCCGCGCTGATGGCATCGAAGAAGTTGCGGCGGCTGGTGAAGGAGAACCGGGAGCTGAACCGCGCGTTGATGATCGACGACCTGAGCGGCCTCGCCAACAAGCGGGCGTTCTCCCTGGCAAGAACCCCGATCGACAACGACCCGAACACGTCATGGGTCGCGCTCGACGCGAGCCAGTTCAAGAAAGTCAACGACACCGCCGGCCACGACGCGGGGGATCAGGCCATCGCCCATTTTGGGCGCTCGATTGCTGCCGCCGCAAAGGCGGCCGACGTTCCCATGCGCGGCTTCCGCGTGGGGGGTGACGAGTTCGCCTTTGCCGTACCGAAGGGGCGCGAGGCCGAGTTCCTCGATTCCGTCGAGCGGCTCTCGCGGCGGGACTTCGGGGGCGCAACGACCCAGCTTCACGGCGCAGCCGGTGACAGCTACGCCGAGGCGGACGCCCGGCTCATCCAGCGGAAGGAGGACCTCCGCGCGCTCAACCCGGAGATGCGGCGTTCGACCGACCGGCCGCCCGAGAGCGGCGAGGAAGCGGAGACGATCGCCAAGGCCATCGCCGAGGCGCAGCTCCCGAAGGACCTGCCGCAGGGCGTCACCCTCCACGCCAACCCGATCGGGCCGGCGATGCGCCAGCTCGCGCGCTATCCCGCCGCCGCGTCGCTCATCGGTCTCGGCGCGCTCCTCGGGGAGTCGGACAACGACAACGTGCGGCGCGCGGGCGTGCCGACGATGGTCCTCGGCGCGCTCTCGGTCATCGGCTCCCACCGGCTCGCAATGGCGGGCGAAGCGTTAGGCGATGGCGTCGTCAAGCTCCTTGGGCAGACCGACGCCGGCCGCCGGGCGATCTCGTACATCAACCCCGACGTGCTCCTCTCGACCGACGCGAAGAAGGCGCTCCGCCAGTACGAGCAGACGAAAGCCTACGGGCGCTCGGTGGCGCTCGAACATAGCCGCGCCTCGCAACGGCTCGGCCCCCAGGGCGACCGCGCGGTGTCCGACGTGATCGAGAACGAGGGCTGGGAGGATACGTCAGGGTTTACTCAACAGCAGTTGAGCGATGTCTTAACGGTCGCCGCCGGCATCGAGGCGGAGACGCGGAAGCTCACCCAGGCGAAGATCGCCTCGGGCGTGCTCCGTTCCGAGCAGGCGCTCCCGAATTACCTCAAGCGCGAGTATGCCTACTTCGACGTGCTCGACGCGCTGGCCGAGCACCAGGGGAGCGGCGGCACCCGCGCTGGCAAAACGATCGGCGAAGCCACGAAATCTCGCGTTCTCGACGAGCCAATCCGTGCCGCAGAGGCAGCAGTGGCGGAGGCCCAGCAGTCGGGCGATGCCCAGAAGATCAAGGCCGCCGAGGACGCGCTCACCGAGGCGCAGCTCGTCCAGCAGCAGAACCGGACGACGCTCGGTGAGATTCGGGAGGCGAGCTACCGGGTCGGCAAGACGTTCGATCAGGGCTGGCACGATGTCGCGGCGGCCAAGCTCCATGAGCAGTTGCGCAACATCCCCGGCACCGTGCATCCCGACTACGCCAGGGCGCTCGACGACTTCCTCGCCGCGCGCGACCTGGCGAAGCAAGCGACGACGACCGCCGACCGCAACGCCGCGAAGGCGCTCATGGACCGCTCGTACATCGAGATGCGGGAGATCGGCGACCGCTTCAAGCAGAAGGGCGGCGAGTATCGCACACTCCCCGACACGCGGAGCTACGGCGTCCTGCGCGGGATGCCGGTGCAGCGCGCGATCTACGCGGAGATCGCCCCGCAGTTCGACCCGAGCGCGTGGGATGACTTCCTCAACTTCTGGAAGCAGAGCAAGACGATCTTCAACCCTGGCACCTCGATCGCGAACGTCGCCTCGAACGTCATGTTCTCGCACATGGAGGGGCTCCCCCTCTATCAGCAGCCGAAGTATCTGCGGGCGGCGATCAAGGACATGCGCGCCTACGGGCCGGCGACCCGCCACCTCTCGGAGACGGGCGTGCTCGAAGCGTCGGCCACCTTCTCGCCGAATGAGATTCGGAACCCGGCGGCGGCGCGGTCGGAAGAGGGACTCTCCGATCTCTTTGCTACGACCCGGCCCGAGACACGGAAGGTCATGGAGGAGCGCGGGCTCACAGGCGAGCGCATCGCCCGGAACAAGAAGGTGAGCGCGATCGGCCGCACGGTCGCGGGCGCGGCGGTCGGCACCGCGCTCATGGCGGACGAGGAGAATCCCGAGGATGCCGGCGTGGGCGCGGTGCTCGGCGGGCTCGCCGGCTTCGCGCTCAATCCAAAGGTGCGGGGCTTCGTCCGGCGCGGCTACGCGAACGAGGACAATCTCTTCCGGGTCGCGCTGTATCTCAAAAAGCTCGACGACGGCATTCCGCCTCGATACGCGGCGCAGTACGCGAAGGACGCGCTCGGCGACATGAGCGCACCCCAGGCTCCGATCACGCAGACGATCCGCCGCGTGGCGTCGCCGTTCTTCCTCTATCCGCTCCGCGCCGTTCCCCGCTTCGCGCAGCAGGCGATCGACCATCCGTGGCGCTACGTCGCGCTCATGGGGGCGATGGCGGCGGTCGACCTCTACAGCCGGAGCCAGGTGGGCGAGGTGCCGGAGCGCGACCTCGCACCCGCCGACCGGCGCGATATGTTCGGCTATTTCCTCCCCGGCTTCACCCAGCTCCCGATGATGGACGAGCAGGGCAACAAGGGTGCGGTGGACATGGCCCGGTGGACGCCGCTCTCGGCGATGACTTCGAGCGCCCCGGCGGGAGCGACCGGCGGCGCGCTCTCGGACGAGTTCCCCGCGTTCTTGCAGCCTTCGGGGCCGCTCCTCGACCTCGGTGGCCGGCTCGCGTCGAACGTCGATCCCTTCAGCGGGAAGCCGCTCATCAAGAAGGACTATCCGATCGGCGAGAACATCGCGAACGTGCTCAATCAGGCGGGGGAGATGGCCGCGCCGTCCTTCCTCGCCTTCCACCGCCGCCGGCTGGAGGAGGATGTCCGGAATCGCGATTGGGAGAAGTTCAAGAATGACGTGCTCGGCCCGACCGGGATGCGCCCCCGCTTCGTGCGTCCCGGCGGCGAGGTGCGGCAGGCGACCTTCCAGCTCCAAGAGGACCTGAACGCGATGAAGCACGAGTTCAACCAGGCGATGATCGCCAACAAGAACCCGGATCACGCTCGTGACATCGTGGATCAGTACAAGCGCCGCGTCACCTCGGCGCTCGCGCACTTCTCTGAGCGCATCGGGCCGCCGCCGAAGGCGTTGGTGGACGACGCGCTCGACACCACGGTGAGGCGATGAACCCCACGCGCGCGCCCATCGAGACAACCGGCGAACATCGACCCAACGGACACAACGGCAAACACAACTTCCTTCGACTACGCCAGGAGATCATCATCGTCGGCGGTTCACTGTTCGCGCTTGCCGGATTCTGCGCGCTCATCTTCGAGATGTGGCGCGGGATGACGGTGCCGAACGTCGGCTTCCGGCCAACGTGGATACTGACCGCGATCGGCCTCTTTGTCGGCGGCCTCGCGATCGTGCAGACGATCAACCCGATGAAGCTGTGGGAGGAGTTCAAGTTATTCGTGGCGAGCCGCATGGTGGGCGGACGCCGCGCCACCGATCCGCCACCGGAGACTGCGCCGCCGCCCTGCCCACCGGAGAAGCGGCCCGTGGTTGACCCCAACTGGCGACGCCGCCGCGACGATTAGGAAACGCTCATGTATACGTCTGCTCATCTTTACACCCTGCCGGCGGGCGCACGCGGCTTTGACACAGCCGGCGTCGTCACGGACGCCGTGATCGCCGACGCGAAGAAGAAGGGCTACACCTTCATCGGCCGCTACGTCCCGCGCACGGTGACGCACGAGTACGATCTCACGTCGGCCGAGGCGATGCGGATTCTCCTGAGTGGCCTCGGCCTCTTCACGATCCAGCACGTCGCGCCCGAGGGTTGGGTGCCGAGCGCCGTCCTGGGAACGAGCTACGCACAGACTGCCGCGCTCGCGCTCGATCGCCTGGGCTTTCCGCAGGGGATGCCGGTCGTGCTCGATCAGGAGGGCGTCAAGCCGGGCACCCCGGCCTCGGCCTCGATCGACTACGCAAACCACTGGCACGCGCTCATCGCCGGCAATGGCTGGCTCCCCGCGATCTATCTCGGTTGGCGCTCCGGCATGAGCGGGAAGGACGCCTACTGGAAGCTCCGCTTCACGCACTACTTCGCGGCCTATAACCTGAACAAGGACGCCTACCCAGCGGTGCGCGGCGTGCAACTTCAGCAGCACACCCAGGTCAAGGTCGGCGGCATATGGGTCGATCCCATTACCGCAATGACAGATAAGCTCGGTGCCGGGTTCGTTGTCCTGGCGACGAGCCAGCCCAGGGCGCTCCGCCGTAAAGCGGGCGTGGCCCGCCGGGCGCGGAAACGCGCCTGAACGTCTCTTTCCCTTCGGAGGACTTATGCGAGGCGTAGAAGCGCCAATCCGGCGCAGTATGGTCGATGACATCGAGAGCGGGACCTTCATGCACTCGCTTCTCCGGGGCGCGGCGGCGCTCCCCACGGTTGACCTGAAGAAGTGGGCTCCGGTCGCGTGGGCGTACTTCCATCAGCACGAAGGCCAGCTCATCTACACGATCAAAGCCTTTGGCTTCTTCAGCTATCGCATCGTCGTTGGCGATCCGGTCACGACCGCCATCATGCGCTGGGTATTCGGCGTGGACCCTGGCGTGACGGTCGGCTAGGGGTTGCGTGGGGCGGACAACCGCCCCATTCTTCTGTTCCCTATTCCTCATTCCTCCAAAACACGGAACACGGAGACACACATGGAGAAGCGCAGGCTAGAGATGTGGCAGGGCACCGAGGCTGACATGGCCGAGCAAGCGCGGCTCTACGAGCTGCGGAACTCGTACATCGGCGGCTCAGACATCGGTGCGTTGTTAGGCATCAACCCCTACAAGACGCGCCTCGATCTCTACCACGAAAAGATCGGCGACGTGACGCCGATCGGCGGCAATCCGCACACGCGGCGCGGCCAGAAGCTCGAACAGGCGGCGGCCGACGAGTACATGGAGCAGAAGGGATGTCGCGTCATCCGCATGAACGCGCCCCTGGTGCATCCGAGCTACCCCTACCTGCGCGGCCACGTCGATCGCCGCATCCTCCTCCGCGACCGGATCGCGGAGATCAAGTGCCCCTCGTTAGGCGTGTTTAGCAAGATCAAACGCGAGGGGCTCCGCGCCGACTACATCGCACAGATGCAGTGGTACTTGGGACTCGGCGGCTACGCGGGCGGCACGTGGATCATCTTCTGTGCCGATCAGTGGGAGCTGCTGACGTTCGACGTGGACCCCGAGCGCGAGCTGTACGAGCGCATGGTCGAGGAGGCGGTGGCATTCTGGCAGAATCACGTTATCCCGCGCATCCCGCCCGCGCCCGAGGCGCGTGACGAGGCGCTGGCGTCCGAGCTGCACGGCGTCGGTGACACGCGCATCACTCGCAATGATCCCGAGTTCGTCGAGGCGATGCGGCTCCTCCATGAGGCGAAGGTGCTCAAGGCGGAGAGCGAGGCGATCGAGGGGCAGGCGAAGGAGCGCGTCGAGGAGCTGCTCGGCGACGCGATGGGCTGCTTCGAGGGGCCGGGCTTCCGGCTCTATCGCCGGACCCAGGACGGCCGGGTGGCTTTCGACAAGAAGGCATTGGCCGGCGCGCGTCCGCTCGATCGCCTGAAAGTCGGTGCGATTCTCGGACCAATGATGCAGCAGACGCAGATCGACGATCGGCAGTTCGAGTTAGCGTGCCAGCAGATCGGCTCCCTCTGCGATCTCGACCTCACGCAGTTCGAGAAGAAGGGCCAGTCGTTCACGACGCTCCGGCCCTACTTCGGAGGTGAATAATGGGCGTCACTCTCTCACCGGGGGATCGCACGTCGCTCCTCACCCTGTTCCAGCAGGACGCGCCGCTCAAGCAGATTCTCAACCGGGCCGAGGGCTCGGTCGACGCGGCGGCGCGCGGCTCGATCTCCGCGAAGGCGCTCATTCAGTCGGCACTCCTGCAAGTCTCGATGACGCCCGCGCTGATGAGCTGCGACAAACTCTCCATCGTGCAGTCCGTCATGCAGGCCGCGTCGTTAGGCTTGATGGTCGGCGGGCCGGCGGGCGAAGCGGCGCTCGTGCCGTACAAGGGAAAGGCCAAGCTCCTGCCGATGGTGCGGGGGCTCGTCGCCCTGGCGCAGCGCTCCCGCACCGTCGTCTCGATTCCCGCGTGGCCGGTCTACAAGGGCGACCACTTCAAGGTCCGCCTCGGGACGGAGATGGTGCTCGAACACGAGCCTGATCTCACGCGGCCGATCTCGAACCCTGACGACGTGACGCACGTCTACGCGATCGTCATCACACCGAACGGCTTTCGCGATCCGCACTACATGACGCGGGCCGAGGTGGAGTCGATCCGCGCCGTCTCGCAGGCGAAGGACAAAGGGCCGTGGGTCGAATGGTGGACAGAGATGGCGCTCAAGACGGTCGTGAAGCGGGCGACGAAGCGCTATGATCTCAGCCCCGAGTTCCGCGCCGCCGTCGAGCTGGACAACCGCTTCGAGACGGGCCGGATCAACGAGCCGTCCTCGCTGCTCGACACCGCCGAGGAGGTGCAGGCGACGGTACAGGAGCGGACGGCGGAGCGCACCGAGGAGCTGAAGCAGCGGGTGCAGGGCGGCCCGAAGAAGTTGAAGCCGTGCGAGGCATGTGGAGCGAACGTCGCCGAGGGCGAGTCGCACGCGGAGGCATGTCCCTATGCCTAAGTCCAAGCGCCAGCTCGCGGATGAGGCGTGGCTCCGCCTCAACACACCGAACGAGGAGGGCGTGCTCCCCGGCCAGCTCCCGTTAGGCGACCCGCCGAAGGTCGCGGCGAGCGAGCCCGTGTTCGCCGAGGCTCCCGCGAAGTGTCCGTCGTGCGACCGGCGCATGACGCTCGACCACGGCTGGACGCCCAGCACAGGTGGCTGCTACTGCCTCCACCTGCTCGATCAGCACCCGGACGGCAGCTCGTGCGTGAGCGAGGGATGCCGCTGCCTTGTCTATCGACCGAAGCCACTGACGATTACCTGCGGCTTCTGCGGATGGGCACAGCTCATCACCGAGCCGGCCTGGCGCGCGCTTCGCGAGGCCATCCGCGAGCGCTACCTCGCGCTCAACGCACAGAAGCCGAAGCCCCAGCCGAAGAGACAGCGCGGTGCCCGCTGATGCGACGCGAGCGACTGGTTAGGCGCGGGTACGTTGCGGTGCTTCGGCCGGGGCACCCGCGCGCCGATTACGCGGGATACGTCTATGAGCATCTGCTCATCGCAGAGCGGGTGCTCGGACGGCCGATCGAGCTGCCGGTGCAAGTTCACCACGTCGTCGGGAAATCAAACGCGCGCGGCCTGGTGATCTGCCCGGATGGGTCGTATCACAAACTCCTCCATCGCCGCCTCCGGGCCTTGCTCGCGTGTGGCGATCCCAGCAAACGATTCTGCCCTTTCTGCCGCCAGTGGGACGAGCCGTCGCGACTCATCATCATCGGCGGCGATCGAAAGGCGTACCACGCCGCGTGCCGGCGCGCACATCGACATGCCCGCTGACATCCGCCTCGGCGACATCCGCGCCTGGGAGATCAGCGACGTGCCGGGCGTGCGCCTCTACATCGCGATCCCGAAGGGGAAGATCAACCCGCGTGTGTGGTTCGAGCTGAACGGCCAGCGCTCGGACCTCGGGTCGCTCCTCACCCCGGACAAAGGCCAGCTCCTCGCCGACTTCCTCGATTCGATGGCCGATCAAATCAACCGAGCCCTTGAGGCTCTCACGGAGAAGCACGATGACACCGAGAACGAAAACAAAGCCTAACGATCCGGCGCAGCTCGATCTCACCGATCCGACTGCGCGCGCCCGCTCGTCGAACCCCGCCACCAGCAAGGCCGCCGCCGCGTCGCTGACGATGGCGACGATGCGCGCCTCGCAGATGCGGGTGCTCCAACTCTTCACGAACTACGGCGACATGGACGACCGCGCGCTCATCAAGGTCGCGAAGGCCGAGGGCGTGAAGATGTCCGACTCGGGGCTCCGCTCCCGGCGCTCCGAGCTGGCGAAGCCGAACATGGATCGGCTCGACGAGCTGCGCCACCAGTGGTACAACGAGCATAAGACGACCTACGGTGACGTGCGGCTGGGGCTCGTCTCGATCGCGCACATGCGGGAGCTGGAGCAGCAGATTCCCGAGAACTGGCGACAGAGCGCGACCGAGTGGGCGCGCCGCACGCTCCGGATCGAGGGCTTCCGCTCGCCGCTGTGGGACACCGGCCGCCGCGTGACCTACGAGGGCGGCCGGCAGGGCGTGGTGTGGGGCAAGGCGGTGTAGCCATGTGCGTTGAATGCAGACTTCGCGCGGAATACCTCGTCAACCACCGAACCGTCGCCGACGAGCTGGACGCGCCCCTCTCGACCGAGACGGTCAAGCTGGTCGAGGAGCGCGGCTTCGCCGATGGCGAGGAGGCGGCTGACGAGCACTGGTCGGCGTGGTACGTCAAGAACGTGGTGGGGCCGCGCGCCGAGATCGAGAAGCTGCTCCGCCACGCTGGAGAGGAGCTGGACAAGCACACCAAAACCGGCTTCAACAACGCCCGCCAGATGATCGCGGACGCCTACCGCCTCCTCACCAAGATTCCCGCCGAGCCCGAGGCGGCCGGATGAGCAGCGTCTACCAGCGCTGGCTTCAGGTGGAGACGACGCTCGCGCGGAGCCGGTTGATCGACCGTCTCTGTGAGAGCTGTGGCGTCGATACCGTGGCCGCCATCGGGCACATGATCCTCTTCTGGTCGGCCGTCCTCGAAGCGCGGATCGGCGGCCAGGTCGGGGATCGCACGGATCGCTGGATCGAGGAGGCGGCGGGTTGGCGCGGCACGTCGGGCTGCTTCGCCTCATTCATCCGTACCCACCATCTCGACAATACGGGGGTTATCCGTGACTGGATGGAGAAGTACGCCGCAATCGACCTCAAGCGGGACCGGGAAACAGTACGTAAACGCGAGTACCGTCAGGGGTTGCGTGGAAATGGCCACGGCGCCGTCCCAGGGACATTGACGGGGACTGTCCCAGGGACAGAGGCGGGACAGTCACGCGGAAACTCTCTTCCTTCTTCTTCTCCTGTCTTAAGTCTTAGTTCTGAACCAACTACGAACTACTTAGAACCCTCCAATGGGAGAGAGACGGCTGACCCCGCGCTCGCGCAGTCGGTCGAGGACTTTCTCGGCGAGTATTCGTTCGGCGAGTTTCGATCAGACGTGATCGGCCTGCTCCGGTCGGCCCGCCGTCCGTGGTCGATCGCGGGTGTCCTCCGCCGGCACCTTCAGGGGAACGGGGTGCCGCTCCGGACGGACGAGGAGGTGGGGCGGGCGGTGCAGGAGTACATGGCCGACAATCACCCCGGCTTCAAGGCCGTCCTCTTCGCCGGCTACCTCCGAGGCGGTGAGCGCCAGGATGAGCGGGAGCGCTCACGCCAGCGCGCGGCCAGGGAGGAGGAGCACATCCAGTCGGAGAAGGAGCTGGCGAAGGCGCGGGAGCGGGAGGAGCGTGAGGTGCAGAAGATGGTGCAGCAGTTCCAGATCGAGCAGCCCGCGCGTTACACCGAACTCTATGCCGAGGCGGCGAAAGCCGTCGAGGCGGAGCCCAAGGTCGCGCGCGGGATCATGCTGATTAGCAAACTCAGAACCCTCATCCGAGAGGAGATCACCAGTGCCCGCACCCACTAAGATCGCGCCGCTCTCACGCGACCCGATCGCGCGGCGCGTGGCCGAATATGTCAACGCTCACTTCGACGGCAATCTGTCCGCCGCCTGCGCCGCGATCGGCTGCACGCACGAGCAGCTCCGCCGTGTCGCGATGGGCATCAGCAAAATCAACGTCCACCTCATCCGCCTCCTCGCCGAGCACTCGGGGAAGTCGGTCGATTGGTGGCTCACGGGAGAATGAGCATGAACGCGGAACGCAATTGGCTGCGATGGAAGCAGATCGTCGATCTCGACTCACCGAGCGACATCTACCTCTCGCGGTTTATTATTCTCAAAACGCGCTGGTTCGGTCTGTACGTCCACATCATCCGACGACCGGACTATGCGCGGTGTCAACACGATCATCCGTGGCCGTTTCTGACGCTCATTCTACGCGGCGGCTACACCGAGCAGGTTGGCGAGCGATTCTTCCGCCGCCGGCCGGGATACATCGGCTATCGCTCGCGCAGCTTCGAGCATCGCATCACCGAGCTGCCCAGCGGCACCGCGCTGACGCTCGTATTGCGTGGCCCGGATCATGTCGAGTGGAACTTCCGCACAGCCTTCGGCAAAGTGCCGTGGCAGCGCTACGTCTCGCTCGACGGCGTGAAGCGCATCCTTTGGTGCGAGGAGCGCCGATGAGCCCCCGCCATCCAGTAACCGGCGTCGAGCTGGGCGCAGGCTCCCCGCTCCTCACCAAGGGCGGCCGGCTCCGGCAGCTCGGTCCGAGCGAGGCGGACATCCAGATGGCCGCGATCGAGCTGCTCATCGGCCAGCAATTCCCAGGACCGCGCCGGCCGTTCGAGGGACTCGCCGGCAAGTACCCCGAGCTGTACCTCATCACCGCGCTCAACCCGAACAGGGGCGGCCGGAAGAAGGCGGCGGCCGGCATCGCGAAAGCGATGGGACTCTTGGCCGATCTCCCCGACCTCCACTTGCCGGTAACGCGCGGGCCGTTCCTGACGCTCTACATCGAGGTCAAGCGGCCAGGGGAAGCACCGACGCCCGCGCAGCGGGAGATGCACGCCCTCCTCCGGAGCGAGGGCCACTGCGTCGTCTGGTGCGTCTCGGCCCAGGAGATCGTGGACGTGTGCATCGGCTATCTGACACTGGAGAAACAGGACATCTCAATCCACGCCACGCCGTACCGGCCCGATCTGGTGGCGGAGACGCTCCTGCACCGCCGCACCGTCTGGCACGAGCGGCTCCAACCAAAGCCTCGCGCCAGCCGCCAGGCGTGACGCAGGACGGGCGATCGACCGCTCGGCCATAGTCGGATAGCCCCACAACACAAAAATGCCCCAGGAGCGAAGCTAGGAGCGTTCTAGATACTCGGCGAGTTTACGGAGGAGCTGCGGGTCATCGTGAGCCATACCGAGAACGGTGTTGCACTGAGTACAGAGCCATCCACGAAAGGCGTTCGTGGCGTGCGAGTGGTCGAAGCAAATCCGACCTCGGCGACCACACACGCCACACACCGCCGGCCTCGACCTTTTCGCATAGTGTCGCGCATCGCACGATGAGCACCGCCGACGCCAGCCCCGGCCGCCCGAGATCGCTTTCTGCATCCGGCCACACCCCTCGATGCAGAGAGCGCGCTCGCGATACGTTCCTGGGCGTCCGCTTGGCATGAACAGAAAATGCCCCTAGCACAGTCAACATGCTAGGGGCATTTTTGTCAGACTCTCACGGAACGCGGCGCGGAGACACGCGCCGAAGCGCCCGCATTATACAGCCGCGAGCCGGCGGCGTCTACCCTTCGCGCCGTTGGGGTAGCGTTTGAGGTAATCGCGGATGCGGAGGAGCAGGGGGAGGGGGATGGGCCGTTCGCCCAGCTCGTAGCGCCGCCAGGTCCGCGCCGCGCAGCCGTACCAGGCGGCGGCCTCCGCCTGCGTCCAGCCGTTGAAGTCACGGAAGCCGATGAGCGTGGCGCGGAGACCCCGGTCGCGATACCACGCCTCCACATCGTCGAGCGGGGCCATCAGCTCATCGGAGGCTTCGGCCCCCGCCCTCCGTTGTGGGGGACGATCGGCTTCGGCGCGTCCGCGACCGTGGGTTCCGGCGGTTCGTTGAGATGAATCCTCACCTCGCCGTCCGCCTTCTCGACCCGCACCTCTCCCGGCCCGCCGAAGATGACATACTCAATGCAGTCGGCGACGGCGGTGAACTCATCCGCCAGGTGTCGCGCCATCCGCCCCGCCTGAGACATGACGCGGGCGGGAAAGAGGGACATCGCCTTCTGCACCATCGGCACGTCCATGTCGCGCACGATCGCATCCGCGAGTTCCTCGATCGGCGGGTTGGCGGCGAACACGAGCGCGAGGCAGGCCCGCACCTGACGCGCCGCAGCGGGCTCCAACTCGGGGAGCAGTTTCTCGGCGCGCTCGCGGAGCGCGGTGCCCTCGGGGGGCAGCGTGATCTCGCTCGCCAGGAGCGCGGCCATGATTCGTTGCTGCTTCTTGCGGCAATCAAGACACATCGGAGTCAATCCTCGTGGTGAAGAAGGGGAGCGCCGCGCCGGCCGGGTACAGCTCCATCGAGCCGTTCGGCAGGAAGGACGCGAGCGGGGTGAGATCATCGAGCCCCCGATTCTCACGGAGCACGGCGATCTGCTGGGATGCGTACACGCTAAACTCGGCGACATTCCACGCGCTGCCCGTGTAGCGGACGACGGTGAAGCCCTCGCCGTAGCGACGTGCGGCCCCCGCCGCTTCGACGCAAGCGAGGGCCAGGGTGTTGGGTTGCGAGGTCACGCCGTCGCCGCGACCGGCTCGGCCGCCTCCGGCTCGGCGATCGACTCGCCGAGCTTCGCGAGGAGCACCATCTCCGCCTCGTTGAGCGCGGTGGTGAGCGTCGCGGCCTGGGCACCCACCAGCGTCGAGTAGGCCGCGATGCGATCCTTCAGCTCGGCCACGCGGGTGAGCCGACGCGACTTCACGTCCGCGCGGATGCCGGCCTCGTTCAGCTCCTCGACGGCCGCCTTCAGCTCGCCGATCTGCTTGAGCATGTAGTCGGTGATGACGTTCGCCACCGACTCCTCCGAGCCGTGGCCGATCGTGCAGGCGAAGCGCGTCAGCGTCCCGCCGATCGCCGAGAGCACCGTGTCCATCTGCGTGATGACCGAGGAGCCGACCGGGATGAAGTACGCCCCGCCCTGCTCGCGCACCGGGATGAGATCGGTGCCCGCCTCGTTCACGATGCGCTGCATCACGCGAGTCACGTCGGAGGCGGTGCGCGTCTCGTCGATCTCTCGCGCCGTGTCGTCGAGGATGGTGTTCGAGATTTCCTTCGAGATGAGGACCTTCTGCACATCGTCGTACTTGATGCGCGCCTCGCTGCCGTATTCCAGCTTGTCACCGACCACCTCCTCGACGGTGATCTGCCGGGTCTTGGCATCGACGGGACGAGCGAGGCGCTTCACGTCCTTCGTCGAGTGATTCTTGGCGATCAGCGCGGCCGAGCGCGAGACGAGCGATCGGGGCTGAAGATCGGGGGCCAGCTCGTTCGCGTCGAGGCCGGCGGAGAGGAGGCCGAGCCGGAGATCGGTGAGCTTCACGATCGCGGGCACATGCCAGGAGACGATGAATCCAATGGGCGTGTTCATACCATGTCCTTGTGAGTGGGGCCGATCGACAGGATCACGTCGAGGGCCGGGTTATCGAGGTCCAGCTCGGGAATTGTCCACACGCCCGCGTCGCACACGCGAGCGAGCGTTTTAACATGCCTCACGCCAACACCGATACCGAAGGTGCGGACGTTCAACTTCTTCGCCCACTCGTGATACTCCGTGAGCGTTTTCTCATTCACTCCAACGTCGTCGTCGGTGATGATGATGTGGTCGGCCCGCGCGCCGACCGGACCCGCCGGCCATGCCTTCGAGGGCAGTGTGTAGAGCGGGCCTTCGAGCGAGGTGCCGCCGCCGAAGAATTGCGTCAGCCACTCGATCACCGCGTCCGGCGAGGGTGACGAGACCACGCGAATCTCGGGCGTGCCCGAGAACGCGGAGAGCGCGAACGGCCGCTTCTGCGCGCGCGCGATCGACGCCATCGCGAGGCACAGTCCCTTCGCGGCCTCGATTCGTTCGCCGTCCATCGAGGCCGATTCGTCGAGGGAGACGACGATCGGACCCATCGCAACCGGCGTTCGGGTGATGCGCCGGTAGGAGAGCGCCCGGCGCTGCACCAGCCGCGCGAGCGCCAGCGTTTCCAGCTCGGGCACCGCGCCCGCCACGAGCGAGGACTCGATCGGCAGGAGCCGCGCGAGGTCGCCCGACAGCTCGACGCCCGTGATCTCCATCCCTGGCAGATCGGAGCGCTGCCGCTGAAGGCGCTGGGCCTTGGCGATGAACCGGCCCGCCATCCGCATAATGTTCTTGAGGTTGGCGTGCCCTCGGAGCCGCCGAGTGTACTCGGCGAGCTTCGGTGCATCGAGCCCGATGCCGTTGCCGAGCCCGAGCCCTGCCCCCACCGCCTCGGCTTCCTCGGCCGCGTCGCTCGCGGCCTGAATTGCCTCGCGCGTTGAGCGCAGCCGACCCACGGTCTCCTCCGGCGACTCGTTCTCCGGATCGGTCGGCTCGGGATGCTCGGCAACGTACTGCGTCCACTGCTTCGCCAGCTCGGCCGCCGCGATCTCGGCGACGGCGGGACTCGCGACCGTGCGCGCCCGGAGCGCGCCGCACTCGGGCGATTTCATCAACTGCTGCCACCACTGCGCGCGGTTGGTGTCGATCGGTCGCTCGGCCGGCTTCGGGTTCGGCGAGAGGAGCGTCTCGATCGCGTCAGCCGCGACCGGCCAGCTATCGACCGGAGCCATCTCTTCCATGCCAGCCTCGACCCACTGCTGCGCGAGCCGTTCGCCCGCGCGCTTTGTCCAGCGATCCGTCACGAGGACGGTGGGGGACTCTTCGGCCGGGGCGGTGAAGCGGGCCACCTCGCCCGCCACCGCGTCACCGTCGCCGAGGAGCTGCTTGAGATCGTCGGTCATGGCTTCCTCTTCGGTCGATAGTAGGTGATCTGCGTCCCGTACTCGCCGACTTCGGTTTCCTGAGTCGTGAACCAGACCAGCGAACCATCGGTGAAGTAGATCGTGGGCGTGTGATACGTGCCGCCCCGGCCATCTGGCCCAGGGCGCATGTCCACACTCGCGACCGTCTTGCCGATGATCCAACGAGGGTTGAAGCCGCTCATTGTAGGGCGAGCATCGCTTCGACCTTATCGGCCGGGAGCCCCATGATCTGCGCCTGCAACCGAACGTGCGCGGCGTTGACGTACTTGACGGCCTTCGCCGCCCGGCCGTTCGCGCCCGGCTGGTTCGCCAGCTCCTTCGCTTCCTTCAGCACCGACGCAATCTTCTGCACCGCGTCGAGCCGCGTGGCCGCGTCCACCACGTTCCGCACCAGCTCGTCCGTCTCAGCGAGGATCGCATCGAGGCGAGCACCGAGCGGGTTGGCGCGCGTCACGACCTTCTGCGCCGCCGCCGCCGCCTGATCCGGCACCGACCACAGCACCCATTGGAGCGCTTCGAGGTCGATCGGCTCGACGGACGTGCCGCCGCGCAGGACCGCCGCCGCACGGGCGACGCGATCACCCGAGCGGAGTCGGCGATCGGAGACGGCGATGCCCGCCTCGTCGAGGTCGTTGAGAATGTCGTCCAGCGTCGCGAGCGCGGCCGGACTCCACGTCAGCGTGCGTGACGTGTTGTGGGCCGCCGCGAGGTCGGCCAGCGTGCAGGGGGCCGAGGGGACGGGCGGGTTGAAGGTGAGAAGCTGCCGGCGCATCCCTGCGCCCAGGTAGTTCACCGTCGCGCGGAGCGTCCAGCGATCGAGCATGGCCGCATCCTCGGGCCAGGTGTTCGCCGAGCCAATCGCGGCCACGAGGGGAGCCTTCACCTGCTGCGTCCCGATCAACGCCTGGCGCTCGGGGCCGAGGAGGTGGAGGAGCGTGTCGAGGATGGCAGGCGACGCACGCCCAACCTCATCCAGATACAGCACATGCGCGTCGGCCGCGTACCCCGCAGTGACGTGCTCGTAGCGATCCTGACGAAGCGCCGAGATCGAGATGGGTCCCCACAACGCCTCGGGGGCGGTCGTGGGGGAGAGAAGCCGCTCGCAGTAACGCGCGTCCTGAATCATCGACGCGGCGGTGCGGCAGAGGAGGGACTTCGCGGTGCCCGGTGGCCCAACGAGGAGCACATGCTCCTTCGCGATGAGCGCGAGCGTGATGAGCTGGGCCTCGCGAGAGCGCCCGATGAGCTGGGTGTCGATCGCGGCGGCCAGCGAGTTCATGGTCGTCATTGTCTCGTTCCTTGTCCGTGAGAGGGTGCAACTAACGACTGCGCTTGCGTTTGGCCTTCCGCTCGGCGCGCTGGCGGTCGGCTTCGAGCAGGGCCGCGCGCAGGTACGCATGGCCCCAGGGGAGCAGAAAGTTCTCGCGCGATCCTGCCCGCCTGAGGTAAATGCCCTCGCCTGCGAGGGTGGCGATGATGTCGCCCGAGGTCGATCGCGCCACGACCGCTAGCCACTTGAGCTTGTCGGCCGCGTGAATCCGCTCGGGGTCGATCGCGACGAGCTTACTCATCCGGCCGCCGTCGCGTTCAGCTCGATCCCGGTGCCCTGCACCTGAATCGGCTGTCCTGCTTCCGAGGCGGCCAGCTCGGGCACGAGGATCAGCGCCTTTCGCTTCCCGTTGTGAAGCACCGAGATCGCCACGCCGCCCTGGTGGTCAATCACGGAGGTGACGACCACTCGACCGGCGAGCGCCGAGCCCGTGAGCGTCACGTTGTCGTTCGCCTCGCGTTCCATCTCCGAGACGAGCTGCTTGTATCCGGTGGGACTGACGGTCGCACGGACCCGCCCCTCCGCCCGGATGTAGCCGCGCACCGGGAACGGGCGCGCGGCCTGGGCTTTCTCAGCCATAAAGACTCCTGAAAGTTGTTGAGGGGGACTGACACTCCCGAGGCTCACATCACTCGGGCAACGGTGGGGTGCGTTGATGACGCGCTCTTTTCGAGGGCTTCGGCTCCTCGACCCACCTGATTGAGAAGAAGCGACTGCTGGTGACGCTGGTGATCGCTCGACCATCGAGGCTGACCTGGCGGGGCTCCACGCCTCCGACTTGGACCCAGGCCGCGCTTCCGCGCGTTTCCCGCAACGACAACCGCTACAACCACCTGGCACCCAACCTAGAGGACCGCTGGTCCTCTGTCAAGTGCCAATGTCCCAGGGACAGTCACCGGGACAGTCCTTGGGACATCTAAGGGACTGTCACGGGCGGACTTGCGCTCGGGCTACCAGGGTCGGTATCCTAGGGTCGTGGCGTAGCTCAGACGGTGAGAGCGACGGCCTTATAAGCCGGAGGTCGCGGGTTCAACTCCCGCCGTCACGACTGGTCGGCTCGTCGAGAAGGTGGCTGTGGCTCTCCGGAGCCAAGATTCCCGGTAATGGTCCCGTCAGGCGCGGGCAAGGAGCCGACCGACACTACCCGTTTTCGCTTCGAGGCCAGAAACACCGATGATGGACGGCGACCGCGACTATCACGAGCTGGGCGACGAGGACCTCCGAAAGCGCCTCGCACAGACGCGCCAGGAGGCCAAGCCCGCAGAGATCATCGACGTATTCTGTGCCATCTGCGGCAAGACGAAGGGGGTGCATGACGACGGGCTCGTGAAGGGTCACGATTTCCAGCTCGCGAAGGAAGTCGGCGGTGTGGCGCAGATCGCCAACGACTACATCCCGGTGGGCGAGAAGTGGGAGATCGGGACGCAGCGGGGCGCGCCCGTGCTTGGGCGCAATCCCGAGATGTCGTACTCCCAGCTCCTCGACGGACGCCAGGCGTTCACGTTCACGCTCCCGGCCGGCCTCTACGACGACATGAAGATGGCCGATCGCGCCGTGCTCCTCGACAACCTGACGGAGCTATTCCGGACGAACCTCGCCCGGATGATGTCGATCCAGCTATGAACGAGTACCAACGTCAATGGCTTGTGGAGGCGGCCCCTGCCGCCCAGGATGAGATAGAGCGGCTTCGGGCGGAGAATGCCAAGCTGCGCGCCCCCGTTCCCGCCAGTGGGCCGCATTGCGCGCATTTGCGTGTGAACTGGACGACTGAGGATGACCACCACGGCGTCACGCACGGTTGGTGGGAGTGCGCCGATTGCGGAGCGCGGTTTGTCCCGCTCGCCGCCGCACGGGAGGATAGCAACCGGCTTGCGAAAGCGCTGCGGGAGTTGTCACAGGTGTCCGCGCGAGTAATCAACGAGGGCGATTCACGCTGGATCGTCGCGTTGCCGGTGCCGCTCAACAATGCTGCCGCCGCCCTCGCCGCCCACCAGGAGGAACGATGACGGCGGACAGCATAGCGCACCCCTGTCCGATCTGCGGGCTCTACACGCTCTGGCGGCACCTCTGCAAGGTGCTGTGCGCCAACTGTCCGTACCGGATGAGCTGTGAGGACCTGGCGTGACCGCGCCGACCCAGGATGAAGTGAACGGCCGGATGGCCGAGGTCCAGAAGGGCGAGCTGACCGCGCTCACCGACGCCTTCACCGTCCACGGTGCCCGCGTCATCCGCGATTGGGTGCGCTCGGTGCTTGTCCCCGAGGCGCTCCTCCGGCTCTACAAGATCGGGATGGGTGTCGAGAAGTTTAAGATACCGACTGAGAAGGGGTTAATCGACGTGCCGGCGTTCGCGTCGGTGCAGGTCGAGGCGCTCTCGAAGGTCGTGGACGTGGGCGTGCCGCGCCAGCTCGGGCTCGTGGACAACACGGGCGAGGACCTGCCGGGCGTGATGCTCCTCGGCCCGCTCGACCTCGAAGAGGCGCAGCGCGCGAACCGGCAGCAGCTCCGACTCGTGGCCGGGAACGGGCACCCGAGCAATGGTGGCGCTTCGGTGTCGCCTGCGGACCCCGACTCGGCCGTATTTTCCCGAGATACCGGAGACTCGGCGGACCACGGTGACGTGATACTGTCACCTTCGGTGCGGGCTGGCGGGTATGAGATCGTCGAGGTGCCGCAGGACGCGATGGCGGCTCCGGACGGCCAGAAGCCCGGCGAGCTGCCGCCACCGCCCGTCGAGCGGAAGCCCACGCTGGCGCAGGAGATACTCGCGCGCCGCCGCGCTGCCAAGAACGCCCGACCGCCGAGCGCCGATGAACACCCGTAAGCGTTGGCCCAGGGGCGCGACCATCCGGACGGCCCAGGTCTACTCGTTGCTCACCTCGGTCGCTCGTTGCCACCGCGCTCGTAAGGGGGTGCAGACCACCGCGCGAGCAACCATGTGCTCCTTCCAACCCCCTCGCTGAGAGCTGACGCCATGCGTTATCGTCTGTCGTTCCCTCGTCCCTCGTCGGAGCCGGTGCGCTTCGCCGCCGTTTGGACGGTCCTGTGCGCGATCGTCGTCACCCTCGTATTCGGCCTCGCGCAATGAGCGACTCCGACCACCAGCCAACCCTCGTCCGGCCTCCGGAGCCGCCGCCGGGCGACGATCTCGCCGAGCTGCCGGCGCTCCTCGCTCGCATCGAGCGGACGGGCGGTCGCGCCGCGATCCGGGCTCGGGAGATGATGCTCCTCCTCCGCGTCTGCCGGCGCTACGCGCCGATCGCCGAGCCGGTCAAGGCCAAGCTGCCGTCTGTGCTCTCGACGCCCTCCTGCCCCGACTGTGGCTTCGCGGTCGCGGTACGGGGCGAGCGCTGCGCGGCGTGCAAGCAGAAGGAGGGCGCGCGGGCCAAGCCGTTGTTCGAGACGGGCGCGCAGCCGAGGCCGGCCTATGCGCGCGAGCAGGAAGCCCCAGCGGAGGAGTAGCGATGCCCTACAAGTCGGTGGATGAGCTGCCGCCGCAGTTCAACAAATACTCGGCGAAGGGGAAGCGCGCGGCCTTGCAGACGTTCAACAACGTCTACTCAAAGGCGAGCGAGAGCCAGGCGTTCGCCTCGGCGCATAACGCGGCGAAGCGCGCCGATGGCAAGCCGGTGAAGAAGTCCAAGGGCTCGACGCGGAGCCCGTCCTACCGCCAAGTGGACGACCACGACGCGGACGATTAGCACGTTCTCACGGAGGCATCAATGGCTGCGAAGAAGGGAGGCTCGAAACGCGGGGGCGGCGGCAACGGTCGCCGGGGCTCGACGAAGAAGCCCACGCGCACCAGCTCGACCAAGACGCCGAGTAATGTCGATTCGCCCATCCCAGGGCGCGACACGAAAGGCCCCGCGAAGATGAGCGAGTAGCGCATGGCCCACGTCCCGCTCCTCCACCGTCTCCGCCAGCGCGTCGATCATACGCGCCGGCATGTGAAGCTCGGGCGACTCCACGCGCCCGACACCAACGACTACCCCGTGCGGGCGCTCATGCCCCGAGGCGCGATCGTCGTGGTCACGCGGATGTGGTCCTTCTTCTACAAGCCCCGCCTCAATCAGGGCACGATCAGCGCGTGCGTGGGCTTCAGCTCGACCAACCTGCTGCTCGCCAACCCGGTCGTCAGCGGCGCGACGAAGAAGGGCGTCACCACGATCGGCGGGAAGTCGCCGGCTGAGTACGCGCTCGACGTGTATCACACGGCGCAGACGGTGGACGAGTGGCCGGGCGAGAACTACGAGGGCACCTCAGTGCGCGCCGGGATGAAGGTGCTCCAATCGCAGGGGCGGCTCAAGAATTACTACTTTGCTCAATCGGCCGCCGAGGCGCGCGACTTCCTGATTCAGTTCGGCCCCGGTGTCGCGGGGACGACGTGGAAGGAGCGCATGTTCACGCCGGACCAGAACGGCTATCTCATCCCCGAGGGCGAGGACGCGGGCGGCCATGCCTATATGTGGCTCGGCTACAGCAAGAGCCGCAACGCCTTCCGGATTCTCAACCAGTGGTGGGAGCCGGACCCCAACACTGGAAAGCTCCGTGAGTGGGGGCAGAACAACCGCGCGTGGCTCAAGTTCGAGCACGCGGATATGCTCATCAAAGAGGACGGCGAGTTCGCCTGCCCGACTGAGCTGAAGCTGGCCTAACGAGGAGCGACATGGACAAGGCAGAGATGGACAACGACCCGGTGGTGACGGGCTACAACGAGGTGCGTCGCCAGATCAAGGACGTGGCAGCCGAGCTAAAGAAGCGCGCGGACGCAGCGAAGGAGCCTCACGTCGCCCGCGCCATTCCGCCTCGGGTCGGCGAGGATCGCGGCGAGATGATCGCCAACCTCATGCTCGCGTTCCGCCACCTCGAAGATGCGTCGATGCGGCTCGGGAAGGCGATCCAGGCGCGCGACGGCGGGACCTCTGTGTACGACAAAGCCACCACAGTCGGAGCCTAACGATGGCGACACGCCAACGCAGTGCGCCGAAGGGCGCTCGGGTGAAGCGCACCTACCAGCAGTGGCGCGTCGAGCCGACGCCCACGATCCTCGACGTGCTCAACAACCCGGATCACCCCGACCATCCAAAGCTGCTGAAGGAGCTGGGGCTCGATAAGGGATGGCCGCCCGGCCTCGCGCCGCTCTCCGCCGACGACAAGCTCCGGGCGAGCGACGCGCTCCGGAAGGGCCAGCCGATCCGGATGGGCGGCACGGTCACGCGCTATCCCGATCCTGGCGGCAATCCGACACTCGGGGTGCAGGCGGACGACGTGGCGGTGCGCTACGGTGGCGAGCCCACGCGGAACCCGACCGGCGTCTCCGGCCTCTCGATCGCGCCGGGCGCAAACGCGGTCATCGCCGACACGGGACAGCTCGCGGCAGGCACCTACTACGTCGAGATTCAGCTCGCCACCTCGGCCTCGCCAGCAGCAGGCAAGCATCTTCAGGTCGAGCACCGGAACGCGGCCAACGCGGCGACGGTGAACGTGATTGGTGGCTGCCCTGGCGGCGTCGTCACGCCCCTCACGGTCGAGCGGCTCGTCGTGGCGCTCAACGAGCGGGTGCGCGTCATCACGGGCGCGGTCGCCTTCGCAGCGACGGAGGGCGCGATTGCCTCCATTCGCGTCTACAAGCTCGATGTCTAGTCGTTGCACCTGTCTCGGCTGTCGCCTCTTCCACGAGATCGTTCTGCTCGTGCTATTCCTCCTCATGTCAGGGCTCGTCGGCTGCCACACCTATCAGGTGCTCGATGGCCGGCGCGTGCCCCGCCATCCCCGGCCCGACTCGGCCGCCACGTTTCCGACGCGATGACGCCCCATCTCCGCTACCTCAAGTACGTCCTCCTCCACAAGTGGTACGTCTACCACGCGGGGATGCTGCTCGCGAAGCTCCGGGGTGAGTACCGCTGGCGTCTCTTCTGGCGGCTCCTGTTCCACGACTTCAGCAAGCTCTCACGCGCGGAATGGGGGCCGTATGTGCGCCAGTTTTACGGCGAGCCGTCCGACGTGGAGGCGCGGCGGCAGCTCATGCGCCTCCCGCCGGAGCAGCAGCTCGATGTCACGTTCGACAGGCTCCGGCTCGCCGAGCTAAAGGCGCGCGGCTACGCCTTCAACGTCGCGTGGCTCCATCACCAGCACGTCAACGACCACCACTGGCAGCATTGGCTTCTCCGCGAGGACTCGGGTGCGAACATTCAGCTCCTCCCGCCGGCCTCTTTCCAGCACATTGGGATCCTAAGCTTAGAATTCCACGTGGACAAGTTGTCGCG
>JADMIO010976131.1_pt1 | contig 51422 bp, 34 predicted proteins | sample 8958161 | NCBI WGS metagenome assembly JADMIO01 (sample SAMN16585339, study PRJNA669376) | soil metagenome | isolation source: Crop rotation soil | place: USA: Cullars Rotation, Alabama | collected 2011 | reverse complement strand
CGCGACAACTTGTCCACGTGGAATTCTAAGCTTAGGATCCCAATGTGCTGGAAAGGCGCAGGTGATGTTCGCTAAGTATTTAGGGGATGTCATTCCCGCGTCGCGGATGGAACCGGCGGGAGAGAAGCTGTTCTACTCGGTCACGCAGAATAGCGCGGACAAGCGGCTGTTCGTGAAGCTGGTAAATGCCTCGTCGTCGCCGAGGAGCGTGGAGTTGCGCGTCGACGGCGCCGTGATGCAGGGGAAGGCGAAGGTGGTGCGGCTGAGCGCGCAGGATACCCAGGCGACGAATACCGTCGACCGGCCGCTTCAGGTGGCGCCGGTGGAGAGCACGGCCACGGTCGAGGGAGCGGTGTTGAGGCGGACGATGCCGGGATACTGTATCGAGGTGATCGAGGTGGCGGTGCGGTAGATCGAGCCTCGCCGGCCGCTCAAATTACGCCGCCTGGGGATTCCACAGAAATCTTTCGATTCGTGTCGGTGGATACGGCGGGATTTCGTATATGCTTTCGGGATACCATTGCCCCCGGTTTCGTGGGAGAGGCCTGTCACAACATGGCTGCGATCGCGGTTCGGTACTGGTAGCCGCGTTGATGGGGAGGAGATAGGCTTTCGTGCGTGCACTCGGAAATGGGCTTCTGTTATCGTTCTGCGCCGTTTCGCTGGTATATGGGGCAACGGCGTCAAATCCCTGCGATGTCAATCAGGACAATACCGTCAATGTGACGGATGTGCAACGGCTGATCAATGAAGGTCTGGGCAAAGCGGCAGCCGCCGACGATCTGAATCAGGACGGGAAGATCAACGTCCAGGACGCCCAGATCGTTTCCAATGCCGCCCTGAACTACGGCTGCCTGTACGGCCCGCAGGTGACAATCCTCGACTTCACTCCGAAGTCCGGTCCCGCCGGCACGCTGGTGTCCCTTACGGGCAGCAACTTCGGCAGCCTGCCCCAAGTCTCCATGCCGCAACAGGGCGGCGGCACCGTCGTGCAGCGCCTGACGGCCGCGACGGTAACTTCCGCGAGTTTCGTGATCGCGGCCGGAAGCGCCACGGGCGCCATCACGGTAAGCCGGCCGGGGAGCAGCGCGAGCACCGCCGGGTCATTTACCGTGACGCCCGCCAGCAGTTTCGGCCTGGCGGCGTCGCCGCCCACCGCTACCCTTATCGCGGGACAGACCATCACTTATGCCGTGCAGTTGAGCAGCGCGGACGGGTTCGCCCAGCTGGCTCCGTTGAGTGTCACCGGCTTGCCGAATGGGGTAACCGCATCGTTCAAGCCGATGGCCATCACCGCAGGCCAAACTGCCATCCTGACACTGAAGGCGCCCGCCGCCCTGGCGCCTGGAAACACCAATCTGACGATCAAGGCTTCGGCCACGGTCAACGGCATCGCGGTGACGCAATCGGCCGCGGCCCAACTATCTGTGGTGCCCGCGACCACCAGCTTCATCGGCCGCGCCGTGGTCTCGGACGATCTCCAGACGCCGCTCGCCGGGGTGAAGGTAACAACTCTCGGCGAGGACGGGGGCGGCAACCCCACCGGGTGCACCGGACACACCACCGTTTCGGACGCCGCCGGCAATTTCGCCCTGACGAACCTACCGCAATCCTGTATCGGGCCGCAAATGATCGGCTTCGACGGCGATTCGGTGAGTTCTCCGCCGGGAAAATATGCCGGCGTGAATCTGATTTTCACCCTGGTATCCGGCCAGGTGGTGGTATCTCCGGTTTTGGTCCACCTGCCGCGGATCGACACGGTCGAGACCTTCATGGTGCAGCAGAATTCCCCCGCGGACCAAAGCTACATCTTTCAAACCATTCCCGGACTTTCGGTAACCGTTTACGCCGGTACGACCCTGCGGATGGCCGACGGCTCGACGCCCAACCCATTCCCCCTGGCTGCCATCGACGTGCCGATCGATCGTCTGCCCGACCAGATGCCGTTGACCAATTCCATGGTCACCGGGTTCATCGTGGCCTTCCAGCCGGCGAATACCACGGCCAGCCAGGCAGTCGCGGTGTCCTTTCCCAATACGCTCAATACCCCGTCCGGCACCAGCGTCCCTTTGATGACGCTTGATCCTACTCGCGGCCGCATGGTGGCATACGGCACCGGCACGATCTCGAACGACGCCAGCTCGATCATTCCCGACTTCGACCCCTCCACCGGCACGCTTTACCACCGGTATGGAATTATTCACTTCGATTGGCACGGACCCGCGGTAAATCCGCCGCCCGCGATTAATCCGCCCTGCAATTGTCCGACTTCCTCGGCCGGGAACAACGGTAGCGCCGGCGATCCCGTCGACGTGTCTACCGGGCTGCAGACATGGACCGCGACCGACCTCTCCCTCGAAAGCGGACGCGGCACCGTGATGATTGAGCGGACCTACCGCACCAACAGCTCCCAGATACGCAGCTTCGGCATCGGCAGCAGCTTCAACTATGACTATCGCCTGGACACGGCCGCGCTGAATGCCGCCAACCTCAATCTGCAATACCCGAATGGCGTCAACGTACCTTTCACGGCACGGCCCGATGGGACACTGGTCAATACCACGACGCCCGAAATGAGCGGCGCCGTGATGACCGTTGCCGCCGACGGCACGTCGACTCTCCGCTTCAAGACCGGCGCTTTTTTTACCTTCGATGCCAATGTGTTTCCCCGTCTCACGTCCCTCGGCGACCCGAACGGGAATGTCATCCGGATCGTCCGCGATGATGCGGAGAACATCATCGAGATCGACGACCCTTCGGGAAGAAAACTGACCGTGGAAAACGAGGGAACGCTGATCAAGTCGATTACCGATCCCATCGGCCGAAAAGTCACCTACGGCTATACGAACCAATACCTCACCTCGGTCACCGATGTTCTGGGCGGCGTCACCCAATATAAGTACGACGGCCCGAACCGTCTCGAATCGGTCACCGATCCGCGCGGCATCGTCCAGATGTTCAATACCTACTATCCCGACGGCCGCGTGAAAACGCAGACCACTCCTTCGGGAGGCACGATCAGTTTCAACTACACCTTGAGCAATACCCTGGTGCCCACCAGTCCGGTGCTGCAGACGGTGGTCACCGACGCGCGCCAGCACAGCACGACGTACCGGTTTAATCCGCAGGGCTACATCATCAGCGTTACCGATGCGATCGGCCAGACCCGGACTCTTTCGCGCGCGCCCGGCACCAACTTTCTCTATCACATGAGCGGCTACGGAACCTGCGATGTATGCGGCGATCCGGGGTCTGGTGAAGTCGGCTTCATCTATGAGGTGAAGAGCGGGAATATCGTCCAGAAAACAGACTCGCTGAATCGTACCTGGTATTTCACCTACGATCCCGTATTCCATCAACTCGCCACCGTCAAAGATCCCTTGGGCAACGTCACGGCTTATACCTACGACGGGCACGGCAATCTGATCCAGGAAGTCGACGCCCGCCAGCATACCGTCAACTACAAGCACGGCGCCTACGGCCTGCTGACCCAGATCGAGGATGAGGACGGAAAGACGACGAAGCTGACGTACGATCCGCAAGGCAATGTGACGTCGATCACCGACCAGAACAACAACACCGTTCAGTACAGCTACGACGGCGCTTCCCGAATGATCATGCGGATGGACGCCGCCGGCCAGGTCTCGAAGGTCACCTATAACAACGCCAACGAACCCGTGCTGATCACGGACGAGAACGGCAAGAGTCTCACCTTCCATTACGACGACGTCCACAACAGCGGCTACCTCGAATACTATCTCGACTCGAACAATGGCAAGACCTCTCTTGCCTATGACCCCTCCGGCCGGCTCATGACCAGAACCAATCCGCTGCTGCAAATCGAGAAATACGAGTACGACAAGAACAATAACCTGGTCAAGTACACGAACCGCCGGAACCAGCAGATCGTATACGACTACGACGAGCTCGACCGCCCGACGAAGGCAACATACCCCGATGCGACGGTGGACATCACCTACGACACCGCGGGACGGGTGTCCCGCCTGGTCGACTCGCAGTCCGGCACCTTCGACCTGAAGTACAACGACGCCGGCGAATTGGTGCAGACCACCGATCCGAACGGCACGGTGGACTATGTGTTGGATAACGTGGGCCGGATCATGACCCGCCAGGTGAAGGGTGAACCGGCGGTCAACTATAGCTACGACGAGAATGGCAACCTGCTTTCGGCGGTCATGGGCTCGATTTCGAGCACGCGGGCATACGACAAACGCAACTTTCCAATGTCGGACCAGCGCTCCAACGGCGTGACGACATCGTACGGATTCGATCCGGCCGCCAGGCTGACATCGATGGTTTCGAAGCTGGGCCCGTCCACGCTGATGTCGCGTGCCTTCACCTACGACCCGACCGGCCAGATCCTGATGAATGCGGTGGACAGCGGCCTTCCGCTGGCGACTCAGGCCGCGGCGGGAACCTACGACATCGCCGACCGTATGCAGTCTTTCGGGGCCGCCACCTACACACACGACAATGACGGGAACCGCCTCACCGAGACGAGTGGCTCCGGCAATACCACGTACACCTGGGATTCGCGCGGACGGCTGAGTTCCCTGCGTGCCGCCGATGGCACGGTCACGTCGTTCGTTTACGATCCCTCCAACGAGATGATCGGGCAAACCACCACGGCGGGCGGACAGACCACCAGCCAGCGCTTCATCCTCGATGCCTTTGGGAATGTGGCCTCGCTGACTCAGGGGTCCACCGTCACCTCCATCCTGGACGGAAATGAACTGGACGACGTGGTGGCCTACGTTCGCAATTCGGCGCCGGTGTTCCCCCTGCTCGATCAAATCAGGAGCGAAAGCACCTTTGTGGATGCCGCCGGGAACGTGACCGGCCGCGAATGGTACGAGCCCTACGGAGCGCCGACGACGGTGTCGGGCACCGCCGGCGAGTTCCTTTATTCCGGCAGGCCGTTGTTCAATGGCACGCTCTTCTACAACCGCAAGCGGTTTTACGACAGCACCACCGGCCGTTTCATCAGCGAGGACCCGATCGGCCTGGACGGCGGGAAGAATGCCTACGCCTACGCCGAGGGAGATCCGATCAGCCAGTCCGATCCTAGCGGGTTGTCCGTGTGGATCGAGCAGGGAGCCCTGCCGAGTCTCAGCAATCCCTTCGGCCAGGTCTTCGGCATCCACCAGAAGATCTGCGTCGGAAAACTGGGAGCCGGCAATTGCTGGTCGATGGCCAAGCAGGATGGTGCGTCGCCGTTCGGCGGCCAGAGTGCCGTCTATCAGGATGTCGACCGCGATTACAACAGAAGTCTCCATCGGGTGAGCAGTCCCATCTATACCAGCGACGCACAGGACCAACAGATTACCGAAGCACTCAACCAGTTGATGAACACGCAAACTCCGCCATACTGGCTCGTCGGCGCGAACTGCGTCGATTTCTCGCATATGGTGTTCAACGCGGTGCAGAAATACGGCGGATTCTATACGAATGAGTGGCGCCGTCAAAAACGACTGGAAGCGAAATTTGCAGCCTTCCGGGCCGCGCATCCCCGTCCGGTCCGAAAGAGAGGCAACTGATGCAGCCTCTCATGAATGGCCCCCTCGCAGGCGAATCGCTCTGTCCCGGCGCTTCCGGATCATCAGGTTGCAAGAAGCCGTTCTTCCGCGGTCTGCTCGTGCTGGCGGCGCTGGCCGCCGGGGCCGGGGCGCAGCAGCCCATCAACTACGAATACGTCTATGACGCCGGAGGCCGCCTGATTCGCGTGGTCGATACCACCGGTATCAGCGTCCAGTATTCGTATGACAACCAGGGCAACATCAAGCAGATCACGCGCGGCACCGTTTCCACCGTGCTGTCGGTGGTCGGCGTCTCCCCCGCCGCGGCCAATCCGGGGTCGACTGTGCGCATTCAAGGGCTGGGATTCAGCGCCACCCCCGGCAACAATACCGTGAAGTTCAACGGTGTGCCGGCGACCGCCGTGGACGCCTCTCCGTATTTGCTGACGGTCACCGTGCCGGAGTCGAACTCCGCCACCACCGGGCCCGTCACCGTCACGGTAGGAGGGAACACCGCGACCTTCGACAGCAATTTCACGGTTCTCGCCGCTCCCCGCATCACCAAGGTCACCGGCAAGTATCTGTTGAGCGGCCAGAACGGCCTCACTCTGGCCGTCGAGGGCGTCAACCTCACCGGCGCTACCTTTACCGCATTGCCGCCGACCAGCCCCGCCGCCCTCACCATTGTCAACACGCAGACCGCCGCCAGTTCCGCCACGCTCACGGTTAATACGGGCGGGATTACTTCCACGGTCGTGCTGGTGGCCACCACTCCGGGCGGCAGCAGTTCCAGTTTTGCTCTTGCCGGCTACACCGTGACAGTCCTGCTGGGCGATGCCGATAGCGACGGCGATGGCCTAACGAACGCTGACGAGCTCGGCAAGGGATACGATCCGTTGAATCCCGATACCGATGGCGATCAGATGTATGACGGCTGGGAATGGACATACCACCTGAATGCGCTGAATAAAGACGACGCGAGTCAGCTGTCGAAAGCCCAAGACGGCTTGTTGAATGTGGACGAGTTCAATTTGGGTCTCGATCCGAACAACCCCAACCGCAGCGCGTCCGCCATCACCAGCACCCTGCCGGTCAACCTCGCGGGGCTGGACGGCTCGCCGGCCGTCCCCATTAACTCGAACATTACGTTCACTTTCAACCAGCCCATCCTCAACCCCGCGCAGATTGCAGAGCGCGCGAAGTTCAATCCCCACGTCACCAATGGGACGATCACAGTAAACGGTGTGTCCTCGATTGCTGCGGGCACGACGCGGTTCTCCGTCGATGGCAGGGTCCTGGCGTTCACGCCGTCGGGGCTCGAAAGGGACACAACCTACACGATCACTATTTCCGGATTCCGGTCGGCCGCCGGTGTTGTGACCCCTCCGTATACCTTGACTTTCCACACCAGCAACCAGCCGGACAATTCGCCCATTACGATCGTGCGCTCCAACCCGTCGGCCGGCCTGACGGGTGTGCCTTTGAACGCATCGGTCTCCGTGGAATTCAACAAGCCGATCGTGGACTCCTTTATTACGCCGAACTCGATTTCCCTGTCCGAGGCAAACCGTGGAACGGTGACTGGGACAGTCAAATGGGACAAGTACAGACGGGTCGCCACCTTAACTCCGGGGACGCCGTTTGGAGCGGGGCACGAGATTACCGTCTCCATCGGAAAAGACGGGCCCATTCGGGACAATTTCAATAATAGCTTTCAGGGGCAGACATTCAAATTCACCACCGGCTTTGCCGCCGATACCGGCGCACCCGCCATCACCGCCAGATCGCCGCGCGAAAATGACCACGGAATTCCGCGGAATGCGCAGATTATGCTCCAGTTCAGCGAGCCGGTGAATGAAATCACGGCTACGTCGAACGTCCACGTGCTTGCCAACGGAACAGAGATACCGGGGACCTTCACCTTTCCACAGGCCGACACGCAATTGCTGTTTATGCCGGCTCCTCCGGAGGGTAGCCAGTCGCCGAGCCTGCTCCCGCTGGGGGAAATCACGGTCACCGTGGACCCCGGGGTGACGGATGTTAGAGGAAACCCCATCGGGACCATACCATCGTATTCGTTCACGGTCGATTCCGAGTCCGATACCACGGGCCCGGCGGTGCTGAGCTACAGCCCGCTGAACGGGGCGACGGGCGTAGGAAGGAACGCGTCCGTACAGGTGCGCTTCAACGAGCGCATCAATCCACTCACCGTCTCCTTGACGACGTTTTTCCTTCAAAACACCAATAATCCTTACTACGCGGCATCGATTCCGGGCACCGTGAACGTCAGCGCGGATCGCCAGACCGTCACCTTCCAGCCCGCCGGTCTGCTCGATCCGACGACGACCTATTGCCTGTCCTTGAGCACCTACGGTTCAAGAGTGACCGATCTCGCCGGAAACGCGCCCGGCAACTTCACTCCGTGCTTCACCACCTCCACCACCACCGATAGCGCCGCTCCGGCAATCACCAGCATCAATCCGCCGAATGGGACGCCGGGCGTTCCGCTGAATGCGGCGGTGGTGGCCCAGGTCAGCAAGCCGTTGAGCGCCGTGTCGTTCCAGACGGGGCTGACCACGATTGCGGTGCCGTTGAACGCCGGCGACGGAAATCCCGTCGATCTGGGCTTATTCCAGCCGGGGCAGGTCCTCACTCTGGCCGCGGGAGGCTCGGGCAGCGTGGGCTCGCCCGGCGTGCCGGTCGTGCCGGACGGATCGTTATGGACCCCCGCGCCGGCGGCATTCGCGTACGCAACACCGTCCGCCTCCGGATATCCGCAGACAGCCGGCGGCGACGGCAAGAATCACTTCGCGGGCGGAGGTCTGAATGTGAGCGCGACCGGCGCCGATTTCGGATTCGCCGGCAAACACACCACCGACACCACGGATCCGGCAGCGATCCGCTGGGGAGCGCTGGTCGGGACCTTCTCCCAGACTCCCGCCCCCTCGGACTGGTTCCTCATCGGCGCCGGCGCCACCATTACCGTGCCCCAAAGCGCGACCGCCTCGCACTTATACCTGGCGGTGAACAGCTACCAGGGCAATGCCGGGGGCAGCTACCTGGTCAGCTATGGGCCCGTCCCAGCGCCGCCGAGCGTCGTGACCGTCAGCGCCAATGGGGTTCCCGTTCCCGGCGCGGCGTCGCTGAGCAGCGATGGGATGAGCATCACCTTCAACCCGGCCGCGCAATTGAAGGCCGCCACCCCATACGTGGTCCACATAGCCGGCGCCAGCGACTATCTGGGGAACGCTCTGCTTCCGTTCACATCCACTTTCACCACCGGGACCGCCAGCGATACGACGCCTCCGGCAGCGCTCAGCTTCAGTCCGGCAAACGGAGCCACCGAAGTTCCCACCAATGCGCTGGTGAAGATCACCTTTTCCAAGCTCCTGAACCCGCTTTCGGTCAACTCCAGCACGCTCGTGGTGCAGCACGCCGCGACCAACGTGCAACTCAAAGGCAGCCTGACGATCGATAATTCGGGCGCGGGCGCCGTGGTCACCTTTACACCGGCGGCTCCCCTCCCTTCGAACTCCACGATCCAGATCGGCGTGGCCGCCGACATCACGGATTTGGCCGGCAACCGGTGCGTCCCGGCGGGCGCTACCTTTACCACCGTCGGAACGGCCGACAACACCGCTCCCGCGGTAACTTCCGTAAGTCCCACGGACGGGTCCACCGATCTTGGTCTGAACACGGTGGTCACGCTGAGTTTCTCCAAGCCGCTGAATCCGGCGACCGTCAATCCCGACAATTTCGCGCTGTTCGCCGGAACCACCAGGCTGGACACCGCGGTGCACTGGTCCAAGGACTATCAGACGGTGAATCTCACCGGTCCCCTCCCCAATAACCGGACGATCTCCGTGGTAGCGACGCACAATGTGACCGACCTCGCCGGTAATCCCCTGCCCGATTTCCGCAGCAGTTTCGCGACCGTGCCGGCGGATGATATCGTTCGGCCGTCGATTGTCGGGATGCGGCCGGCGGAGGGCACGACCGTGCCGGTCAATGGCCCGATTTACCTGTTTGCCAGCAAGCCGTTAAACCCGGGCACGGTGAACGGAGCGCTGCACGTCTCGCAATCGACTTATGACGGCCTAGGCGGCGCGCTCAACAGCGTCATCGTGCCGGGCACGATTACCTTGAATTCAGGCAACCAGACCGTGGTGTTCACGCCGGCCGTTCCTTTCCCGGCAGGCGCCCGCGTGCAAATAGACTTCGACTCCACGGCGGCCGATACCGCCGGCAATGCGTTGAACCGCTACCAGTCCAATGTCTATGCGAACGGCGCGCAGACCGGCTTTTACGCGGTGTCTTACTCGCCCTCCGCGGCAGTGACGGCTACCAATCCGGTGATCGAGATGAAGTTCAATCAGCCGCTGGACCCGCTTACCGTGAATTCGAACTATTTCCTGCTGCTGGATTCGACCAGCAGTTATCCCGGAACTCCCCTCACGGTCCAAGCGGATTTCCTGCCGGGCAGCACGACGACGGTGCGAATCACTCCCACGCCCGCAAGTCAAATCAAGCCGGGCAGGTCCTACACTTTCACCGCTGCTGCCGGTGTCAAGAACCTGGCAGGCGACACTCTGACCTACGAGAGCTCCGGGTACTTCATCGTCCCGAACGGGGCGGTACCGGACCTGTCTCAACCGCGAGTCATTTCGGTCTCCCCTCCGGCAAGCACTACCGGCGTAGGCACGAACGCCTCGATCGAGGTCGTCTTCAACAAGGACATGAACCCGACGACGATCACCGAAGACAACATCGCGATCACATCGGGCGGCAATCCGGTCGGCAGCGTAAACATCAGTTTCGGATCTTCCGGTCAACCGATGGTCCTGACGCCGAAAGGACTCCTTCCGGACGGCGCGACGATCACGGTTACGGTCTCAAAGGCCGAGGATCTTTACGGAAACCTGGTGGTGCCATTCAGCTATACGTTCCAGACCCGCGTGGGTCCGGATGTATCCAACGTCAACCTGGTGGCGGTGAATCCGCCCGACCAGGCGACGAACGTTCCCACGAACACCTCCGTCTCGATTCAGTTCGACGAGCCGATCGATCCGCTGGCGGTTTACTTCAACGTCCAGGATATTACTTCCTTCAACAGCGGGTTCCCAGGCGGCACCATCTCGGTGTCGCCGAACGGGCTGGTGGCGACTTTCGTGCCCAATGCTCCGCTCGCGGTGGGACATCACTTCTCGATCAGCTTGTTTAGTTCGACGGTGCGGGATCTGGCCGGCAACCCTTTGAGCGTCAAGGCGACGTACAACTTTACGACTGCCCTATCCTCGTCGACGGCGCCTCCCCAGGTAACCAACGTTTCGCCGGAGAACGGAGTCACCGGCATCCCCATCAACTCGCTCATTCAGGTGAAGTTCAGCGAGCCGATTCAGTCTGACAGCATTCGAGACATCACCCTGAGCGCCAACGGCTCGGTTGTGTCCGGAGTGGTCAATTCACTCCGCAACGCGAACTCCATCGTCACGATCTCACCTCCCGCGATCCTGCTTCCAAACACCAGTTATAGTCTCAACATCGCCGGTCCCCGGGATTTCGCGGGCCACATGCTCAGCCCCTCGGTCTCGTCCTCCTTCACCACGGGGCCGGGAGCCGACCTGTCGGCGCCGGCGATTATCCACGTCAATCCGCCGAGCGGCTCCGCGAACATCGGGACGAACGTCAATCCGACGCTCGTTCTCAATAAGCGCATCAGCACAGTGACACTCGACGGGACGACCTTCCGCCTGATGGACGATTCCACAAACACGGTGGTGAAGTCCACGATCGTGCTGTCGGCCGATCGCACGGTCGCCACTCTCAAGCCCGCAAGTCCGTTGTTGACCAACAGTTTTTACACCATCTTTCTAAATGGCGCCACCGACCTGGAGGGGAACGCGATCTCAGGCGGCTGGAGCTTTTCCACCGGTTCCGGGCCGGACACCACACCGCCGGCAATCACGGCGACGAATCCTCCGAACGGCACTCTGACGGCGCCGGTGAACGTCCCGCTGATGTTCTACTCGAATAAGCCGATCAGCCCGGCCAGTTTCAATGCCTCCACGGCAGTGGTCTTGATGGCGGGCGCCGCCGGAGTGGGAGGCACCGCGACTCTTTCCAGCGACCTGCAGACGATCGTATTCCAGCAAAAGACCAATCTGAGCAACAATAACCTGACCGCCAGCACGGCCTATACCGCGAAGTTGAGTGGGTTCACGGATCTCGCCGGCAATCTGGTTACTCCGTTCACCCTGACGTTCTCCACGGAGAATTCCGGCCAGCCGGAGAACACGGCGCCGGTCCTGAATTCGACGGCTCCGGCAAACGCGTCGATGTGCGGTCCCGGTTTCCCGGCCTCATGCGGCACGATCACCCTCACTTTCAACGAGGCGATGAATCCGGTAAGCGCCAACTTCACGAATCTTCAAGTAACGAACCAGACCGTCAATCTCCCAATAGCGGGCACGTTCGCGGTGTCGGGTTCCACCATCACTTTCACGCCGGCGAGTCCCCTCCCGAACAATACGGACATTTCCGTTTCCGTCGGCGGGGTGCAGGACCTGGCGGGCAATGCGTTCGGGGGCGCTTCCTTCAGTTTCGCGACGTCGGGTGTTCCGGACACCACTCCGCCCTCGGTTACTTCGGTGACGCCGCCGAACAATTCGACGAATGTCGGGCTCTACAACAAAGTCATCCTCACCTTCTCGGAACCGCTGGATCCGGCGACCATCACCACGGACAACTTTGGCCTCTACGTGGGTCCCACCCGCCTTCCGTTCTACATGTATGGTCCGATCTCGCGTTCCAGCGACGCCCGGACCGTGGTGCTGACGTTGAACTCGATGCCGGCTGGATCTACCGTTCAAGTGGTGGTGACCGGCGGCGTCCACGACCTTTCCGGGAACGCCTTGCCGGAGTTCCAAAGTTCATTCACTACGGTGGCCAATGCGGTGGCACCCTATGTGATCGGGCAGAACCCGCAAGGCGGAGCTTCGCAAGTGCCGGCGACGGCCAGTATCCAGGTCTATTTCAGCCAGCCGATGGATCCGGCCAGCACTACCGGAAGCCTGGTGGTTTCTCAAAACGGCGTTGCGTTCCCGGGAACCGCGGCGCTTTCGGGAGCCGGCCAGGTCCTGACGTTTTCCCACGCGATTCCGTTTGCAGCCGGCGCCACCATTCAGGTATTCCTGCAGTCGGCGACGAATACGAGTGGCGTCCTGCTCTCCGCGTACTCCTCGTCATTCACAGCGATCGACGAGAGCGACGCCGTCGGCCTGATCGCAACGGCTGTGTCTCCTTCCGATTATCCACAGCAGGCTCCGCTGAATACCGTAGGGGTGGTGCGATTCAATAAGCCGATCGATCCGAATACGGTCGTTCTGAACGGGGTCAACTTGAACACGGTATACATCAGCCCCTATTCGACGACCAAGGTGCCGGCGAGCATTTTCTGGATCGACGACCGCACGATTGCGGTCCAGCCGCTGCAGGCGGCCTGCAGCCCGCCGAGCCCGGGTCCCCTGTGCCCGAATACCAATTACCTCTTCACTTACGACACCGGGCCGAACGGCATCAAGGACAAATCCGGCAATACGCCCGCCTATGCGGCTTCGGCTTTCCGCACCGGAACGGCGTCCGACCTTACTAAGCCGAGGGTACTTTCCGTCTCTCCGCCCACGGGCGCCACGGGTGTCGGCGTGAATGCGCCGATCACCCTGCATTTCAGTAAGGCGATCGATCCGCTTACGCTTATGCCCGGTCCCGCCCCCGGCGGCACGGTGCAACTGATTGCCAACGGTACGACGATTTCCACCGCCGCCGTGTCGGTGCGCGGAAACACGACCAGCGGAGCGGACATGGTGATCTCGCCCTATCAGCCATTTCCCGATAACACTCAGATCACGATCTCGGCGACGACCGGGATCCAGGATGCCCAGGCGAATCCTCTCGCTGTAGCGTTCAGTTCCACATTTACGACCGGAGCGGGCCCGGCACTAAAGGGCGCGACAGCGACTGCCTTCAGCCCGGTTTTTGGGGCGGCGAACGTTCCCTTAACCGCCGCGGTTCAGGTGACCACCGATATACCCATCGATCCGGCGACTGTGAATTCCACGACCATGGCCTTCAAGGACATTACCTCCGGGGGCGTGCCGGTGGACGGAACATGGTCGGTTTCCGCGAATGGACGGGTGTTGAGCTTTGCCCCGAAACAGCCCGGACTCAGCGCCTCTCACACTTACGCCCTGGTTTGCGGACAGGTGTTTGACATCAACGGGTATCTGTTGTTCTGTAGCAGCGGCACCGAATTTACGACCGTCGCGCAGGGGTCACCCGCGCCGCTCTCGGTAATCACGACCGATCCGCCGTCCGGGTATTCCAATGTTCCGACCAACCTGATGCCGCAGATTCTATTCAATCAGCCGATCCAGCCGGGCTCTGTTTCGAGCATCACCTTGACTCCGTCGGGCGGCGCCGCACTCACGCTCACCCCAAGCTTCGGCAATGCGAATCAGACTCTGACGCTGATTCCGCCCGGCCTGTTAAAGCCTTCGACCGACTATACTCTCTCGATTGCCGGCGTGACGGATGTAACGGGAGCCGGACTGCCCGCGCCTGTGACGGTAACTTTCAAGACCGGCACAGGGCCCCAACTCGCCGCTCCTTCGAGCGCGTACAACATCATTGATAGCGCGACGGACGTACCAGTGGCGACGGTCCTCAAGATTACTTTCAGTGCTCCGATCAATCCGGTGACCGTATCCCCGGCGGCCCTTCGTCTGGTGACCACCTCCAACGGGCAAACGGTTCCCTCCACGCTGCAGCTTTCCAACGATGGACTGACATTAACGCTGACTTTGACGCCCAATCCGGTGTTCCAGTCGAACACCATCTATACGCTGGTCAGGCCGTTGATTCTGACGGATCTGGCGGGGAATCTGGTGTTCTTGCCGCCACTCACCTTTACCACCGGCAATTGACGGCTGTGGCGGCGCGCGCGATCCGGAAAGCCCGCCGGGATGGACGATTCGGGCGATGTCCGGAAATGAGACTAGGTTCGTTTGCACTGGTGTCCAAATTAGCCAGCTCTGGGAAAACTGTTGTTGAAAACAGGGCACATCTAGGTTCGTTTGGTAAATCTCGGGTTCCAGGTTGCGCTTCCCTGCGGTGCTGCTGTCCCATTACGCGCCCTCGCCCCATAGCAGCATCTGCTCGCTTAGGGCCGGCGGAGCTTGATAGGGTTGATCGAGCCACTCCCAGAGCGGGCGATAGACGAACAGCTGCTGTCTCAATAAAGCCACCAGGTTCGAGAGGCTCCACCCAAATTTGGAACGTAGCCGCAGGTATCGCATGATCAGCATGGCGATCAACGCTGTCCAGATTTGAATCTGCACTGCGTTCTCGCTGGTGCCGACGAAGGTTTTGATCTTCAGGAGCTGTTTCAGGCTTTTGAAGAACAACTCGATTTGCCATCGCTCCCGATAGAGTTCGCTCACCGTGACCGCATCCAGTTCGTGGTGGTTGGTCACAAAAACCAGAGTCTCCTGCTTCTTTTCATCGAACACTTCGATCCGACGGAATGCGCTTCCGGGCCACTGCGCTTCTGCCCCGGCGCCACGATCACCTGATCCTTGCGGACTACCGTATTGGGTGCTACGGCGTTGTCCCGCAGAACCAGGAAGTTCGCATTTTCCTTTAAGCGACTGACAAAGAATACGTGATTTCTCGTTAAGTGCAGCCACCAGCCGAAGCGATAATAGCCGCGATCGAAAACTACCGTCGTACCCGGCTCAAAGTTCATCTTCATCCCCATCGCTACATCGGATTTCTTGCCGTCCGTCAGAACCGCAAAGCGTGGCAGATAGCCGTCGTGATCGAGCAACAGATGGAGCTTCACGGCGCCCTTTCGGCGAGTATAGTGGGCCCAATCAAATACGCTGCTGCACATGCTGATCATCGTCGAATCCATGGAAAGCAACTTTCCGGGCAGTGAAAATTTCTTCTCTCCCCGAGCAAGCGCAGTCTCCACGCAGCGTGCGTAAAGCTGCTCGAATACCGCACGGAACAACGTCCATGGCCGGTGCTCATTGGCATAGCTCAACGTCGAGCGATTCGGTGCATCTGGCAGCCCCAGATGTTTCAGCTTTCCTTCCGAGGCGGCCAGCCCGTTACAGATCTCCCGCAACGAGTGCGCCCGGCCCAACTGGCAAAACAGCATCGCCACAAACTGGCCCCAGCAGGTGAAGCCGCGGGCGTGACGCTCGGCTTTGTGTTGCTTCACCATCTGCGCGAATTCCGTCCGCGGGAACAGCTGAAGAATCTGGCTGAAGATACTTGCTACTCTGATCATCGGCGAAGCTCTCCTTTCCGTTGCAGCGTTCTTTGTCAGGGAACGACACTACGGTAACAGGATCTTCGCCTCCTTTTTTGAAACCTAATTTGGACACCAGTGGTTCGTTTGGCATTTTCGATATTCGGGACCGCGCCTCGGCGCCTTTGAGGGAAACAAGCCAGTTAACCGGCTTGTATCCCTGTGTGGAGGTCCGCCGAACCGTCCGGTATTGGGACGGCTTCCGCAAGGAGCGGGGAGGGCAGTCAGGTCAGGCTTTTGCAAGTTGTCAAGGATCCGGTTCGCCGGCCGCCGGAAGAGCGATTTGGGGAGACCGGAGAAGCGTTATTTTAGTCGGCGGCTGAGGGATGGGGGTGGCGCCGGACGGTAAGTGCGTGAAAAGCGGACAAATATATCTTGTTCGACCCTGTCACCGGCAGGAGGATGTCCGGAAGACCGTGGAAAGTTGCTCTCTCACAAGGACCCTGTTAGGCCTGCGGGAGTTCGCGGCGAGATTGTTCCACCGCAGCCCTGCTCTGTACTACGTGGACCACCTTCCGCCAGAAGGATTCGGCTTTTCGAACCAGTCTGCGAGCGAGATATGGGGGATCGGGACGTACGCGCCTGAAACAACCAGGTAAGTGAAGATAAGAAATGCCAGCTACAGTCAGGTCGAAGGGCGGGCACATTTCTTCGTCGCACTTGCGGAGGTTCGTCGGCCCGGCCAGATGCCACGCCACGGCGGACCGGTCCCTTCAACTGATCCGGGTCAAAGGGGTCATCTTCACACTGCCCTACCTGCTCAGGTGAGATGTTATGGTAGCGGCCAACCGGGCGCGTCGGCACCCGGCGCCAGCGCTGAGGCTGTGGTTGACCGCTTTGCTCTTTATCCTCATCCTGCAACAGCCGCGACGGCCGGGACGCATATTTGAAAACAAGAACCACGCGGGGGATCAAAGGCGCTCGTTGCCTTTCATCGTCGGAGACTCGGCGGCTCCCCAATTACGCTCAATCGCGCCATTTTAAGATGCGGACCGGGACCGAAAGGCCGCTTGCAGTTGTTTCAAGCTGTTTGAAGTCCCCCCTATGGCGCGCCCACCAATAGCGTCACTCCGCTTTGCGTCTGAGCGGCGCCGATGGATGCCTGCGCCAGCGGTGCCCCCGTCGTTACGTTGGCGGGCAGTTGGATGGTGATCTGATAGAGTCCCACGTTTCCAGTGGTCATCACGGAGCTGACCACCGGGACTTGCATACCGCCGACTGTGACCACCGCAAGATCGCAGTGGCTGGTGCTCCGACGACGATCGTATCCGCGATCCAGGTTTGGCTGCCCGCGGCGCTTGTTCGGCCAAGAAGCGATCCTTCCAATAGTTCGCCAGCTCGTGAACACACTTGGAGATTTCGCGGATGAACCACTCATGATCGGTTAGCCATGTAAATGTCTCTGGTGAGTTGAGGATTATTGACCGCAATGATTGGCACAACTCCAAGTCGACGCCCTCGCCGAAATCCTGCGGCACCGGCCAATGCTTTGGGCGAGGAAGCCCGATTTTCTCTTTGTCATCTCTCCACTGGGCAAGAGTCGAGCCCCCGTACAGCACTCCCCGTTCTCCCAATAACTCCGTTGCGTCAACCGGCAGCCCCAAGTAGCTGGTGGCAAGTCTGTTTTTGGGTCTTTCTGCTTGGAGATTCCGCTCGAGGCCGACCTTTTGCCGGCAGGTCCTCCAGCGACAAAATGGTTCTGCTCATCTCCACGTGCTGGATCATCAGGCGTCGCACAAGCTTCTGGCCGGCCAGGAGTCTGCGTCGGTTCCTCGGCCCCGTGTCCGCCGGACCCGCCAAGCAGCGATTTACGTTCGCTGCACTCCCGTCCTCCAGACCTTCGAGCAGTGCCGCCATGGTCACGCCCAGCGCGTCGGCAACTTCGCCAGATCGTCGAAGCTCATCTTCTTTTTGCCGCGCTCGATCTGACCGACGTAGGTGCGGTGGAAGCCGCTGACGTGGGCAAATTCCTCTTGCGACCACTCGTGGGCCGCTTGCAGGTCATGGATCCGCTTGCCCAACAGTACTAAACGGGCGCTCACCTGCCAGAATCTGGAACGACGGGTGGGTCTTCCACTACAGCCAGTGAAGCGCGCCGCCGTTAGATATCCAAATTCAGTATTTCTTTCCCCTCCGGGCGCGGTCCTAATCAAATCGGAGCTTCCTGACGGGGGCGATCCCAAGTCATCCAGATTGACCATGATTCACAAATTAATGACCGCAACCGCTGTCCTGACCTCGTGTCTTCTGGCCCTGCAGCATCCCGGCACGTCACCTCTTCCGGCGACGGAGCCGGCAGCCCGGAAAGCCACCTCTAGCAAAGGACGCTCGACCGGTACACCGTCGGCCGCCCATTCTTCAGCGGCTCCCTCGGGGGTCGCGAACAAAGCCAGACTGACGGGCCAAGCGAAGCCGACGACCCTCAATGCGGCGCCAACCTCGGTCAAGGGTCACTCCAATGCCCCAGTCAATGGTGCGACGAAGGCGGTGCACGTTCGCCAGTACACTCGTAGGGACGGGACGGTTGTTGCGGCTCATGAGCGTAGCGCGCCAGGAGCCGCAGCTTCGAAAGCGCGGGCTGCTGGCCAGCCTCTCGCCGGGTTTAAGAGATCGGCCGCACCGACGCGCGGGGCCTCCGCTAATCGGACTGCGGGCGGACAGCCCACATCCGTGAGGCCGAGAGGGGGCGAATACCACTACAGTCCCAGTGGCAAGAAGGTCTATCCGAAGGATTAGGCGCCTTGTTTTCCATGAAAGCGTTTCATCGTCGCAGGAGTTTGAGTCTTCCGGGCGCAGCCTACTCCGTCGCGCTGCGCAGGAAGTTCCCTGCCGCGCGAATACTGCTTGCCCTCTTCTGCCTTTGGCTATTGGCACAGGCTCCTACGGCCACCGCGCAGTGCTACAGCTTCTCGACTTCAAACGCCACTCTGACAGTCGACATCGTGCGACTGCCGCCCCCGACGCTGTACGCCGGAGGGATCTACCAGTACACTAGCACCGCTGGGCTCGTTGCCAACGTCAGCCTGACGGTCGGCGGGACGATCTATGTGCCGTCGCCTTCCTCCACGGTCCCAATGGATATCACGATCGGGTCGGATGCAAGCCTGCCGCTTTCGCAGTTCTCGCTCAATGTGGCGTTCACCACGAGCAACAACGTTACAGTCGCAGCCTTACCGTCGCTGGCTTGGAATGCCACCTATTTTCAGGGAGGGTCGCTGCCCCCCGCTCTCCCGAGCTTGGGTACAGCCTCGACACTTTTCAAGCCAACGATGATCGTCAGTGTGCAGTTCGTAGACCGAACCGACATGCTCACAACAATTGGCACCTGCGGATCCTCGACGCCCATCGGGCAGACGCCACGATTACAGACCCTCGAAACATACCATGGGCCGGATCCGCTGAACTGCAATAATACCCCCCAAGCCTCAACCTTTTTCTCGCCGACAGACGCAACCGTCAATGTGTTTCTCGCGGTCGATGGGATGAGCCCAACTGGTGGCGACAAGGTAGCATTGCACTGGCTGAACCCATCGAACTCGTGGGTCCAGACGACCACTTGGAATGTCACCGCAAATACCGGCGCTTCGAGCCGGTGCTTTGTCACCGACCTTAACATCGCTCAAAACATTGCCCCCAATTGGGGCCGATGGCAGGTTCAGGTTTACATCAACTCCAGCGCCCTTGGCTCTCCCTATGATTTTCAAGTCTCTGGCCTGTCGTCACCAATAATCACGCCCGGCGGCATCATCCCTGTAGGAGGCACCACGGCGATCATTCAGCCTGGTGAATGGGTATCGATATACGGTGCAAACCTCGCCGATTCACCGATGAGCTGGAACGGCGATTTTCCATTGTCGCTGGGCGGCACGAGCGTGACGGTCAACGGCAAGGCAGCCTACCTTTCATATGTCAGCCCGAAACAAATTAACTTCCAGGCCCCAGATTATGCAGCGTTGGGTGCCGTCCTCGTCGGGGTGACAACCGCCAGTGGGAGCACGGTCTCGTCTGTTATGTTGGCTGGTCTTGCGCCTTCATTCCTTTTACTGGACGCGAAACACGTGGCTGGAATAATCCTCAGATTGGACGGTTCGGGTACTTATGGCGGCGGCACCTACGACATCATTGGGCCGACGGGAACCTCCCTTGGATATCCGACAGTTGCGGCGAAGCCCGGCGATACGATCGAACTATTCGGAACGGGTTTCGGTCCGACCAACCCGACCGTCCCGGCTGGCCGGCCATTCGTCGGAGCTGCACCAACTAGCAAGCCGGTAACAATGCAGGTCAATGGCGTCAGCTTGACTCCCTTGTTTGCAGGGCTATCTGGCGCACCAAAACAATCCCGTCAACCAAAAACCAACACAACAAGACACACAACACCCGACACACAATAATCAACAACCCGCGCCACGCCCGCACCCGCAACTCCAAATATGGTGAAATAGAATGCCCGTGCAGGCACAAACCCTGCAAAAACTGGAACCCTAAGTCGGTAAGGCTACACCATGAAAACATGCTTCGTACTGATGCCCTTCGGTGTCTATTTTGACGCATACTACACGAACATCATCAAAGAAGCCGTAGCGACAAGCGGCCTCACAGCCATACGCGCGGACGAAATCTACAGCACGGGCGCCATCATCGACGACATCCACCGCAGCATCCTCAACGCTGCGATTTGCATAGCCGATCTCACTGGACGAAACCCGAATGTTAACTACGAACTCGGCATGGCCCACGCCCTAGGAAGACCCGTCCTCATCATCACCCAATCAATAAAAGACATCCCCTTCGACTACCAACATCTACGCGCCATCACATACGACCCGAAAGCCTACGGTTGGGAAAAACCATTCAAGGACAGCGTCGCTCGCACAATAGACGAAGTAATGAAACACCCCGAGGCCCACAAAGCACTCAAAACAATCCCTCCAGCACAAACCATCACAGCAGACCAACAATCACGACAAACACCGAGGCAGTCATGAGAGCACACCTGAAAGAGATCTTCTTTCAAGTCGACTGCGTCATGGAAAAGATCGACGAAATGTACTGCGACGAGCACTGCAACGCAATCGTCAAAACCCGATGGAACATCACCGCCGGCAGCAACATCTACCACCTCTGTGATAACCGCGTCAGTGAACGACCAGGCACGATCGAAGTACGACGCGTCTACGACAAGCTCAGCGGCCGATCACTCGAACACGTCGAACTCGAAAGAGGACCACAACACCTCAGCTACCTAATGCTGCTCAAACAATTCAAGACCCCAGGACAGCCATTCGTGCTCGAAACCGAACTCTTCATTGAGGGATACCTCGATGGCCTCACCACCACGAACGAAGTCACGATGAGCCACCAAGCCGCCGCCAAATCAGGAATAAAGTACCGCAACAGAATCGAACGATATTACTTCCCCAACACCCCAGCATTCGCCGGTGTCTCTGCAGAAATACTCAGCCATCCACGACCAGAACGTATCGGCACCCTCATACCCTCAATAGAACGAGATCAGAACATCGTACTCGAGATCACCTACGACGCCAACCAACCATACCAACAAGAAACCGGAGCGACAATCCGCAGACCACCATCGACACCGGTCGCCCACTAAACACCGCCACAACTTCACCAGCGACACAATGGCAGAAACCCCTATCATCAACTAACGAATGATCCGCGCATACCACCTCACGAGCGCACGACACGCCATCGACAACATCCGGCACCGGCGCCTCAAGATCGCGACGTTTGACGATCTCAACGACCCCTTTGAACTCTGGGCGGCCGCACAACCAAATCCCATATTACGAACGGCACTGCGTGGTTGGAAGCGCGACATCACCGCGCACTACGGCATCCTATGCTTTAGCAAGACCTGGCACAACCCCGTCCTGTGGAGCCACTACGCTGACCACCACCGCGGCATCGCACTCGGATTCGACATCGAACCCAGTATCATCAAAAACGTCCGCTACCGACGAGCACGACCAACACTCGGTCCGCTAAACGCCCGTACCCTTCACATGATGATCTACACGAAATTCCACGACTGGCACTACGAACAAGAAGCACGCGTCTTCACCCGCATCAACGATCAAGACCCCGCCACCGGCCTGTACTTCGCCAAGTTCAACCGCCGCGTCCAGCTTCGCGAAATCATCACCGGACCACTCTGCACCACCACCAAAGCCGAGATCGCAGCCGCACTCCGAGACAAAAACGTCACCATCACCAAAGGACGGCTCGCATTCAACACATTCAGCGTCGTCACCGACAAACGAGGATTCCCACCATAACCCCTCACGCACCGCTGCACAAAAAGCACAAACACAAAGACCCCGCAGGCCTCACGGCTCCCTCCGGTAGTAACCAGCGCCGAACCTCCAGAAGAAAAAACAGAACCAACACCGCTGCGGCCATCAGCGTACCGCACCGCTCGCAGGGGACCGGCGCCTCAAACGCCAGGCCCGCCTCACTGCCCTTGCTGGAGCAACACCGCCATCCCGACCGTTGGTCCCCTGCCGACGCGCGACGAATGGCGCAAGTTTTGTAGGACCCGAGGTCTATAGCGCGAGGTGATAGTGACCGTCTTCTTCGCGCAGCAGTTTCTTGGTTTTGAGTTGTTCGATGATCGCGTCGAGTTCCGTTGCTGCGATGGCGTCACCGACCGTGCGCTGGATGTCCTCGCGCTTGCTCTGCCCGGTCTTGAGGGTCATGATCGGTGCTTTGCCGGCAGCTCGTCCCGTGAGTTGGTACACGGCTTCGAGCACGATGATTTCTTTCTTGGAGAGTTCGGGAATCATCTCGCGAACATCAAGGATTGCTTTGAGCACCCCCAGCCCAATCATCGTTGGTGTTTCCGCATGCGCAGCGAGCGCTTCGACGATGGTGGGCAAAAACGGCGTGAGGGCAACATACTTTCCTTCAGAGACACGAATGCCACAGTTCTGCAGGATCGGCAGCGCCCGTCGAAAATCGTCGTGGTTCGTAATATGGAAACGGTCCGTTGCGCCCGCCAAATCCACGAACATCGCACCCACATCAACGGAAGAGTCACGCAACATGGGATTCATTATACGATGTCACGATCACCGAGCAACCACGCAACGAAACAATGGCTGGTCGCATCCCACAACGATGCCCCGGCGGGCAGCAACTCCTTCGTAGCCGTTAGGGGAGCATTGCCACGTCACGTAGCCACGGTCCGTCACTCGTCGCGTGCCACACGACGATCTGGCGCGGTGTTCCCGTCTCGGCATACAAGACCAGGTCGCTGATTTCGCTCGGCAACGTCACCCGCCCATGGGGTGGGTCGAGGTTGACGAGGGCAGTCCATGGCGCGGGGTTCGTGCCGTACACGTAGACTGCCAAGTATCGGCGGTCGGTTCCTGCGGCGGCGAGTTTGCGACGGTTATCCAGTTTGCGTGCTTCCGCTAGAGCAGCGTCCGTGGCGCTCGTGGCGTCGAGCATGCCGCCCTCCATGGGCAGGCCGATAGCGATTTGCCGTGCCGACTTCCAGGCGACGACCCAACCGCTTTCGATGCGAAGGTCTTGGTGGATGCGGACGACGCTGGGCTCCTGCCAGCCCGTGGCAATATGGAAACGCTCTCGTCCGGTGGCTTCGATGCTCGCCAAGTACTCGTCCACCTGCATCCTGATCCGGTTGATGTTCGCGCCTGGTTCGGGCATCACCTCCCACCCCTTGCGACAGGCGCGGGCGGGGATCATCGGGCCACCCTTTCGCCGACTGTGGATGCTGGCATGCGTGCGCCCCGTCTCCGCATCCACGGCCGACGTGACCTCGAGGGCAGCACGCGTCCCGTCGGGCAGGATGAGGTCGAAATCGTGCTGTCCGCGATTCTGGTCGACACGATACTCGAGGCGCGCGCCACTGATGAGCACGGTGAACACGCGTTGGGCCAGGGACTCTGCATGATCCATCGATACGAACCCGACTAGCATTCCATGAGGTCATCATAGCCGACGAGCAGCGCTCGGTCCCGCCGGCGAGAATTCGCGGACCGGCGATAAGATCGTTGTCCCATCAAGCACCTCGTCGCGAGGTAGTGGTGACGTTGGGCAAAATGATGCGCTGCCAAGGAATACCGAGGCAAGCCCATCCATTCTGTGCTTTGCCGAGTAGGTTAGCCGCGCGCCTCGCTCACCGCCATGGCCACAGCGCGATATACCCGCTCGCCGGCAGCGTTCTTTGCCGAGGTAATGGTGAATCCGTGCTTCTTTGCAGCGACGGAGAGGAATCCCCTGATGCTGTGTCGTTGCCAGCCGCTGGCGCCCATGAGTTCGGTCATCGTTGCTCCCTCGGGTCGCTTAATGAGGGCGAGGATGTTCGCGCCCTTGGTAGGTCGCGCCGTCTGCGCTGCCGTTGCAACGGTGTCATCGGTACTGGCGGGAGCGGCTGGCGCTCCGCGCTCGGCGGTCGGCGCGACACGCGCCATCTTGTGACGCGTCGTTGCTACGGACGTCGTTGCGCCTGCTCTGGTCGTGCTCCGGCGCGTTGTCTCGCCCTTGCGTGTCTTCGTCGTCTTGCTCTTCATGGGTATTTTCCTCGATGGTCCCTTCCCGAGGTCAGGGCTATTACCACTCCTGGCCTGCGTTGTTGTTTCATCGCTCTTTCACGACGAGATTGCAAGGAGTTTCTTTTCCGGTACCGGCACCTCGTGATCGAGCACGCCGAGCGCCCTACACAGCACTAACGCCCCGCGATTGATCAGCACATCACGCCGTACGAGTAGTCGACCGATGCGGCGTAACTCCGGAACGATCCGTTTTCAGGGCACATCCTGGGGTGGCGAGTGCCACGGTCTCACTCCGCCACATCCCTGGTTCGCAAGAACGACTCGAGGGCGAGTGGGAAGACTTTTCGCGCCGAGCCTCCAAAGCCGTAGCAAGGGAGGGCGCGGTGCGACAGAAAGAAAAGGACGGAGGGGCCGATGGGCTCTACCATCGGTCGCCCCCCACGATGAGGTGCTCCGCGACCCACTCCCCGTTGCGCTTGCACAAGCGCACGATGAGCCCATCAGCGGCGAAGACGATGCAATCGCACCCGCCGCCGACGATGGTCAGGCTGGTCACGAGCAGCCCCACCTCGTAGTGCGCGACGCGCACGCTGCCATCAGACTCGACACGGTCGAGGAAGTCCTGTACATATTCGGTTGTATTCATGGTGTTCCCTCCATGCGCCCCCTATTTTTTCGGGAGCCGCACGATTGTTCGACCTACTCGACAATCGTGCAATACTCCCGGGACACAAGGAATCACCAAGGGAGCAGAGAGGGTCACTCATGACAGCAGCAATAGGCCATTGCCGTATGCAACAGCATACGACACTCCTGCCACTGCCGATCCGGGGGGGTAGCCGACGATCAACACCACACCTTCGCAAAGTCCGCAAAGCAATCTGTTAGTGGTGTTGATCGGGAACCCTAAGGAGCGCATCCCACGACAATGGTCGTGGGTGCCCCATTAGGGTTCAGGCGTAAAGCCCCCCCACACAAAGACTGATGCAGTCAGGGACGAAGTGCCAAAACTCTACACCCCTTGGGGGCAAGAGCGCCGCCCGTCGCGTTTCCAATCGAGACGTCCCCCGTCAAGTCAAAGGCGTCGGCGTCGTACCAGTGGCAGTCGACCAGGACGCACCACGAGCCGCGGGGCTGCGCTGCAATCCGTTCGCGCACGGTCGTTCGCCAGGCCGGATCGGTTTCTGGCGGGATCTGCCATCCTTCCTCGGGCTGGTGCCATCCTTCCTCATCAACCACGACGTTCGGGATGATGCTCGCGTGCCAGTCGATGTCCTCGCCCTCGCGCAAGGTGCACGTTGCGCACGCCGCCGTTCGTGGGGGTTTCGGCGCAGGAGGCATCCTTGCCATCGTCCGCCGATGTCGTACCAGTCCCACTCGCCAGCGTGTTCCGACTCGCTAGCGCAGCAGTACGGCCAGAGCAACTCCTCCACCTGCGCAAGCGCGCACCCCTCAGACTCCGCTTGCACGAACCCGAACACCACGTAGTGTGTCATGAGAACACGTCCTCATGAGCGCCCATGGCGTCCGTGGGCGTGCGCCGCTCGTGAGCCTCGCGCCACTCCATGGCCGCAGCACCTTCCCCTGCCGAGCACTTCCGTCAAGGAGTGCGGGACGAGATCGCATTCGACGACTGCTGGCTTCCTCATGCGCTCACCTCGGTCTCGTCCGGCTCCGCACGACGTTGTGCGACGAGCGGGCAGTGTTCCTCGATCCAGTCGAGTGCGTCGTCAACATCCATGCCGTGCACGTTGAGCAGGTAGTGCAGGACACGACCGAACTCCGCAGCCGCGAGTGCTTGTCGCTGGTTCATGCGCTCACCCCGAGGTCCTGCGCCACCGCGCGTGGGGTCGGCGCTCTCGGTGGTGGTGGGAGATCGCGCTGGTACTGTCGTGCGAGGACACGCAGGTGCGCATGGTGCATCCGCCGGTACTCCGTGTTGCTGACCACCGTGCGGATTCTCATCACGAACTCCAGCGCGTCATCCATCATGGCGAAGCGCCCAGGCTGCTTGCGCTGCAGGTTGCGCGCGAAACGGACTGCCTCGCTGTCGCTGATGACTTCTTTATACGCATACTTCATGCTTCACGCTCCGCGCCGCCACGTGTTGTGGGGCGCTCATTTCGAGCCTCTCAAATGAGCGCCAAAAGAGAGTCCACAGGCCGAGCACCTAGCCCCCGGGTGTCCCGCTGGGCAAGCAGCGCTTTAGGAACCCCAGTCCTCCTGCCGCCGTCCGGTAGCCGTCGCGTCACTACCCTTTAATCCTGTTGTTTCTCTCTTGGGGTGGTGACCGCAATGGTTTACGAACCGCAGACGATCCCCCCGCGGTCGGCTGCGTCGCTAAACCTTGAGGCGTGAAACACGACAGCGGCTGGAGGCGAAAACGGATGGGCCTAGCTGTTCTGAAAGGATGACTGGCGCGGTTCACTGCGCCGCTGGAATCAGTTTTGCAAGTTCATTGAACATGAGCTTTGGGCGATAGCCCTTGATGTATTTTCTCCGAGCAGGTCTGCCAGTCCCGCCCCAAGTGCGCCTATCGGGTGGGAGAGTCCCACTGCCGCGAGTATCCCGTAGCGAGGCACTCGGGCCGGCAATGATTCCATGATGGAGGTTTGCTCCAGGCTTTCGCGGTACAGGCGCAGCAGGTCCTCGGTTGAGTTCGCGCCGGCCTTGGCTAACCATTCCCGAAAGCGCCGGGCTTTTCGTGACTGCCGCAGCTTCCCGCCTGCGGGAAAGTTAAGGCTCCGGATTCAAGTGCGGGGCGAATAGCGGGAATCTTGTTGAGCTTGAGCAGTTGAAAGAAAACCCTCGGGCCGGAACGCTATACCCGCCCGATGGAGCTTCGTTCGGAGAATCGCATCCATCCGGCGAGAGCGATAAATGTTCCGCCATTATTCGATAGACAGGGCGTCTTACACGAAGCCGTTGTTGTTCACTCCGTGTCGGGTTTGACATTTGGGCTGCGGCGAAGTACTCTTTGCCCTGACTACTCATTGGAGGCATGGCGTGAACCGTCATTGTGTTGTCGCGGTTGTTTTCTTTCATGCGCTGGTCGCGATTGCTCAGCCGCAGAACGCTGTGGTCCGGCACAATACGTACCTGCGCGCGGGTCCGTCCACGGCGCAACACCGCATTCTCCTTCTCAAGTCGGGGGACGAGTTGGAGCTCGTTGATCCCGACGAGCAAGCACACTACTATCACGTCCGCACCCTCAATGGGGAGGAAGGGTTTGCGTACGCCGGGAACGTCACGGTCAAGGTGCCGCCGGAGACGATTAGGACCACGCTCGCGACGAGCGCGGGCCCGCCCGCGACGGCCCTTGCCCCAGACTGGGAGAAGCCCGCGCCCAAGAAAACAACCCTCCAGGGGCCGGAAGGACCCTGTCCCTGGAATGGGGACAATAGTGCCCCGGAGACGTTCCGTCGCAAGAATCGCGCGGATACCCCCGAGCAGGACGGTATTGCGTACCACGACGTGACCTGGCGCGCGATCGCCTCCCTTGCGTTTCCCGACGCCAAGCCATTACGAAAGCAGTGGACGCCGGAACAGCTTGCCGCCATCGCGCCCTTTGAAGGCATCGCGGTACGCACCACGGGCTATCTGGTCGCCTTCAAACCCCAAAGTGGCGGCAGCGGGGAAGGCACGAACTGTCATTTCAGCGCGGCCACCGACACGGACACGCACCTGGCCCTCGTCGAAGACGTCGGTGATGCGGAGAAGAGCGCGATTGTCATCGAGTACACGCCACGATTCTTGACCGCACACCCCAAGTGGAAGCGAGCCACCCTCGCCCCCTGGCTCAATGCGGATAGTCCCGTACGCATCAGCGGATGGCTCATGCTCGACCCGGATCACCGCAACCACCTGCAGCGGTTCCGATCCACCTTATGGGAAATCCACCCGATCACCAGAACCGACGTCTGGCAAGACAACCACTGGGTAGACACGGACACGCTCAAATAGAGAACGGCAACCCTCGTCAGCATCCTGGCCCCGACCATCGCCCAACGCCACTGTGCCGTGCGCTTACTCCGCGCTACCCCTCGTGGATACTCTGACCGCGTCAGGCGGGAACCGCTCTTGGTACGCCGCGCCGCGCGCATAGGCCGCATCGTGAATCAGCGCGCCCGGCGGCATGGTGCGCCGGCGGTAGCGGTTCATCCGGCGTTCCCACCGCTTGGTCTGCCAGTTCCAGTGACGTTTGGGGAGAAACTCCGCGAGGTGCCACCAGCCGGTGAGCGACTCGTGCATGGGCGGCTCCGGCGCTGCGGGCACGAAATCCTCTGGTGACGTGAGTCCGAGGACCGTCCGAGCTTTGACGGCATCAACGAGGAGCCCGGCATTACGTGCTTCTGCGATCATCCATTCCAAGGCATACTTTGACAATCCCGCCGACTGCTCCGGGTAGCCACCCCCGACGTCGCAATGCACGCCAGGAAACCATACCTGCAGCAGGTCTCGGGGGCCGCGCGGCTTGGCAGGATCCTGGGGCGGTTGCCACAGGTGCGTCCGGAAAAACGCGCGGCGCTCATCAATGGCGACGGCGTGCCGTCCGATCTCAATATCCGGATTGTTCGCCTCGTACGGCACATGCAAGGGGTTCTCGATCCACCCGACGGAACTCACCGTATCCCACGCACCCACAAAGCGGATCGTGGGCCGAGCCCAGGCCATCGTCTCCTGAAACTCGTGCGCTAGCTGGAAATAGGCTGCCTGCGCGCTTGGGTCCTGCTGCGCGCGCTGGATGCCCATCAGCATCCGGATCGCATACGGCACCAGGGGCTCGTTACCCGGTCGCAATATGCCATACATCTTGACCAGGGAGGCGACGACACGAATCGTGAATGCGCCACGGCTAAAACCAAACAAGAAGATCCGGTCGCCAGGCCGATACTGCTGCATGAGAAAGACATACGCGTCGCGCACATCAGTTTCGAGACCATACCCGACCGCCATCCCCAGCGCACGCGTAAGCCTGCGCGTTATTGGACTAAGCGACCCGAATGGCTCCATGGTGCCGATGCCCGGGTGATAGTACGTCACCTGGTCCGCGCTCTCATGCTGGAGCGTGGCGTAGAGCTTAATGACATTCGTGCGATCGGTCGCGAATTCATTCGCGGTACCGTCGCAGCAAATCACAATATTCTTCGCCGACGTTTGTGCGCCGTTCATTTGCCTAGCTCCAACGCCCGCGACAACCATTAGCAGCGTCGCCGCCCCGGCGGGCAGCAGTATCGCAATCGCTCACGACGCCCGGGAACCTTGGGAAACGACCGGTACATCCCACGGTCCGGGATCCGCCGCGACCCTCCGCCCTGTCGCATCGTCTGAGCCCGCACATCGACGGCAACGAATAGGGCGGAGCGCCGTCGGCATTGTCTCACGGGTTAGTCCTCCTTTTTTGGGGCAAGCCGCTGCTCTTGGGGATGCTTGCCTTATGTCTTGGGTCGTGTTGTTCGTGTCGGCGGTGGTGGTGGTGTGTCGCTGGTGATGATGAGCTCGTACCCCGGATCGAGTTCTTGCGTGGCGATGAGGATCTCGTGAATATTGTAGGGGTGTGTTGGGCCGCCGATGAGGTTCCCGACGACTTGGAAGACGTGCTCGAATCCTTGCGCGTCGTCGATATCCATATCCAGCGCATACTGTGCGCCATCACTCGTGCGAAAGAACGAGAGTTGCAGGTTGCCGTAATGGTCCAGGGTTTTAAAGCTGCGATCGTGAACAAACCCGGGTGGCGGGTCGTGGAGAGCCTCACTAACATCATGAAAGAGGCCGGCGTGCACGCTGTTGGCGGTTTCTGAGCGCAAGCTTGCGGGGACGCGCGCGAAAAACCGATCAGCGCGCAACTCCGTGATCTGGTCAAGGTAAGAGAGCACGCTGCGCGGTCCTTGTAGTGTGGCGAAACGCGTCCGGTTGGCTTTCGCGACGAGATTGAGGAACCCGGCCTTGCGCAAGTCGTCGAGTTGCTCATAGAACGCCGTGCCCGTTTGGTCCCCGCCTCCTAGTGCTTTGGTGCTGCGCGCCAGCAACGCCTGCGCATCCGGCAGCAAGCCATCGTATGGGGGTGCAACAATGCGCAGGACCTTCTTCGGGTTCACGGGTAAGGCGACCACGACGCTCCCCTTGCCGTCGGGTGGTACGGTGACGAACCGGCTCACGGTCTGATAGGACAAGCCGTCGATTTCGAGCCGGTACGTGCCGTTGGGCGCCACATTAAGGCCGCTGAGCCTTTTCGGGGTGCGAAGCTCGAGGTGCCGCCATGCGGGGGCATCGTGCAAGGTTTGGTTCTGCAAGAACACGTCCAGCGATTCCTTAATCGGGTCGCCGGACACGGTGGTGACGGTCAGATGCAGGGTACCATCAGGCATTATTGAGCGCTTCTCCTTCTTCTGCCGTGGCTGCTTAGTGGTCTTGCGTTGCGCCTAGAACGAGCGCACAGCACCATTAGGACGAACCAATAACGTTCGGGCGCGAGCAAGAACCAGCCTCCTCTATTACCAGAGCGCAACCGATGACCGAGCCTTTCATTAAGGCTGCCCGCAAGGAGCGGGCGGCTGCGGCCATTAGAACGCACCACCAGATCCCTGTAAGCAGATCATACACGAAATCCATACGAAATATACGAAATGAACCAGTGTCAATCCTCCTTTGCATCGGAGACCTCGCTGAGGCCTCCTGTGATAAACGAAGGCCCGTCCCGCGTTAATCGCCCCTGCTCCGGAAGCGGCGGACGTCACCGTGTCGGGGCTGCAAAGTGATGCTGCTCGACACCCTTGGCTTTTGCAGTATGCCGTTTCATCTTCGCTCCCAGGGATTTTGCGTGGACCAACTGGGGCCTGCGATGGGCAGTTTCCTTATCAACAGCAGCATCTTCGTCACGTGGCGAAGATAGCGCTTTGCGCCAAACAGCCGCTGGCGTACGGACGGCGCAGGTACCTTGGCAAGTTCCACAGTGCTGTGCAACAAAAACAACGCGCGAAGCGACTGCCGAGAACTATCGCGCTCGCGAAGAGGCTGCGAAGCGTTGGGACATCACGAACTTATGCCGTCTCCTTGCTCATAAGACAGGGATACCCAGTAACGACCGGAAACACAGCGATCCGAGGTACGGCTGTCTACCACAAATAGTGACGTTGGAATCATTAGAATTAGTGATGACAGGCGGACAGCCATGTTCTATCCTCAATAGCAAAAGAAACTTGGCTGAAAGCGAGTGCCGTGGTTCCTACCACGACAAGTGCCTACCTCAGCGAGCCAAGATGGGGAGCGGAAATGATCGCACGAGCGCCCTATGACATCACCGAGCCCGAGGTTCGGCCGGTACCCGTTGTAGCGATCCGGCGTGATGGGCACACGCAACACCGCCTGGCGACGCACGAGCGGCTCATCAAGGAGTTTTCTGCATTGATGCTCGCAGGCGTCCTCTTTCCGCCCGTTCGGGTCTGGTGGGACGGAGACGCCTACTGGTTAAGTGACGGGTTTCGGCGGGTCGCGGCGGCTGAGCGCGCCGGACTCCAGGATATTCTCGCCGAGATCCGACCTGGCAGTCTTGATGACGCGCGATGGGATAGCTATGCCGCGAACGCGACGCACGGCGTCCGCCGAACCACTTGCGAGACGCGCACTGTTATTCGTCTCGCGTTGCAGCATCCCAATGCGTCTCGCTTGAGCACTGTCGAACTCGCCAGGCACCTGCACCTGCCTGAAGCGACGGTGCGCCGCTGGCGCAAGAAGCTATCTTCGTCACCTGACGAAGATACCGTTCGGGTCGTTCGTCGCGGGCAAACCGTGTACGAACTGACTACGCGACACATCGGCAAGAGTGCCAAGAAACCAGGGCAAAAATCGCGCGTCGCGCTGCAGGCCGAGGTCAACACGATTAAGGCCGCCGCATCGGCGGACGCGCGCCGCCTCTTCACCATTCTCGGGAACTGGATCTCCCAACGCTGCACCCATACCGAGTGCCTGTCAGCTGTCGAACGACTCCTCAAGAGCCGATAACAATTAGCGCAACTTGCCGATGGCAAACAGGCCCCCACCGCACGGTTGTCGCCATAAGACGACCAAGTTTGTGGAGAAAGAGGTTTAGCGGTCGATGAGGTGAATTCACTTCTTTGACTCGCACCGCACACGCAGAGTCATGTTGCAGTCGGGCTAATGACGATGGTAGCCGGAAAGAAGGTCGGTTCCAAGGTCGATTACCATCGCCCTGTAGGCCGGTCTGGCTTCGTTGGCCGTCGCAATGCTACCGCATTGTGGACAAAGACCACGAAGCCTTTGAAGTACTTCCTCCTCTTTACTGTGATCCAGACGCCCAGTCCATATGCCTCTTACCACCTTCGACCGGTCTAGCAGAAGAAGCGTCGGAGTGCCTGGAAGCATGAGCTTTGAGAAGCTCATCGCCTGCAGGGAATCCACCGCCACTCCATGTCGGGCCAGGTACGTCTCTTCGTCGGTCTGGTTCTCGATGTCTTCCGGGTATATGCCGACCACCGCGAAGCCCGACGAAGCGGTGCGCAAACTCGTCAGCCGCTTGTAAAACGGCATGCTCTCCTCACAGAAGTGACACTTGTTCGAAAAGAACAATAACACCGATGCTACGTCTTTTCCTGCAGCGGGTGACAGGCCTGGAAATGGTTTGCCAAAATATTTGGTCGTGAAAACAATACTAGCGGGCATTTTAGAAGGGTGAAACCAGTTGTAAGCCTTCGGTACAACTATCACCACTGCCGCCGATATCATCGCTATATTCGCAGCTGTCTCTAGCCATCGTGCCATCAGTAAGACTCCGCAAATGAGGCTATCATGGACCAGATTCTTCAGTCAATGTAGTTGTTGATAGATTCTAAGGGTCCCAACATTTGATCGCGAAGTAATCAGCATGGACGGTTCTCTTTTTTCTTGACAGGGTGGACCGTTAGGGGCACAATACCTCCATGAAAAAACTCTTGGTCCGTGTGGCGTTATCTGCCGGTATCGCGCTTGGGACATTTGCTCCGACCCATACCGCTCAGGCAGCCGGCGGTTGCGTTGTAAGCGATGATTCGGGGAGTGGCTATATCGGTGACGTCATGTGTTTTTGGGAAGCAGTGAGCATCTCGTGTTGTTATCCTCCTCCAGGGTGCTGCACCTATAGTCTTCACACGGTGGACTGTTGCCAAGGGACGTCTTGCACTGGTCCAAGTGTGACTGAGGAAGGCGACGCGAGCTGCCAAGGCTACCTCATTCAATGATACGGGGCGTGGGCTCCTCAATAGGACCTCAAACCCAGCTCGCCGCGCAGAGTCCAGAGGGGGGCTAGTGCCAAAGCGTAGGGTGGCGGCGTTCCGCTTGGTAGCGTTGAGCTTGTGTTTCATCGGCGGGACGCCGAGTCAGACGACGAGCGGGCTGGCGACGTTTGAGGTGGCTTCGCTTAAGCCGGTCGCGGACCCGAATCTCAGCCCCGGAGACCGCGCTGAGATTCTGGGGCAGGAGACTATTTTGGATAGGTTGCCGGGTCTTCTTCCGATCCGGGGTAGAACACTCCACTTGCGGAACTGGTCTTTGCGAAGCCTGATTGCGGCGGCGTATCGGGTACGCCCCAGAGACATCGTCGGACCAGACTCAATCGCGGACCGAAGGTTTTATCTCGACGCCACAATACCCGCGGCTGCAGCTCGCGAAAAAGTTAATGAGATGCTAAGGACGCTACTCGCTGACAGGCTGGCCTTAAAGGTGCATAGTGAGGAGAGAGAGTTGCAGGGATACGCAATCATGGTTGCCAAGAATGGACCGAAGCTGAAGTCCGCGAGGCAGTCACTGGGGGATTCTAGCATGGGGTCTGCTGCACGATCAGCTGAAAAGACGGAACAAAACGTGGACGACGTGCAACAGCGGATGGACGAGCTCCGGTCGGAGATTAAGCGCACAGGCACCATCAAGCAGGATTCCACTTTTCGATTGCGGGGCTCCACGATCGGCCAGCTAGCGAATTCGGCGGCATTACTCCTCCAGGCCCCTGTTCAAGACCAAACGGGGCTGAAAGGGCGGTACGACATAGAGTTTAAGGTCCCGGCCCCTGCGGACGGGGAAGACACGCCGGAGCACAGAGTAGCCGTTGGGCTCGCTAAACTGGGAATTACCTTGGTCCGGAGAAAGTTGCCGGCGAAAGTCCTGGTGGTGGAGTCTGTGGCCGCGGCGCCCATCCCGAATTAAAATCGTAGGAAATATCCTTGGAACCTCCATCCATCTATACTTCGTCCGCACGTGCATGTCCCTTGCGGTGCAAGATGCCGATATCAGAGTACTGAACGCAATTAACAATGGGCGCCATATCGTAATTTGCTTTGGGGGGCCTCCCGTCCATGATCGCTCTATGGCTACTGCATTCGAATCCCACCCGATGAAGATGCTCATCGCCGAAAGCATTGCGGAGTTCACCTCAAGTCCCCTGGACGCTCACGAGGTACTCCAAACCGGCGGTTACCATAAACTTGCGCGCAGTACCTGTGAACGTATCGCTGCGTTAGGGCGCCGTGCGGGCTACCGCCCGCGCGCATCGTTGCCCAACTTCGCAGCCGGGGCTCGGGCGGTGCTGTTGCTAGTGTGCTGTCTCTTAAATACCTTTACTAATAGAAGGTATAGGTGCATACTGGATGTGTCATGCCTCGCTCCGCGGCCCCGCCCTTGTCACTCAGGCCCGCTGACCGCAAGGAACTGCTGAGGTTTCGGCAGCATCGCAGCACCCCGCAAAGTATCGCATTGCGAATCGACATCGTGCTTGGAGCATCTGAAGGCCATGCCAACCACGTTTTGGCTCGGGAGCTTGCTACCAGTTTGCCCACCGTTCTAATGTGGCGGCGACGCTACGAGACGGAAGGCATCCTAGGCATCCTGGAAGACCATCCGCGATCGGGTCGGCCCAAGACCATTGAGGCAAGCCAGGAAGCCGCGATCGTGGACGCGACGTTGCGCAGCCAGCCTACTGATGCGACTCACTGGAGCGTGCGCACCATGGCCGCGGCTCAGCACGTCAGCCCCGCAACCGTCCACCGCATCTGGCGCCGCCATCATCTGCAACCCCATCGCGTGGAATCGTTCAAGTTCAGCACCGACCCGGAATTCGTAGCTAAGGTGCGGGACATTGTCGGACTTTATATGCACCCTCCCGCGAGGGCTCTGGTATTGAGTGTCGACGAGAAGAGTCAGATTCAGGCGCTGGACCGCACCCAACCCATCCTGCCCCTGCGGCCGGGCATACCGGAACGCCAAACCCACGATTATGAGCGGCACGGAACCACCACCCTATTTGCCGCGCTGAACGTGAAGGTCGGCGAGGTCATCACCCAATGCCAACCCCGACACCGGCATCAGGAGTTCATCCGTTTCCTGGAACGGATTGACCGCAATACACCGCGCCGAATGCCTGTTCATCTGATCCTCGACAACTACGGCACCCATAAACATCCGGACGTCCGAGAGTGGTTCGCCAAGCACCCTCGTTATCACCTGCATTTCACGCCGACCAGTGCTTCTTGGCTCAATCAGGTCGAACGTTGGTTCGCCGAAATCACTCGGAAGCGAATTCGCCGCGGCACTTTCGCGAGCGTCACGGCCTTGGTCCGGGCAATCAACGACTATGTGCGTGAAAGCAATGCCAACGCTCAGCCATTCATCTGGACAGCCGAGTCAGAGACCATCATTCGCAAGGTCCGGAAATATAAACGAACTTCTGAGACGGGACACTAGTGGGTTTGTGAGGAAGCAGCTATTCACCGTGGTGTGGAAGTCTCGCCGATGGCCGCAGAAATTTCTCTCCCGTAGGCACCCGCTGATTCGAGTTCAAATCCCGTGCGGATGGAGAACTCGGGACCCAATTCAGCCATCGTAATTGGCAATGGCGGCAAGTTCGCCCTGGGAGACTGCAACCGCTTGTCCTGAATCTACGTTTGTGTTCACCCGATCCAACAGACGTTCTGTATCTTCCCGTGACAGTCGAAGCATCTCTTCCGTCCCGGTCACCGGAAACCCGTGAAGAATTTCGTTGAGGCAGTTGTTTGTCAGGAGCAAGAGTTCCCCATCAAGCTCGAATACTCGATTGTTCGGGTCTACACCGCTGAGATGTCTAATCATCTTTTTTGCCTATCAAAGTATGCTCGACCCTCAGTGGGCCGAAAGACCGTGCCCTTATCAACAGACTTGGGGTCGTGGAAAACGATTATGTTCCGCTCGGAATCATAAAATGCCGCCGGCCTCCACTAAGAGCCTTTGTCTCCGATTTCGTGGAGGTCATTACCTCCTTTACAATCTTAGCGAGTCCCTCTTTGTCTTTCACTCATTTTGTCGTCCGGCTCGTGTCAGTCAGGCCGGCCTTGAATCCGTAAGCAGGGAAGCCGCATTCTTGGGTGAATAGCGCCATGCCGTGTCCCACGCCGACCGTCTCGACCACGACGGCGCCGATCTTCCACGGTAGCCGCCGCAAACCATGCAGCGAGGCAACGAGGTTGCCGCGGGGATCCTGTTCCTGCCATGATGCGCGTCCGACGATGATTCCATCCATGCGGGCGCACGCAGCCGTCTCGTCGTCGCCGCCGGCCGCAACGTCTATGCCGACCTGAATGAATGATCCGGCAGCCTCTCTCAGTTCCTGCGGTGTCGGCTCTCGCCGCGCCTTCTTAATCCACTGCAATGAGTAAACCGCCCACTGGCTTTGGCCGGGAAACTCGCCCAAGGCACGCGCGCAAAAGCGGGGATCGTTCTCTCCCCACTTGCGGCACATCTCCTTGACCGAGCGCCGTCGTATCAGCCAGGGAAGTGGAGGGAGTCCAATCCTCCTGCGAAAGCTGCGGCAGCGACTCGATGGTCATTACGGCCTTACACTGTATACTTCCCTGCCCCCACGACGGCTTTCGCGATCTGGCGGCCGATTCCGATGGTGTTGGCGGGTTCGTGTTTGGCGAGACGGCGGAGGATGGCCATCTGGGTGCGGAGCATATCGCCTTCGGCGGCGCCGGCGATGACTTTGCGGGCGGATTGTTCGATGGTGGTGATGGCCTTCGCGGCGTAATAGCGCGTCATCGCGACGGCCGGCGCGGCGGCGGGATCGCCTTTCGACGCCCGCAGCTTTTCGGCGCGGAGGAGACAGGATTCGAGCGCGTAGACTTCCATGATGCAGTCGGCGAGGGCGCCCATGATTTCCTGCTGGTCGGCGAGCGCCTGCATGTACCGCTGGGTGGCGACGCCGGCGGCGAAGAGCGAGAGCTTGCGGGCGGAGGCGAGGAGGTGATGCTCGGCGGCGAGCGGTCCTTCGCGCTCCTCGGGAGCCGAGGGGCCGGACATCACTTCGTCCATGATCTGCTTGATGGCGGGCATCAACGGGAGCGCGCCGGTCATCGCCCGCTTCATCAGGAAGCCGGTGATGATGAGGCGGTTGATTTCGTTGGTGCCTTCGAAGATGCGGTTGATACGGGAATCGCGATACGCGCGCTCGGCCGGGTACTCTTCGACGTAGCCGTAGCCGCCATAGATCTGGACCGTGTGGTCCACCACCAGGTCGAGCATCTCCGAGCCCCAGACCTTGAGGATGGAGCACTCGACGGCGTATTCTTCGATGCGCTTCTGGATTTCGCGGGAGGCAGTGTCCGCGGAAGTGTCCACATCGGCGAGGGCGGCGTCGATCATCCCGATGGTGCGGTAGACCAGCGATTCGCCGGCGTAGATGCCGGCAGCGCATTCGGCGAGTTTCTCCTGGATCAGGCCGAACTCACAGATCGGCTTGCCGAACGCCTTGCGCTCTTTGGCATAACCGACGGCGTCGGCGAGGCTGTTCTTGGCGCCGCCGACCGCGGCCGCCCCGAGCTTGAACCGGCCGATGTTGAGAATATTGAAGGCGATGTGGTGGCCCTTGCCGGCTTCGCCCAACAGGTTCGCCACCGGAATGCGGCAGTCGGCGAGGATGAGCGGGCAGGTGGAGGATCCGCGGATGCCGAGTTTGTGTTCCTCGGCGCCGATGGAGAGGCCGGGCGTATTGCGCTCCACCAGGAAGGCGGAGAACTTCTCGCCGTCCACCTTGGCGAAGATGGTGAAGAGATCGGCGAACCCGGAATTACTGATCCACATTTTTTCGCCGTTGAGGATCCACTCCTGGCCATCGGGGGAGAGGACGGCGCGGGCGCGGCAGTTGAGCGCGTCGGAGCCGGAGGAGGATTCGGAAAGTGCGTACGCGGCGATCCACTCGCCGGCGGCGAGCTTCGGAAGGTACTTCTCCTTCTGCGCGGGTGTGCCGTACCAGACGATGGGTAAGGTTCCGATCCCGACGTGCGCGCTGAAGGCCACCGAGAAGCTACCGAGCTTGCTGATGGATTCGGCGATTACGGCGGAGGTGACCTTGTCCATTTCGAGGCCGCCATAGGCCTCGGGAACGTCGGCGCCCATCAAGCCGAGTTCGCCGGTCTTGCGAAGGAGGTCACGGGTGACCTGGAAGTTCTTGGCTTCGATTGCGGCGGCGGCGGGCATTACCTCATTGGTGACGAAGTCGGCCGCGGTTTTGGCCACCTGGCGGTGCTCGGTGGTGAAATCTTCGGGAGTGAAGACTTCCTGGGGCTGGGTTGGTTCAAGAAGGAAGCCGCCGCCCTTCAGGCGCCGGACGGAAGCGGGAGCGTTTGCAGTTGCCATCTGGTGTTCCTCAGTTCAGGTTTTCAAAAATTCCGGCAGCGCCCATTCCGCCGCCCACACACATGGTGACCATGCCGTACCTGGCGTTACGGCGCTTCAATTCCGGGAGCAGCGTGGCGGTCAGCTTGGCGCCGGTGCAGCCGAGCGGATGGCCGAGGGCGATGGCGCCGCCGTTGACGTTGACACGGGCAGGATCAATGGGGAGATTCTTCAGGACGGAGAGCGCCTGCGCGGCAAACGCCTCATTCAGTTCGATCACGTCGATTTGATCGATGTCGAGGCCGGCGAGTTTCAGCGCTTTGGGGATCGCGTAAACCGGACCGATGCCCATCTCTTCGGGCAGGCAGCCGGCGTAGGAGTAGGCCACGAAGCGGGCGAGCGGCTGGATGCCGAGGCCGCGCGCGCGATCGGCGGACATGATGACGGCGGCGGCCGCACCGTCGGACATCTGGGACGAGTTACCGGCGGTGACGGTCCCGTTCGCGTGGAACGCGGGACGCAACTTGGCGAGCGCTTCGCAGGAAGTGCCGGCGCGCGGGCCTTCGTCGGTCTGGAATTCGATTTCGGTCTTCTTCAGACGGGTGCCGCCGTTGGGCTGGGCGAAGGTGACGTGGACCGGCACGATTTCGCCGCTGAATCTGCCGGCGGCCTGGGCGGCGAGCGCCTTCTGGTGGCTCTCGAAGGAGAAGCGGTCGGCCTCTTCGCGGCTGATGCCGTAGTGGCGGGCGAGGCGTTCGGCGGTGAGACCCATGGAAAGGTAGGAATCGGGATAGTGCTGCTCGATCCAGGGATTGAGCGAGACTTTGTGGCCCCCCATGGGGATGAGCGACATGGATTCGGTACCGCCGGCCACGATGATCTCGGCGCCGCCGCCGCGGATGCGTTCGGCCGCGAGCGCGATGGCCTGCAGGCCGGAGGCGCAGAAGCGGTTGATAGTCATGGCGCCCGCCTCGATGGGCAGACCGGCGCGGAGGGAGGCGATGCGCGCTACGTTCATGCCCTGTTCGGCTTCCGGCATGGCGCAGCCGATGATGACGTCCTCGACTTCGCTCTTGTCGAGGAGGGGAACACGCGCCAAGGCCCCCTGAATGGCCGCAGCGGCGAGATCGTCGGGGCGGGAGGAGCGGAGGGTGCCTTTGGGCGCCTTGCCGACGGCGGTGCGGACGGCGGATACGATGACTGCTTCTCTCATGATGTCCTCTAGTTCCTCAAGGGCTTTCCGGTTTTCAGGGTGAAGGCGATGCGTTCCTGGGTTTTCTTTTCGCCGCAGAGGGAGAGGAACGCTTCGCGTTCGAGATCGAGGAAATACTGTTCGCTGACGGGCACGCCGGGAGTGATTTCGCCTCCGCAGAGCACGTGGGCGATCTTGTTGGCTACCTTGACGTCGTGATCGCTGATGTATTCGCCCTCCCGCATCATGCGGACTCCGATGCGAAAGGTGGCGAGCAGGCTTTGTCCGGGCGCGGGGATGTCGAGGCGCGGAAGCGGCGCGGCGTATCCGGCGGCGGCGATATCGCGGGCGAACTGCCGGGCGTCGTTCAGAAGGCGCTCGCGATTCATGGTGATGCGGTCGCCGGGCGCGAGGAAGTCGAGACGGCGCGCTTCGAACGCCGAGGTGGAGACCTTCGCCATAGCGATGTTTTCGAAGTGGCGGCGGAGAGCCGCGTCCTGGAGCACACCGGCGGAATCGATGGCGCGGAGCACCATTTCCTTGCAGCCACCACCGGCAGGCAGGATGCCGACGCCGGCTTCCACCAGCCCCATGTAGAGCTCGGCGTGCGCCTGGCGGTGGACGGCATGGAGAGCGATCTCGGCGCCGCCGCCGAAGCAGAATCCGAACGGCGCCACCACCACGGGACGGGGACAGAACCGGATGGACGAGGTCATGCGCTGGAAGCCGCGAACGGCGAAGTCGATTTCATCCCACTCGCCGTCCTGGGCGCTGAGCAGGAGCTGCATCAGGTTGGCGCCGACCGAAAAATTGGCGGAGTCGCTGGAGAGCACGAATGCCTCGAAGTCGCGAACGGCCTGGCTATCGGGGCGGAAGGTGTCGGTGACGAGGCGGACGATATCCTCGCCGATGGCATCCTTTTTCGAATGGAGCTCGAGGCAGGCCACGCCGTCGCCGAGATCGATGAGAGAGGCGCCGGGATTTCGGCGGACAACGCCGCGCGAGGCCCGGTAGCCGGCGATGCGGGCTACGCCGGCGGGTTGGGGCACGGGCTGGTACGCGCCGCTGACGGGGTCGAAGCATTCGCGGCCGTCGTTCCGGTACCAGCCCTCGATACCCAGGGATTCGAGGTGAGCGGCCATTTCGCCGACCGGGATGTTTAGGGTGCGCATCCGTTCCAGGGTGGATCGGAATCCGGCGGCGTCCCAGAGTTGGAAGGGGCCCATCTCCCAGTTGAAGCCGGCGCGCATGGCGCGGTCGATATCGGCGGCGCTGCCGGCGATTTCAGGCAGGCATGCGGCGGCGTACTTCCAGAGGGCGCTGAGCAATCGCCAGTGGAATCGGACGCCCTTGTCTTTCCGGGGATCGCCGGAGAGGAGTTGCACGAGGCGTTCGGGAAGCCGGTCGACGTTTTTGGACATCTCGACTGACGGCAGTTTGGGCTTGGCGGCGGGGGCGTAGTCCAGGGTTTTCCAGTTTAGAGCGAGGCGGGCATCCTTGCCGTCGGGGCCTGTCGTCTTTTTGTAAAAGCCCTGGCCGGTTTTATCGCCGAGCCAGCGCTGGTCGAGCATGGCCTGGAGGAAGGGCGGAATTTCGAGGCTGGCCTGGGGGAAGTTGCGGGCGACGTGCGCCAGGATATCGATGCCAACGAGGTCGGCCAGGCGGAAGGTGCCGGTGCGCGGCCAGCCGATGGCGGTACCGGTGAGCACGTCGACTTCCTCGATGGTGAGGTCCTCTTCCTGCATCAGGCGGACGGTTTCCAGCATGACGAAGACGCCGATGCGGTTGGCGATGAAGTTCGGGGTGTCGCGGGCGAAGACGACGTCTTTGCCGAGCCGCCGATCGCAGAAGGCAGTGATGGTGTCGACGGCGGCGGGATCGGCATCCGGGGTGGAGATGATTTCCACCAGGCGCATGTAGCGCGGCGGATTGAAAAAGTGGGTACCGAACCAGCGGCGGCGGAGGTGTTCGGGAAGGACGGTCGCGATGGAGGCGATCGGAAGGCCGCTGGTGTTGGTGGTGAGGATGGCATCCGGCTTGAGCGCGGGAGCCACCTTCTCCAGCAGGGCGTGCTTGATGGCGAGGTTTTCAGTGACGGCTTCGATGACCCAGTCGCAATCGGCGAGGAGCTTCAGGTCATCGGTGAAGTTGCCCACGGTGATTTTCGATGCCAGGGAAGCGTCGTAGAAGGCCGCGGGTTTGCTCTTCCTGAGGGCTTCAAGAGCTTGGGCGGCGATGGCGCTGGGAGAGGGACCGCCCGATGGAATATCCAACAGGACGACGGGAAGACCGGCATTGGCGAGGTGGGCGGCGATGCGCGACCCCATGGTGCCGGCGCCCAGGACAGCCGCTTTGCGAATGAGATAGGGGGACGTCCGGTTTTGGGGACTCCCCGCGAGCGGCTGCAGAACGGAACTCGTGCTCATTTTCAGGAACTCCTTGTTCGCCGCGCCAATCCATGAGTCAGGGTGCGGGCGAACTGTCTGGCAATTTCTTCACCGGAGAGGGGGCCTTCCGGTTCGTACCAATGGCAAATCCAGTTGAGGGCTCCGGCGATGGAAAATGCAGCAATCTTGACGTCGCAAGGGACGAGGGAACCGTCGTCGATGCCTTCCTGGATGAATCCGCGAAGGCGGCGGTCGATCTTGCGTTTGTACTTGCGAACTTCGATGCGGGCATCTTCGGAGAGGTCGCCCTCGTCGAGCCGCATGACGCAGCGGCCGAAGTTGACGGTCATCACATTGGCGTAGGAATAGATGAAGGCTTCCACCTTCTCGATGCCGGTGCCGCAATGGGCGGCGATCTCGTTGAGGGTGTCCTCAATCAGCGCCGTTCCCAGGCGGTAGCACTCGAGCAGGATCTGTTCCTTATTCTGAAAGTAGTGGTAGAGGGCGGGTTTGGTGATGTTGAGGCGTTCCGCGACATCGTTCATGGCGGTGCGCCCGTAGCTCTTTTCGATGAAGAGCCGGGCCGCGGTTTGCAGGACCGCCTCGCGTTTGCTGGCGGGATCGCGGCGGCGGTTGGCAAACGCGGTATGGTGAGCGGCTTCGATGCTTTTGGCCATGCGAGTTCCGTACGCGTCTTGACAGGCCGCGGCGGCAACTGATATCTTACCCATCGGTAAGTTTTTGCGCAAGTCGGATTGTGCGGAGGAGTGCCGAGGCTGCTCCCCTCACGGTCACGGCCCGGTCTTCGGGGCCGCGCGCGTGAGCGAGCGGACGTGAAAGCGACCGACAGGAATCTTTAGGGTCACACGGGGAGGTATCCCATGCAGCTGACCTTGACTGCGGACGATCTGCCGTTACAGCGCGTTTACCGGTGGGAGCGCGAACGCGCCGATCAAGTCTTTCTGACCCAGCCATACGGCGGCGGTAAGGTACGGCAATTCACCTGGGAACAGTCCGTGGCGGAAGCGCGGCGCGTGGCCACGCACCTCAAGGCGCAGGACTGGGAGCCGGGCTCGCGGGTGGCGATCCTTTCGAAGAACTGCGCGTGGTGGATCCTCGCGGACCTGGCTATCTGGATGGCGGGCCACGTGACGGTCCCGGTCTACCCTTCGCTGAAGCCGCTGACGGTTCGCCGGATTCTGGAGCATAGCGGTTGCCGGGGCTGTTTCTGCGGTCCGACGGATGATCCGGACGTCGCACGACTGGGAATTCCCTCAGGTGTGCATTGCATCTCGCTGCCCAATGGGTTGGAGGAGGGCGAGCCGAACTGGGACCAGGTAGTACGGACAGCCGAGCCCCTCAGCGGAAATCCCGTGAGGCCCGCCGAGGACCTGGCGACCATCATCTATACCTCTGGAACCACCGGAGCACCGAAGGGGGTGATGCATCGCTTCGGCGCGCTGGCGGCGGATGCGCTGGCTCTGCAGCGCCTGGTGAACGCGGTCTCGGAAGACCGCTTCATTTCCTATCTGCCACTGGCCCATGTGGTGGAGCGTTGCGGGCTGGAGATGACCTCGATTCGCGAAGGCGCGCGGATTTTCTTTGTGGAGGGGATCGAGACCTTCGTCCAGGATCTCAAGCGGGCGCGCGCCACCATATTTCTTTCGGTGCCGCGCCTGCTGCTGAAGTTCCAGCAGGGCGTCTACGCGAAGATCTCGCGAAAGCGGCTGGAAGCGGTTCTGCGCGTTCCGGTGATTCGGGGGCTCATTCAGAGGAAGGTTCTGAGCGGTCTGGGACTGACTTCGGTGCGGCTGGCGGCATCGGGGGCCGCGCCGCTGCCGGTGGATGTGCTCTCCTGGTACTGGAAAATCGGCCTGCCGCTGGTGGAAGGCTATGGCATGACCGAGACGACGATCACGCACCTGCCGCTTCCGAATACGCTGCGGCCCGGGTTCGTCGGTCCGGCACTCGATGGCGTGGAGATGAAGGTCACAGCCGACGGCGAGTTGCTGGTGCGCAGCCCGATGAATATGGCCGGTTACTATCGCGACCCGGAGATGACGAAGACTGTGCTCGACGCGGAGGGATTTTTCCACACGGGCGATCTGGTATCGCTCAGCGATGACGGGCAGGTGCGCATCGTCGGAAGAATCAAAGATCAATTCAAGACGAGTAAAGGTAAGTATGTGGCCCCGGCGCCGATCGAGAGCCGCCTGGCGGAGCATCCGGCGGTGGAGGCGTGTTGTTTGATGGGGGCCGGGTTGCCCAGCCCGTTTGCGCTGGTGCTATTGAATGCCGAAACAGGCGAACAAGCGAAGAATCCGGAACTAAGGAAGAGCCTGGAAGCTTCGCTCGAGCTGCTATTGGCTCAAGTCAATGACGAATTGGACCCGCATGAGCGGGTGGCATTCGTAGCAGTGGTGGAAGGGCCATGGTCAATCGAGAACGGGATTATGACGCCGACATTAAAGATCCGGCGGAATCTGATCGAGGGGAAGTATCTGGATCGAGTGGATAGCTGGCGCTCTCAGGAAAAGCGGGTAGTCTGGGAGAGGTAAGAGCCGGATAGTGTAGTGACGGCTACGACCGGTATTCACTTACCGACACTCATTGGGGAAGCTTTTGGCCCTTAAATAGAGCTGCGAGCTTCACGACCGGGTGGAGCGAGCAGTAAAACCTGCACCTGTGCCGATTTGGCACAAAAATAATCTTAATATTCGTATCAACTGAATTACCACTTGTGGCGTCTAAGTCTAACGGATAGCTTATGAGCCGACGTGTGCGATTGACGCTCGCCGGAATTGCGGCAATCTTCTCCTTGTGCCTCTCCACGTCGTGCGGGACAACTCCCGCCACGATTCATGCTGCATCGCCTCCCGTGGATGCCAAACCAGCGGAAATACAGCGCGAAATCCGCGTGACCGGCGTGGTACAGGCGGTCCACTCCACGAAAATCCTGGTTCCGCAGATTACCGGGCAATACAATCGGATGACTTTGACCCACATAGCTCCCAATGGGACGCAGGTGTCGGAAGGCGATCCGATTGCAACGTTCGACGCCACGGACCAGATGGATGCCGCGCAGGCGGCGAATGCCAAGATGGACGATCTGGGTCATCAAGCCGACCAGAAGCGGGCGCAGAACCGGGCGGATAGCGAAAAACGCGCCACGGATTTGCGGCAGGCGGAGGCGGATCTGGCGACGGCGCAGATCGAACTGCGCAAAGGGCCGGTGTTGAGCGACATCCAGCGGCAGATCAACGAAGAAAAGGCGCGGATTGGCGCTCTTCACGTGGAGAGCGTAAAGAAATCGATCGCGCTGCATGAAAAAGCGGATCAATCGGCGCTGCGGATCCTGGAATTGCAGAGAGACCGGCAGAAGGTGGCAATGGAACGCGCGCAGACGAACATCCACAAGTTGGATGTGAAGGCTCCTTTGGCCGGAATGGTGGCGATGGAGAGCATTTACCGGGGAAATTCCTGGGGACATCCTCAGGAAGGCGATCAACTCTATCGCGGAATGGCCCTGGTGAGCATCTTCGACCCGACGGAGATGATGGTGAGGTGCAACGTAGGGGAGCCCGATATTGCCGCGATCGTGCAGGGCGCGCGAGCGACGGTTTATCCGGACGCGTATCCGGACCTGGCGCTGCCGGCGCATCTGGAGTTCGCCAACCCGGTGGCCTCGAAGGCGATGGGCAGCCCGATCAAGACCTTCACGGTGGTGTTTCGGATCGACCGCACCGATCCGCGGCTGCTGCCCGATCTTTCGGCATCGCTGGTGATCGAGCAGAAACCGGCGAAAGGAGATAAACCGTGAGCCCCGCACCGGCAAAGCCGGATTCCAAGACGATAGCGGCGGCGCCGTCGCCGGTGGCGATCCCCAAACGGCGCGGCAAGCGTCTGCGCATCGGCTTGACGCTCCTGATCCTGCTGCTGGCGGCGGCCGGGGCAGCGGCCGGGGTATACAAATTGCGGCGCGTGCAATCGGCCGATGATGTTCCGGTCACTCAAGCCAAGCAGGGGGAATTCCTGGTGCTGGTACGCTGCCGGGGCGAGTTGCAGGCACGGCGTTCGGCGATATTCTACACACCGATGGTTCCCAACCTCCGGATCGCCTGGATGGCCCCGAGCGGCGACACGGTGAAAGAGGGCGACCCGATCATCCGCTTCGACTCCAGCCAGGCAAAGCAGCAGCAGGCGCAAAAGCAGGCCGCGCTGCAGGCGGCGCAAGCGGGCCTGGACCAGTATGTCGCTCAATCGAAGATCACCGTCGAACAGGACAAGAGCGATCTCGCGGATGCGGAGTTTGCGGTGGAGACGGCCAAGCTGCAGGTTTCCCTAGCCTCCATCAAGAGCAAGATCGACGGCGAGGAAGCGGAGATTGCCGAGAAAGTCTCCGAACAGAAACTCAAGGCGGTACAGGCGACGGTCGACCTTCACCGGACGGCCGATCAATCGAAACTGGCATCGCTGACCCGGGTACGCGACCAGGCGAAAGCCGATCTCGACCTGGTCAATTCACGGATCGGGCAGATGGAGCTGAAGGCGCCTTCGAGCGGGCTGTTGACGTTCGAATTGAATTATCAGGGGACCATGGGGAGCGACGCCAAGCCCTATAAGATCGGCGACAACGTGTATTCGGGAATGGGGCTGGGAGAGATCCCGGATATGTCGACGATCGAGCTCTCGGGCAAGATCGAAGAGATCGATCGCGGGCGGATTTCCAAAGATCAGGAGGCCCTGGTCAAGATCGATGCCCTGCCGGAATTGAACATGCCGGCGAAACTGAGCCAGATTTCTCCTCTGGCGGAAGTCAGCGTGAACGAGTATCCGCCGACACGAAATTTTCTGGCGTCGGCGCACATCCTGAAACCGGATCCGCGGCTGCGGCCGGGGATGAACGGCAGCATGGATATCGTGGTGCGCCACATTCCGAGCGCGATCAGCATTCCGGCGCGAGCGCTGTTTACGAAGGCGGGAAATCCCGTGGTTTATGTGCGGAGCGGCAATACCTATCGGGCACAGGAAGTGAAGGTCGAGTCGAGGAATCCCGATGAGGTGGCGGTTTCGGGCATTCCGGCCGGAACCACGGTGGCATTGATGGACGTGGAGAAGCGGGGCACGAAGAAATGAAAACGCGAATCATCGGAGGTTTGGCGTTGCTGGCGTGTCTGGGGGCCCTGGCCTGGGGCGCGATGCGGCTGGTCAAAGTAGCCACGGCGCCGGCGGCGGGCGTGGAAATCCCGACCACGCGGGTGAAAAAAGGCACGGTGACGATCGCGGTAAGCGCGCGCGGCGAACTGCAAGGCGGGAATTCCGAGATGGTGGTGGTGCCGCCGCTGGGCGCCGACTCCACGGCGATCACCTACATGCGCTCTCCCGGCGAGATGGTCCAGGAAGGCGACGTGGTGGTGGAATTCGACAACACGCTTCAGGAATATACGCTCCGGGAAGCGGAGGCCGACCTGGCGGAAGCCGATCAGCAGGTGATCCAGGCGCAGGCGAACGCGGAAGCGGCCAGTGAAGAGAACCGTTACGCGCTCCTGCAGGCGCAATCGGACGTGACGATCGCGGAACTGAACGTCAAGAGCAATTCGGTGCTGCCGGCGATCAAGGCGCACCAGAACGATATCGCGCTGGAGGCGGCGCGGAATCGGCTTCACCGGGCCGAGGAAAACCTGAAAAACAAGACGGACAGCGCGGCGGCCACCATCAACGTACAGAGGGCGAACCAGCAGAAGGCCAAAGTCACCGCCGATATGACGCGGAAGATTATCGAGAACTTATCGGTGAAGGCCAAGACTTCGGGCTACGTCAACCTGGAAGCGAACACGCGCAATACGATGTTCTGGTACCAGGGGATGACGTTTCCCTCGGTACAACTCGGCGATACCGTGTATTCGGGGATGCCGGTAGCGCAGATTCTGGATTTGAAAAACTGGGAAATCTCGGCGCATATCCGGGAGCTCGACCGCGGCCATATTTCCGAAGGCCAGAAGGTGACGGTGGACCTGGTGGCGCTGCCCGGGCGGTCGTTCAAAGGCCACGTCAAGTCGGTGGGAGGCACATCGGGGCCGCCGTGGGACCGGAACTTCGACTGCCGGATCACATTGGATGACGGGGCGGCGGAAATGCGGCCGGGACTCACCACGAACATGGTGGTCACCACGGAAACGCTGCAGGACGTGACCTGGCTTCCCTCGCAGGCGCTTTTCGACAAGGGCGGCAAATCATATGTATACCAGCGTTCCGCGCAGGGCTTCAGTCCGCATGATGTAGCGCTGGTGAGCCGCAGTGAAAGCCAGGTGGTGATCACGGGAATCAAAGAGGGCGAGGAAGTGGCGATGTCCAATCCCGAACAGCAGAATAAACCGGCGGCAGGGCAACAGAACAGCGCGATGAAGGCACTGCAGAAATGACACTCTCACCCTCCGTACAGATCGGGTTGATGGTAGCGGTGCTCGCCGTCGCGATCTGGTTTCTGGTGCGGCTGGCGCCGGATGTCCGGCAGGCGCTGGCGAATCTGCACGCGCAGAAGACGCGGACACTGCTCACGGCGCTCGGCATTGTCTTCGGTGTCGGCTCGGTCATCGGCATGCTGGCGATCGGGTCGGGCGCGAAAGAGGAGTCGCTGCGCTTCATCGAGCAGTTGGGCGTGCGCAACGTGCTGGTGGATGCGCGGCCGACCACCAGCAGGGAAGAGTTTCTGCAGCGGCGGAAGGCTTCGCCGGGGTTGTCGGAGCGGGACGTGCGGATTCTGCGAACCAATATCGAATCGCTCGACCTGCTCTCGGCGCGGCGCACGATGCATCCGGCCCAGGTGCTCCCCAAGCCCGGGCACGATATTCCGGAACTGTATGGAGTAAACGCGAGCTACCAGACCATCCACAGCCTGCGGCTGGCCGAAGGACAGTTCTTCACACAGAAGGACGACGACTCCAGTGCGACGGTGTGCGTGCTCGGGGAGATGGCCAAGGTGAACCTGCTGGGCTACGCCTCGGCGGTCGGGAAGTTCATCAAGGTGAACGATACCTGGCTGGAAGTGGTGGGAGTACTGAGCGAGCAACTGATGGCCGGGGCGAGTTCGAGCGGAGGCACGATGCAGGACATCAACAACATCGTCTACATCCCGCTGAATACGCTCCAATACCGCTTCTGGGACACGAGCGCGAGCCAGAAGGACGATCTGGACGGAATCGAGATCCGCCTGCGCGGGGAGGCGGACAGCGTCGAGGTGGCGAAGGTGATCACCGCGGTGCTGAACCAGACGCATCACGAGGTGCAGGATTATTCGGTCACGATTCCTGCGGCACTGCTGGCGCAGCAGAAGCGAACCCAGACCATCTTCACATACGTGATGGTGGCGATCGCGGCGATTTCGCTGCTGGTGGGCGGAATCGGAATCATGAACATCGTGCTGGCGACGGTGATGGAGCGGACGAGGGAAATCGGCATCCGGCGGTCGGTGGGTGCGCGGAGGTTCGATATTGTGCGGCAGTTCCTGACGGAATCGGTGCTGATTTCGATGGGCGGCGGCTTGCTGGGAATCGCCTTCGGATTTTTCCTGGCATGGTTGATCGCGCGGACGGCCGAATGGAAGACGATTGTGACGACGGCTTCGGTGGTGATCGCGTTCGGAGTGTCGGTGTTCGTGGGTATGGTGTTCGGGATCTACCCGGCGGTGAAGGCATCGCGGATCAATCCGATTGACGCTTTACGGTACGAGTAAGGACTGGGGCGCGCGCGCCACGTCATCACGGATCCTGACGGATGCGCGGTGAAACCGCTTACGGCCGCTGCTCTGAAGCTGGGAGACGGACAGAGGCCGTTCAGCGCGGATCGGGCCTGGTTGCGGGGTAGATTACTTTCGGTACCGCCACCCAGTTTGGCTGGCGGTTTGCCATTTCGATCACCAGTTCGCCCCGGCTCACCACTCCATCGCGATTGCGGTCGGCGGCTTCCAGGAGGAGGCGATTGGCGCCGACATCGGGGTCGTCTTTGGCGAGGCCCTGAATGGAGATGACGCCGCTGTCGACCGGGTCGAAGCGGTTCATCATCGCGGCCGCGAGGGAGACTGCCGGGTTGGGGAGCACTTCGTAGGGCGCCAGCGCGTGGTCCGCATTCAGATCGAGAACCTTGAGCAAGGCGGCGCTGTGGGCCATTTCGGTGGCGGAGATCAAACCGTCGTGGTCGGCGTCGAGCGCGGCGAGCACCGGGTTCTTTGCCATGAAATCGGCGCGCGAGGCGTTGCCGGCGGTCAGGAATCCGCACTCTTCGGCACTCAGTTTGCCGTCTTTGTTGAGGTCGAGCCTGCGCAGTTCCATGGGAGCGAGTTCGATTTCGGCGGCGGAAATGACCAGGTCGCCATCCTTATCGAGCGCGGAAAGAAGGCGCACGATGCGGAAATAGGAGCGGGCAAACGGCCGCAGGGGATCTTCCTTGTCGGCCGCGATCTCCACCTGGGTTACCGGCTTGTCGGTTTCGAAAGCCGAGCGATCCACGCGGAGCAGTCCGAAGCCGGGCCGGTGCATACCGATGACGAAGCTGCGCAGTTTGCCGCCGCCGTGGTTGATCACGTTGACTACGCCGAGCAGGATCAGGAAAGCGAGGAATCCGCCTTGAATCAGGGCGAAACGGCTGGGCTTGTACGGCTCGATCTGGTGGAAGGTGAGGAGCTCGTATGCGGGAGTGGTTCCAGCCGGCTTTCCAGCACAGTGGGATCCGAAGCTTGGAATTCACGTGACTTGAAGTCGCGGC